>OJWU01000009.1_pt1 | contig 154499 bp, 147 predicted proteins | sample 1600531 | NCBI WGS metagenome assembly OJWU01 (sample SAMN04436822, study PRJEB24849) | human gut metagenome | biome: human gut; feature: NICU; material: stool | host: Homo sapiens | place: USA: Saint Louis, MO | collected 2011-05-27 | reverse complement strand
TCGCGCTGGTCGGCACCCACGGTCTGCACGTGACCTCTGGTCTGATCTGGATGGCGGTGCTGATGGTTCAGGTTTCTCGTCGCGGCCTGACCAGCACGAACCGCACCCGTATCATGTGCCTGAGCCTGTTCTGGCACTTCCTGGACGTCGTGTGGATCTGCGTGTTCTCTGTTGTTTATCTGATGGGGGCGATGTAATGAGTCATTCTACCGATCATAGCGGCGCTTCTCACGGCAGCGTGAAGAGCTACATGACAGGTTTCATCCTGTCGATCATTCTGACGGTTATCCCGTTTGCAATGGTGATGAGTGGATCTGCATCGCATGCGGCTATTCTGGGTACCATCCTGGTCACTGCGGTTGTGCAGATTGTGGTACACCTCGTGTACTTCCTGCACATGAACAGTAAATCGGACGAAGGTTGGAACCTGACCGCATTTATCTTCACCGTAATCATCATTGCTATCGTAGTTGTCGGCTCCATCTGGATTATGTGGAACCTGAACTACAACATGATGATGCACTAAGAGCGGCGAGTATGTTTAAGCAATACCTGCAAGTAACGAAACCAGGCATTATTTTTGGCAACCTGATCTCCGTGATTGGCGGTTTCCTGCTGGCCTCCAAGGGCCACATCGACTATCCGCTTTTTATCTGGACGCTCCTCGGAGTATCCCTGGTGGTCGCCTCGGGTTGTGTTTTCAACAACTATATCGACCGTGATATCGATCGTAAGATGGAACGGACGAAAAACCGGGTGCTGGTCAAAGGGCTGATCTCGCCAGAAGCTTCGCTGGTATACGCCACCCTGCTGGGTATTGCTGGCTTCATGCTCCTGTGGTTTGGCGCGAATCCCCTGGCCTGCTGGCTGGGGGTGATGGGGTTCGTGGTTTATGTCGGCGTTTACAGCCTGTACATGAAGCGCCACTCCGTCTACGGCACGCTGATTGGTTCTCTCTCCGGCGCTGCGCCGCCGGTGATTGGCTACTGCGCGGTTACCGGTGATTTTGACAGCGGTGCCGCGATTCTGCTGGCGATTTTCAGCCTGTGGCAAATGCCTCACTCTTACGCTATCGCGATTTTCCGCTTCAAGGATTATCAGGCAGCGAACATTCCGGTACTGCCGGTAGTGAAAGGCATTTCGGTAGCGAAAAACCATATCACCGTTTACATCATCGCTTTCGCCGTTGCCACGCTGATGCTCTCCCTGGGCGGCTACGCTGGATATAAATATCTGGTTGTCGCTGCGGCGGTGAGCGTCTGGTGGCTCGGAATGGCGCTGCGCGGTTATAAAGTGGCGGATGATAAAGTCTGGGCGCGTAAGCTATTCGTCTTTTCCATCGTAGCCATTACCGCGCTGTCGGTGATGATGTCCGTCGACTTTATGGTGCCGGATTCACACAACCTGCTGACCATGGTCAGATAGTGTCTCTCAATGGCGTATCGCGCGATACGCCATTACTTATTTCCCCCTGTTAATCTCACATCGCCGATGGTTGTAAATCATTCTCCCCTCCCTATTATTCTGAGATTGTGCCCTCGACCCTCTCAACGCTTTCTCTGCCCCTGGCTAAATTCCGCTTCAGCGTCCTCGATCAAAGACGCCCCCCGTACATGCCTTTCTCCGCTTACTGCCGGAACGCGTTTAGCCATACTGATGCGATAATAGTCACGCAGTACTGCCAATTCGTTTCGACAAATAGCCGCATCAGATTCATCAGCAGCAATTCATTATCCTGCAGCCATCGTTTATTTAGATGAAGTAAAATTGGTTTTAACGCTGGTACTGTCAATAAAATGAGCACTATATACCGGCTAATGATTCCGTTGTTTAACGAATCATCGCTAAGCACGGTTTGCCCACTGCGGCCGGCAATGGTATCTTTGAGATATGAATCCCGCCGCCGCGCTACCCCGTACGGCGCCGAGTGGTTTAGCTGCATATATACGGTAAATAAATTTATTGTGCGCAAAATAGTATAAGAGATATATCGCGAAATTTTTGTTTCGTCGAACGCTGACGTCATTCGGGTTAGCAAACCATAGACAGGCTCTCGTTCATTCAGCGGGCTGCGCTTCCTTCATTCCCGGTGGGCGAATGTGAAATCGAAAATTAACATATTAACGTGAGGTATAGTGCCAGGGTGATGTTCTCTTGCCCTTCCCTCCTCCACACGAACAGGCGGTCTTTTGCCTTGAGTATTGTCCTGCCCGGTTCATATAGCATCTCTATTGAACGATATTAAAGTTTTCAAGGAAAAAAAGCAGTCCGTATTATTTCCACCTGCAACCAGTCTCAGCGCGTTTTTCTTTATAGGGCCGTCATGCAAGTTCACATTAAAGCCAGATATGCCGAATAAAAAATTCATACTCATGGCTTACGCCGTTATCTCTGAAGAAAACTTCATTTTATTAAATTTGTATGAAATTGAATATTTCACATATTAATACTCTGGATTAACATAATTTAAGAGTGTTAGTATTTCTTCCGTGGGTAAGAGACCCACTAATAAAAATTAATCAAACTTAACAAGGAATACCAATGAAAGAATTAACTATTGGCGAAATGGAATCTATTTCTGGTGGTTTTAATCTGTTCGGTTTTGCTAACAGCATTACCAGCCTTATTACTAATAGTGGAAACCATCTGAGCGATTTTATTACCTCCGCAGGTGCTACCATCGCCAATGCCGTCGTTAACGGTACCGTTGAGTTCGGTAAATTCCTGACCGGCGCATCTGACTGGGAGAGCTACGTTGCCGCAAGCAACGAAAACTGGAGCAATGCTGTGCACGACCTGTCGGGCGAGTGGAACACTTTCACTAACAGCATCACCGCCTAATATCGGTTCGTCATTCTCGGGGCAGGATTCTTCCTGCCCTTTTTTTTGCCTACCGTAAGCTCTCTCGGCACGAGGATGAGTGAATCGTCTGCGCCTTTGGTTTTAACCCACCAGCATCGCCTGAGCGCTATAGAGCAAATCCAGATGATCGCGGCAAAGTGCCTCAATCGACGTTCTTGACTGATGGCTGGTTAAACTCAGCGCTCCCCAGTAGAGCCCTTCCCGATCTGACAGCGGCACGGCCAGGACCAGCATGCCAATTTCAAACTCCTGCTCAATCGCGGCGTATCCCTGGCGACGAACCTGAGCGATCTTTTCCATTAACGCCGCCACGTCCGTCACCGTATAGGGCGTACGCTGCTCGCGGCGGATCCGCTGCAAAACAGTTTCACACTCGGTTTCCGCCAAGGAAGCCAGCCATAGTCGCCCTCCGGCGGTACAGTAAATCGGCACTCTCTCCCCCAGACGCACTGAAGTCGAGTTAAACGGCGTGTGTTTACTGCGGGCGATATACACCAGCTCGTCATCATCTATCACGCCGACCGAAGCGTGCTCTTCCGTCCGACTGGCGATGTACTCCACGATCGGTCGTACCATGCGTGGGAACTGCGCCGAATCGACATACGCCTGCCCCAGCCTTAACGCTTTAGGCGTTAGCCAGTAATGACGTCCGTCGGTTTGCAGATAGCGCTCGTGCAGCAGGGTAAGGAAAAAGCGCCGCGCGGCGCTTTGCGTCAGGCCGCTCATTTTCGCCGCCTGCGGCACGGTGAGCCGGGGGAACTCTTTTGAAAATAGCTGGATCAGCGCCAGCCCTTTTTGCAGGCCGACGATCAGATCGCGGGTATGAATCTGGTTTTGCATACTTGTTCACACTTTCGCAACAATACAATCAGTTTAGCGCGATTATCGCAGTGGTAGTGCGATTAACAACCAGTATGGTCGAATTCTGCGTTGTCGCTCTCAGCTTCCGCTGAAATACTTTCACAACATTCATTTAACAAAATGAGGTTTGAAATGGTCAGTGGATTCACTCAGGTCGTCGCCGTCATCGGCCACCCGATTACCCAGGTTAAGTCGCCGGAGAATTTCAACCGCTTCTTTGCTGACCAGCAGTTGGACAGCGTGATGATCCCGGTTGATATCGCCCCCGAAGCCGTTGCTGACTTTCTGCAGGCCCTGCGCGGCTGGCACAACATGAGCGGCGTCCTGGTCACCGTTCCGCACAAACAGCGGGCCGCCGCCCTGGTCGACGAGTTAACCCCGCGAGCTCAGCACCTCAATGCCATTAACGTCATCCGTAAGCTGGCCGATGGCCGTTTACAGGGCGATATGCTCGACGGCGTCGGTTTTCAGCTTGCCGCAGAGGCGCACGGCTTTAGCGCCGCCGGTAAAAAGGGGCTGCTCTCCGGCTGCGGCGGTGTGGGCAGCGCTATCGCGTGGGGGCTTTGCGAAGCGGGTATCCGCCAACTGGCCCTTTATGATCAGAATCCCGCCACCCTTCAGCTGCTGCATAACCGGCTGGCCACCCATTTTCCGCACGTTCATCTCGTCGACCTGCCCGCTACGCTTGCCGGCCTGGATTTGCTGGTGAATGGTTCCCCGGCGGGAATGGCCGGTTTCGAGCCGTTGCCGCTGCCGCAGACGCTGCTGGAAACCCTTCCGCTATCCACGCATGTCGCCGACGTGGTGACCGCCCCGATCATCACCCCGCTCCTCGCCTTCGCCCGGGATCGCGGCTGCGCGATCCAGACCGGGCCGGAGATGGCGCTGGCGCAGATGAAACTGATGGGGCAATTCATCGGCGCCATTGCGCAGGAACAAGGAGCGGCAGCATGAAAAGCTGGGATGTCATCGTTATCGGCAGCGGCGCCGCAGGTTTTGCCGCGGCGGTGACCGCCAGCTGTAAGGGACTGTCGGTGCTGATGCTGGAAAAGGCCCCGCAGTTTGGCGGCACCTCAGCCATTTCCGGCGGCGCGGTGTGGATCCACGATAGCGATCAGGCGCGGAAAATGGCCGTGGGCGGCAGCCCGCAGGCTATCGAAACCTATCTGCGGACGATTATCGGTGAGCCTCATTATCGTCAGGATCTGGTGGATGCCTTTATCGCTTCAGGGCGCGAGGCGCTGGCATTTCTTGAAAAAGAGGGCGCGGTGAAATATAGCCTGCGCCCTCTCTCTCCGGATTATTACCCGGATGAGCCCGGCGCCGTCGATGTCGGGCGGGCGCTCGAGGTGGTGGAGTTTGACGGACGGGAACTGGGTGCGCATTTTCGCGACCTCCGTTCTCCCCCACCGGGAATGCTGCTGTTTGGCGGGATGATGGTTAACCGGGTTGATATCCAGCACTTTCTCGATATGCGCCGCTCCCCGCGCTCGTTCGCGCACTGCAGCAGACTGCTGCTGCGCTTCGGTCGCGATCGCCTGCGGAACCCTCGCGGTACCCGCCTGGCGATGGGCAACGCGCTGATCGCCCGCATGGCGACGCTCGCCTTTCGCAAAGGTATGCAGCTCAGGCTCAACGTCAACGTGCTTTCGCTGAGCGAACGCAATGGCGAGGTGACCGGCGTAGAAATTGAGCACGAGGGTCAAAAGCAGGCTCTTGAAGCCCGCTGCGGGGTGGTACTGGCGGCGGGTGGTTTTGCCGCAGGCAGGCTGGCTGAACGCTATCGCCCCCAGACCCGCGAGCACTACACCATGTCCCCCGCCGCCAACGACGGCGCCGCGCTGCGCCTTGCCGCCGCGGTCAATGCCCGGGAAGGGGCTGACCTGCCGTCTAACTTTTTCTGGGCGCCGGTCTCGGTTTTACAGCATCCCGACGGCACGCAAGAGCGCTTCCCTCATCTGGTCACCGATCGCGCCAAACCCGGAGTGATTGCCGTCAACCAGCGCGCGGTGCGCTTCGTGAACGAGTCTAACTCTTATCACCACTTCGCCAGCGCCATGCAAAGCCGGGCAGAAAATGCGCCCTGCTTTCTGATTTGCGACGCCCTGGCCATGAAGCGCTACGGCCTCGGCCTGGCGCGCCCTGCCCCGGTCAATAATGACGCGCTGGTGAAAGCGGGCTATCTGCATAAGGCCGATACGCTGCCTGAACTGGCGCAGCGGCTCGGCCTGGATCCGCAGACGCTCGCTGACACGGTGGCTCGCTACAACCGCGACGCCGCTCAGGGCCTCGACCCGGCGTTCACCAAAGGCGGCAACAGCTATAACCGCGCGATGGGCGACCCCGGCCACCGGCCAAACGCCTGTAACGCTCCGCTGACCCGCGCGCCGTTTTATGCCGTCACCCTCTATACCGGCGATCTCGGTACCTCGCGCGGCCTGGTCACTACCGCCGATGCTCAGGTCATTAACCAGCACGGTGAACCGATTAAAGGCCTCTATGCCGTGGGTAATGATATGGATTCGATGATGGCCGGAACCTACCCCGGCCCAGGTATTACGCTCGGCCCGGCGCTCACCTTCGGCTATCTCTCAGCCAACCATATGGCGCAACAACACGCACTATAAACAGGAGAAAATCATGATCTATGAAAAACGCACCTACACCATCAATCCGCTGAAAATGGCCGACTGGCTGGCGCTGTACAAAAGCGATGCTTACGCCGTGCAAACCGAGCACCTCGGTAAGCTCATCGGCTTCTTTTTTACCGAAATTGGCGTGGTCAATCAGGTGGTGCATATCTGGGCCTATGAAAGTCTGGACGATCGCCTGGCGCGTCGGGCGCGCATGGCGCAGGACGAACGCTGGCTGACGTTCTCGCGCAAAAACCGCGAGCTGGCCGCCGTCGAGCGTCTGGAGTCGGTGCTTCTGCGCCCCACTGATTTTTCACCACTGCAATAAGGAGAGGGTCATGAGCGGGCAGATGAACGTGGATGTTCTGGTCGTCGGCTCCGGCGCGGCGGGGCTCTCTGCCGCCGTCACCGCCGCGCTCGGCGGCGCCAGCGTACTGGTTGCGGAGAAAGAGTCGGTCATTGGCGGCACCAGCGCCTGGTCCGGCGGCTGGCTGTGGATCCCGCGTAACCCGCTGGCTCGTGAAGAAGGGATTGAAGAAGAGCCGGGCGCGCCGCTCGCTTATTTACGCCATGAAATGGACGGTGAGCCTGCCGATGCGCGTCTGCTTGCCTTCTTACAGTACGGACCGGAGATGATCGACTTTTTCCGCCGCCGTACCGCCGTGCAGTTTCTTTCCGGCAGCAAAATGCCCGATTTTCACGCTTCACCGGGCGCTGCGCTGGGCGGCCGCTCGGTCACGGCGCAGCCTTTTGACGGACGGCTGCTGGGCGACTGGCTGCATCGCCTGCGGCCTCCGCTGGAGACCATCAGCCTTGCGGGTATGGGCATTGCCGGCGGCACGGACATGGCGCACTTTTTCAACGCGACCCGCTCACCGGGCTCGGCGCTGTATGCGACCCGCCGCCTGCTGCGTCACGGCTGGCAGCGGCTACGCGCCGGTCGCGGACAGCATCTGGTTAACGGCAACGCGCTGGTCGCCCGCCTGCTGCGTTCGGCGCTGGATGCGGGGGTTAATTTTCAGCTTAACGCGCCGGTAGAACGTCTGCTTGCCGACAACAACGGCGTTGCAGGCGCGATATTACGCAGCGACGGCGGCGCGCTGAAGGTTCGCGCCGGCGCGGTGATCCTCGCCTGCGGAGGCTTTCCTCACGACAGGCAGCGTCTGGCCGAAAATGTGCCGCACGCCGCCAGCGGCTACGGCCACTTCTCCGCCGCGCCCCCGGGCAATCAGGGGGATGGCATTCGGCTCGGCGAAGCGGTCGGCGGCCAGTTTGATACCTCACTCAGGCACGCCATGGCCTGGGCGCCGGTGTCGCGCGTTACCCTCGCCAGCGGACTGCAGTTGCCGTTCCCGCATCTGGTTGAGCGCGCTAAGCCCGGCTTTATTGCCGTGTTGCCTAACGGTAAACGCTTCACCAATGAAGCCGACTCTTATCATGATTTTATTGCCGCGCTGCTGGACGCGACGCCGCCGGGCGAAACGCCGCAGGCGTGGCTAATTGCCGACGGCCGTGCGCTGCGGCGCTACGGATTGGGCCATGCTCGCCCCTTCCCGTTTACCCCCGAGGCCTGGCGACGGACCGGCTATCTGTACGTCGGTGAGACGCCGGAAGCGCTGGCGAAAACATGCGCCATCAATCCGCAGCAGCTAACGGAAACGATCGCCCGGTTTAACGGCTTTGTAGACCAGGGAGAGGATAAGGATTTTCAGCGCGGCGCCTCGGCCTATAACCGCGCGCAGGGTGACGCCAGCCGCTCGCCCCACCCCACGCTCGGGAAACTCAGCCATGGGCCTTTTTATGCGGTACGTATATTGCCCGGCTCGCTGGGTTCCTTCAGTGGACTAATCACCGATGAAAATGCCCGTGTTCTCAACGCGCAGCGGCAGCCGATCCAGGGGCTTTTCGCCATCGGCAACGATATGTCGAGCGTGATGCGGGGATTCTATCCCAGCGGCGGTATCACGCTGGGTCCGGCCATGACTTTTGGCTATCTGGTCGGAAAAAATCTGGCAGAAAATCTCAATAAAACAACGCAGTAAAAGCATTCCACCAGGGACGGCAATACGCATAACAACAATCACCTGCAACTGTACTGGAGTCCTTTATGAACATGCGAACCCTCTCACTCGCCGCGCTTACCCTCCTCGACGTTCCGCCGCCGGAACAGGTACGCATTGCGGCCCAGGCCGGATTCACCCACGTTGGTCTGCGCCTGCTTCCCGCAACCCCGTCAGATCCGGATTACGACATGCTCGGCGACACCGCCGCCGTACGCGATACCCTGGCGGCGCTGATGGAAACCGGCGTTCGCGTTTCGGACGTTGAGATCATCCGCCTGACGCCCGATTTTTCAGTGGACGCTCGTTTGCAGCTTTTTCTTACTACCGCCGCGCGCCTTGGCGCAAAGCAAGTTTTAGTGGCAGGAAACGATGATAACCGCGCGCGCAGCGCGGGAAATCTCGCCCGGCTTGCCGAAGCCGGCCAGGAGCATGGATTAACCATGAACCTGGAGCCCATGCCCTGGACCCACCTGCGCACCATTGCCGAAGCCCGGGCGCTCATCACCGCCAGCGGCCGCAGCGATATCGGTATTTTGATTGACGCTATTCACTTCTGGCGGGCCGGCGAATCCCTGTCCACGATCGCGGCGCTACCGCAAAATTGCCTCAACTATATGCAGCTTTGCGATGCCTTACCGCAACCACCCGCTGACGAGCAAGAGCTGATTTACCAGGCCCGCGCCGCGCGCCAGGTCCCCGGCGAAGGCGGACTCGACCTGCACGGTCTGATGGCGGCGCTTCCGGCCACGCTGCCGGTATCCATCGAGGTCCCGCTAAACGGCGATCGGGGTGCGCTGCCGCCGCTCGCTCGCGCTCAGCTGCTGTTTAACGCCGCGCAGTCCTACCTGCGCCCTTGCGCATAAGGAGAGTCCCATGACACAGACTCAACGCCTGGACGTCAGGGAGTTAATCAACGCCAATCCGCTAAGCCGCTTTCAGAAGCTGGTGGTGTTTTTAGGCTTCTGCGTTATCGCGCTGGACGGCTTTGATATCGCCATCATGGGATTTATCGCCCCGACGCTGAAGCAGGAATGGGGAGTAAGCAATCACCAACTCGGTTTTGTCATCAGCGCCGCGCTGATAGGCCTGGCGCTGGGGGCCATTTTCTCCGGGCCGCTCGCCGACTGGCTGGGACGGAAAAAAATTATCATTAATAGCGTCTTCTTCTTCGGCTTCTGGACCATCGCCACCGCCCTTTCACAAAATATTGAGCAGATGATGGTTTTCCGCTTCCTGACCGGGCTGGGATTAGGCGCCGCCATGCCGAATATCGGCACCCTGGTATCAGAGTATGCGCCGGAGCGCCAGCGCTCGTTCCTGATTACGATTATTTTTTGCGGCTTCACCTTTGGCGCGGCGGCGGGCGGTTTCTCCGCATCCTGGCTAATCCCGCAGTTTGGCTGGCACTCGCTGATGCTGCTTGGCGGGATCCTCCCGCTGCTGTTCGCTCCGGTCCTGATCTGGCTGTTACCGGAATCGGTGCGTTTTCTGGTCGTTAAGCGCGCGCCTGCCGAACGTATTCGGCGGATTATGCAACGCCTCTATCCGGGACAAATCCCCGATGAGGCCGAGTTCAGCCTCCCGGCCCAGCCCGTCCAGGCAAATGCCATGCGCATCGTTCTCTCCCGCCAGTATCGCTTCGGTTCGATGATGCTCTGGCTGGTTTACTTTATGGGGCTTTTTTTGGTTTACCTCCTCGGCAGCTGGCTACCGACGCTGGTAAAAGAGGTGGGCTTAACGGTCGGCCAGGCGGCGGTAATGACCGCAATGTACCAGGCTGGGGGAACCCTTGGCTCGCTGTTTGCGGGCTGGCTAATGGACCGGATCAACCCACATCGGGCGCTCGGGCTGATTTACGCGGTTGGCGGCCTGTTTACGATGGCGATGGGCTATGCCGCGGCAAGCTTTGCGCTCATCTGCCTGCTGGCGTTTATCAGCGGAGCCTGCTTAAACGGCGCCAATACCGGCATGAACGCGCTCTCCGCCCGCTACTATCCTACCGAAGCACGGGCTACCGGCTCCAGCTGGATGCACGGCGTTGGCCGCATGGGCGCGATCCTGAGCGCCTTTGCCGGGGCGGAGATGCTGGCGCTGAATATCAGCTTCGAAAGCGTTTTCCTGATCCTTGGCATTCCCGCCGCGATAACCGTCGCCGGGCTGGCGGCCAAAGGTATTTTCGCGGCTGGCCCGTCGGCAAGGGCCACCGCGTCAACCTCGCCCGTCAGAAGTACATTTTAAACGTTGACGCTAAGGCAGGCGTGTTTCAAAAACACGCCTGCCCAAAAAAGAAACATTAATTTCATTTAAATGAGAAATGAAAAATAAAAATGCCATGCAGTATCGATTCACTTCACAAAATCACAGCGCAAAATCATTAAATACATACATGAAACAAATAAAACATCGTTCAGAAAAACACTTAATAACCTTATCAATCAGAATGGCTTGATAGCTGTAGCCAGAAAAATTACAGCTCAATTTTTACGGTTTTTCGATCCGCCTCGCATATACAGAAATTAAATTCCAAACAAACATTGAAATGAAATAAATATTTCCTTATGTTCTGGCTGATATTCAGGATAAGGTCGTGCCGGTGGAACTGGCGCAGAGGTCCTGACTTGTCCTTCCAGACAAAGGAATTGACCATGAGTGAACAGCAGATTCTTCTCTCTCCCGCGGCAGCACGCGGCGATAAGCTAAGCTGGGCTACCCGAATCGCTTACGGCGGCGGCGATACCGCCTGTAACGTCGTTTTCGGCATGATCGGCACGGTTTTAACCCTGTTTTATACCGACTATGTCGGCATCAGCATCGCCACCGTTGGCCTGGTGATGCTGATCTCACGTCTGTTTGACGGCGTTTCCGATGTCATCATGGGCCTGATGGTGGAACGTACGAACTCTCGCTGGGGTAAATCACGCCCCTGGCTGCTGTGGATGAGCGTGCCCTACGCCGTATCGGCAATTTTACTGTTCACCGTCCCGCAGACCACCGGCACGCTGCAGTTTCTCTATCTGCTGGTCGCCTATAACTTCTGCACCACCGTGTGCTATACCGCCATCAACCTCCCCTACGGCAGCCTCTCTGCGATGATGACCCGCGCCTCCTGGGAAAGGGATATGCTCAGCATCACCCGAATGTCGATGTCGCCTTTTGGTCGTATTCTCGCCGTTGCCTGCACTTTGCCGCTGGTGAAGTACTTTGGCGACGATCAGGCGGCGTGGATCAAAACCATGTCTATTTGGGCTTTTCTGGCGCTGCTGTTGCTGCTGTTTTGCTTTTATAAATGCGAAGAAAAGGTGGTCATCAAAGCGCGAGAAAAACAGGGAAACGTACCGGTAAAAACCCAGCTTTCCGCGCTTTTTCGTAACCAGTACTTCTGGGCCAGCGCCATCCTGTGGACCGCGCAAAGCGTGTACTACACCGTGGTAGGGATCGCGCTGCCTTACTACTGCCGCTACGTGCTCGGCGACGATACCTTCTATAGCTCCATTTTCGTTGCCGAAACCGCCTGCATTATTATTTTCACCTTCCTGAGCTCCGTGCCCATCCGCAAATACGGTAAACGCAACGTTGCCCTCTGCGGCATCGTACTGGCGACCATCGGCCAGGTGCTGTTTATGTTTAACTCTGATGATTACCACTGGGCGCTGGCAAACGCGATTATTCGCGGTATTGGCTTCGCCCCGCTGAACGCCGTGCTGTTCGGATTCTGCGGCGATGCCGTCGAATTCGGCCAGTGGAAAACGCGCGTCAGACAGGAAGGGATGATCTTCTCCGCCGGTTCCGTTGGGACGAAACTCGGCGCAGGTATTGCCGCCGCGGTTATCTCCGGCCTGCTGAGCATGGCGGGTTACGTCAGCTCCAGCAGCGGATCCGGCGTTCAGCCGCAAAGCGCTATCGACATGATTAACCACGTTTATCTCTACGGCTCTTTCTTCCTGTGGATCGTGGTCATTATCACCCTGCTGTTTTATCGCCTGGATAAGCAATACCCGCAGATCATGCATGACCTGAAAGAACGCGAAGCCCGTGGCGAGATGTAAAACCTTAGAACCAGGCCCGCGCTCGGCGAGCGCGGGTACACAGAAGAACATCTGAAATCCGTAGGATCTCTATCATTGAGGAGTGCACCATCATGTTAAACGGCATGAAACCCTTATCCCGCTCCCTGCGCTGGGGCATGGTCGGCGGCGGCGGTACCAGCCAGATTGGCTACAGCCATCGCTGTGCGGCGCTTCGCGACAACGTCTTTACTCTGCTCGCCGGCGCGCTTGATATCGATGCCGAGCGCGGTCGTCAATTCGGCGAGCAGCTCGGCATCGCTCCTGAACGCTGCTACGCCGATTACCAAACGCTGTTCGCGGAGGAGGCCAAACGCCCTGACGGCATTGAAGCCGTATCGGTCACTACGCCGAACAATACTCACTTCGCTATCACTAAAGCGGCGCTTGAAGCCGGGCTGCACGTTATCTGCGAAAAACCGCTGTGCTTTACCGCCGACGAAGCGCGCGAGCTGCTGGCGCTGAGCAAAAAGCAGAATAAAATTGTCGGCGTCACGTACGGCTATGCCGGGCACCAGATGATCCAGCAGGCGCGACAGATGATAGCGGAAGGGATGCTCGGCGAGATCCGCATTATTAATATGCAGTTCGCCCACGGTTTTCATAATGAAGCCTTTGAGCTGCAGGCTGAATCCACCCGCTGGCGGGTAACGCCCAAATATGCCGGCCCTAGCTATGTGCTGGGGGATCTGGCGACCCATCCGCTATTTATTGCCGAGACGATGGTGCCGAACCTGAACATCACCCGCCTGATGTGCGCGCGTCAAAGCTTCGTCAAATCTCGCGCGCCGCTGGAAGATAACGCCTTTGTGCTGATGGAATATAACAACGGCGCCGTTGGCTCACTGTGGACCAGCGCGGTCAACAGCGGCGCGATGCACTCGCAAAAAGTCCGCGTTATTGGCGAAAAAGCCAGCATCGAATGGTGGGATGAGCGTCCAAATCAGCTCAGCTATGAGGTACAGGGCGAACCGGCCCGCGTCCTCGAGCGCGGGATGCCCTATCTCAGCCAGCAGGCGCTGGCGGACGACCGCATTGGCGGCGGTCACCCTGAAGGGCTGTTCGAGGCGTGGGCCAACCTCTATCGCCGCTACGCTATCGCCATCGACGCGATGGATCGCGGGGACCAGGCGTTCCTGGAGACCTTCTGGTATCCGGACGTCGAAGCCGGTCTTCACGGCGTTTACTGGGTTGAGCAGTGCGTCAAATCCGCCGACGCAGGCGGCCAGTGGGTTGACTTTAACTGCCAATAACCGCTGAACACCAGTGGAGGCCCCTCCACTGGTTTTTTCTTTCTACCGTACTCACCTCATCATGCAACACAGTCGTAATATCTGTTAAACAAACATTTATTTACGCTTCTGTTTCCCCCCACTACACTATGCGCAGTTTTTATATTGAGGTGGTAATGAACGATAATAAAATGACGCCAGGCGAACTGCGTGCGACCTGGGGTTTGGGGACCGTATTCTCTTTGCGCATGCTTGGCATGTTTATGGTCCTGCCGGTTCTGACCACTTACGGCATGGCGTTACAGGGCGCAAGCGAAGCCCTTATCGGACTGGCAATTGGTATTTACGGGCTGGCCCAGGCGCTATTCCAGATACCTTTCGGGCTGCTTTCTGACCGCATTGGCCGTAAGCCGCTGATCGTCGGCGGCCTGTTAATCTTCGTTCTCGGCAGCGTTATCGCCGCGCTTTCTGACTCTATCTGGGGCATTATTCTTGGCCGCGCGCTGCAGGGCTCCGGGGCGATTGCCGCCGCGGTCATGGCGCTGCTTTCCGATTTAACCCGCGAGCAAAACCGCACTAAAGCCATGGCGTTTATCGGCGTCAGCTTTGGCGTCACCTTTGCTATCGCCATGGTTCTCGGGCCTGTCGTTACCCACCAGCTCGGCCTGCACGCCCTGTTCTGGATGATTGCTGTTCTGGCGACGCTCGGCATCCTGCTGACGCTATGGGTGGTGCCGAACAGCCAGAATCACGTGCTGAACCGCGAGTCCGGTATGGTGAAAGGCTGCTTCAGCAAAGTTCTTGCTGAGCCAAAACTCCTGAAGCTCAATTTCGGCATTATGTGCCTGCATATCATGCTGATGTCCACGTTTGTCGCCCTGCCGGGCCAGCTTGAGGCCGCCGGTTTCCCCGCCGCCGAGCACTGGAAAATCTATCTGGTCACCATGCTGGTCTCATTTGTCGCGGTGGTGCCGTTTATTATCTACGCCGAAGTGAAGCGCAAAATGAAGCGCGTCTTTCTGCTGTGCGTCGCCATCCTGCTGATTGCTGAAATCGTACTCTGGGGTGCCGGAGGCTATTTCTGGGAGCTGGTCGCCGGCGTTCAGCTATTTTTCCTCGCGTTTAACCTGCTGGAAGCGCTGCTGCCGTCGTTAATCAGTAAAGAATCACCGGCCGGATATAAAGGCACCGCGATGGGCATTTACTCCACCAGCCAGTTCCTTGGCGTGGCCATCGGCGGAGCGCTCGGCGGCTGGGTGGATGGCTTTTTTGATTCGCAAACCGTCTTCCTGCTCGGCGCCCTGCTGGCGATGCTGTGGCTGCTGGTGGCCAGCACCATGAGCGAGCCGCCGTACGTTAGCAGCCTGCGGGTCGAGATCCCGGAGGATATCGCCGCGGACAAAATGCTCGAGGCGCGCTTACGGGCTAAAGAGGGCGTCAAAGAGGTGCTGGTGATTAGCGAAGAGCGTTCGGTGTATATCAAAATCGACAGCAAGATCACTAACCGCTTTGAAATTGAGCAGGCAATCAAAGGGATATAAAAGCGAGCACCTTTGTTCAGGCAGGCAAAAACGGTTCTGAGCGGTGCTTTGTGTCCTGCCGGGCGGCGGCTAACGCCGTGCCCGGCCGACAGACGGGACTCTTTTAATCGCGGAAGTTTTTGAACTGGAACGGCTGGCCTAAATCACCGCCGCGCACCAGCGCCATAACCGCCTGCAGGTCGTCGCGAGATTTACCGGTAACGCGAATCTCTTCGCCCTGGATCTGCGCCTGTACTTTCAGCTTGCTGTCTTTAATCAGCTTGACGATTTTTTTCTGCGTCGCGCTCTCAATGCCCTGCTTCAGCTTCGCATCGACAAACCAGGTTTTACCGCTGTGCACGAACTCGTCCGGCACTTCGATAGAACTGCCCTCAATTCCGCGTTTCAGCAGCTTGGCGCGCAGAATATCCAACAGCTGGTTAATCTGGAAATCAGACTCGCTGAGGACCTTGATGGTCTCGTTTTTTTCGTTCAGCTCAAAGCTCGCTTCGACGTTACGGAAATCAAAACGCGATTCAACTTCGCGGGTCGCGTTCTCTACGGCGTTTCGAACTTCCTGAAGATCTACTTCAGAGACAATATCGAAAGATGGCATCTTTTCCTCTCCTTCAGTTTCTTTTGCGTTGCATAATACCCGCAACGCGACATAACTCAACTTGTTATCCCGAAAGGATAACTGATAACGCTATACTTTAGCCATGAGCACCTGATGCAGCACTCACAGGTGAGGAGGAATAATGAAAGTAACCGTACTCGGATGCGGTGCACTGGGACAGTTATGGCTAACTGCGCTGTACAAACACGGACATGAAGTCCAGGGCTGGTTACGCGTCCCACAGCCATTCTGTAGCGTCAATGTGATTGAAACCGACGGCAGCGTGTTTAATGAATCTTTTACCGCTAACGATCCTGATTTTCTCGCCAGCAGCGACCTGCTGCTGGTCACCCTCAAAGCCTGGCAGGTCTCTAACGCGGTAAAAAACCTGAGCGCCATCCTGCCGTCGTCAGTACCTGTTCTGCTCATGCACAACGGTATGGGTACCGTTGACGAGCTTAAGAGCCTCAAACAGCCGCTGCTTCTGGCTTCGACAACGCAGGCGGCCCGCCGCGACGGCAACGTGATCGTCCACGTCGCCAACGGCACCAGCCATATTGGCCCGGCGAAAGCCTACCCTGAGGATTATAGCTATCTCGCCGATGTACTGCAGAGCGTACTGCCCGACGTCGCCTGGCATAACAATATCTACCCCGCGACCTGGAGCAAGCTGGCGGTAAACTGTGTGATTAACCCGCTGACGGCGTTAAAAAACTGTCAGAACGGCGATTTACGCGAATACCCGCAGGAGGTCGCCGCGATTTGTTATGAAGTTGCGGCGGTGATGGATCGCGAGGGGATGCATACCTCGCCGGAAAACCTGTTATTCTATGTACATCAGGTTATTGAAAGTACGGCAGAAAATACCTCCTCCATGCTGCAGGATATTCTCGCCCAGCGCCATACGGAAATCGACTATATCACCGGTTTTCTGCTAAAGCGTGCTCGAGCCCACGGTATCGCCGTACCTGAAAATACCCGTCTGTTTGAACTGGTAAAGCGTAAGGAGAATGAATATGAGCGCGTCGGCACTGATTTGCCTCGCCCCTGGTAGCGAAGAGACCGAAGCGGTCACCACCATCGATTTACTCGTTCGTGGCGGCATAAAGGTCACGACCGCCAGCGTTGCCAGCGATGGTAGCCTGACCATTGTCTGCTCGCGCGGCGTTAAGCTGCTGGCCGATGCGCCGCTGGTCGAAGTGGCCGATGGCGACTTCGATATCCTTGTTCTGCCCGGCGGCATTAAGGGTGCGGAGTGCTTTCGCGACAGCCCGCTGCTGGTTGAAACAGTACGTCAATTCCATCTTTCCGGGCGCATCGTTGCGGCGATTTGCGCCGCGGCGCCGACCGTGCTGGTGCCGCACAACCTTTTCCCCATCGGCAATATGACCGGCTTTCCGGCGCTGAAAGAACGTATCCCCGCCGAGCAGTGGCAGGATAAGCGCGTCGTCTGGGACGCTCGCGTTAAGCTGCTCACCAGCCAGGGGCCGGGAACCTCAATTGATTTCGCCTTGAAGATGATCGACCTGCTGGTTGGACGCGAAAAAGCGCACGAAGTCGCTTCACAGCTGGTGATGGCGGCAGGAATTTATAACTACTACGAATAAATGCAAAACGGCAACCCAGGGTTGCCGTTTTCATGATTGCGCCTTGCTCCTGAAGAACTAGGGGCGATAGACCTTCACGTTTTCAAAGCCCTGCTCGCGCAGATACAGCGCCTGCAGGCGGCTCATCACCCCGCGCTCGCACCACAGCAGCCAGGTTTTACTCTGGTCGAGATCGCCAAATTTGGTGCTCAGCTTATAGAACGGCAGAGAAACCACGTCCACGCCTTCCACCTTCAGCGGCTTATCGTCCTGCTCGTCGATAGAGCGGATATCGAGGATCGCGTCGTCAGGGCCAAAACCGCTGACGGTTTCCACTTCCACTACGTCCTGCTCGGTCTGCTGAGCGATATCGCGGATATCAATGTTGCTCGCTTCCGCCACCACTTTCTCAAGGATGCTGAAATCGAAGTGCTCTTCTTCCGCCTCGATCTTCGCCTTCACCGCTTTCACGGTGGGGCTCTTCGAGATAACGCCGCAGTATTCCGGCATGGTGCGGGCAAAATCTTCGGTGCCGATTTCACGCGCGAGGTCAATAATGTGCTCTTTATCGTGCGAAATCAGCGGACGCAGAATCAGCGTATCCGAGACGTTGTCGATCAGGCGCAGGTTGGTCAGCGTCTGGCTGGAAACCTGGCCTAACGCTTCGCCGGTGACCAGCGCCTGGACGCCGTAGCGCTCGGCGACTTTTGACGCCGCGCGCACCATCATGCGCTTGAGCACCACGCCCATCTGACCGTCGTCGACTTTCTCCAGGATCTCACCCACCACCGGCTCGAAGTTAATCGCCACGAAGCGCACGCGGTGTGAGCTGCCGAAGCGGTTCCACAGATAGTGCGCGACCTGACGCACGCCGATTTCATGGGCCGCGCCGCCGAGGTTAAAGAAGCAGTAATGCACGCGGCAGCCGCGGCGCATCAGCATATAGCTGGAAACGCCGGAGTCGAAACCGCCGGAAATGAGCGACAGCACGTCTTCCTGGGTGCCGATCGGGAAACCGCCGATACCTTCGTAGCGCCCTTTAACCAGCAGCAGGCGATCGTTTTCGATCTCGAGGTTAACCGTCACATCGGGGTCGGTCAGCTTCACTCGCGCCGTTTCAATATGCTGGTTCAAACCGCCGCCGACGTAGCGCTCCACTTCGATTGAGGTAAACTCATGCTTACCGCGACGCTTAACGCGCACGCAGAACGTTTTACCTTCCAGCGCGTCACGCCACAGCGGCAGCGTCTGCTCGAAAATATCGTGCAGAGAGGTATAAGGAACGTCTTCGACTTCCAGAATATGGTGGATACCGGGGATACGGGTCAGGGCATCGCGAATAGCCGGACGCTGGTTTTCATCCTTCGCCCGGACCTCGATATGATCCCAGTGACGAACGACGGCAAGCGTCTCATCATAGTTTTTGAGAACGTTACGAATGTTCCCGGTTAAAATTTTAATGAAGCGCAATCGCACAGATTGGCTTTTGATGGTGATTTCCGGGAACAATTTAATGATAAACTTCATGGCGACACTATTCGTTGGCAAGCCCGACGGGGCTTTAAGCATAAAAAGTTGTACAGGCGCGACTGGCGTCTGCATCCAGGGCGCGGAGTATACCACTATTGGACGCTTTTCACCTGGCATTGCGCGTTATTTGATTAACCGCGCGACTTCGTTACCATATTGATAGCCATCGAGACATTACAAGAGTCTATATTCACTATGCCAAAGAAAAATGAGGCCCCGGCCAGCTTTGAAACCGCCCTGGGCGAGCTGGAGCAAATTGTTAATCGTCTGGAAAGCGGCTCGCTGCCGTTAGAAGAAGCGCTCGGCGAATTCGAGCGCGGGATCCAGCTGGCGCGCCAGGGGCAGGCAAAGCTGCAGCAGGCCGAACAGCGCGTACAAATTCTGCTGGCGGATAGCGAAGACGCGCCGCTTACCCCTTTTACGCCGGACGCTGAATAAATGGACTTCCCGCAACAGCTACAGGCGTGCGTCGAGCAGGCTAACGAAGCGCTGCGCCGTTTTATCGCTCCGCAGCCCTTTCAGAACACTCCGCTGGTCGAAGCCATGCAGTATGGCGCACTATTAGGCGGCAAACGCCTGCGCCCGTTTCTGGTTTACGCGACCGGCGATATGTTTGGCGTTAGCCGCGCTACGCTGGATGCCCCTGCCGCCGCCGTCGAATGCATCCATGCCTATTCGCTGATGCACGATGATCTCCCGGCGATGGACGATGACGATTTACGCCGCGGCCAGCCGACCTGCCATATAAAATTCGGCGAAGCGAACGCAATTCTTGCCGGAGACGCCCTACAAACGCTGGCGTTTTCTATACTGAGTGATGCGCCGATGCCGGAAGTGCCGGATCGCGATCGCCTGGCGATGATTTCTGAGCTGGCCCAGGCCAGCGGCATCGCGGGTATGTGCGGCGGTCAGGCGCTGGATCTGGAAGCGGAAGGCCATCAGGTTGATCTGACGTCGCTGGAGCGAATTCACCGCCATAAGACCGGCGCGTTGATTCGCGCCGCGGTACGAATGGGCGCGCTGAGCGCAGGTGAAGCCGGACGCAGGGCGCTACCCGCTCTCGATCGCTACGCCGAGAACATCGGTCTCGCCTTCCAGGTCCAGGATGACATTCTCGACGTGGTAGGGGATACTGCCACACTTGGCAAACGTCAGGGAGCCGACCAGCAGCTGGGCAAAAGTACCTACCCCGCCCTTTTGGGACTCGAGCAAGCCCGGAAAAAGGCCTTTGACCTGATTACCGACGCCCGCCGGTCGTTAACTGAGCTGGCCGCGCAATCTCTGGATACCACGGCACTGGAAGCGCTCGCGAATTACATAATTCAGCGTGATAAATAAACAATAAATGAGTCTCTGATGAGTTTTGATATTGCCAAATACCCGACCCTGGCGCTGGTGGATTCCACCCAGGAGTTGCGTTTGTTGCCGAAAGATAGCCTGCCGAAACTGTGCGACGAACTGCGGCGTTATCTGCTGGACAGCGTCAGCCGCTCCAGCGGACACTTTGCCTCCGGGCTCGGTACGGTAGAACTAACCGTGGCGCTGCACTACGTCTACAACACGCCTTTCGATCGCCTAATCTGGGACGTCGGCCACCAGGCTTACCCGCATAAAATTCTGACCGGACGCCGCGATCGGATCGGCACCATCCGCCAGAAAGGCGGGCTGCACCCCTTCCCGTGGCGCGGAGAAAGCGAGTATGACGTCCTGAGCGTCGGCCACTCGTCGACCTCCATCTCTGCCGGAATCGGCATAGCTATCGCCGCAGCCAAAGAGGATAAGCAGCGCCGCGCAGTTTGCGTAATCGGCGACGGGGCGATAACCGCCGGGATGGCGTTTGAAGCGATGAACCACGCTGGCGATATCAAACCCGATCTGCTGGTGGTGCTCAACGACAACGAAATGTCGATCTCCGAGAACGTCGGTGCGCTAAACAATCATCTGGCGCAGCTGCTCTCCGGCAAACTCTATTCCACGCTGCGCGAAGGCGGCAAAAAGGTCTTCTCTGGCGTGCCGCCGATTAAAGAGCTGCTCAAACGCACCGAGGAACATATCAAAGGGATGGTGGTTCCGGGGACCCTGTTTGAAGAGCTGGGCTTTAACTACATTGGGCCGGTGGACGGTCATGATGTTATCGGTCTGGTAAATACGCTGAAGAATATGCGTGACCTGAAAGGGCCGCAGTTCCTGCATATTATGACCAAAAAAGGCCGCGGCTATGAGCCCGCCGAAAAAGACCCGATCACCTTCCACGCGGTGCCAAAATTCGATCACACCAGCGGCGTGCTGCCGAAAAGCAGCGGCGGCCTGCCCTCTTACTCGAAAATCTTTGGCGACTGGCTGTGCGAAACCGCCGCGAAAGATGACAAGCTGATGGCCGTCACGCCAGCGATGCGCGAAGGTTCAGGGATGGTCGAGTTCTCGAAAAAATACCCCGACCAGTATTTCGACGTGGCCATTGCCGAGCAGCACGCGGTGACCTTTGCCGCCGGCCTGGCGATCGGCGGCTATAAGCCGGTGGTGGCGATCTACTCCACCTTCCTGCAGCGCGCCTACGATCAGGTGATTCACGATGTCGCCATCCAGAAGCTGCCGGTGCTGTTCGCTATCGACCGTGCGGGTATCGTCGGCGCCGATGGGCAAACCCATCAGGGCGCGTTTGATATATCCTTCCTGCGCTGCATTCCTGACATGGTCATCATGACCCCCAGCGATGAGAACGAGTGCCGCCAGATGCTGTATACCGGTTATCACTACAACGACGGCCCGAGCGCGGTGCGCTATCCGCGCGGCTCCGGTACCGGCGCGGCGTTTGAACCGCTGGCCTCGCTGCCTATCGGTAAAGGCGTAGTGAAACGCGAAGGTGAAAAAATCGCGATTCTGAACTTCGGCACGCTGCTGCCGCAGGCGGCAAAAGTCGCGGAAAAGCTTAACGCCACCCTGGTGGATATGCGCTTTGCCAAACCGCTGGATGAAGCGCTGGTGCTACAGCTGGCCGCAGAACACGAAGTGCTGGTCACCCTGGAAGAGAATGCCATTATGGGCGGTGCGGGCAGCGGCGTGAATGAGCTGCTGATGTCCCGCCGCCGCGCGATTCCTGTGCTCAATCTCGGCCTGCCTGATTTCTTTATCCCGCAGGGAACCCAGGAAGAAGCGCACGCCGACCTCGGCCTGGACGCCGCCGGAATAGAAGCCAAAATCCACGCCTGGCTGGCATAATTGCCGCCACCGCTCCTGCTATGCTTAAAGGATACCCTTTACCCGTAGCAGGAGCGCACTATGCACTATATCCCTCTTGGCGATACCGATCTCCGCGTTTCCCGACTCTGCCTCGGCTGTATGACCTTTGGCGAACCGGACCGCGGTAACCATGCATGGACCTTACCGGAAGAGAGCAGCCGCCCGCTGATAAAATACGCCCTCGAGGGCGGCATTAACTTCTTCGACACCTCGAATAACTACTCTGACGGCAGCAGCGAAGAGATCCTCGGGCGCGCGCTGCGTGAGTATGCCCGTCGCGATTCCGTGATCGTCGCCACCAAGGTTTACCATCAGGTGGGCGATCTGCCGCAGGGACTGTCGCGCGCGCAGATCCTGCGCTCCATTGACGACAGCCTGCGCCGCCTCGGCATGGAGTATGTCGATCTGCTGCAAATTCATCGCTGGGATTACACCACGCCCATTGAAGAAACTCTCGAAGCGCTAAACGACGTCGTCAAGGCGGGTAAAGCCCGCTATATCGGCGCATCGTCAATGCATGCCCGCCAGTTTGCCCAGGCGTTAGCGCTACAGCGGCAGAATAACTGGGCCCGCTTCGTCACCATGCAGGATCACTACAATCTGATTTATCGTGAAGAAGAAAACGAAATGCTGCCGCTGTGCAGCCGTGAAGGCGTCGCGGTGATGCCGTGGAGTCCGCTGGCGCGCGGTCGCCTGACCCGTCCGTGGGGGGAAACCACCGCCCGTCTGGTATCCGATGAAGTCGGTAAGGCGCTCTACAATGCCACTGATGAGAATGATGAACTGATCGCGACAAACCTGGCCGAAGTCGCGGAAGAGCTTGACGCCAACCGCGCGCAGGTGGCGCTGGCCTGGCTATTAAGCAAGCCGGGCGTGGCCGCGCCGATTATCGGCGCCTCAAGGCAGGAGCAGCTGGATGAGCTGCTGCATGCGGTCGATTTAACGCTGACGCCGGATCAGATTGAAAAGCTGGAGACGCCGTATAAACCGCACCCGATTGTAGGGTTCAAGTAACGCGCGGTTCCCTGCCGATTCCCGGCTCGCGCTGCGCTTAGCCGGGCTACAGGTTCACCAGCATCTGCGGGCGACTGACTCACCAACGCCTGCGGGCCGGTAGCCCGGACAGGTGCGCAGCACCGCCTCCGGGAAAAGCCTGCCTGATCCATTTCCCAGGGGCGCGAGGCCAGCCGGGCCAGACTGGTTTAAAAAAGACCAATCGGCCAGTGGTGGCCAATCACGTACAGCACCCCGGCGGAAATCACCCCGGCGACAATATCGTCCACCATGATCCCCATCCCGCCGTGGATATTGCGGTCGAACCAGCGGATGGGCCACGGCTTCCACATATCAAAGAGGCGGAAAATCACAAATCCGGCGGCGACCCACTGCCAGTCCATCGTCGGTAGAGCCATCAGGGTGATCCACATCCCGACAAACTCATCCCAGACAATGCTGCCATGATCGTGGGTGCCCATATCTTTCGCCGTACGGTGGCAAATATAGACGCCAATGCAGATGCTCATCATCACCGCCAGCGAATAGAGCTGCCAGGGGAGTAAGGTCAGCAAATACCAGAAGGGGATCGACGCCAGCGATCCCATGGTGCCGGGAACCACGGGGCTAAGGCCGCTGCCAAATCCCGTTGCCAGCAGATGCCAGGGGTTGCTCATCTTCAGGCGGCTTTTCGCCACATCTCTACTACGCGCCAAAATGATCGTATCCCTTAAAATCGAACGTGACGGGCTTACCTTCGCGTGTGAACTGCAGACCTTCCGATTCCGGCAGGATCTGCCCAATGCAGGTAAAACGCGCGCCGAGGTTGGCAAGGGCCACGTCCAGCGCCCCGCGATTGAGTTCAGGTACGGTAAAGCACAGCTCGTAATCTTCACCGCCGGAGAGCGCCCAGCGCAGCGCCTGCTCAGGCTCAACCTGGCGCAGCATCGCATCCGAGAACGGCATCGCATCAAGATCGACGCGCGCGCCGCAGCCGCTGGCCTTGAGAATATGCCCCAGGTCAGAAATCAGGCCGTCGGAGAGATCGATGGCGGCGTTCGCCAAATCGCGCAGCGCCTGCCCCTGCAGAACCCGCGGCAGCGGACGCAGATGGCGCGCCAGGAGATAATCCGCGTCGGCGTCATCTTCAACCTGCAGCCGATCCTGCAAAATCGCCAGACCCGCTGCGCTGTCTCCCGGCGTGCCGGTGACGTAAATCCAGTCGCCATGCTTTGCCCCGGAGCGCTTCAAAGCGCGTCCCGTCGGCACATAGCCGTGAATACCCAGCGTCATCGACAGCGGTCCGCGCGTGGTATCGCCGCCAATGAGCTGCATATCGTAATAATTAAGCTGCACGAACAGGCTGTCGCTAAAGGCCTCAAGCCAGGCTTCGTCCGCTTCCGGCAGGGTCAGGGCCAGGGTTAGCCACGCCGGTTCAGCGCCCATTGCCGCCAGGTCGCTCAGGTTGACCGCCAGCGCTTTATAGGCGAGGTCGGCAGGGTCGATATCGGGTAAAAAATGGTTTCCCGCCACCAGGGTGTCGGTGCTGATTGCCAGCGTTTTTTTCTCGGGGATGTTCAGGAGCGCGCAGTCGTCGCCAATGCCGGTTTCAACATCAAGACGTGCGCTTTTTACGCGATCAAAATAACGGGCAATCAGGGAAAATTCGCCGCATGCCATACGTTATGCCTCAGAAAAAGAAAAGAATAAGGCCGGTTTGCAGAAGTGAGACTCTGCAAAAACCGGCCCTGGAATTTACTTTTTGTTGGGACGAATTACCGGGGCAGCTTTGTCCAGCACGCCGTTGACAAACTTATGGCTATCTTCAGCGCCAAAGGTTTTCGCCAGTTCGATGGCTTCGTTAATCGCAACTTTGTACGGTACATCGCTACGCTTTGACAGCTCAAACAGTGCGATACGCAGCACCGCTTTTTCCACCTGACCCAGCTCGTCCAGCAGACGAGAAAGATACGGCTTCATCAGGCCGTCGAGATACGCGCTGTTAGTCGCCACTCCGGACAGCAGTTCGCGGAAATACAGAACGTCTACATCTTTCACATCCTGTTCCGCCAGGAACTGGTATTCGACATCAGCGATGTCGTTTTTGGACAACTGCCAGGAGTAAAGCGCCTGGACAGCACACTCACGGGCGCGGCGACGAGCAGCAGGTTTCACGGAATTCCCCTTACAAAAATCAGGCCTTGATGGCTTTCAATACGTTAATCATTTCCAGCGCGGTCAACGCGGCTTCAGCGCCTTTGTTACCGGCTTTGGTGCCAGCGCGTTCGATGGCTTGTTCAATACTTTCTGTGGTCAGAACACCGAAGGCTACCGGGATTCCGCTGTCCTGAGCGACGTGCGCCAGGCCATTGCTTGCACCGCCAGCCACATATTCAAAGTGCGCGGTGCCGCCACGGATAACGGTACCCAGCGCGATCACTGCGTCATACTTACCGGTTTTCGCCAGTGCATCAGCCGCCAGCGGCAGCTCATACGCGCCTGGAACCCAAACCACGGTAATGTTTTCATCTTTGACCTGGCCAATACGCTTCAGGGCGTCAATCGCGCCATCCAGCAGGCTGTCGTTGATAAAGTTGTTGAAACGCGCGATGGTGATGGCGACGCGAGCGTCCGGGGTAGCAACGTTAGCTTCAATAATGTTCATACTCTTCCTTCGGGTTCAGTTCATTTGGCCCCGCAAGGGGGGCGGATTCTATCATAATAATCGGCGCACTGCTTTCCCTTTTGTCCGGGGAAATCAAGCGTTCACTAAATGCAGGCAAATATCCGGGCCTACATGACGTATCTCATTGAATTTGAAATGGGGTGCTTGCTCAAGTTTCTCAAGCCCCGGCAGTACACATAATCCGCGCGCATCGCTGCCTAACAGTTTAGGCGCAATATAGACGATAAGCTCGTCCACCAGCCCGGCCTCCAGCAGCGCGCCAGCAAGGGTGGGGCCTGCTTCCACCCAGATCGAGTTAATTTGCTGTTTGCCCAGCAGCATCATCAGGACCACCAGGTCCAGGCGACCGTTATGCTCCGGCACCAGCAGCGTGCGTACGTTCTCCGGCCACTGGCGTTCATCTGCACGGGTACGGGCAAACAGCGTTTCACCCGCCTGCTCCACGATACGATGCTGCGGCGTGACGCGATTCTGACTATCGATAACGATACGCAAAGGCTGGCGCAGGTTTTCCTGCGGGTACAGCGCCTGGGTGTCGGCGTTGAGCTCATCCCAGCGTACGGTTAGCGCCGGGTCATCCGCCAGCACCGTCGCGCTGCTGGTCAGGATGGCGTGGCTTTGCGCGCGCAGGCGCTGCACATCGCGCCGCGCCTGCGGTGAGGTGATCCACTGGCTCTCTCCGCTGGCCATCGCCGTGCGCCCATCCAGCGATGCGCCCATTTTTAACTGAATCCAGGGAAAACCGGTGCGCATCCGCTTAAGAAAACCTTTATTCAGCGCCTCGGCTTCGTTCATCATCAGCCCGTGACTGACGTCGACTCCTTCCTGCTGCAAACGGTACAAACCGCGACCCGCGACCTGCGGGTTCGGATCCTGCATCGCAGCAACCACGCGGGTCACCCCTGCGGCAATCAGCGCCTCGCAGCACGGCGGCGTTCGCCCGTGATGGCTACAGGGCTCCAGCGTGACGTACGCCGTCGCGCCTTTCGCTTTTTCGCCCGCCATGCGCAGCGCGTGCACTTCCGCGTGCGGTTCACCGGCGCGATAGTGAAAACCTTCGCCGACGATCTGGCCATCTTTAACGATCACGCAGCCGACATTCGGGTTTGGGTGCGTGGTGAAGCGTCCGCGCGCGGCCAGCTTCAGCGCTCGCGCCATGTATATTTCATCCTGCATGGACTCAGTCCTGTAAGCGGGCGATCTCTTCGCCAAACTCTTTGATATCTTCGAAGCTGCGATAGACGGAAGCAAAGCGGATGTAGGCGACTTTATCGAGCTTTTTCAGCTGTTCCATCACCAGGTTGCCGATCATTTTGCTCGGCACTTCCCGCTCGCCGGTCCCGCGCAGGTGGGTTTTTATATGGTTAACCGCCATTTCGACATCGTCTGAGCTGACCGGGCGCTTCTCCAGCGCTTTCAGCATACCGCTGCGCAGTTTGTCCTCATTAAAAGGCTCGCGCACGTCGTTGCTTTTTACGACTCGCGGCATCACCAGTTCCGCCACTTCAAACGTCGTAAAACGTTCATTACAGACCAGACACTGACGACGACGACGCACGGAAGAGCCCTCGCCCACCAGACGAGAGTCGATAACTTTGGTATCTACGGCGAAACAGAAAGGGCAATGCATGGCGCGTCCTGACATGTAGTTAAACTAACGGGTAGTTTACCGCGAAGTGACCCGACAACAAAGAAAGAGCTTTTGAGACAAAGGATCTATAGTGCGATTATCCGATCGGTCTACCATTAAGCATCCTCTGTTAACGGAATCCCAACTATGACAAGACGTTATTTAAAGCTGGCCATTGTGGGTAGCATTTTCACCCTCAGCGCCTGCGCGCAGCAAAGCGAAATCCGCCAGATGAACCAGAGCGTGAGCACCCTGAGCAAAGAGATGACCCAGCTCAATCAGCAAACGGTAAAAATTACTCAGCAAAACGTGCTGAACGCGAAATCAAACAGCGGCGTATACCTGCTGCCGGAGGCGAAAACGCCAGCTCGCCTGAAAAGCCAGATTGGTACGCTGCGCATGTCGCTGCTCAATATCGCGCCGGATGGCGACGGTACCCGCCTGACCCTGCGTATCCAGGGTGAATCAAACGATCCGCTACCGGCCTTTAGCGCGACGGTCGCCTCCGGGCAGATCAGCGGTACCACCGATAGCTATCAGGAAGTTAACGTACAAAATCAGCTGATTAGCGCGCCGGCAAGCGTTCTGGCGCCGAGCGACGTCGATATTCCGCTACGCCTGAATGGCGTAACGCCCGAGCAGGTTGGCTTTGTCCGCATCCACGATATCCAGCCCGCAAACACGCCGTAACGCCCTCAGCCGGATGCCCTGAACATCCGGCTCCCCTCCCCTCATGCTAATCCACTTACAGATTTTCCATTCAGTTCACTAAAAATTGCCAGAATTTATGAATTTCGGTGGCATTCCCGCAAGAAATGCATAAAATCGTGAACGCAATCGATTACGCATGTGTTCGTTATGTGAAACAACACATATTTTTGTGAGCAATGATTCCTATAATAGACGCCACAGAAATACGAAATATTTAGAAACGCTTCGGCGCTTCTTTTAACGCCTTCAGGCTTAATTTAAACAGTGGCATTATTATGAAAAAAACATTACTGGCAGCCGGCGCAGCTCTGGCGCTCTCCGCATCTTTCTCTGCCAGCGCGGCAGAAAACGACAAACCGCAGTACCTGTCTGATTGGTGGCACCAGAGTGTAAACGTGGTGGGTAGCTACCACACTCGTTTTGGGCCGCAGATCCGTAACGATACTTATCTGGAATATGAAGCGTTCGCCAAGAAAGACTGGTTTGATTTCTATGGCTATATGGATGCGCCGGTATTCTTCGGTGGTAACACCAACGCGAAAGGTATCTGGAACCACGGTTCCCCACTGTTTATGGAAATTGAGCCGCGCTTCTCCATCGACAAACTGACCGGTACCGACCTCAGCTTCGGCCCGTTCAAAGAGTGGTATTTCGCTAACAACTATATCTACGACATGGGCCGCAACAAGTCCGGTCGTCAGAGCACCTGGTATATGGGTCTGGGTACCGATATCGATACCGGCCTGCCGATGAGCCTCTCGCTCAACGTCTATGCGAAATATCAGTGGCAAAACTATGGCGCATCAAACGAGAACGAGTGGGACGGCTACCGCTTCAAAGTGAAATACTTCGTGCCGCTGACCGACCTGTGGGGCGGTTCACTGAGCTATATCGGCTTCACCAACTTTGACTGGGGCTCCGATCTGGGCGATGACAACGCTTATGATTTGAACGGTAAGCATTCACGCACCAGCAACTCCATCGCGTCCAGCCATATCCTGGCGCTGAACTACGATCACTGGCACTACTCCGTCGTGGCGCGTTACTTCCACAACGGCGGCCAGTGGGCGGATGACGCGAAGCTGAACTTCGGCGACGGCGACTTTAACGTCCGTTCTACCGGCTGGGGTGGTTACTTCGTGGTCGGCTACAACTTCTAATCGGCTCGATGATCCCCGGCAACTACGCCGGGGATCATAAAAGCTAACGCTCTTCGCATCTCACCTTACGCAAGAAATCACTCAATGAGCGATCGGCTCGTTCGCTGAAATGACGCCCGGTGGCAGAAATCTCCAGGCAGCGGTCAAGGCGAAAACAGCGATAATCTTCCCGCAGTTCGCACCAGGTCACCAGCAGCCAGCGCTCGCCCCAGAAAAAAAGCCCCAGCGGCAGTACGTCACGCTGCGACACGTTTCCCGCTTCATCGCGATAGCGCAGCCCCAGCGCCTGCTGGGCGGAGACTGCCCGATGCACTATATCAAACTGATCTTTACTATAGCCCTGCGCACCAAAGTCCGGTGCGAACACGCGCGACTGCTCCGCCTTGCGCCGGCTCTCGGCAGGCAAAATAGCCAGCACTTTTTCCTGCGCCGACTCCAGCGCCTGGGACAGCGAGGCACCGCCCCAGGTTTGCAGCAGCCGTATAGCGGCCATCAGCGCTTCCGATTCCTGGGTTGTCAGCATCAGCGGCGGTAGGTCATAGCCCGCCAGCAGCCGGTAGCCGCTCCCGGCTTCCCCCTCAACCGGGACGCCGGAGAGCGAGAGGTCGCGAATGTCGCGGTAGATGGTGCGCTCTGACACGCCGAGCCGCTCGGCCAGCAGCCCGGCGGTGGTTAATCTCCTCCCGCGCAGGATCTGGACGATTTGAAAAAGGCGGTCGGCGCGTCGGCTCATTTCTGTTTTCTCATTTACGCGGGTTGGTGAAGGCCAATCCGATTACCCTCACTGTCGATAAACAGGGCAATCGTGCCGATATCGTCCGCCAGCTCAAGGGGGCCAAACACGCAGCTTCCGCCCGCCGAGTTGACGCGATCGAGCGTGGCCGCCAGATTGTCAGTATGCAGATAGATAATACATCCCTGATCGAAGGGCTTAACGCCATCGAACTTTGCCAGCGCGCCGCCGGGAGCCGGATCCTCATGCGGGAAAACGGCCATCTCGATGCAATCCATTTTTTCCCGACGCAGCGTCACCTGCATCACCGGCTCGTAAAACGCCACGGCACGATCCATCTCCGCAACCGGGATCTCAAACCAGTTAATTACGTTGTTCATACATCCTCCTGTCCATTGTTTGGGTTCAGGAGGAGTGTAAGACAGGCCTACTGACAGCATTGTGTCAGTATGGTGCGCACACCAGCGCGCGCTCGGGACTCAGCAGCCACGGACGCAGGTATCCCACGGTACTGGAAAATGGCAGCACCTCTTCAGGAAGCACAATGCCAAGCTGCTCGCCGATATACAAGCGCCGGGCGACGATACGCTGCCAGAGTTCGGGATAGCGCTGCGCCAGCTCCCGACGCAACGCGCTATCGGCAAGCGCCACGGTATCTTCAATGCTTGCGCCGCCGTAGCCCGGGCGGGAAGGAATGATGTCGATTTGCAGTATCATCCCGCTTTGCAGGCAGGCGGTTGAATGGGGGCCAATGGGCGAACAGAGCCACTCCTCATCCGCGACCAGATGCCCCGGATTCAGGTGCCAGTGATATTCCGCCTTCGGCAACGCCTGCTCTATCAGCGCATACATATCACCGCCGCGCATGCCGATGCGCAGATTTTCCAGCCAGTTCACCACCGCGTTGAAATAGGGCTTCGCCACGACCTCGAGGTAATCAGCCACCTCGGGCGCCAGTTCGCTCTCATCGGCCACCACGTAGGCGGCGCGGCTGCTCAGGCCGCCTTTGAAGCCGGTGGTCAGCGAGAATTTATCTCCGCGCTGAATCACCTTATCGCCCGGATAGAGATTCGCCCAGGCGAAGCGCTCGCCGGTAGCGGCAATCATCACCACGCTATTAGACTGCCCTTCCGCCGCCAGCAGCGCGCCGATTTGCTTTTCCGTTTTACCCGGCGCAACGGCGTTAAGCGCGGTGAGAATCGCGGTGGAAGCCAGATTTGCGCCGTACTCATAGTGCGCCAGCTCGTTGGCATTATTGGTGACTCGCGCTCCGCTTGCCGGGTCGATAAAAATGCCGGTGGCGTTAGTTAATCTTGCCTGCGGGCCGGCGGCCTGGCGAATAGCGTCCACGATAAAGGCAGGCAGATCGAACATCTGCGCGCGGTCATCCGCCGCGCCGGTAAAGAGCTTCCAGCCCGCCAGGCCAATTCGGTTTTCCGCCGCAACGCCTGCCTCCTGAAGCCGCTGAGCCAGCGTTTTACCGGTTTCCATCGGCTGATTGGGCAGCGAAAACCACGGGGCGTGAATCACACGGTTTTCCAGCCGGGCATGGCCTGCCAGCTTGAGATTCTCGTTACCCAGCACCAGCACCGCTTCACCGTCCCGATGCAGCACCAGCAGCGCCTCTTCGAAACGGGGAATAAAGCCGGTGAGATACTCAAAGTTGCCGCCGTGCTCTTTGTCGGCATAGACGATAAGCGTGTCTACGCCGGACTGACGCATATTTGCCAGCACCCTGGACTTGCGCAGCCGCAGCGTGTCGTCGTTAAGCGTAACGGAAGGCACATCGTGCCAGAGCGGGGGTTGAGGAACGGTGGAAAGCGTTACGACAGCCATCGGCATTTCTCCATGTCATTGCGTGCTGATACGGGAGAGTAACCAAAATCCGGGCGGCTGTAATAAAAAAATCCCGGCCTTGCGACCGGGATTCGTTTTATCGCTACGCGATTGCCTTACGGCAGAATTGACGGCTGATCCGCCCCTTCTTTCTCGACTTTCTGCTGCAGCATGTGCTCGCGCTTCATGCCCAGCTTCAGCGCCAGCGCGGACGCGACGTAGATAGAAGAAGCCGTACCGATGGAGACACCGATCAGCATGGTCAGCGAGAAGCCTTCCAGAATCGGACCGCCGAAGAGGTACAGCATCAGGATAACCATCAAGGTTGTCCCGGAGGTGATCAAGGTACGGTGCAGCGTTTGCGTCAACGACACGTTAAAGATTTCGTACGGCGTACCGCGGCGAATCTTGCGGAAGTTTTCACGAATACGGTCGGATACCACGATACTGTCGTTCAGCGAGTAGCCGATAACCGACATCAACGAGGCCACAATGGTCAGGTCGATCTCGATATGCAGTAGCGACAGCACGCCCATGGTGATCACCACGTCGTGCGCCAGCGCGATAACCACCCCTGCCGCCAGACGCCACTCAAAGCGGAAGCCGACGTAAATCAGGATACATACCAGCGCGGCTATCAGCGCCAGCGCGCCGGTCTGCGCAAGGTCCGCGCCAACGCTCGGCCCCACAAACTCAATACGTTTGACCGTCGCGTTCTGGCTGGTCGAGTCGTTAATCACGCTAACGACCTTGCTGCCCAGCTCCTGGCTGCCGTTGGCGTCATGCACCGGCGGCATACGCACCATGATGTCGCGGCTGCTGCCGAAGTTTTGCAACTGCGGCTCTTCAAAGCCCGCCTTCTGCAACGACTGACGCACCTGGTCCATATCGACAGGTTTTTCGAGGGTGATCTCAATCACCGTACCGCCGGTGAAATCCAGACCCCAGTTAAACCCGCGCACGCCAATAATAGCGATGGACAAAATCAGCAGAAAACCTGAAATGCCGAAAGCCCAGTAGTCCCAGCGCATAAAGTCCCAGACTTTACGGCCGTGGTTCAATTGTTCAACAGTATATTCCTGTGCCACAACGCACTCCTCAGATAGACAGCTTTTTAACGCGCTTGCCGCCGTACAGCAGGTTCACGATGGCACGGGTGCCGACGATAGCGGTAAACATTGAGGTCGCAATACCGATACCGGTGGTAATCGCAAACCCTTTAATGGCACCGGTACCGACCGCGTACAGGATAATGACTTTGATAAGCGTCGTAATGTTGGCATCAAAGATGGAGCTGAACGCGCCGCGATAACCTTCGTCAATCGCCTGCTGCACGGAGCGCCCGTTGCTCAGCTCTTCTTTAATACGTTCGTTAATCAGAACGTTCGCATCGACCGCCACCGCAAGGGTTAACACGATCCCCGCAATCCCCGGCATGGTCAGCGTCGCCCCCGGAATCAGGGACATAATGCCGACAATCAGCACCAGGTTAGCCACCAGCGCAGAGGTCGCAATCAGGCCGAACTTCTTGTAGAAGAAGATCATAAACAGGATGGAGACCACCAGACCGGCCAGACACGCTTCCAGGCCCTGCTTGATGTTCTGCATACCGAGGGTTGGACCGATGGTCCGTTCTTCAACAATCTGAATCGGCGCAATCAGCGCGCCTGCACGCAGCAGCAGGGAGAGCTGGCGCGCTTCGGTCGGGTTGCTGATGCCGGTAATACGGAAGCTGTTACCCAGACGAGACTGGATGTTGGCGATGTTAATCACCTCTTCCTCTTTCGCCAGAATCGCGCGCCCGTTGGCATCTTTCTTCCCGCTGTCTTTGTACTCCACAAACAGGGTCGCCATCGGTTTACCGATGTTGTCCTTGGTGAAGTTAGACATGATGTTGCCGCCAGCGCTATCCAGGGAGATGTTAACCTGCGCCTGGTTGTACTCATCCATGCTCGACGTCGAGTCGGTGATGTGGTCACCGGTGAGGATGACGCGCTTGTACAGCACAACCGGCTGGCCTTCGCGGGTATATTTCACTTCAGAGTCGCCCGGAACGCGACCGGCGGCCGCCGCGGCGCTATCAACGTTAGTGTTAACCAGACGGAATTCCAGGGTCGCGGTCGCGCCGAGGATCTCTTTCGCACGCGCGGTGTCCTGGATACCCGGCAGTTCAACCACAATACGGTCGGCGCCCTGACGCTGAACCAGAGGTTCGGCAACGCCCAGCTGGTTTACACGGTTACGCAGGATATTGATGTTCTGCTGAACGGCATATTCGCGAGCTTCTTTCAGACGGTCGTCGGTCATCACGGCTTTCAGGCCAGTGCTGCCCTGAGTGGAGATAACCAGATCGCGGTGACGAGGGCTAAGGTATGAGATAGCCTGGTCACGCGCGGCGCTGTCGCGGAAAGCGATGCTCAGGCCGTAGTTGTCTTCTTTACGCACGGTCGCGTAAGGAATGCCTTTATCACGCAGTTCGCTGCGCAGGCTGTCGATATTTTGTTCCTGCAGTTTGCCCAGCGCGGTGTCCATGTCGACTTCCATCAGGAAGTGCACGCCGCCGCGCAGATCAAGACCCAGCTTCATCGGCTCGGCATACAGGGCCGCCAGCCAGCGCGGGGTTGCCGGAGCAAGGTTAAGCGCCACGACGTATTTGTCACCCAGCACGCCCATCAGCGCTTCGCGCGCGCGCAGCTGGATATCAGTGGTGTCGAAGCGCGCAAGAATTGCGCCCTCTTCCAGTGCCACAGACTTCGCGGTAATTTTTTCTTCTTGTAGTGTTTTCTGGACCTGGATCAGCGTTTGCTCACTGGCGGCGACGCCGCGCGCGCCAGTGATTTGAACGGCCGGATCCTCACCATACAGGTTGGGAAGCGCATACACTAAGCCGACGACAATGACGACGACCAGCATGACGTACTTCCACAAAGGATAACGGTTTAACACGGCAGTTCCCTTAGGGAAAATGGGTAATTACAGCGCCTTCATGGTGCCTTTCGGCAGAACGGCAGCTACGAAGTCACGTTTGATAACCACTTCAGTGGTGTCGTTCAGGGCGATAGCAATGTAGCCGTTTTCCGCTACTTTGGTTACGCGACCCACCAGGCCACCATTGGTCAGGACTTCATCGCCCTTCGCGATGGAGTTCATCAGGTTTTTGTGCTCTTTAGTACGCTTCTGCTGTGGACGCAGGATCATGAAGTAGAAGATCAGACCGAACACAACCAGCATCAGAATCAGAGACATCGGGCTGCCCTGCGCTGGTGCACCCGTTGCTGCTACCGCATCAGAAATAAAAAAGCTCATTCAAATTCCCTCATTATTAAAATTAATCAACGTTCAACGGTGGAACATCCCGCCCCTGACGTTGGTAGAAATCGGTCACGAAGCTCTCTAATTTACCCTCTTCGATAGCCTTACGTAAACCAGCCATTAAGCGCTGATAATAACGAAGATTATGAATGGTATTGAGACGCGCCCCCAAAATCTCGTTGCAACGATCGAGATGATGCAGATACGCGCGAGAATAATTGCGACAGGTATAGCAATCGCACTCGGAATCGAGCGGGCTGGTGTCACTCTTATGCTTCGCGTTACGGATTTTCACCACGCCATCGGTAACGAACAGATGACCGTTACGTGCGTTTCGGGTTGGCATAACGCAGTCGAACATATCAATGCCGCGACGTACGCCTTCCACCAGATCTTCTGGTTTACCCACACCCATCAGGTATCGTGGTTTATCCGCCGGGATTTGCGGGCAGACATGCTCCAGAATACGGTGCATATCTTCCTTCGGCTCACCCACAGCCAAACCGCCGACAGCGTAGCCATCAAAGCCTATCTCTACCAGACCTTTAACCGAGATATCGCGTAAATCTTCGTAAACGCTGCCCTGGATAATGCCGAACAGCGCATTTTTGTTTTGCAGGGAGTCAAAACGGTCGCGGCTACGCTTCGCCCAACGCAGGGACATCTCCATGGAACGTTTGGCATAGTCCCAGTCCGCCGGGTATGGCGTACATTCGTCGAAGATCATCACGATATCGGAACCGAGATCGTACTGAATCTCCATAGACTTTTCCGGATCGAGGAAGATTGGATCGCCGTTGATCGGGTTACGGAAGTGTACGCCCTGCTCGGTGATCTTACGGATATCGCCCAGGCTGAAGACCTGGAAACCCCCGGAGTCGGTGAGGATGGGGCCTTTCCACTGCATGAAGTCGTGCAGGTCGCCGTGGAGCTTCATGATCTCCTGGCCTGGACGCAGCCACAGGTGGAAGGTGTTGCCGAGAATAATCTGTGCGCCAGTGGCTTCAACTTCTTCCGGCGTCATTCCTTTTACGGTGCCGTACGTGCCCACAGGCATAAACGCGGGGGTTTCTACCACGCCGCGATCAAACACCAGGCGACCGCGACGCGCGCGGCCATCGGTGGTATCGAGTTCAAATTTCATTTTTTCTCCGACGTCAGAAAAACAGTCCAACGTTGTAACACGGTGCCGCGGACTTATTCCCCGACACGCTCATTCAAAGCCTGCGGATTGTACGTGATAAACATCGCGTCACCGTAGCTAAAAAAGCGATATTTTTGTTCTACCGCAGACTTGTAGGCGTTCATCGTATGCTGATACCCCGCAAACGCGGAGACCAGCATAATCAGCGTCGATTCAGGCAGATGGAAGTTGGTCACCAGCGCATCAATGACTTTGTACTGATAGCCCGGGTAGATAAAGATCTGCGTATCGCCAAAGAAGGGCTCAATCAGCTCTTTTTTCGCGGCCTGCGCAGCGCTCTCAAGGGAACGTACCGACGTTGTACCGACGGCCACGACGCGGCTACCGCGCGCTTTCGCCGCCAGCACCGCATCCACAACCTCCTGCGGCACTTCGGCATACTCAGAGTGCATGATGTGGTCTTCGATGCTGTCCACGCGCACCGGCTGGAACGTCCCCGCGCCGACGTGCAGCGTCACGAAGGCCATCTCAATACCCTTGGCGCGCAACTTTTCCAGCAGCGGTTCATCAAAGTGCAGGCCCGCCGTTGGCGCCGCCACTGCGCCAGGCTTCTGGCTGTAGACGGTCTGATACAGCTCGCGGTCGGCTTCTTCATCCGGGCGTTCAATGTACGGCGGCAGCGGCATGTGGCCGATGGCGTTGAGGATATCAAGCACCGTGCGCTCGTCGTTAAACTCCACCTCGAACAGCGCGTCGTGACGCGCGGTCATGGTCGCTTTGATGCTCTCGTCATCACCCAGCAGCAGTTCAGCGCCCGGCTTCGGCGCTTTGGATGCGCGAATATGTGCCAGAATACGTTTATCATCGAGCATACGTTCGACCAGCACCTCAATCTTGCCGCCGCTGGCTTTACGGCCAAACAGACGCGCTGGGATCACGCGGGTATTGTTAAAGACCAGCAGATCGCCAGGGTTGAGCTTGTCGAGCAGATCGGTGAAAGTACCGTGCGTCAGCGCGCCCGTTGGCCCGTCCAGTGACAGCAAGCGACAGCTGCTACGCTCAGGCATGGGGTAGTGAGCAATCAGGGATTCAGGTAGTTCAAAGGAGAAATCGGCGACGCGCATGACGTATACTCGTGACTTAAAAACAGGCGGCATAGTCTAGTGCTCACACCCTTTTGCTGCAACAACTAGCCGCCACCGGACGAATAAAACGCATGAATTTTCTCGCTCACCTGCATCTCGCTCACCTCGCGGACAGCTCCCTCTCCGGCAATTTGCTGGCCGATTTCGTACGCGGCAACCCCGCGGAAGATTATTCCCCCGAGGTTATCGACGGGATTTTTATGCACCGCCGCATCGACGTGCTGACCGATAACCTGCCGGAAGTGACGGAAGCCAAAGCCTGGTTCCGCCCCGAAACGCGACGCGTGGCGCCGATCACGCTCGACGTCATGTGGGATCATTTCCTGTCGCGCCACTGGTCCCAGCTGTCGCCTGATATGTCGCTGCCTGAGTTTGTGCGCTACGCCCACGCGCAGGTGTCGATCATTTTGCCGGACTCCCCACCGCGCTTTGTGAATCTGAATAACTATCTGTGGTCTGAACGCTGGCTGGAGCGTTACCGCGAGATGGATTTCATTCAGAACGTGCTCAACGGCATGGCCAGCCGTCGACCGCGTCTGGACGCGCTGCGCGACTCCTGGCACGACCTGGACAAACATTATGACGCGCTGGAAACGCGCTTCTGGCAGTTCTACCCGCGCATGATGGCGCAGGCGAAAAATAAAGAACTGTGATGCCGGTTCGATTGATAGGTAAAAGCTGGTGGAACGATTGTTACCACCTCTTTGTCTTATTCCCGCACTGCCTCTATACTGGCCCGCGTTGCGTTCCAAATAACCTTAGTATCTACAGGAGAATCATATGGTTCTGGTAACTCGTCCGGCTCCGGATTTTACAGCTGCCGCCGTTCTGGGCAACGGTGAAATCGTTGAAAACTTCAACTTCAAACAGCACACCAACGGTAAAGCGACCGTTCTGTTCTTCTGGCCAATGGACTTCACTTTCGTTTGCCCGTCTGAGCTGATCGCGTTCGACAAACGTTACGAAGAATTCCAGAAGCGTGGCGTGGAAGTGGTTGGCGTCTCCTTCGACTCTGAATTTGTACACAACGCATGGCGTAACACCCCTGTCGAAAACGGCGGCATCGGTGCGGTGAAATACGCGATGGTTGCGGACATCAAACGCGAAATCCAGCAGGCTTACGGTATCGAACATCCGGACGCTGGCGTTGCGCTGCGTGGTTCTTTCCTGATCGACGCGAACGGCATCGTTCGTCACCAGGTTGTGAACGATCTGCCGCTGGGTCGTAACATCGACGAAATGCTGCGCATGGTTGACGCGCTCCAGTTCCACGAAGAGCACGGTGAAGTGTGCCCGGCTCAGTGGGAAAAAGGTAAAGAAGGTATGGCGGCTTCCCCAGACGGCGTAGCTAAATACCTGTCTGAGAACGTATCCAGCCTGTAATCGGCACGGTTTACGAAAAAAACCCGCGACTACGCGGGTTTTTTTATGGCTTATGCTGCGCCGTCTTTTTTTACCTCGCGCCAGATGCGCCATGCCATAGCCGCAAGCACCATCACCCCGACGATCAGTACGCCCCAGACCATCAGCGTTTTCATTCTGCTTTCCTGCTCAGCCGCAGACGTCGCGGTTAAACGCGCCTCGCCGCCCAGCGGGACAGGTTCCAGCGTATCCGCCATCGGCAGGGCTGCCAGATCGTAGGTTTTACGCAGTTCGGTCGGGATCAGCATATCCGTCTCCACGCTTGCCGGTTTCGCAGCCCCGTTCCCCCATGCAAGCAGATACGGCCCCTTCCCCTGCGCGTTGAACACCAGATCATAGCGCACGCGTTGCCCGATCACGCCCGGCAGGTTCTCTGGCAAACGCGCATTGAAGGTCTTGATTTTTACCGCCTCGACCAGCCCGCCCGGGAGCGGAACAGGTTCAGACGTTTTGCCGCCGAGCTGGTAGATCACCTCTTTTTTCAGCGTATGCCACCGATCCTTGTCCGCCCCCCGCCAGGCTATTTCTGCCGGGAGAACGCCGTCACCATTCAGCATGAAGGCGATCGCACTCAGAGGCTGCGGATGTTTCCAGCGCCACACGGCTTCGCTTTCGGATAGCCGCTCCCCCTCTCCCGCCAGGCTAATGTGCTCTGATTCCGGCTGCACAGGAGCGGTAATCGCGTTGACGCCGGTTAACGTCAGGGCTGAACGCCCCGTGTTCAGCACCAGCAGCAGATAGCGATTCGCCTCAGGAGATAACACCAGATCGGTATCGATGCGGTCGAGCTTCAGGCGATCCTGTCCACTCATCACGTCCAGCAGGGGCATCTCTTCGCGCAGGGTATACCAGTTTTTCAGATCCTCGCTGTAATAGACCGATGCCGTCCCCTGCCACGAGCCCTGCGGCGTGTCCCAGAAAAGCTGGAGCTGAGAGAGCGGAACCTCCGTCGCGTTTTCCGGCAGGGTCAGCAGATAGTGCTGTCCGGCAGCCGCCGCGTGTTGCCCTTCCAGCACAATCTCCACGCCGTTTCTGGCACGTAACATAATTTTATCGCCACTGCCCTCTTCCCCGCCCGTCGAGGCGTTAAGCGCAAAGAGGCGCAGCGCCGTGGTGGTCGGTGCTGGCTGCGGACGCGTCGTGGTAACCAGGCTGAACGGTACCGGCTCGCCCGACTGATTAAACACGCGCACGTCGCGCAGATCGGGCGATGTGCTCTGCTGATAAACCGCCAGCGGCAGCATGACCCGATACCACGGCGAAGAGGCAGAGGTATCAAGGGACAGGCCATAGGCATAATCCCGCGGGGATTCCACCGGCGCGCCCTCGCTGAATGCCGGACCGGCCACGGCCAGCAGTGCCGCACAAACAACCGATTTCATCCATTTCATTTTTCTTCTCCTGCTTTAGGCGGTAGCGGCGAGAAATAGCCCACAATCAGGACCAGGATCGCCACGCCAATAAACGCGACAGCACGCGCCAGGCCGCCACCGCCCGCGCTGTCCACCAGCATCAGTTTGAGCATGACCACTCCCAGCAGCACCGCACCGGCAAGCCACTGCTGACGGGAGGCCTGACGGGTGGCGCGGATCATGACCACCAGCGCGCAGAACATCCAGAACAGGGCAAAGGTGGTCTGGATAAGCCGCGAATGCCACAGCGACTCCATATTCCAGGCCACCTCGCCGTACCACGCCAGCGCGCGCAGCAGTGCGCCGTTTAGCCACCAGAAGCCAAGCGCCATCAGCACAACGGCGGGCCACGGTCGGGACTGAGCAAGCGATGCCGGATAGTGGCGATCCACTGCCCGATAAAACACCACCAGCCCCAGCAGCGCGAACGCCGCCCCTTCCTCAAGCGGGTTCACCAGCGGCAGCCAGGTCTGTCGATAGAACACCCCGTCCTGGAAATTAGTCACGACCAGCAATACCACCAGCGCCACAACCACAGGGATCATGGCAAGGCAGGCGTAGAGCGCAGGCCATACCCGGAACGGCCACCCGCGACGCCGTACAGCCGCGGAGAGTGCCATAATCACCCCACCGCCGACAGCCATCGCAATGCCGCTTCCCCAGGCCGCCATGCCCCATGGCAGGGAGCGGGCAAACCAGTAAAGCTCGGCGGCCATGGCGAGTAAAATCATCCACAACAGCGACAGATGCAGCCCCATTGCGATGCGTGGAAGAAGTTTATCTTCGTCGCGCCGCAGCATCATCAGGGCGGCAGGCAGCGCAATAGCCCAGGCCAGATTTGCCCAGCCGGCTGCCAGGATCTGCTGTTGCCAGACCTGATAAAGCACCATCAGCAGCATCACCGGCCACAGCAGCCATTTGCTGGCATCCAGCTCCCGCCATGCCAGACGAGCGGCAGCCTGCCGCCATCCCCAGGCCGACACCGCCGTCAGCGCCAGCACGCCCGCAAGAACCGATAATTCTGTCTTGAGGATCAGTTGCGACGCACCAAGTTGCGCCACTAACCAGAACAGCAGCCCACCGACCAGCAGCGCCCAACTGCCCGACAGCACGATTTTCTGCCACAGCCAGGCCGCAGCCAGCCAGCAAAGACTGAGCACTGCGAAAATAAGCAGCAGGCTCAGCGAGGTGACGCCGTTCATCTGCGCCCATATCGCGCTGCCGAGCGCCAGCACCAGCAGCGCCGTCCCGCTATAGCTCATACGCCGCTGCTGCTGTTGCACGCCCAGCCAGAGGATACCCAGCCCCTCCAGCGCCCAGGCCATCGCCGTCCAGCGCGCCGAAAGCGCCAGCGGAATGGCAAGCGTGGCAAACCCGCCGCCAATCGCCAGCGCCGCCATAATCAGTGGTCGCCCAATGGAGGGGTAACGTCGCAGCGCGAGGAGCGCCAGTGAGAGATAAAACGCACCATAACCCAGCGCGCTGAGTGCCGGGCCGTACGTCCAGTGCGACGTCATGCCGTACTGCATCCCAAAACCAATCAGCGGCGGGGCAAACAGCAGTACGCCGTCAATAATCTGTTTACCTTTTTCCTGCGCCCGCAGCGACAGCGCTACGCTAAACACGCCAAAAATAAGCGTATTGGCAATCAGGAACAGCTGACAGATAACATAGTTTTCAGGCTGGTAGTCGCTCAGCCCCCACACTCCGCCAACGCCAAACGTGAAGAGCAGCCCGAGCAGGTTGAGCTCGCGCCAGTGCTGCCAGATGCTAATGACGAGAATGCCGATGGAGAGCAGAAGATAGAAGGAGAACAGCGCCACAAAGCTACCGCCCCCGGTAGACAGGAGCAGCGGCGCAAGATATCCGCCCAGGCTCGCCAGCATGGCAAGGCTCAGCGCCTTTTGCAGCACGGCCAGCCCGACGCTCGCCGCGCAAATCACCACCAGCAGCGCAAACGCCAGCGTCATCGGCAGCATCTGCCACAGCCGGAATGCGCCAAAGACGGTCAGGTAAAGCACGCCGGTCGCCCCGCCCTGGAGGATCAGCGCGTAGATCCGCTGCCTGTGCCGCAGCCGCCATCCAACGGCCAGCAGACCCATGGCAAACAGCGCCGTGGCGGCAAGACGCAGCTCAAGCGGAAACAGTGAATGTTCAACGGTATAGCGCAGCAGGAAAGAGAGGCCGAGGAAGAGCAGTACAATCCCCAGTTTTGCCAGCGGATTGCCCTGCATAAACCAGCGCGTCAGCGAGGACAGGATGCCGCCAAAGGCGGAAGGCCGTTTTGCCGCCGGGACAGGCGCAGGTTCTGCTTCAGTGACGGGCGGTTCGGGACGCCAGGGATCGACAGGTGCGTTAACGGCCTCTGGCACCGGCGCTGGTGTCTCCACTGGCGCGGCGGTCTGCACCGGCTCCGGCGCTTTCTCAGCTACACCGTGCTGCTCAAGCGCCTCAATGCGCTGGCGAAGCCGGGCGATCTCCTGCCGCGCCGCCGTGCTTCGATTAAAGCCTATCACCGCAAGCACGGGGGCCACGACCAGCGCAAAAACCAGGAACAAACAGCCAAGGATGTAAAGCTCGTCCATGTTTCCACCTTCACCGTAAAAGATCCGTTAAGATTGACACAAGTAGTTGCATTTGCGCCATCTAAAAGGTGAAAACCATGCTGCCTGCGCTTAGCTGCCGAACCAGACCGTAGCGGAGATCGCCGGCAGCGTGAGCACGTTCTCCTGTAACGTCGCTTTCCCCTCTTTGCTCTTCCACGTTTTACCGGCCAGCAGCGGTGAATCTTCCAGCACCACTTCACACGCCTCACCCCGGTTGATCGCCACCAGCACGCGCTGCTGGTTGTAGACGCGGACAAACACCACCACATTATCTTGGGCGTACATCACCTGACAGCCCCCGTAGCGCAGGGCCTGACTCTGCCTGCGCAGCGTCGCCATACGCTGGTACAGGCTGAACAGATCCTGATCCTGTTTTTCACTCTCCCATGGGAAGGTTTTGCGGCAGAACGGATCGTTGTTACCGTCCAGCCCCACTTCATCTCCGTAATAGATGCACGGCACGCCCGGCCAGGTGAAAAGCCAGGTCACCGCCAGCGGCAGACGCGCCAGATCTTTACCCAGCAGCGATTTAAAGCGCGCGGTATCGTGGCTGTCGAGCTGGTTAAACATCCGAAGCTGCTGCTGATGAGACAGGCCAGCGCGATAGTTCTCCATCCACGTCATGCAGGTTTCGGCGTCAATATGCTGCGGATCGTAAGAGATATCGGTGTTAGCGAGGAACCCCCACAGCGGGAAGGTGAAGCCGCGATAATTCATCGACGCGTCTTCTGCATCTGCCTGCAACCACTGACGCGCGTCGCCAAAGTGCTCCCCGAAGACGAATGCTTCCGACCGGGCCGCTTTTGCCGACCGGGTAATGGCGGCGACATGCTGAAGGTTATTCCGCGCCCCGCCTGCTTCCCCCAGCATATGCACCACGTCCAGCCGCCAGCCGTCCATATTCCACGGCGCTTTCAGCCAGTGGCGCACGATGCTGTCTTCGCCGCCGTAGATTTCATTCACAAGCGTTGACGACTGGAAATCGAGCTTCGGCAGACTCGGGTAGCCCAGCCAGTCCAGGGCGCGGCCATTCTCGTCAAAACTGTACCAGTCACGCTGGGGGGAATCCGGATTATGGCATGCGCCGCCCATCGACTGATTGTGGCGGTCGAACCACGCATGAGAATCACCGCTGTGATTGAACACGCCATCAAGGATCAGGCGCATACCTTCTTTTTGCGTGTTGTGGCGCAGCCGCAGCAGCGCCTCGTCACCGCCAAACTGCTCGTCAACGTGGCGGTAGTCCTGCGTATCGTATTTGTGAACGCTTGGCGCTTTAAACACCGGGTTCAGGTACAGCGCCGTCACGCCGAGCTTTTTCAGGTACGGCAGTTTTTCGCTGATACCGTCGAGATCGCCGCCGTAAAAGGTCGATCCCCCCGCCTGGGCGGTCAGCGGCTCGTCCCATTTTTTCAGAATGATGTCGTGACCGACCGCATGATGGTAATAAACCTTGTCCTGGTCGGCGGTGCGCTTTTCACTGCGCGCAAAGCGGTCCGGGAAAATCTGGTAAAAGACCTGATCGTTAACCCACTGCGGGCCGTTATCCGGGTGATCCACGGCAAACTGCTCCAGCCGGGCCGGAGGGAAACGGCTGAAGCCCTGCGGGGTAAACCACAGCTGACGGTTGTTCCACAGCAGCTTGAAGCTGTAACGGCGGCGCGGCTGCCCGCTGCGCAAATCGATATTTGCCCGCCATGCCGTAATACCCGGCTGAGGCTGGCTGCGCACCTTGTGCATTTTCAGCGACGTCTCTTCGTTATCCACTTCGGCGCGCAGGGTCACACGTTCAGGCTGATTTTCCCCTGCCAGCCAGAGCGTAATCACAAGGTTGTCTTTGTTTTGCTTAACAAATGGGGCAACCGGAAGGTGCCAGGCGTTTAACATCACGAATCCCCTTTGATGAAATTGACGTCACCTTGCCACAGGGTTGTTAAGGATAGCTCACCATGATGGGATTTATTGGGGGAGGAGGACGGGGGAGGAGGCATCAGTGCGGCCTGATGCCCTCACCCTAACCCTCTCCCACGGGGAGAGGGGAAAAGAATGTTACTGTGCTTCCGCCAGCTGACGATCGCGGCGACATTTAAACATCCAGCCCACCAGCAGCAGGACGATCCACGCGAAGCCCACGTACAGGGAAATACGGGTATCCGGGTGATAACCAATCAGGCCAATGATGAAGACCAGGAAGATGAGACCGACAATGGTCGTTGGCACGCCGCCCGGCACTTTAAACTTCAGCGCTTTGGCCTCTTCTGGCGACAGGCGGCGACGGAACGCAATCTGCGACAGCAGGATCATGATCCACACCCACACCGTCGCAAAGGTCGCCAGCGACGCAATCACCAGGAAGACGTTCTCTGGCATAATGTAGTTCAGGTAGACCGAGAACAGCAGCGCCACGGTCATGACCAGCACCGTTACCCACGGGGTACCGCGACGCGACGTTTTGGCAAACACCTTCGGCGCACTGCCCTGCTCCGCCATGCCGTGCAGCATACGGCCCACGCCGAACACGTCACTGTTGATGGCCGACAGCGAGGCGGTCAGCACCACAAAGTTGAGAATGCTGGCGGCAAACGCAATGCCCATATGCTGGAAAGTCAGGACAAACGGGCTGCCGTTGGTGCCCACCTGGTTCCACGGGTAGATGGACATAATCACAAACAGCGTGCCCACGTAGAACACCAGGATGCGCATCGGTACCGAGTTGATGGCGCGCGGAATAGACTTCTCCGGATCTTTCGCTTCCCCGGCGGTGATGCCGATAATCTCGATTCCGCCATAGGCGAACATGACCATCTGCAGCGACATGACCATCCCGAGCCAGCCGTTGCTAAAGAAGCCGCCGTTGCTCCACAGGTTGTGAATGCCGGTTGGCTGTCCACCGTTGCCGATACCCCAGATGATAATGCCGAAACCGGCGAGGATCATGATGATAATGGTCGCGACCTTGAAGAAGGAGAACCAGAACTCCAGCTCGCCAAACACCTTCACGCTCATCAGGTTAACGGCGCAGATAATCAGCACCACGCTCAGCACCCAGATCCAGTGCGGCACGGCGGGGAACCAGACCCCCATATAGATACCAAACGCCGTCACATCGGCAATGGCAACAATCAGGATTTCGAAGCAGTAGGTCCAGCCGGTGATAAACCCGGCCAGCGGGCCTAAATTTTCCTGCGCGTAGCGGGAGAAGGAACTGGCAGAGGGGTTGTGAACCGACATTTCGCCAAGGGCGCGCATGATGATATACGCCGCCACGCCGCCGATGATGTAGGCCAGCAGAACGCTTGGACCGGCCATTTTGATGGCATCTGCCGAGCCATAAAAAAGACCGGTACCGATAGCCGAGCCCAGCGCCATAAAGCGGATGTGGCGGGTGCTCAATCCACGTTTAAGTTTGTTAGTGCTTTCCATTAAAATCTTGCCATTCAACACGAAAAAAACAAAAAACCACGGGGCCTTAAGCCCCGTGGTTAAACAATTTGTTGCCGTTGATTAATGGGCGTTGGATGTCACCTGACGCCCTGCCGCACGGTCCCAGATAATCGCCAGAACCAGCGCTACAACGGAAGGCATCAGCCAGGCCAGGCCCTGCTCGGACAGCGGCAGACGCTGTGTCCAGGCTGGCAGGATTTCTGCAAATGCTGATGCTTTGATCCCGTCAAGGATACCAAAAATCAGGCTGATAAACATGGCTGGCGCAATAATTCGCGTGGAGTTATGCCACCACGGACGGGTGAAGCTCAGCACTACCAGCACGATACATGGCGGATAGATCGCCGTCAGCACCGGAATTGAGACCTGAATCAGGTGGCTCAGACCGAGGTTTGACACCGCCATGGAGAAGATGCCGAGGATAAACACCAGCGTGCGGTAAGAAAGCGGCAGATACTGAGCGAAGAACTCCGCGCAGGCGCAGGTCAGACCCACCGCCGTCACCAGACAGGCCAGGAAAATCAGCGCCGCCAGCAGCATGCTGCCTGCACCACCAAAGGTGTGCTGCACGTAAGCATGCAGGATCGCCGCGCCGTTTGCGCTCTGATCGACCAGCGTTGCGCTATCTGAACCCAGGCGGAACAGCGCCAGATACAGCAGCGTCAGGCCGACACCGGCCATCAGGCCAGCCCAGATGGTGTAGCGAGTCAGCAGACGCGCTTCGGTCACACCGCGGGAACGCGCGGCGTTAACGATAACGATACCAAACACCATCGCGCCAAGCGTATCCATCGTCAGATAGCCGTTCACGAAACCGTTTGAGAACGCCGCGTTCTGGTAAGCGTCCATCGCGGAGCTGATGGGCCCCGCAGGCCAGACGATGGCCGCAACCGCCAGCACAATCAGCGCCACAATTTTCAGCGGTGCCAGGAAGTTACCCACAGTATCCAGCAGTTTGCCGGGATAGAGAGAAACCAGAATAACGATGGCGAAGTAAATGAGGCTGTAAATAAACAGCGGCATCGCGCCGTCACCGGTCAGCGGGGCAATACCCACTTCAAAGGAGACGGTCGCCGTACGCGGGGTTGCGAACAGCGGGCCAACAGCCAGATAGCAGACGGTTGCCAGCAGAACGCCAGCCACTTTGCCAATCGGGGTGCTGAGGCTGTCCACACCGCCACCGACTTTCGCCAGCGCGATAACGGTCAGTACCGGCAGGCCCACGGCAGTAAGCAGGAAGCCAAACGCAGCCGTCCAGACGTGTTCACCCGCCTGTAAGCCAACCATTGGAGGAAAAATGATGTTACCTGCGCCAACGAACAGCGCAAATGTCATAAAGCCCAGCGCGATAATGTCACGCGATTTCAAGTGATGGGTCATAAAACCTTACTGCCTGTGGATGTGGTGTTGAATACGTTGAGATTTTCGCCATCCCTGACGGGACGATACAGCGGAAAATTTGCTCAATTTCAGCGGGATATGCTCCCGTCCAGGCGTGGCGAAGAATAGTTTTTCGATTTACCACGCAAATACAGTCGGTCTGACAGTATATGGGGGGCAATTTAAACGCTTATAACGTTTAAAGGCAAGAAGGGATCGTAAAACCAGAACAATATGCCAGCATGAAAATTAAGACCAAAATAATATGCCATGTATAAGAAAAACTCATGGCTAATCATGCGAACAAAAAAGCACCAGCCGTATAATATTCACTCGCGTTTCGCTTGACTGCAAAGCAAACGGGCCAGCAATCGCTGGCCCGTGGAAAGGTAGCCTGACACACACGCTGTCAGGCACTTTTTTTGGCAATTAATCGTTCCGGGATCGCGAAGCTAAAGCGCGTGCCCTTACCCAGGGTGCTTTCGATATTGAGCCGGCTTTCGTGGTGGCTGACGGCATGCTTCACAATTGCCAGCCCCAGTCCGCTCCCGCCGGTCTGCCGCGAGCGCGCCTTATCCACCCGGTAGAACCGTTCGGTGAGACGCGGGAGGTGTTCAGGCCCAATCCCCGGCCCGTTGTCCTCGACGCTAAACTCAGCCCCTGCCGGAGTATGCTGCCACCGCACCGCGATATGCGTCCCTGTCGGGGTATGATTCACGGCGTTATAGACCAGGTTTGAGATAGCGCTTCGCAGCTCATCTTCACTGCCGAGCACTTTCAGCGTGTTATCAACATCAAAACTCAGGGTGTGTTGATTATGGCTCAGCGTTTGGGCTTCGCGCTCCACCACTCGCAGCATCATCGGCACATCAATGATGTCGTTTAGCGCCAGCGACGGGGCAGCCTCAATTTTTGAAAGCGTTAGTAGCTGTTTGACCAGCCCTTCCATGCGGAACGTCTGTTCCCGCATGGTATGCAGCGCTTTCTCACGCGGCGCCCCCTCAAGCGTTTGCTCCTGCATCATCTCCAGATAGCCCTGAAGCACCGTCAACGGCGTACGCAGCTCGTGGCTGACGTTGGCAAAGAAGTTACGTCTTGCGCCCTCAAGCTGATGCATCTGGGTGACATCCCGCGCCACCATCAGCCACTGCCGATCGCTGTAGGGCATCACGCGAATTTCAAGATGGCGACCGTTATTGAGCTTCAAATTGTGCGGACGACTAAAATCACGCGTTTTCAGATACAGCGTGAACTCGGGATAGCGCAGAAGGTTGAGGATGTTCTGACCGTTATCATCCGGCCAGCGCAGGCCCAACAGCTGCTGTGCGAGGCCATTGCACCAGAAGATGGTCCCTTCTTCCGTCGTCAGGATCACTGCGTCCGGCAGCGACTCCGCGCCGCTGCGAAAGCGTTTTATCAGGCTTCCCAGCTCACGACGGCGCTTTTTATTACGCATCTGCATCTGGTGCAGGCCGTAGAGTAGCGGTTCCCAGCTCCCGCTTCCCGGCGGGGGTGTCATACTTCTGTCGACCCACAGCCACCAGGAAAGACGCAGTAAATTCCAGAAATGCCAGACGAGCAACCCCGTCACGGCCACCAGTAAAAACCACGGCAGATAGCCAAAAATAGCCCCCAGAATGAGGGCCGGAATACAGCATAAGATCAGTTCAAAGACGAGCCTTTTCCATGACAGACGTTCCAGCACGCGTCACACTCCTGTCATTGTTCAGAAACGGGTCGAGAAGCGATAACCCGTGCCGCGGACCGTCTGTACCATGCGATCGTGGCCGCTCAGTTCCAGTGCTTTACGCAGGCGGCGAATATGGACGTCAACCGTTCGGTCTTCGACATAGACGTTAGTTCCCCAGACGTTATTCAGCAACTGTTCGCGGCTGTAAACGCGCTCCGGGTGTGTCATAAAGAAGTGCAGGAGTTTAAATTCGGTGGGGCCCATATCGAGGGGATTTTCACCGGTCATGACCCGGTGTGAGGTAGGATCCAGGCTCAGGCCCTGCATCTCAATCACCTCTTCCACCGCCATCGGTGAAATACGGCGCATCACGGCTTTGATACGCGCCACCAGCTCTTTCGGGGAGAACGGTTTGGTGATGTAATCGTCCGCGCCGGTTTCCAGACCGCGCACGCGATCCTCTTCCTCACCGCGCGCCGTCAGCATCACCACCGGGATATCGCGGGTCATCGCCTCGCGTTTGATATGCTTGATAAACTGCAATCCGGAACCGCCAGGCAGCATCCAGTCCAGCAGGATCAGATCGGGCCAGGGTTCATTCAGCTGGTTCACCGCGCTGTCATAATCTTCCGCTTCAACCGGCTGGAAGCCATTTTGTTCAAGCACGAAGCACACCATTTCACGGATCGGAGCTTCATCTTCTACGACCAGAATACGTCTCGCCATACTTTGCCCTGTCTTATCGTATTTAAGTTACAAGTCTGTAATGCGGCGTCATTATGCGTCAGATTTATGACAGATTTATGAAAAACATTACCACGATAAATAGCAAACTGTTGTTTTATTACAGCGGTTATTTTCCGTTCCCCGAACGTTTATAATCCTGCTTTCTTATTATTGCCACGGATCTCTTATGCGCATACTTCACACCTCAGACTGGCACCTGGGTCAAAATTTTTACAGCAAAAGCCGCGCCGCGGAACATGAAGCGTTCCTGAACTGGCTGCTGGAGACGGCTCAGGCTCACGAGGTGGACGCAATTATTGTGGCGGGCGACATTTTTGATACCGGATCGCCGCCGAGCTATGCGCGTGAGCTGTACAACCGTTTTGTGGTCAACCTCCAGCAAACCGGTTGTCACCTGGTGATTGTCGCCGGAAACCATGACTCGGTGGCGACGCTGAATGAATCCCGCGATATTCTGGCGTTCCTCAATACCACCGTGGTGGCCAGCGCCGGACACGCGCCGCAGATCCTGAAAAAACGTGACGGCACGCCGGGCGCAGTGCTATGCCCAATTCCGTTTTTACGCCCGCGCGATATCGTGCAAAGCCAGGCAGGCCTGTCCGGGAGCGAAAAACAGCAGCATCTGTTGCAGGCCATCACCCGCTATTATCACCAGCAGCATACGGAAGCCTGCGCCCTGCGCGGCGAACAGGCCATTCCTATCGTTGCCACCGGGCACCTCACCACCGTCGGGGCCAGTAAGAGTGACGCGGTGCGCGAGATTTATATCGGTACGCTGGACGCGTTTCCAGCGCAAAACTTTCCCCCCGCCGACTACATTGCCCTCGGGCATATTCACCGGGCCCAGATCGTCGGGGGATGCGAGCATATTCGCTATTGCGGCTCGCCCATTTCCCTCAGTTTTGACGAAACGGGCAAAGCCAAATCCGTGCATCTGGTGAGCTTCACCGAAGGCAAACTTAGCGCCGTTGAGACGCTTGAGGTGCCGGTCACCCAGCCGCTGGCGGTGCTGAAAGGCGATCTGGCCGCCATTACCGCTCAGCTTGAGCAGTGGCGCGGCGCAGCGCTTAATCCCCCCGTCTGGCTCGATATCGAAATCACCACCGATGACTACCTGTACGATATGCAGCGTAAAATTCAGACGCTGACGGAAGACCTTCCCGTAGAGGTGCTGCTGGTACGTCGCAGCCGCGAGCAGCGCGAGAAAATTCTGCTGAACGCCCAGCGTGAAACGCTTAGCGAACTTCGGGTTGAAGAGGTGTTCGCGCGGCGGCTTGCGCATGAAGAAGTGGACGAGGCCAGGCGCACCAGGCTTAACGAGCTGTTTGCCCATACCTTGCATTCCCTCAATGACGAGGACGAAAACGCATGAAAATTCTGAGCCTGCGTCTGAAAAATCTGAATTCGCTAAAGGGTGAGTGGAAAATCGATTTCACCGCGGAGCCTTTCGCCAGCAATGGGCTGTTTGCCATCACCGGCGCAACCGGCGCGGGTAAAACCACGCTGCTGGATGCCATCTGCCTGGCGCTTTACCACGAAACACCGCGTCTTAATAAGGTCTCTCAGGCACAAAACGACCTGATGACGCGCGATACCGCCGAATGCCTGGCTGAAGTGGAATTTGAGGTCAAAGGCGTTGCTTATCGCGCTTTCTGGAGCCAGAACCGCGCCCGCAACCAGCCAGACGGGAACTTACAGGCACCGCGCGTTGAGCTGGCCCGCTGCGAAGACGGCAAAATTCTGGCCGATAAAGTCACGGATAAGCTGGAACAAACCGCCGCACTCACCGGGCTGGACTATGGTCGCTTTACCCGCTCGATGTTGCTCTCACAGGGGCAGTTTGCCGCCTTCCTGAATGCTAAACCGAGCGATCGCGCAGAGCTGCTGGAAGAACTGACCGGCACGGAAATTTACGGCCAGATTTCCGCCATGGTTTTTGAAAAACACAAAGCGGCACGCAACGCGCTGGAGATGTGCGAAGCGCAGGCCGCAGGCGTTGTGCTGCTGAGCGAGGAACAGCAGCAGCACTTGCAGCAAAGTTTGCAGGCACTTACTGACGAAGAAAAAATCCTGCTGGCACAGCAGCAGAGCCAACAGAAAGATTTTCAGTGGCTTACGCGTAACGACGAGCTGATACGTGAGCAGCAGCGCGTAGCCGCTTCGCAGCAGCAGGCGCAACAGGCTCTGACGGACGCCGCGCCGCAACTGGCGAAGCTCCAGCTGGCACAGCCCGCCGCCCAGCTACGTCCGCTGTGGGAGTATCAGCAGGAGCAGACCACCCGCCTGGCGCAGACAACAGCGCGAATTATTGAAGTAAATACTCGCTTACTCGACAGAGCGGCGCAGCGCTCGCGTATTCGCAACGGTGCGCTGCGCAACCGTGAACAGTTGCAGACAGAACACACGGTACTGACGCAGTGGCTAACCGAACACGATCGTTTCCGTCAGTGGGGGCAGGAAATTGCCGGCTGGCGGGCGCATTTTACGCAACTGAGTCGCGATAAAAATCAGCTTGTGGCCCAGTCAGCGCGTATGGCTGAGCTTCGTCAGAAACTGACTGAGATGCCGGAGAGTACGCTGACGCTGACGGCTGAGGATCTCGCGACGGCAATGGAGCAACAGGCACAATCGCGGGCGCTCCGCCAGCGTCTGACTGCGCTTCACGCTCGCTATCAGCCGCTGCAAAAACGGCTGCGCCATAATGCGGAAAGCGTTCAGAAAGCGCAGGCTGAGCAGGGTAAGCTCAATGAAACGCTGATCCTGCGGCGTCAGCAGTTCAAAGAGAAAAATCAGCACTATGCCGACCTGAAAGCGCTCTGTGAGCGTGAGGCGACAATCAAGGATCTTGAGAACTATCGTGCACAGCTCGAAGCGGGTAAACCTTGCCCGCTCTGCGGTTCAAGCGAACATCCGGCAGTTGTGCAGTATCAGGCGCTTGAACTGACCGACAATCAGCGCCGCCGCGACGCGCTGGAGAAAGAGGTTGCCGCGCTAAAAGAGGAAGGATTGCTGGTGCTCGGGCAGGTGAATGCGCTCACCCAACAGATCCAGCGCGAGACAGAGGAAGTACAGGCCCTCTCTCAGGAAGAGCAAGCACTCACTAAAGAGTGGCTGGAGGTCTGCGCCTCCCTGAACATAGCGCTGAATATTCAGGATGATATTGCCCCCTGGATGAGCGAACAGGAGCAGTATGAACGCCATCTGTATCAGCTTAGCCAGCGTCTGACGCTGCAAAACCAGCTCAATGAACAGGAAGATCAGGCGCGCCAGTACCAGCAGCAGCTGACGGCGACGCGTCAGGCGCTGGCGGCCTCGCTAGAGTCGCTGTCGCTTAGCGTGCCCGATGAAGGGGCCGAAAGCGCCTGGCTGAGCGCACGCGAAGCTGAATATACCCGCTGGCAGGAAAAACAGGCCCAGCACGGTACGATTCAGGAACGTATTAACGTCCTGATGCCCATCCTGGAGACGCTGCCGGATTCTGATGACGCAGAAGCCGACGCGGTTATCCCTGAGAACTGGCGCGGCATCCATGACGAATGCGTGTCGCTGCAAAGCCAGCTCGCCACCCTACAGCAGCAGGAGACGCTTGAGCGTGAACGGCTTCAGCAGTCGCAGGCTCAGTTCAGCGCCGCGCTGACCGCGAGCTGCTTTGCCAGTCAGGAGGCATTTCTCTCCGCCCTGCTGAATGAAGCGTCGATCCGCCAGCTTGAACAACAAAAGCAGACGCTGGAGAACCAGCTCCAGCAGGCCACGGCGCTCTCCGTACAGGCAAACCAGCAGCTTCAGGCGCATCAGGCACAACGCCCGGAGGGGCTGGAAACCGACGCCGCAACCCTTCAGGCGCAGTTACACCAGCTGGCGCAACAGCTTCGTGAAAACACCACGCATCAGGGGGAGATCCGCCAGCAGCTCAAACAGGACGCCGATAACCGTCTGCACCAGCAGGCGCTTATGCAGCAGATTGAGGAGGCGGCGCGTCAGGCTGACGACTGGGGCTATCTCAATGCGCTGATAGGCTCCAGCACCGGCGATAAATTCCGTAAATTCGCCCAGGGGCTGACGCTGGATAATCTGGTGTGGCTTGCCAACCAGCAGCTCAACCGTCTGCATGGCCGCTATCTGCTTCAGCGTAAAGCCAGCGACGCGCTGGAGCTGGAGGTGGTTGATACCTGGCAGGCCGATGCGGTACGCGATACCCGTACCCTGTCCGGCGGGGAAAGTTTCCTCGTCAGTCTGGCGCTGGCTTTAGCGCTTTCCGATCTGGTCAGTCACAAAACGCGCATTGACTCGCTTTTCCTGGATGAAGGGTTCGGCACACTCGACAGCGAAACGCTGGACACCGCGCTGGATGCGCTCGACGCGCTGAACGCCACCGGGAAAACCATCGGCGTGATCAGCCACGTAGAGGCAATGAAAGAACGTATTCCGGTGCAGATCAAGGTGAAGAAGATCAACGGGCTGGGGTATAGCAGGCTGGACAGGGAGTTTGCGGTGCAGTAAATGGGGGATGTTGCCCTCACCCTGGCCCTCTCTCTGTGGGAGAGGGTACAAACATCAAAAACGGCAACGCAAGTTGCCGTTTTGCGTTTATTCCGGCCAGAGCCACGCCGCGCCGCGCACACCGCTGGAATCTCCATGGACGGCTTTGCGGATCGGCGTTTCGCATTCGCCCCCAAATACCCACTGTTTCACCAGCGTTGGCACCGTCGCGTACAGCCGGTCAACGTTGCTCATGCCGCCGCCCAGCACAATCACGTCCGGATCGAGGATATTGATCACATGCGCCAGTGATTTAGCCAACCGCATTTCGTAGCGGCTGAGCGCCAGTTCAGCCACCGGATCCTGTTCCTCAACCAGACGCATAATCTCGTTGCCTTTCAGCGGCTGGCCGCTCAGACGATGATAATCGGTGGCAAACCCCGTGCCGGAAATAAAGGTCTCAATACAGCCCTGCTTGCCACAGTAGCACGGCACCTCGGCACGGTATTTGAGTTCATCTTCGTCCATCCACGGTAACGGGTTGTGCCCCCACTCACCTGCGGTGCCGTTGCCGCCAATATGCGAGCGCCCACCGAAGGCCACGCCCGCCCCGCAGCCGGTACCGATAATGACCGCAAATACGGTCTGCGCGCCAGCCGCTGCGCCATCTACGGCCTCAGAGACCGCCAGGCAGTTAGCGTCATTTGCCAGACGCACTTCCCGGTTCAGACGCTGGCTTAAGTCTTTATCAAACGGCTGACCGTTGAGCCAGGTAGAGTTGGCATTTTTCACCACGCCGGTATACGGCGAAATGGAGCCGGGGATCCCCATCCCGACCGTGCCCGTCTCGCCCGTTGCCTGCTCTGCCATATCGACCAGACGGGCAATCGTCTCTATGGTCTGGTGATAATCATCGCGCGGCGTAGGCAGACGGTGGCGAAACAGTTGCTCCCCCTGCTCGCTCAACGCAATAACTTCTGTTTTGGTGCCGCCCAAATCAATCCCAATACGCACAAGACACTCCTCATTATTTTGATTATCAACAGAGTAGAAGCCCACTTCCCGATTAGCAATGCAAGCGATGCGACAATTCGTTATCATGCCCGCTGATTTAACGACAAGGCCGTGGAAATTATCATGCTGTGGTTCAAAAATTTGATGGTTTACCGTCTCAGCCGCGACGTTTCGCTGCGTGCAGAAGAGATGGAAAAACAGTTAGCCGCTTACTCCTTTACCCCTTGCGGTAGCCAGGATATGGCAAAAACCGGCTGGGTTCCGCCAATGGGTTCTCAAAGCGATGCGCTGACCCACGCCAGCAGCACGGGGCAAATCATCGTTTGCGCCCGCAAAGAAGAGAAGATCCTGCCGACGCCTGTGGTGAAGCAGGCGCTCGAAGCGAAGATCTTCAAGCTGGAAGCTGAACAGGGCCGTAAGCTTAAAAAAACCGAAAAAGATTCACTGAAGGATGAAGTGCTGCACTCGCTGCTGCCGCGCGCCTTTAGCCGCTTTAGCCAGACCATGATGTGGATCGACACCGTGAACGGGCTGATCATGGTCGACTGCGCCAGCGCCAAAAAAGCGGAAGATACGCTGGCGCTGCTGCGTAAGAGCCTTGGCTCATTACCGGTGGTACCGCTGGAACTGGAGACGCCGATTGAGCTGACCCTGACTGAGTGGGTGCGCAGCGGGACTGCCGCGCAGGGCTTCCAGATCCTTGATGAAGCAGAGCTGAAAGCGCTGCTGGAAGATGGCGGCGTGATCCGCGCGAAGAAACAGGATCTGGTGAGCGACGAAATCGCCGTGCACATTGAAGCGGGCAAAGTGGTGACCAAACTGGCACTCGACTGGCAGCAGCGCATTCAGTTTGTGATGTGTGATGACGGCTCCGTGAAGCGCCTTAAGTTCTGCGATGAACTGCGCGATCAGAACGAAGATATCGACCGCGAAGATTATGCTCAGCGCTTTGACGCAGACTTTATCCTGATGACCGGCGAGCTGGCGGCGTTAATTCAGAACCTGGTGGAAGGTCTCGGCGGCGAAGCGCAGCGCTGACAGGCAAAACGTAGGCCGGGTAAGCGAATGCGCCACCCGGCATGCTTTTATTTCAGATAGCGGCACAGATAAGAGGTTGGCTCTGCAACCTGCAAATGGAACTCGCTGTGGCCCGGCACGTTGAACACCTGCCCGGCACTATAGACTTTCCACTCCGTTTCACCCGGCAGCAGGACGTTCAGCGCACCACTGACCACCGTCATCTCTTCCGCTTCTGCGGTGCCAAAGGTGTATTCCCCTTCCGCCATGACGCCGACACTGGCGCGGCCAGTGCTGCTGCTGGTAAAACCAATGGATTTCACTTTACCGGAAAAGTATTCGTTACTTTGAAGCATGAACTGGCCCTTATATTTATTGAGAAAAATCCACTATAGGGGCCATGCTCATGACCTGTCACGAAAAATCATTACACCAGTAATTCTGACGCCAGGCGCGCCATCAGGACGTTAGAGAGCAACACCGGAACATCCAGCGCCTTTTGCAGTAAATCACGATGCCGCTGATGGAAGCCCAGGCAGTCCAGCATCAGGACATCCGCCCCTCTGTCGATCAACTCCTGCCCGGCCGCAATCAGCTTCGCTTCGCTGTCCCAGAACGGGTTTGCCAGCGCGTACAACGGGGTGTGCTCCAGCGCGGCCCACTTCACCGTCTGGTTATCCAGCAGTTCTTCTACGGGAACGATAACGCCCACCTGATGACCATCAACAATTGACGCCACCAGCGGGGGGATAATCCGCATCGGTTCGAGCAGAATGGCATTACGCGCGCTGAGTCCTTTAACGGGTGCCGTGCTCATCAGCAAAATAACGTCATAGTCCTGATTGTCGAGCACTTCGATCACGCCCTGTAGCGCGCGCTCGATTTTCTGGCGCGACACATGCGCCAGTTTACCGTCACTGAGTAACGTTGCCAGGGGATCTTCCCCCTCTCCGACCGCGTAGTCTTCCATGACCTCTTCCCGACTGAGCTTCCCTAACAGACTGAGATGCGTAATTTGTTGTTCAGAGACATGCTCGGTTAAGAGCGGTAATACTTCGCTTACAGGCACCACACCAATCGTGAGGATCGCCAACGTCGCCTTCATTTTGATCGCCTTCCGTTACTACCACAACTGCCACACAAGTACAGGCTCACTACGCTGCACTGTTCATTTTTTCAACAAAACAGCACCAAGGGTAGCAGGGGATCTCTACACCGTAATGTAAAGATCGACTTGCCTTTCCGAATCCACCTGTAATAACTAAATATTAACTGCTGCTTAACATCAGCGATATGTTAAAAGTGTGATTCAGGCACGGTTGTAACGAATTCGGATTCCTGTCAGGACTTCTCAGGATCCTCATAGCGCCGTTTCGCATCCAGCGCTTCCTGTTCGGTTTCATGTTCGCTGATCAGCGAATCAGGTTTAGGGTGATCGGCACGCAGCTGGTACCAGGTTACGGTCTGATCGCCGTTACCTTTTTCAACGGTAACGATGCGGGCTTCACGTGGATAGGGAGGTCTGGTTGGCATAGCTCATCCTTTTTTTATGTCTGAGCTATGAGTATAGACGGCTGTTAGCTGGCGCAAGCCAAACGCAGGGCGGTAATAATCTGAATCGCAACTTTCTCGGGTGACGCTGACGCATCCACAACGTGGTGTGCCGCCTCGCGGTACAGTGCATCGCGTTCGGCGAGGACGTCGCTGACCTCTTCACTCAGCGGTTTCGCGGTCAGCGCCGGGCGCTGTCCCTCTTCCGGAAACGCCTCCAGCCGCCCCACCAGCGTAGAAACCGGGGCACAAAGGTAGATTACGACACCCTTTTCGCGCATAAACTGGCGGTTATACGGCGCCAGAATAATGCCTCCACCGGTCGCAATCACGGTCGACGGTGCGGTCACCGCTTCCAGCGTGGCCGTTTCGCGCGCACGAAAGCTCTCCCACCCCTCATTCTCCACGATATCGGCGATGGTCTTACCGGCATTCTCCTGGAGCCAGTGGTCAGTATCGACAAACTGACTCTGGCACAGACGCGCCAGCTCCAGACCAACGGTGGTTTTCCCACAGCCGCGAGGGCCAACTAAAAAGATGGGTGGGTTCATAACCAGGTGTTCCCCTTGCTGCCGGATAACTGAAGGCTGTAAAGAAATGATTGCAGAAGATGTTGCGCTAACTTTACTGCAAAGCGGTACGGAATGACAAGCCTGTGGAAGTCACACTGTACCACAAAACAGCCCGGAGGTGGGCTACGCCGGGCGGCGCTTCACTTCCAGCAGCCATTTATCCAGCTCGGCGGCAAACTGCTGGCGATCGCGCTGCGACAGGCTGTCCGGCCCACCGGTTTGCACGCCGCTGGAACGCAGGGTATCCATAAAATCACGCATGGTGAGCTTCTCCCGGATCGTTGCCGGCGAATAGCGTTCTCCGCGCGGGTTAAGCGCCGCGGCCCCCTTCGCCAGCACGTCGGCAGCCAGCGGGATATCCGCCGTGATCACCAGATCTCCTGCGTCACACAGGCGTACTATCTCGTTATCTGCCACGTCGAACCCGGCCGGCACGCGCAGAGAACGAATGAACCTGGAGGGCGGCACGCGGATATTCTGGTTCGCCACCAGCGTCATCGGCATCTGCACCCGCTCGGCGGCGCGGAATAAAATCTCTTTAATCACATTCGGACACGCGTCCGCATCAACCCAAATCGCCATAGTGTCTCCCCATTATGATTCTGGCGACTATTGTCGCCTGCATTTCGTTGTTAAGCTATCAATGAGAGATAACAACGCATAATAACGGAGAGACGTGATGGATAAGAAAATCGGGTTTATCGGCTGCGGAAACATGGGTAAAGCTATCCTCGGTGGACTGATAGCCAGCGGCCAGGTGCTGCCGGGGCAGATTTGGGTCTATACCCCATCCCCGGATAAAGTCGCGGCGCTGCGTGATGAGTATGGTATCAACGCCGCCGAAAGCGCGCAGGAAGTGGCTCAGGTGGCGGACATTGTCTTTGGCGCCGTTAAGCCGAATATCATGATTAAAGTCCTGAGCGAGATCACCTCCAGCCTGAACAAAGAGAGCCTGGTGGTGTCGATTGCCGCAGGCGTGACCCTCGACCAGCTCGCCCGCGCGCTGGGGCACGACCGTAAGATTGTTCGCGCCATGCCAAACACCCCGTCGCTGGTAAATGCCGGTATGACCTCCGTTACCCCAAACGCGCTGGTTACTACTGAAGAGGTGGCGGATGTATTGAACATTTTCCGCTGCTTCGGCGAAGCGGAAGTGATTGCCGAACCGATGATCCACCCGGTTGTCGGCGTGAGTGGTTCTGCCCCGGCGTATGTCTTTATGTTTATCGAAGCCATGGCTGATGCCGCCGTACTTGGCGGTATGCCACGCGCGCAGGCCTACAAATTTGCAGCGCAGGCGGTGATGGGCTCGGCCAAAATGGTGCTGGAAACGGGTAAACATCCGGGCGAACTGAAAGATATGGTGTGCTCTCCGGGTGGCACAACCATTGAAGCCGTGCGCGTGCTGGAAGAGCGCGGGTTCCGCTCCGCCGTGATCGAGGCGATGGAAAAATGCATGGAAAAATCAGAGAAGCTGAGTAAGTCCTGATGCGTTACGCCGGGCGTCAGGCGGCCACTTCGGTGCGACCCCGTCCGGCATTTTTGGCTTTATAGAGGGCCACGTCCGCGGCCTTTAGCCATTCACGATAGTGCGTGAACTGCGCCCCCCAGGGGGCAACCCCAACGCTGATACACAACCTCGCCATAGGTGCTCCGTGCAGCGGCATGTTGACCAGCCTTTCATGGACGCGCGCCATCGCCGCAATCGCATTGTCGGCAGGCGTGCCGGACATGATCACCGCAAATTCATCTCCCCCGAAGCGGCCAATATAATCGCCTGCGCGCAGGGTAAGCTGAAGCTGGCGCGTGATGGCAACAATCGCTTCATCCCCCACGTCATGCCCCCAGGTGTCGTTGATCGTCTTGAAGTGATCGATATCGATGAGCAGTATCGTCGCATGTCGATGGCTGCGACGGCAGGCCTCAAATTCGTTACGCAGCAACGTTTCCCAGTGACGGCGATTGAACACGCCGGTCATTCCGTCGCGGGTACTCATCAGCTCAAGCCGACGCTTATGCTCTGCCAGCCGGATCGCCGTGTGGTGGCTGAGCCAGGCAAACAGCATGGGGTAGACCACCAGCACGGGGAGCGTCAGCCACAACGCCAGCGGTTCAGAGGTCAATAGCACAGGAGTACCCGTGGATTGCACGGTGAGCAGGGCAGACAGAGCAAGCAGCGCAAGTCCTGTCAGAAATAAGCGGCATCCCCCCGATCCCATCATGTTCATGCCGATCATCACGATCAGCGCCGCCGTTGGCAGCGCATTGAACCCTATTAATCCCATCCAGACGCCAGCAATGATGGCATCGATTTTCAGATTAACGATTTCACCGCCGTGGGGGCAGGTCGAACGAAAAGCCAGCTGCCAGGCCAGATGGGGCCAGACAAAGACCCAGCCCACCAATAGCAACCACCAGACGCCAGAAAGAAGCTGACTCACCAGAACGCTGGCAAGCGGAACAAACAGCGCCGCCAGACCAACGATGCGTGCCAGCCGTATTCGCCGGGCAAATCGCAGACCGGAACGGTATGAGTCATCCTGAGAAAGCTGCTGATACCACGCTTCCCGAATGTTCTCGTGATTGTCATAAAACTCATCATTCATCATTTTTGGGAATATTCTGAAACATTTTCCCAAATTATAGAGAGGGGGATAGCGGGGAAAGTATGAAATTTTGGGTGAGCCACAGCCGTGACTCACCCGTTAGCACTACGCCTGTTTTTTCAGGCACGCGCTCATAAATTTGCTGCGATCGTCGCCTTTAAGCATCTGCTGTGTCGCCTGGGCATTGCACTCGCGCATTTTTTGCTGCTGCGGGGTCAGGCTTTTTTCACCCGGTTTGGTCGTACCATTTTTAAGGCAGTCGCTCATATACGTTTTACGGGCATCCCCTTTCAGACTTTGCGAGGTCGCCTGTTGGTTACAGGTCGTCATGCGCTGCTGCTGGGGCGTTAACGTTTTCTCTTCCGCATGTGCTGAGGCGATCAGACACAGGCCAGAGAGCAGGGTAACCAGTATTGTTGTTTTCATTGCACCATCCTTTATGTGAAGTTCCACGTTAAGTCTGGTTCGTTACGGGAAAAAAACCACCCTGCGGCCATGATTTTCACCGTGATTCAGGGTTATTTCAGTCCCGTCGCAGCGCGATTATTATTAACCGGTTTCGCAGGAACGGAGGAGGTAATTACGAGCGAGTTTAATGCGGTGAAAAGTGTGCTCTGCTTCATTTTAATTTCCCCATGGTAACGGGGTAAAAATAAAAACAGAGCGACGCCAGGCATCCGGCATGACAATTCTGTGACACGTCATTTCACCTCTGGCCGTTTAACTGCGCGGATGCCTTAAAAGCTTCTTTACGTATTGCTGAAGCAGCTCCGCGTCCTCTGCAGGCACCTGTGAATCAGGGCGAGCTTTTTCCAGCGCGCCTTCAACGTTGTCGATCAACGCCTCCTGCTCTGGTTTTGCCATCTGTCGCAGCAGCGCCGTCACAACGATCTCCAGCGCCTCGACCTGGGCAACCAGCTCTTTCGACTCTTCTTCCTTTTGGGCAAGCTTAACCAACAACTCAGCAATGAGATTTTTCATGGTGCTATGTCCTTATGTGATTTCCCCTGAAATTAACACCCTCACTGAATAATGAAAAGCATGGATTGGTTTTATCTTATGCAAAAGTGACATTGCTGCCAAAAAAGATATTTCGGAGGGCAAGCGAAACGTTTTTCTAAAAGACAGAAGCCGCATTTCGTTATATAAAAATGCGGCCATCATAAGAATTAATAATATATTATCGTGTTTGTCGGCCTGACTTTGCCTCAGCGATTCGCCGGCGACGGCGCAAGGCAAAGGCCAGTTGAATAATATTAAGAAGCACCACCAACGCCGTCGCGGCAAATACCCAGCGGAAACCCGCCATCGCCGAGACCGAGGCGCCAAGAAGCGGGCCCGCTACGTTGCCTAAATACATGAACGACTGGTTGTAGCCAAAAATGCGGCCGGTTACCTGGTCACTGGAATATTTCACCAGCAGCGTCTGTACAGCGGGCAGCATAGCACCATCCGCGAAGCCAAGCAGGAAGCGCAACACCCCGAGCTGAAGCGGTGTTGTGACGAACGACATGGCAAAGAAAAGGATCACCGCAATAATGAGCGTTGCCATCAGAATGCGTGCCGTACCGATCCTGTCGCCCAGTTTCCCCAGACGCGGAGCGGACATCAGCGCCGACACGCCCGGCACGGCGGCAATCATCCCGCTCAGAAAAGCAATGTTGCTGCTGTCCGGTGCCATCGACTTGATAAACAGCGCCAGAATCGGTCCCACCGAGCCGTTACAGAGCTGGATCACCATCGTTGTCACAAAAAGGCTAATCATCAGGCCAGGATAAGGTAGCGAGGCGAAAACCGCCTTTCCGCTCAGGCGTTCTGATTTGCTGACGACAGGCCGACCGCCCTCTTTAATCAGAAAAAGGGTGACCAGAAAGCTGACCGTTAGCAGGATGGCGGTAATGATAAAGACCGCGCGCAGCCCAACATGGTCAGCCAGGAAGCCGCCGAGCAGGGGGCCGCCAATTACACCGCTAATCTGGGCCGTGGAAAGCGTGCTGAGTGCCCAGCCGCTCCGCTCGCGCGGTACCTGTGAGGCCACCAGCGCCATGGCATTCGGAATGTACCCGGAGGTCAGCCCCATTATCGCCCGCAGAATAAACAGCTGCCAGACGTTGGTGGCGAAGGCCTGGAGCAAAATGGCTATCGCCATCCCCAGCGAGGCGCGGAGCAGCATCAACTTGCGCCCCTTGCGATCCGCAAGGCTGCCCCACATCGGTGACACAATGGCGGACACCAGAAACGTCACGCTGAACGTCAGGCCGGACCACATAGAGAGCGCTTCATGGGAAGTGACCCCCAGCTGCGACACGTAAAGCGGCAGGAAGGGCAATATCTGGCTGATAGCCAGTCCGGTGAAGAAGCAGCCGAACCAGACTGAAATGAGGTTAACTTTCCAGGATTCCATAACAGAAATAGTCTTCATTTTTAGGCGAATTCGCCGACAGATTAGCAAGTTACGCGCAATGACATAGCGCCAGAGATGCGGCCTTGCAGACTTTGGTGTTTTATCTTCCCAGTCATCATATTTGTGAGATAAGTCACAATCTATCCAATTTTCGGCGGAAGATTATGCTTCATCGACATAAGCCATAGCCGCGCATTCCCAGATGGAAATGGTTGGCATGGGCGGCATTGTAGTCCGGCCCCAGACCGTTACCGTAATAGCCGCAACTTGCCGACAGCAGCGCCTGTAGCCAGGGCTGCGTCTTTTCCGCTTTCCAGCCGTTGAGGACGGTAACACGCTGTCCGTTTGCCAGCCTGAAAGCGCTGATATCCAGCGCATCCGCCGTGGCATGTTCGCTGCGCCGCGCATCCGGGCGGCTGTAGATATTGCGGCAGGCGAAGCTGCCCAGATGTTCAATACGCGTAAGCTCGCTTCCGGTCCAGGTTTTGGTGAGCGGCCGGGCCTGCTGGCTGACAAACAGCGCCGAGCTTAACGCCAGCGGGCAACTGGCAATAAAGCTGCCGTTGAGGCTGACCGGGCCAAAATCGCGCACGCGCACCACGTTACTCAGCGGACACTCACCGGCGCTGTCAGCGACCGCCTGGGTACGGATAAGCTGGCGTTGATTCGCCTGCGCTAACAGGTTTGCGCACGCCTGCGGCGTTAAGCGCCGGAGTTTAAACTGGGTTATTTTTCCAGGCGGATCGTCAAGCGTAAGCGGCACGAAAGGGTTGTAATGCGGCGGCAACCAGCGGTAGCCCACCGTGGCGATCCCGGCAATAACAATAAGAATAAGCAGACCTTTTCCTTTCACGCGCCCCCCTTCAACATCCCTCAAACATTATGGCAGAAGGCCGCGAAACTCGCCGGGCATCGTGGTATGTTATTGGCTTTTCGTCAGACTGGAAGAGAGTGAGATGGCAAAGCAGCGCGTAGGTATTGTCTTTGGGGGAAAATCATCAGAGCACGAGGTGTCATTGCAATCGGCTAAAAATATCGTTGATGCGATTGATAAAAGCCGTTTTGACGTGGTGCTGCTGGGCATTGATAAACAGGGCCAATGGCATGTTAACGATGCCAGCCAGTATCTGTTACACGCTGATGATCCGGCGCGCATCGCCCTTAATCCTTCTGATATCAGCGTCGCAACGGTTCCAGGCGTGGCACAGGGACAGCTTATCGATGCCGGGAACGCGCAGGCGCTGGCACAAATTGACGTGGTGTTCCCTATCGTTCACGGCACGCTGGGCGAAGACGGGTCCCTGCAAGGCATGTTGCGGATGGCGAACCTGCCGTTTGTCGGCTCCGATGTGCTGGGTTCTGCCGCCTGCATGGATAAAGACGTCACTAAACGTCTGCTGCGCGACGCCGGTCTGAATATTGCACCGTTCGTCACGCTCACTCGCGCCAACCGTGATAAACACAGCTTCGCGCAGATCCAGGCGCAACTCGGCCTGCCGCTGTTCGTGAAACCGGCGAATCAGGGCTCGTCCGTCGGCGTCAGCAAAGTCACCAGCGAAGCACAGTTTAACGATGCCGTTCGTCTGGCCTTTGAGTTTGACCACAAGGTGGTGGTTGAGCAGGGAATTAACGGGCGCGAAATTGAGTGCGCCGTACTGGGTAACGACTTCCCGCAGGCGAGTACCTGTGGTGAAGTGGTGCTGAATAGCGACTTCTACTCCTACGACACCAAATATATTGACGACAAAGGTGCCCAGGTTGTGGTTCCCGCCGCGCTCGATCCTGACGTTAACGACAAGATCCGGGCGATCGCCGTTGAAGCCTATCAGGCGCTGGGATGCAGTGGGATGGCGCGCGTCGATGTGTTTCTGACGGCGGATAACGAGGTGGTGATTAACGAAATCAACACCCTGCCGGGCTTTACCAATATCAGCATGTACCCGAAATTGTGGCAGGCCAGCGGAATAAGCTATCCAGAACTGATCACCCGCCTGATTGAACTGGCGCTGGAGCGTCACGCCGCTGACAGCGCCCTGAAAAGCTCTGTTAACTGACGGTTAGTCGGCTTTCTCTGCCGTCGTCTCATCGGGACGACGGCGGATAATGAATCCCGCCAGCCAGAAACTGATTACCCAGGTCACCAGCCCAACCGCATAGGTTTGCCAGCCCTTCGCTTCAAATCCCAGCAGCCCGACAACACCATTGAGTATAAAGATCAGCCCGATCGCAAAGGCGTAGTAATGCCAGTCACGGCGTAGTTTGGAAGTGAGCTTCATGACAACTCCGGCAGAAAAAAAACTATCCTCTCACAGTTTGATAAAGCCGTCTGTGGCGAATTCTGAAAAGCAGCGTAGTTTCACTTATGTTATCAATTTGTGACGTGATGCAGAAATCGACAATCCAGGAGAAATCCTGAGCCGAATTTCCCACGATTCTGATATTGACAAATGCTATGACCTGTCACACTCACCCTGTACGACGCGTATTAAAACAGAGTGATATTTTCGGGAGGTCTTATGGCAGACTTTACATTGTCGAAACCGATTTTTGGCGGAAAACAACCAAAAACCTCCACGGCGGGGAATATTGCCTATGCCCTGTTTGTTCTGTTTTGTTTCTGGGCAGGAACCCAACTGCTGAATATGCTGGTGCATGCCCCTGGCGTGTATGAGCATCTGATGCAGGTGCAGGATACCGGCCGCCCGCGCGTTGAAATCGGTTTAGGCGTGAGCACCGTATTCGGGCTCATTCCCTTCCTCGCGGGCAGCATGGTTCTGGGCGTGATTGCGCTCGTGCTGCGCTGGCGCAACCGCCACTGATTACAGTCCCATACAGCGAGCCCGACGATCGTCCACGCGTTTTGCGAACCATGCGGTCGTCAGGTTACGCGTGATCTTCGGGCTTTCAAGCTGAATGCCTGGCAGAATGGCTCTGGGTAGTGCCTTTCCACTTTTCTTCTCTGCAAGCGCGAAAACCTGCTTATACAGATCCGTTTTCTCAAACGCCAGGCTGTCACCCTTCTCCAGCTGTCGGCGAATGTCACTGTTGCTCATCTCCAGCTTCGTCGAAAGTTTTCGCACTGCCCGTTCGGTGGACCCTGCCTCGCTGCTGCCGTATGCAATGAGATCGCCATCCAAAGCGAGCTTCACACCGCTGGAGCGGCTTACCGCATTCTGGAAGGCTGCATTTCGGCTGGCATACCAGCCCGCGTTAAAGTCGGCAAAACGATACAGCGGTTTATCGTAGTTGGCCGGATAATTCAGCAGGTGATACGTCCCAAACCACAGCCCACCGCGCAGGGAGAAGACTTCCTGACGCACCGTACCGTCGATATCCCACGGATAGCCGTCGGTATGCTTTTCCGCAAATGCGATGCTTACCTGCATCGGACCGCCGGTATGTACCGGATTCAGCGAGCCAAACAGCTTCTGCCCCATCGGCACCATATTGATGAAATCATCGAAAATGGCGCTGAGCTGCCTCTCGGTTTTCACCGTATCCAGCCGTTCGCTGTAGCTTTTCCCGTTTGGCGAGGTGATTTTAAGTGCGGTATGTACCAGGAAAACCGGGATATGCATCGATTCGGCCCGGCGGTCGATCTCCTTCCAGGCGATTTTGTTCAGGCCAGGCACAACAGGATCTGACTGATACATCGATTCCTGCTGCGCCACCGCCAGCACCGAGCAGATGTTCTCCTCGGTAGGCGCGATCTTCTGACTTTTGAAGGTCGTTGCCAGCGCATCAGCCCACTCACTGCGATCCTTCACGCTGGCGGGCATTTTTTGCCGCACCACGCTCGCCACATCAACGGGCTTCTCCCCTTCTTTGAGCGGGGCGGCCCCTTTCTCGGCACAGCCCGCCAGCACGACGGCGGCGAGTAACGTCAGCGGTAATGCACGTGGTACGGCAAATGGCATAGCAATTCCTTTTTAACCTAATGTATGGGTGACTTCCTGCAAATCCTTATCGTCCAGCTCACGCTCGAAACTGCGTAAACGTTTGTAGATGGACATCAGCTCCACCAGCGTAGTCCAGGAGCTAATCAGGTACTGGAACGAACCGCGAACCTGACCAAAAACGTTGGTGATCTGGGTCATCAGACCGAGTGTAATCGTACCCGCAACGATGGACGGGAACAGCAGGAACAACCCGAAAACGTTATCAACCTGAAGATAAAGGATGCGCGCGATATTGAAATACATGTAATGGAAATAGAGGCGGAAGTAATTACGACGTACGGCGCCAAACAGCTCACGCACGGTAGGCGGTGACGCACGGTTGGGATCGTCTTCACCATACACCAGCTCTTTACGGTAGGCCGCTTCCACGCGCTGGTTTTTAAATTCCAGCCCCGGCAGCTTGATCCCCACCACTGCCAGCAGTCCCGTTCCCATCAGCGACCAGACAATCGCGGCAATGACCAGGCCGTACGGCAGATGGCCGACAATCGGCAGTTCCGGAACGTGGGATGAGAGCGTCACCAGCACCGGCAGGAAGGCGATCAGCGTCATGATGGCATTAATAAAGCTCACGCCCATATCTTCGAGTGTAGAGGCAAAACGCATGGTGTCTTCCTGCACACGCTGTGCGGCACCTTCGATATGACGCAGGTGCTGCCAGTGCGCCATATAGTGTTCGTTCATCGCGGTACGCCAGCGGAACACATAGTGACTGACGAAAAAGTTATTCATCACGCCGATCACCACGGCGATGAGGGCGATGCCGAGGAAGATCCCCACCTCATGGTAGAACTGGTTAATGGTCACTTTATGCGGCGAACTCAGCGCCGTCTGGATCAGATCGTAAAACGGCGCATACCAGGCGTTGACCGCCACGCCCACTTCCACCAGGAACCAGGTGACAAAGATGATTAACGACGTGCCGAGAATCGACCAGTATTGCCAGCGGTGAGGCGAATAGATAAACCAGAACATGGCAAAAAGCCCCACGCAGAGCATGTAATAGGCGTAGAAAAGCAGATAGCTCATGGACCAGAAGCGCGCAGCGCTAATGGGAATGTCGCCCGTTGCCCCCGTAAGACGGGTCAGCCACGCGCCGCCACCGGCCTGCCAGAAAATGACAGCCAGCAGTGCCCAAATAAATGCCGACAGGAAAAAGGGCCCCGGCTTTGGGAAAAAAGACTTAAACATTGTGCTTCCTTCTTGTTGTTATGGCTGTTGCTGTGTTTAACATATCGCCACACGAAACCTTGCCTGGGCCAGCCTCCCGGCTCAGGCAAAAAAGTCAGACCTGCAGGTGAATTATTAGTTCGCTTTCCAGTTTTCAAGAATTGTTTCGGTGCGTTTCACCGAAGGCGGGTTGGCAGGGGCGATGAAGTTACGCCAGACATCGTTATAGTGCGCGATCAGAACCTGGGCATCGGCCGCTGGACGATTGGCCGTGGTGTGGGCATCCTCCGCAACCGTGATGTGGTAGCCCCGGCTGACACCGTTTTTAAAGGTGGCATCGACACAATAATCCGTCGCGCAGCCGCAGATAATAAATTCATCGATCCCCTGTTCGCGCAACAGTGCCTCGAGCGAAGTGTTATAGAAGGCATCGCAAGCGGTCTTCGTGACGTAAAACGCCCCTGCCGGCTGGTTGAGATCGGGCAGCAATGCAAACCCTTCGCTCCCCTCCTCTAGCCCGCCAGCTTCAGTATGCTGTATGAAAATAACGGCCTCAGCAGCCTGGGTAAGCTGATTGATCAGTGAGACACATTTCTCACTCTGATGGCGCGGCGTCTTAAACACCCCATTCTGCATATCAACCACCAAAACCACACGCTTTTCAGACATACCGTTCTCCGCAATAATGAATGTAACTGGTGACTATCATAAGCCCGATGTCACAAAATGGGAGTCTGGCCGTAAGTAAATTGTGCAAATTTACCCACGGTTACGTTTTTCTCGCTATCGTTATGCAAATCGGACGATTGCCCGACGCCGATTAGTAGTATAACTACCCGTAACTCTCCTTATTCACTGGATGGATGCTTTTCGTTGAAACGTTGTCTGCTCTCTTTCGCCGCGCTGTGTGCGGTGAGCCTGTCCACCGCCCAGGCAGCACAGCCTCTGACGGCACCGGTTCTGGCCTCTGACATTGCCGATCGCTATGCGAACCTTATTTATTACGGCAGTGGTGCGACGGGAATGGCGCTGGTCGTGATCGACGGTAACCAGCGGGTGTTTCGCAGCTTCGGTGAAACACGACCGGGAAATAACGTTCGCCCGCAGCTGGATTCCGTTATCCGTGTCGCGTCGATAACTAAGCTGATGACCAGCGAAATGCTGGTGAAATTGCTCGATCAGGGCGTGGTAAAACTCGACGATCCACTTAGCAAATATGCGCCACCCGGCGCTCGCGTTCCGACATATCAGGGAACGCCGATCAGGCTGGTGAACCTGGCGACCCATACCAGCGCCCTGCCGCGAGAACAGCCCGGTGGCGCTGCGCATCGCCCTGTCTTTGTCTGGCCAACTCGCGAACAACGCTGGAACTACCTGAGCACCGCAACGCTGAAATCGGCTCCGGGTTCTCAGGCTGGCTATTCTAACCTGGCGTTTGATCTGCTGGCCGACGCGTTAGCAACGGCATCAGGTAAGCCTTACCCTCAGCTGTTTGAAGAGCAAATCACGCGTCCGCTCGGGATGAAAGATACTACTTACACCCCCTCCCCGGACCAGTGCAAGCGTCTGATGGTGGCGGAAAAAGGGGCCAGCCCGTGTAATAACACGCTGGCAGCCATTGGCAGCGGTGGGGTTTACTCTACGCCTGGCGACATGATGCGCTGGATGCAACAGTTCCTCTCATCGGATTTTTACGCGCGCAGTAATCAGGCCGACCGAATGCAGACGCTCATCTACCAGCGTGCTCAGTTACGTCGCGTCATTGGTATGGATGTTCCCGGTAAAGCCGATGCCCTCGGCATGGGCTGGGTATATATGGCGCCAAAAGATGGTCGCCCGGGTATTATTCAAAAAACCGGTGGGGGTGGCGGATTCATCACCTACATGGCGATGATTCCGCAATCAAACGTGGGCGCTTTTGTGGTGGTCACCCGGTCACCGAACACCCGCTTCGTGAATATGAGTGATGGCGTAAATAACCTTGTAGCCGAGCTGAGCGCCAATAAAGCGCAGGTACTTACGGCCGCTAACTGAGCTTAATAGTCCGTGGGCAAACGGTTGATACTGATCAGTTTGCCCCGGCTCATATTGATGTAGTTCCCCTGACGCAGCGCCGCCAGAACCTCCGCAACCACCGAACGTGATATACGCGTGCTACGCTGAATATGATTCATCACACCAATTTTTGAGCGTAGCGTGTCATCCCACTCGGCCATATTGATTAGCATCGCCCGAATTTGGCTATACGAATTATTTCCGACCAGCTGGATATCACGTTTTCCCAGTAAATGATTTAGCCATGAAAGCCAGCAGAATGCTTCTTGCCAGAGTTGCGCTTCTTGAATAATTTCGCATGCAGTAGAGGCTGGCAAATAAAATCCGGTACAAGGTGTTTGTGCCATCAGGGAATATTCAAGATAGCTGTCATTAATCCATGCACTTAATCCATGAATATAGGGTGCCCGTGCAATACCCACGAGTAATTCATCTGATTTACGGTGAACGACTGTCAGGCCGGATTGTATTACAAATGTCAATGGTTCATCATCATTATTGCCGGTAGTTATAAATTGTTGTGGTTCCGTTTTAAATGGGGTACCGGCGACTTCCAGACACTTTATGAGCCGGCTTAATTCAGAAAGTGGTTTCGCATTAACGTTCATGCATACCTCAAGTCATCTGTATATGTCGGTTCTTTATTATTTTTAAAGCACATAAAAAAGCGGGGGCAAAATCCCCCGCGTTTTTTTCTTACCAGGTATATTTCACACCCAGGTTTGCTCCCCAGTTCTGGTCAACGTCGCCGCCGCCCAGATAAGTCGCATCAGTGTAAGCACTGAAGTTTTTCGTGAAGCTGAACTGAGTACCCAGTCCCACGCGAACCGCAGAGCCTTCCACGCCGTTGTCAATGCTGTCACTGTTGATATCAGCATTGTTGTCGGCATCGTCATACACGTAAGCCAGCTTGAAGTAAGGGGTTAATGCCTGCTCGCCACCGTAGTTGAAGGTATAACCTGCATCCACGCCGAGCTCATAACGCATACTGTCGTAAGACTGGCCATCGATACGCATGTCGTTGCTTAACTGATAGTCATCACCGGACTGGAACAGGCCAGAGATCGCCGCGTAAGGCGTGACGTAGCCAGACAGGTTTGGTTTCCAGTCATAGCCCAGTTTCATCCCGAAACCAACGGCGTCAGTCGTGGTATTACCGTCAACATACTGACCGTTGCTCATGGTAGCAGAGAGGTCGTTGTTGAAGCGGGTGTAGCTCATAGAGCTGTCGAGGAAGATGTCGTTCATGAACTTCGCCGACGCGTAGATCATCGCAGTCTGGCTGTCCTGATCGACCTGACCAGTACGATCGCTGATATCACCCTTCGCGAAACCAGCCGCACCACCGACAATCCACTTCGCGTTATTACCGTCGATCTGAGTATCCAGACCCACCATAATGCCGCTTACGTCCTGATCGTAGCTAACGGTGCCATTATCCGCGTCAAAGTTGCCGCCAAAATAGCTCACCCATGCGCCGCCGTTATCTGCCAGGCCATGACGGCTGTTGGTCAGACGGGTACCCACGGTATCCTGTTGCAGATTCCAGATGTTGGTATTAGCAGAAGGAATGCTCAGCGCCATGTTGGCGTAGTCAGTCAGCTCTTCCTGCTGGAGAACAACGGTGTCACCCTTCTGCTGCGCCTGATAGGTGTATGCACCTAAATCAGCTTTGTTTGCCGCAGTAAAGCTGGCAGCGGTATCCGCGTTATTGTCATAGACGCGAATGATCTCTTTGTTTTTGTAGTCAGCTACGGAGCCTGCACCGGTCGCATCGTCGATGCGCACTTTATAGTTACCGGCAACGTCACCGTTCACCGCCAGATGGCCGTCAGAGTTCAGCGCGACAACACCATAGTCGTAGTCCGCTTTATGGCTATCGTTGGTGATATAGCGTGCGTTGTTCAGGTCGCTGTTCAGCACATAATCGCGGCTGGCAACGTTGAGCACACCGCCATCAGTCAGCACCATATTGTGCGTATCAACCTGACCCAGACCCAGCGCCAGCTCTGCACCGTTGTCTACAGTAATGGTGTTGGCATACAGTTCTGCCGTCTCTTCAGTCAGTGCCGCACGGCTGTAGCTATCCAGATACAGACTGTCGGTTGCCACGGCACCGCTGTCGCCAATATTCAAGGTTGAAGCATTGGTCAGGGTGATGGAATCTGCCAGCAGGCCGGAGTTTTCAACATTGACCTGAGACTGGTTGTTCACCGTCAGTGCATCGATGATGGAGATCTTGCGGGTATCCCACTCGGAACCGTTATCCAGCGCCACGTTGAACAGGCCGCTCTGATACACCTCTTCACCGGCAACGTGACCGTTGCTGTCAAAGGTAGAATCAGGCCAGATGCTATTCGGGGACAATGCGTGCCAGTCTACGTTGCTGTAGCCCTGGCCATACATCTGCGCAGTGCCGATAGCTTCAACGCTGGACTGCGCTGCACCCACCCACTTACTGCCGTTGGTCAGCGTGACATCCAGTTTATCGGTACCATCCCAGCCGTTGGTGGTTGGGTTATAGACGCCATCTTCTGTGGTATCCGTTGCCGGATCGCCATTCTCGTAGAAGTTGTTATCAAAGGTGCTGGAGAAAAGAATGTCACCCGTAACGGTAGAGTGATCGAAGGTAGCGGTGGTCTGCATGGCGTTATCAGACGCACTGGCAGCAACGATCAGCGCCGCATCATCCGCAGCCGTGGCGTTGGTTTCACCGTAGTCGCTCGGCTTCGCCGTTTGACCGTAGAAGCCGCTGGTGCCCAGATCGCTGTATGCGCCAGAGGTCAGCACAGAGTCTTTCACCACCAGCGTATCGGTAAAGATATTGCTGCTGTTAGCAACGCCTTCAACACCGTCGTATGGCGTGTTATCAAGCTCCTGATAACCCTGCGTCAGCGTGATGCCCGCGATGTGGGAATTGTTCTGAATAACGATATCAGACTCAACATCCAGGGTGATGGCGTTACCCAGACCATAGGTGTCCAGATAATGCGTTTCAGTGGTATCGCCATTATCGACATCATACGCATAATGCTCGTAGGTATCGTTGATGGTGGAGTTATCAACAGTCAGGCTAAAACGATCGTACTGGGTATGCGTAGTGCCGTCAGTATCCACGCCTTCTGCACACGTCGTGGTCATACACTCTGACGTGATCATGCCGTTAATGGTGCTGTTAGAAATACTCAACGCGTTCGCACGGCCATTGACACCATCATCCAGATAGTATGTCGAAATAACTCCGTTTACGGTTGATTTATTGATGACTGGATAAATGTCACCATCATGTGTGGCATCTGAATAATCCCAGTCAGCATAACCATAATACCAGGGCGTGGACGCAGTATTGTCATATCCAAAAGTATTATATGTCGTGCCGGATATATCTTTCGCATTGGCCTGAGAAGCGATAGCCAGTGTGCAGGCTAATGCAAGTTGTGATACAACCAGTTTCTTTTTCCATGTTTGCATTGGGTCATCCCTCCTCAGGGACGTAAGCAAGTTTGTCCATCAAATCATTTGGCAACGTTTAATTGCGGAAGGAATTATGCAGTTTCACTTCGAAAAGGTTCAATGAATGATTCCATTAAGTCCGTATTCAGACAAATAAGCTTATAAACCCAGGACAATATCAATCAATATGAATAAATATTATAAATTCAACTGATTGCAAACTTCTTTAGTTGCTTCGACACATATAATAAAAAGCAATAAATCATTTATATTTATAATCCCAAACCAATATAGAAGCCTCACCAATATCACATACCACTCTGGACACCATAATAAGATTTATAATATATACAAAAAACATGTAGCGTATATTAATCGATTTCGAAAATCTAAAAGACAACTTTAGTAAAACACCACTCTCCGCTTTCAGGTACACTAAGCCTCTTTGTTCCACAAACATCAGGCATACCATGACCGATTTAATTGCTCGTCCCCGTCGCCTGCGCAAGTCACCCGCACTGCGCGCCATGTTTGAAGAGACAACACTGACCTTAAACGATCTGGTGTTGCCGATTTTTGTTGAAGAAGAGATCGATGACTACAAAGCCATCGACGCGATGCCGGGCGTGATGCGCATTCCTGAAAAGCATCTGGCCCGCGAGATCGAACGCATTGCGAATGCGGGCATCCGCTCGGTGATGACGTTCGGTATCTCCCACCACACTGACGCAACCGGCAGTGATGCATGGAAAGAAGACGGTCTCGTGGCACGCATGTCGCGCATCTGCAAAGAGAGTGTGCCGGAGATGATCGTCATGTCCGATACCTGCTTCTGCGAATACACCTCTCATGGCCACTGCGGTGTGCTGTGCGATCACGGCGTGGACAACGATGCGACCCTGCTGAATCTGGGCAAGCAGGCGGTGGTTGCCGCCGCCGCGGGTGCGGATTTCATTGCACCTTCTGCGGCAATGGATGGTCAGGTTCAGGCTATTCGTCATGCGCTGGATGCGGCAGGCTTTACCGACACAGCCATCATGTCCTACTCCACCAAATTCGCCTCCTCCTTCTACGGCCCGTTCCGTGAAGCGGCGGGCACGGCGCTGAAGGGCGATCGTAAAACCTATCAGATGAACCCGCTGAACCGCCGCGAAGCGATTCGTGAATCTCTGCTCGATGAAGCACAGGGCGCAGACTGTCTGATGGTGAAACCGGCCGGCGCGTATCTGGATATCCTGCGCGACATTCGCGAACGCACCGAACTGCCTCTGGGCGCATACCAGGTGAGCGGCGAGTACGCGATGATCAAATTCGCCGCGCAGGCGGGTGCCATCGACGAAGAGAAAGTGATCCTCGAAAGCCTGGGTGCGATCAAACGCGCGGGCGCGGATCTGATCTTCAGCTACTTCGCGCTGGATCTGGCTGAGAAGAAAATTCTGCGTTAATCCGCTTTAGCGCCGGGTGGCTTCGCCATACCCGGCCTACTCTCTGCGCGAATCTTCACTAAACTGCAATACAACCGACATCTCCTCCTTCTACTGTCTGGGCAAGACGGCAGGAGGAGTGATCAATGTTTAGTCTCGACAGCGTTCTTGATGACCTTTGGCCTCAGGCGAGGCCCGCACCCTGGCAAAAAAGTCTGTTAAAAAGACTGCTCCACGAAGACGAATTTCAGCAGTTTGCCGCCAGCCACCGTCACCTGAAAGGGCTGGATATGGTAGAGCAGGTTCTGGAACACCTTGATATTCTCTGCACCATTTCCGCCCGAGACCTCGAACAAATCCCCGAACACGGCCCACTCATTGTGATAGCGAACCACCCGACGGGCACCCTGGATGGGCTGGCGCTACTGTACGCCGTTTCGCGCGTGCGCCGGGACGTCAAGGTTGTCACCAACCGGATGCTGTCTCACCTTGAGCCCCTCAGCTCGTTGTTTATCCCCGTGGACAATATGGGCGGCAGAACCGCAAAAGCATCTCTGGTGCAGATGGAGCAGCACCTGCAAAACGCCGGCGTGCTGATCTTCTTCCCGGCGGGCGAAGTCTCCCGCCCAACGCGTAAAGGCATCCGCGATAAAAAGTGGCATCCGGGCTTTATCAAGCTGGCCAGCAAACTACGGGTACCGCTGCTACCGGTACATATTCAGGCCCACAACAGCCTGCTGTTTTATGCCAGCACCCTGGTATCGCCGACGGTATCCCTGCTGCTGCTGATGCAACAGATGTTTCGCCGCCGTCACAGCCAGCTGCCGATTAAAATCGGCCAGCAGATTGCCTGGAATGATCGGTTTAGCTCTACCCTTTCATCGCGTGAGATGGCCGAGCAGTGCCGTCAGCACGTGATACGACTTGGCAAGGGATTGCCTGGCGTCTTTAAAACCCAGTGCGCCATTGCCCGCCCGGAAGACAGGGCCACGCTGAAGCGGGAGCTGGCGCAGGCCGAATGTCTGGGCAAAACCAGCGATGGTAAAACCATCTATTTGTGGCAGCGCAACGGGCAGGAAGAGGCGCCTCTGCTGCGCGAGCTGGGGCGACTGCGCGAGATTGCCTTTCGCGCCGTGGAGGAAGGCAGCGGAAAGCGCCGGGATACCGACAGCTACGATGATGACTATCTGCACCTTATTCTGTGGGATGATGATGACCTCGAGATTGTCGGCGCGTACCGCTTTATGCCAACGGCCATGCAGGTTGAAAAGTGCGGCGTCGAGGGATTGTACAGTTACAGCCTGTTCCACTACGACGAAAAAATGCAGGACATACTGGAGCACGGCATTGAGCTGGGGCGCAGCTTTATACAGCCGCGCTACTGGGGACGTCGCGGTCTGGACTACCTGTGGTCAGGCATTGGCGCCTATCTGGCGCGCTATCCACATTACCGTTACCTGTTTGGTCCGGTGTCCATCTCCGGCGGCTTACCGCCTGCCGCCCGGGATCTGCTGGTCGCGTTTTATCGTCTCTGGTTTCCGGCCAGCCACCCGTTAGCCGCCTCGCGTCAACCCTACCCGGCGTCACTCCCGGACGTGCTGGCGCAATTTAGCGGGGTGGATTACGTGGATGACCTGACAAAGCTCAAATCCCTGCTCGGCAATCTGGGCTGCGGTATTCCGCCGCTTTATAAACAATATTCCGAGCTATGCGAGCCAGGCGGCGTGCAGTTTATCGATTTCGGCAGCGATCCGGCGTTCAATAACTGTATCGACGGGCTGGTGCTGGTGGATCTGTGTTATCTGAAGACGAACCGCTATCAGCGGTATATTGAGGCGCACTTAATACCCTCACCCCTGCCCTCTCCCTAAAAGGGAGAGGGTGAAAACCGCACCGGTCAGTCCCCTCGCCCCTTTGGGGAGAGGGTTAGGGTGAGGGGCTCAAACCGCACGGTAGAACGGCTTATCCCCCAAAATCGTCGCCCGCTGCATAATCCTTCGCTGCGGCAGGTAATCCGCATTGGCGTAATGCTGCGTGACGCGGTTATCCCAGATCGCCAGATCGTTCTCCTGCCAGCGCCAGCGCACCTGAAACTCCGGCTTCGTGATATGCGCAAACAGGAAACTGAGCAGCGCCTCGCTCTCTTTTTCCGTTACGTCCACAATGCGCGAGGTAAACCCTTCGTTCACAAACAGCGCCTGCTTGCCGGTCACCGGATGGGTACGCACCACCGGGTGCAACAGCGGCGGATGCTTTGCAACCGCATCCAGCCAGCGCTGGTGCTCCTCTTCCGTTTTACGGTACTTATACTCCTGGAACGATTTTTTAAAATCATGCTCCGCCCGCAGGCCACTTAGCAAGGTCTGGAACGGCGCGGAGAGCGCCTCAAACGCCGCAATGCCGCTCGCCCACAGCGTATCGCCGCCGGTCTCTGGCAGTAGTTTTGCTGCCAGAATCGCCCCGGCTGGCGGTGTGTCGATAAAGGTAACATCCGTATGCCAGTTGTCATTATCGGGCGGGTTATCGTTATGAGTGTCCAGCACGATAATTTCCTCCACCCCTTCCGCATGCGGGTAGACCGGGTGGATATGCAGGTCGCCAAAACGCAGGGCCAGCGCGCGCTGCTGTTGCGGGGTGATGGCCTGATCGCGCAGGAACACCACCTGATGGCGCAGCACCGCGTGGTACAGCTGCTCAAACTGGTTATCGCTCAGCGGACGGGTTACGTCCAGGCCCGACACCTGCGCGCCAATGTACGGCCCCAACGGGATAATCGTCAGACGTTCACTCATTGTATTTCTCCATGCCAGGGCGTCAGGCGACGCTGTAGCGTGCGCAGTCCCAGTTCTAATCCAAAGGCGATCGCGGCGATGACCGCGATCCCTGCCAGTACCACGTCAGTCGCCAGGAACTCTCCCGCCGACTGCACCATAAACCCAAGGCCGCGCGTGGCGGCAATCAGCTCTGCCGCCACCAGCGTTGACCAGCCCACCCCAAGGCCGATGCGCAACCCGGTCAATATCTCCGGCAGCGCACCTGGTAAAATGACGAACAGCAGTACCTGCGCGCGGCTGGCGCCGAGCGACTGCGCCGCACGTATGCGTACCTGCTGCGCACTCTTTACGCCAGCCAGAGCCGACATTGCTACCGGCGCAAAAATAGCCAGATATATCAGTAAGATCTTTGACGTCTCGCCGATGCCAAACCAGATCACCATCAGGGGCAGATAAGCCAGCGGCGGTACGGGACGGTAAAGCTCTATCAGCGGGTCGAGAATGCCGCGCACCGTCGGGCTCAGTCCCATCGCAATCCCCACCGGAACGCCAATAATGACCGCCGCCAGCAGCGCCACCAGAATACGCGTCAGACTGGCGCCTAAATGCTGCCAGAGGGTGGCATCCATAAAGCCCTGCGGTCCGGCGATGGCGATCAGTTTTTCCAGAACCTGGCCTGGCGGGGGCAGAAACAGCGGGCTGATCCACTGCTGCGCGGCAACCGCCCACCATACCGCCAGCAACACCACCAGCGTGCTGACGCTTAAGGTGAGCTGGCGAGAGAACGGCCAGCGTAAGGCACGGCGCGTCCGCCGCGTTTTTTCACTGAAGACAATGCTCATGAGAACGCCTCCCGCTGTTCAAACACACGGCTCAGGATGTATTCCCGTTTTTCGATAAATAGCGGGTCTGATTTAATGCTGCGTACTGGCTCTCCCGCCACATAGCGCCGGGCAAACTCAAGCGGCAGACGCTCCAGCACGCGTCCCGGTCCCGGTGAGAGCAGCACCAGCTCCGTCGCCATAAACACGGCCTCTTCGATATCGTGGGTGATTAACAGCACCTGCTTGCCGGTTTCGTGCCACAGGCGCAGCAGCAGGGTTTGCATCTGCTCACGGGTAAAGGCATCCAGCGCCCCGAAAGGTTCGTCCAGCAACAGCAGCTGAGGGTTAGCCGCCAGCGCACGGGCAATCCCGACGCGCTGACGCTGCCCGCCTGAAAGCTGCCAGATAAAGCGTTTTTCAGCCCCCTCCAGCCCGACCTTTTTCAACATGTCGCGCGCCGTATTCAGACGCTGTTCACGCGCTACGCCGGCCAGTTGCAGACCAAACGCAACGTTTTCCTGCACGTTTCGCCACGGAAGTAGCCCTTCGTTCTGGAAGACCACGCCGCGCTCTGCGCCCGGCCCCGTTACCCGTTTTCCTTCGAGTTGGATCGTGCCGTGCTGATACGGTACAAACCCGGCGATCAGGTTCAGCAGCGTCGTTTTCCCGCAGCCGGACGGCCCCAGTACGACCAGCAGTTCACCGCTGTCCAGCGTCAGGTTGATCTCTTTCAGGGCGGGTTTGCCGCCGTAATCGGCAGACAGGTTTGTAATGTTCAGCATCGCAGCCCCCTTATTTCACAAAGCGGTCGGTCACGAACCGGCTGTAATCCGCTGCCACCGCAGGCACTTTGCCCTGCTCTTTCAGGAACGTCGCAGTGTCGACAATCGCTTTGCTCACCGGCCCGTTCAGCTGCTGGACCTGCTGCGCAGGTGTCAGATAGGTGTTGCCTTTCACCAGCCCCGGCACGTCAGCTTCCGGCACGCCGCTCAGACGTGAGAGTTTCTCCAGGTTGGCGGGCTGTTTCAGCCATTCATCCGGGTTGCTGATGTAAGGCTGCTGGGCCTCGATGGCGCTTTTGGCGAAGGCTTTCACCACTTCAGGGTGTTTTTCGGCAAAGTCCTTACGAACGACCCAGACATCAAGTGTTGGCGCCCCCCATTGCCCCACTTTTTCGGAGTCGGTCAGCACGGTGCCGTCTTTTTCCAGCTCGTTGACGGCGGGCGCCCAGACGTATGCTCCGTCAATGTCGCCACGCTGCCAGGCGGCAATAATCGCTGGAGGTTGCAGGTTGATGATCTGCACCTGGCCCGGCTTAATGCCCCAGTGTTTCAGCGCTGCCAGCAGGCTGTAATGCGTGGTGGAGATAAACGGCACCGCGATGCGTTTGCCAATCAAATCTTCGGGTTTCGTGATGCTTTTCTTCACCACCAGCGCTTCGGAATTTCCGAGCTGCGACGCCAGCAGGAAGACTTCAATCGGCACCTGCTGGCTGGCGGCAACGGCCAGCGGGCTGGAACCCAGGTTGCCAATCTGCACGTCGCCCGAGGCTAACGCCCGCACAATTGCCGCGCCGCTGTCGAACTTGCGCCAGTCGACGTTCGCCCCGCTCGCTTTGGCGAAGGTGTTATCCGCCTGCGCGACTTTCGCCGGTTCCGCGGAAGTCTGATACGCGACGGTGACGTCCACCGCCTGCGCCTGAAATGCCCACAGCGCCAGTGCACCAAGTAACGTGATTCGCGATGAAATTGCCATACCGTCTGCTCCCCTTGTTGTTATAAGGGCAGTATTTCCGGCGTGGGATTTTTGATAAAGGAATAAAAAAGAATCGCTAATGACGATTCGTTTTTAGAAAAAAAGCGGGAAAGGATAGTGAATTTTGTGCGGTTGTTTCGCAGGGTGGCGCTGCGCTTACCCGGCCTACGGTTCGTGCAATTTGTAGGCCGGGTAAGGCGCAGCCGCCGCCCGGCAAAGGCCTCAGCGCTGAACCGTCAGCGCAGCAATATCCTGCGGCGTGGTCCGACAGCAGCCGCCAATCAGCTTCGCGCCTGCTTCCAGCCACTGCGGTAAATACCCCGCCAGCGTCTCGCACGTTTCACCGTGGTGATGCCAGGTTTTACTCACCGCATCGTAATGCTCGCCGGAGTTCGGATAGACCACCAGGGGCAGCGACGTCAGGCTGTGCAGATGCGTCAGCGCCGCCGTGGTGTTTTCCAGCGCGATACAGTTAATCCCCAGCGCGACAACCTGCGGGTAGCTTTCCAGCGCAGAAACAACATCCCGCAGCGGCGTTCCGTCGCTCAGGTGCTCACTGTCACGCAGGGTAAATGAGAACCATGCCCGGGCGCGCGGATATGCCGTCAGCAACGCCGCCAGCGCCTTAATCTCAATGAACGAAGGCAGCGTTTCACAGGCCAGGAGGTCCGCGCCCGCATCCAACAGCGCCTCTACACGCGGGCGGTGGAAGGCGGTAAATTCTTCAGCGCTACGCACATAATCGCCGCGATACTCGGAACCATCGGCCAGATACGCGCCGTAAGGGCCCACAGATCCCGCCACCAGCAAAGTGCCTGCATTTGCGTTCTCAGCCAGGTACGCTTCGCGCGCTTTGCGTGCCAGCTCTACGCTTTTGCCGATCAGCGTCCGGGATTGCGACTCGTCCAGCCCGCGAGCGGCAAAGCCTGCGGGTGTCGCCTGATAGCTGGCGGTGATCGCCACCTGTGCCCCCGCGCGGTAGTAGTCGAGGTGTACGTCGCGGATCAGCTCCGGATTTTCCATCAGCACTTTGGCCGACCAGAGACTGTCGGCAAGGTTACAACCGCGCGCTTCCAGCTCCGTTGCCATCGCCCCATCCAGCACGACAAACGGCTGTTTTTCAAGGAGGGCGGTAAGCGGATTATTCTGCGACATGTTCAGGCTCCTGCGTGGTCAGATTTCGGGTCAGGTAGTACGCACCATAACACAGGGCGACAAACGGAAGCCCGCAATAAAGGGCAATACGCTGGCTTGGGTCAAACCACAGGCCGACGCAGGCCACCAGACAGAGGATAAAGCCAAGCACGGGCACCAGCGGATACCATGGCGCGCGATACTGCAACGCGGATAGCGGCTGGCCGGACTGCACGTGACGGCGACGAAACACGAAGTGCGACGCGCAAATGCTAATCCACACCGCCACCACCGCAAAACCGGAAATGGCTGACAGGGCCACAAACACCGTATCCGGCGCGACCACGCTGGAGAACAACGCCAGCACGCCGCCCAGCATGGAAACAGAAAGCGCCGTCAGCGGCACGCCGTTTTTGTTGACGCGGGCAAAGCAGCGCGGCAGCGTTTTCTCGTTAGACAGAGACCAAAGCATACGGCCAGAGGCGTACAGACCCGAGTTCGCCGCCGAGAGGATCGCCGTCAGGATCACGAAGTTAAAGATATCCGCCGCATACGGAATGCCGACCTTTTCAAACACCAGCACGAACGGACTTTTCTCCACGCCAGCCTGCTGCATCGGGATCAACGCCGCCAGCACAAACACGGTGCCAATAAAGAAGATGATGAGCCGGGCGATGGTGGTGCGAATAGCAACCGGAATAACCTTGTGTGGGTTTTCCGTTTCCCCTGCCGCGATGCCGATAAGCTCCGTTCCTGAGAAGGCAAAGTTGACCGCCACCATGGTCATCAGGATCGGCAGGCCACCGTGCGGGAACCAGCCTTCGGCGGTAATGTTGCTTAGTCCCGGCGCGGCAGAGCCGTCCGCCATCGGGATAAAGCCAAAGATGGCCGCGCCGCCGAGAATAATAAAGGCGACGATGGTGATAACCTTGACCAGCGAGAACCAGAATTCCCCTTCCGCGAAAAAGCGCGTGGAAATCACGTTAAGACCAAAAATCACAGCGCAAAAGACAACGCACCACGTCCAGACGGGAACCTGTGGGAACCAGTACTGCATGCAGAACCCGGCCGCGGTAAAGCTCGATCCCAGCGCCACTGTCCACGTAAGCCAGTAGAGCCACGCCACGGTATACCCCGTCGCCGGACCGAGATAGCGGGCGGCATAGACGTGAAACGCGCCGGTTTCCGGCATCGCCACGGAAAGTTCGCCCAGACATTGCATGACCAGCCAGACCACCAGCGCACCGATAAGATATGCCAGCAGCGTGCCCGCCGCGCCGGTTGTCGAGATGATATATCCGGTATTGAAGAATAACCCTGTGCCGATAACGCCACCCAGCGAGAGCATAATCAGGTGGCGGGTTTTCATGGTGCGCTTAAGTTGCCCGTTTTCTTGTTGTGTTTGCATGTTACCTTCTAAACGTATGGACATCTAAACATCCAAAGAAGGAGTGTTATACCGCGATTGTTAACAAAAAGCCACCCGGCGCGACTTCAGCGCAATTATTGGTAAATCCTTAAATCAGTTCTATAGTCGACACAGTTTCTTCTTCACCAGGACTCACTATGCGATTTAACGGACTGACCAAAGGTTTCTTTATTCTCATCCTGGCCCTTGTAACCTGGGCCTTCTTTGACGTGCTGTCTCCCTATTTCTCGGCGATTCTGTGGGCCGCGATCCTGACCATCATTTTCAACCCGGTGAAAAACAAACTGCGTACCGCGCTGGGCGATCGCAACGGGCTGGCTTCACTCCTCACACTCGGCATTATCTGCCTGATCGTGTTTATTCCGTTGATGGTGATCCTTTCCTCGCTCGCGGTGGAACTGAACATGGTTTACACCAGGCTGCAACAGAACAACACGCAGTTCCCGGAAGTGATCGCCGGTATCTTCAACCGCCTGCCGGACTGGGCCAGCGGCTTCCTGGCGGATCACAACCTGACCAACGCCGCGCAAATCCAGAAAAAACTCTCCGATGTCGCGTTACAGGGCGGGCAGTATCTGGCGGGCAGCGCGTTCCTGATTGGGAAAGGGACGTTCGGCTTTGCCATCAGCTTTGGCATTATGCTGTATCTGCTGTTTTTCTTGCTGAAAGACGGGCCGTATCTGGTGCGCCAGATCCTCGACTCGCTGCCGCTGTCTGACTTCGTCAAACAGCACCTGTTCGCTAAGTTTGTCGGCGTGTCGCGCGCCACGGTAAAAGGCACGGCGGTCGTGGCGGTGGTTCAGGGCACGCTCGGTGGTATCGCCTTTGCTATTGTCGGTATTGACGGCAGCGTATTGTGGGGCGCACTGATGGCATTTCTCTCCCTGGTGCCTGCCGTTGGGTCGGCCATCGTCTGGGTTCCCGCCGCCATCTTCCTGTTTGCCACTCACCAGCTGTGGCAGGGTCTGTTCATTGTGGGCTTCTTCGTCATTATCGTCGGGCTGGTGGACAACCTGTTGCGTCCGCTGCTGGTGGGCAAAGACACCAAAATGCCGGACTACCTGATACTGATCACCACGCTCGGCGGTATGGAGCTGTATGGCATTAACGGCTTTGTGATTGGGCCGCTGATTGCCGCTCTGTTTATCGCCTGCTGGAACCTCTTCTCCGGCCGCGACCACGCAGGCAACGCCGAGGAGCTGGACGCAGACTTTATCGAAGAGGGGAGAAATTCTCCGGATCTATAAAGAAAGGCGTTCTGTGAGGCGGCCCTGTGCCGCCTTTTTTTTCGCGATAAATCAGAGGTTTTCTATAATCTGAAATGAACGCTCTTTCACATTTGTCGTAGAAGGATCCAACAGGTGCGAATCGCCACGATCACGAACTGGGCTTATGGTGTCACGGTGTGCCTGACCATTGCCTCCGGCATCGTCATGCTGATGGCTTCCCACGCCGATAACATCGAACGTGAAGCCGTTAAACAACGCCAGGTCTTCGATCAGCTGACGGAGGAGATCGAGACAGACACCTGGATGCTCTCCGATCTGGCGCGGCTTTACGTCATCCAAAAAGAGCCCGAGGTGCTTGAGAAATATCAGGCGAAAGAAGCCGAGCTGAAGAATATCGAACACACGCTGCGACAGCTCAAAAATACGGGGGCATCGGGCGAAGAGCTGGCGCTGCTGTACGACGGACTGAAAATTGTAGACGATCTCCAGGATGAACAGCAGGCAGCCATTGACGGCATCGCCCGTGGCGAGGAACAGCAGGCCGTTTCGCTGCTGTTTGGTAAGAGCTATGAGCTGGAACTCGAACGGGCACACAACACTATCGAACGCTTTCGCATGCTGCTGGACAAGCGAATTATTGCCGACGTGCAGGCCGCAACCAAAACGTCCAAAACGCTTCGAACGGCCTCTGAGGTGATGGTCGGCCTGACCGCCCTGCTCTTCCTGTTTGTGATGGTTTTCATCCTCAAGCGCCGCGTACTCCGTCCGGTGGTGCGTCTGAGTGACGTGGTTCATCGTCTTGCATCGCAGGATTACGCCGTCGAAACGCCGAACTTTACCCAGGTTGATGAAATCGGTGATATGGCGCAGGCCATCCGCATCTTCCGTGAGAACGGGCTGGCAAGGCAGCGGCTGGAAAAAGAGCGCGATGCTGACTGGGCCATCCGCGAACTGCTGGCGCGAATGACCCAGCGGTTGCAGGGCTGTGAAAACTTTGCCGACGTGATGAATGTGGCGGAGCTGTTTGCACCCAATATTGCGCCGGGGGTTTCAGGGCGTCTGTATATTCTGGAACGCGAGCCGTGGCAGATGCGCTGTACGGCCGAATGGCTATCGCCAGAAGGGGATAAAAAGCCGTTCCATCCTGACGAATGCTGGGCCGTCCGGCGTGGTCAAAGCCATCCGCCAGTGAACGGCGAGCCGGATATCGGCTGTTATCATCTGCCCGAATCACAGGCGCAGCAATCGCTGTGCGTTCCCCTGATTGCTCAGGGCGAGGCGATTGGATTGCTCTCATTCCAGAACATCACGCCTGAAACCGCGCCGTCCCGCGCCTATCTGGAACTGATGGCCGAGGCGCTGGGACTGGCGCTGGCCAACCAGCGGCTGCGCGATGCACTGCTGGAAAAAGCCCTGTTCGATCCCTTGACGGGGCTGCGTAACCGCCACCATCTGGAAGATACGTTACGTACTCAAATGAAGCAGGCCGTGCGTAACGAGGAGCCGGTAAGCTGCCTGATGATCGATATCGATCACTTCAAGAGCATTAATGACCGCTTTGGTCATGAGGCTGGCGATCTGGTGATCAAAAGCGTGGCAGCCATTATTCAACGGGCGGTACACGATAGCGGGCTGGCCTTCCGCTATGGGGGTGAAGAGTTTTTGGTGCTTCTTACCGGTGCAGACGAGGAAGCAGCGCACGGCGCTGCAACGGAGATCTACAACGGCGTGCATGCGCTTTCGCTGCGCTACGGGCTTTCGGAGATTGGCCCGGTGGATGTGTCGATCGGGATCGCCAGCTATCCGCAGCACGCGCAGAGCGATAATCTGCTGCGCGCGGCGGACGTCGCGTTGTACCGGGCGAAAGAGCTGGGCCGCTCGCGGATTGTCAGCTTTGGGATGCTGGAGGCGGGCTAAAGGGGTTATTCGAGCCTGAGGTTCAGGATCGCGCGATCGCCCAAAGCACCACCATACCCAGCGAATTACTCCGCTTTTCCACGTACAGGGTGCCATCGATTAAATAATATCCCTGAGGATAACAGATGCGGATCTCTCTCTTGAGTTCCGGCTCATAGACTTCCGCCCCCGAACAGCTATTTCTGCTGCCGGATTCATACCGGTAAGGTTGGCTCCAGGCAGAGTATTCTCCGTTCAGTAGCCAGGCCGCGGTAAAGATGACGAAAATGGCAACCGGCAGGCTGAAGATGATGAGGCCGAGGTAAAGTTTGACAACGTCAACAAGGGTTTTGTCTTTAAACGCCCTCTTCGCGGCGAACATCACCATCGCCACCAGCGGCAGCAGCAATGTGACAGCCGCAAGATACTGTTCCCCCAGGGCCGTAAGAAATGTCACGCGATAAATCTCGATTGACCAGACAACAAAGCCAAATATCAACGCTAACCCGCCAACGATGAGTGGAATTAAAAAGGCATAGCTATCTTTTTTCATGATGGACGGTTCCTTGTCATGCGTCTGCGGTAAGAAGGTTAAGCATCGCTCGGGTGGCTGCCGACTGACGGCGTTTTTACATCCTGATTATGATGGATAAACGTGGGGAGAGATAAAATATATAAACTAGTAGGATAACTAAATTATAATTCTTATACTTATGTTAAAACGTGGAGGCTGAAATGCGATTAATCCTAATGCTGTGCTGCTTTTTAGTGCAAAGCGTCACCCTGGCTGGTGAGTTGCCAAAACCTGCTGGTAAACCCATTTTAACGATTTACGGTAATATCGAGAACACGAATGAAAGTGGAAAAGCCGTGTTTGATATCGCCAGCCTTGAAAAACTCGGTATGGTGAGCTTCCAGACATCATCCCCCTGGTATAATGGCCGCACAAAGTTTGAGGGTGTTCCAATGAGCAAACTCATGGATTATATTGGCGCAAAGGGTAACGTGGTTAATGTTATAGCGCTTAATGATTACGCGACAGCCATCCCGCTGAGCGACTTTAAAAAATATAATGCCATACTCGCTTTGAAGGTTAATGGTGAATATATGCGCATCCGAGATAAAGGTCCGGCATTCATTGTATATCCCTACGACAGTCTTCCTGAATTAAATAATCAGATATATTATTCGCGATCGGCATGGCAGGTCAGCAAAATGAAGATTGAATAGCAGTTCAGGAGAACATAATGAACAGGATACTGGTTGGTATCATTTTTTCTCTTTTTATCACGACTGGATATATTGCTTTTCTTGTTTACGATCGACAGCAGGAGCTCCAAAAACTGACTCATTACACGGAGTCATGGTCTGTCGCCCAACTGGTATCCGAATATTACCGCTTTGAATCATGGCTTGGTCTGTACGCAACCGATTCCGATGACGTTACGATAGACCAGGTCCGGATGCGGCTGGAAATTATGCTAAGCCAGAATGATCTGTTTAAGGAGGGGGATTTAGGACATTACATTAAAAACGTTCAGGCACATCATGACCTCGCGTTAAGCCTTGATAAAATCCTTACGTATCTGGATGCTAACCTCGAAAAAATGAGCCATTCGGATGTAAAAACATACCTTCATACCATGCATTTGCTGGATGCTCCACTCAGTCAGCTTTCATCAAGCGCGTTAACGAAAGACATTAGCACGATTAACAGTAGCAACCATAAAATACAGATCCTGTATTATATTTACTCAGCCCTCTCTTTACTGCTGATCATTCTGAGTATTATCCTGGGTTTTTTAACGATCTATCAAAATAAAAACATCCTTAAAGCGCACAGGCAGGTTGAAAGTCTTGCAGAAGAACTCCAGTTATCCAAGGAGACCCTACAGATTCAGAATTCAAAACTAGAGTATGACGTTTACCATGATTCCCTCACTGGCATGAAAAACCGTCTGTACTTCTGGGATGAGCTCAGCAAACTCAATCTTGAGGCCGAAGAAAATCATGTTCCCGTTACGGTAATGTTATTTGATTTAGACCGATTCAAAGAGGTCAACGATACCTATGGTCATGATGCTGGCGATTTACTGTTACGTCAGGAATCAAGACGATTGACCGCCATGAGCAATATTTCAGACAGATTTTACCGTTTAGGCGGAGACGAGTTTGCTTTTTTAGCCAGTGGGTTAAACGAAAGCGAAGCCGTTTTGCGCGCTAGAGAAATCAGCGAGAATATCAGTAAACCCTATACGATTAATAACCAGCTCATAAAAATTGCCACCTGCGTGGGTATTGTTTTATCAGATAATGAACGACGTGCTGATTATCTTTATAAGTTCGCCGATCTGGCGCTCTATGAAGCCAAAAAGGCAGGCTCACAGCAGATTAAAGTTTTCCGTCAGCGAATGCTTCAGAAGTTGCAGGAGAGCAGAACGCTTGAAAATGATATGGCAAGGGCGATAGAAAACAATGAATTTATTGTTTATTACCAGCCTATTGTGAATTCCGTCAGCAAGGAAATTTACGGCTATGAAGCGCTTATTCGCTGGATGCATCCTGTAAAGGGAATGCTTTCCCCGGATAGCTTTATTTTCGCCGCTGAAAAAACAGGCATGATCAACGAGATAGGTAAAACCGTACTTAAACTGGCCTGCAGGGAAGCGGTCTCCTGGGCTGTTCCGGCCAGGATCTCCGTAAACGTCTCGCCTGTTCAATTAGGCAGCAAATCATTTATTAATACGGTGCAGACCGTTCTGGCTGAGACCGGGCTCCCGGCTAACCGTCTTGAGTTAGAGGTCACGGAGTCATCCCTCTTTAGTGACAGAAATAACCCCATTGCGATTCTGAAAAAACTCCGCGCACTGGGCGTAAGAATTTCCATTGATGATTTTGGCACGGGTTATTCGTCGCTCTCCAGACTCAGCGAACTGAATTTTGATAAAATCAAGATCGATAAATCTTTTGTCAATCCGATATCTACACAAGAAGATGCGCTTAATATTGTGAAGCTTATTACCGGTATGGCTAAGAGCCTTAATATGGGCGTTATAGCCGAGGGCGTTGAGACCGAAGAGCAGCTTGAGCGGCTTCAGGCTCTGGGTTGCGAGCTTGTGCAGGGATATCTTTTCAGCAAACCACAGCCTCAGGTCGACAGCAAAATTAAGAGCGGCCTGGAATGATTCCCTCTCCTCAACCCGATGCCAACCGTGATCACGTTTTTCACCCCTGGGTATTCACTTATAAAAATCAGGTGTTATCATTCACCCCGTAAATACCTTTCAACTCAACCCGAGGCTTTGATGCTGGAGAATGTAATCATCCGATAATCAGTTCCCCGACCTTTTCAGGCCGGACTGATTATCAATGCGCCGAAATCGAATGCGGACACCGCTGTGTGTTTGCACGTTTTGCACATGATGATTAAACAGGTTTTCCAGTATGAATTTATCCCGTCAGGAACAACGTACCTTACACGTTCTCGCCAAAGGTGGCCGTATTGTGCACGTCCGCAATACCTCCGGCCGCGTCACCGCCGTTGAATGCTATAGCCGCGAAGGGCTACTGCTGGCTGACTGCACGCTCGCCGTTTTCAAAAAGCTCAAAACCAAAAAGCTGATCAAATCCGTTAACGGTCAGCCCTACCGCATTAACACTACCGGGCTGAATAACGTCCGCGCCCAGCCCGATAACCGTTAAGGAGAGGATGATGGATATCCCACGTATTTTTACTGTTAGCGAAAGCGAACACCGCATTCATAACCCCTTTACGCAAGAGAAGTACGCGACGCTGGGCCGCGTGTTACGCATGAAGCGAGGCACACGCATTCTCGATCTTGGCAGCGGCTCGGGAGAGATGCTTTGCACCTGGGCACGTGATTACGGTATCACCGGTACCGGCATCGACATGAGCCCGCTCTTCACCGCGCAGGCCACGCGGCGCGCAGAGGAACTCGGCGTCAGCGAACGCGTCCATTTCATTCATAACGACGCGGCTGGCTATGTCGCGAATGAAAAATGTGACGTGGCGGCCTGCGTTGGCGCAACCTGGATTGCGGGTGGCGTAGCCGGGACGATGGATCTGCTGGCAAAAAGCCTCAAGCCCGGGGGAATAATGCTCATTGGCGAACCGTACTGGCGTCAGGTACCCGCGACGGAGGAGACAGCCCAGGCGTGCGGCGTCTCGTCGATTGCAGACTTTCTCACTCTGCCCGGTCTGGTTGCGTCTTTCGATCAACAGGGCTATGACCTGGTTGAAATGGTGCTGGCAGACCAGGAAGGCTGGGACAGGTACGAAGCCGCAAAATGGATGACCATGCGTCGCTGGCTGGAGGAAAACCCAGAAGATGACTTCGCGCAGGAGGTTCGGGCGGAGCTGACGATAGCGCCTGAACGTCATGTGACGTACTCGCGGGAGTACTTTGGCTGGGGGGTGTTTGCGTTAATGGCGCGATAATATGGCGCTGGCGGTATAGCCTTGGGGGTATGCCGCCATTCGGCGTTTACGATCATGCTTTTTCTCAATCAGTCTAAAGATACAGCGCAGCATTCCCCCGCTAAGAGACAGATATATACAAGTAATGTGTTAACATACAGCTATACGGGTTACGTCATATTAGATAACGATGATCAATAAAATACTGGTAAGTGCATGCCTGACGGGACTCAAAGTACGTTATGACGGAAGCGAGAAAGCACAGATGTCAGATCAGTTGCAGCGCTGGCAGAAAGAAGGACGCCTTGTGATCTTCTGTCCAGAACTGGCCGCCGGTTTATCAGTGCCCCGTCCTCCGGCTGAAATTATTTCTGCTGAAATTAAAGATACATTGCTGGCGCAGGTCAGAATAATTGAAATTAATGGGCAGGATGTCACTGAACAATATCAGCTCGCCGCCAGATTAGCGCTTCGTACCGCTCAGGAGTCAGATTGTACCGCGGCGCTATTAACCGACGACAGCCCAACATGCGGTAGTCAATTTATCTATGACGGTTCATTCAGCGGCCAGCGTAAGTCAGGAATGGGTGTCGCTGCATCGCTACTCTCCAAACATGGTATAGCCGTATTTTCTGAGAAGAGGCTCGCCGATCTGATTGCCTGGATTGATGAAAAAGAAAAGTGAGTTCTTTTTAAATAGCTACGGACAAAACTCACTTAATCCGTTTATGTCATTTTTTGAGAAAAACACGCTTCACAAAACCTTTCTGAATCTCATTAATTTTAAGCAGCAATCGATTTGGTGAAACGTTAGCGCGGAAATGTCGATGAGATCAGGGATAGACACATGAAAATTGCTAAAAATATGATCATCTCAGCCATCCTGTTACCTTTCTAGTGATTATCTGCGGATGGCCAATAACATCATAAAATTTAACGTGCATGGAGCATTCAGCCCACCTGACGACGAGAAGGTTACTCTTCTTCCAGCCGTCAGGTTTGACATAACATAACGTCACGCAGGCGCTGTGCTACCTGCCACGCCCGCATTTTATTTCACAAATTTCCACACTTCCGGAGGTACCTTGTCGTAAAGTTTCCCCATTGTCAGTTCGGCCAGTCGATGATCAACCGCTGAATTAAATGTTTCCAGCTCATCACTGGAAAGAGAATATGTGTTTTTATCTATCACTTTTTCTAACGTATCTTTTGAAGTACATCGTCTTAGTTGCAAAAGCCATTCCTGCCTGGTCATATCGACTCTTTAATTTCAATGGATGAGAGAAAAATTATTATTTATCATACTAATAATAATTTATTGTGAACGTTAGCGCTGACTCCGCCAAACCAGGAGTCACCTGCCCGCCTGACTGTATATATCTGGCCTGCAGAGGGATGCGTAATTGCTTAACGCCTGTATTTCCGGTGACGGGGCCCAGGGGGTCAAAACCTGTTCCCATTGTTATCATGCTGGTATCATTTTGCTTTCTGACCTGCATATCTATCCCCGTTGCGCTGCCAGTACCTGATTTGAGACTGAATGAATCAGGGGTCGGATTGCCATAAACGGGATTAATCAATAAACTCATTTGGTTTTTAGCCTGATAATATCCTGGATAATTCCCCGGGCAGTTATCTAATTCAATATTGAAATCCACCCACTGACTGGTACTTCCCACGCCGGTAAAATCTGTCGTCTTGTATTTTCCCATTGGCACGACAACATCAGGTGTCTGGCATGTAAACGGAATAATATTTACTGAACCGCTAAAAGATAAAGACCCCATCAATATTTTCTTTCCGTCATAGACTGTTCCATCATTCTTAAAAATCATGCCGTATATGCCGAAGGTGGGCAGGTCACTCCCCGATAAAACTCCTGGCTGTAACAGAGAGCCATTAACTAATGATATATAATAAATACCACCAAATAAGCCAGTATCAATACTACCGCTTTTGTTAAAAAATACTGTACGAACCGTAGTCATCCCCATACCAGGTCGGGAAAATGGACCTGGAGTGAATCCGATCCCAAATGCTGGAGCATTTATTGCAACGACACTACTGTAAATCCCTGACACCCCAAAATTTAAATAATAAGAACTACCATATGAACTCAATGGCTCAAGAAAAATCTCTAAAAGATAATCTTCATTGTCTCCACTGGTTGTGTGACATTGATAATTGGTAGGAGGTGGACCTGCAATATCATCCGGGCCAAAACCACCACCTGATACTATGGTGATAGATGACAAGTCCACACCAGGCGAAATACTACTTCCACGCAATACTAGCTCCTTGTGCCCAATATTGGCATTATCGCAAACAGGGGCTGCCAATGCTGCCAATGGGAAATTCACCATGATGAAAAATAAAATAGCAAGTAGCATTCTCATGCTACTGCGTGACAGAAACCCTACCGCATTCAGTAACATTCCAGGACCTCTTTCTTCATATTAATTGCTGAATCTTCTTCGGAAACGATGACTTTCATTTTACATTCACCCTGATGACCGGCCTTCAGTTTGAGAATATGAGTGCCTGGCTCAAGGCGAACAAATATCTGCCCGGCCTGGCCGACGGTCGCAATATAATTACCTTTCTCATTGTTGATATCCGCGCCGAAGGGGGCTGGTTCTCCTTTCCATCGGGCAGAAATCAGTACGGGGACCCCTGTCTGCGTATGATATTGAACCTTTACAATGGCACCGGCGTAGGGGGCTACCTTACGTGACGTGCTCTCAAAACCGACATTGTTTGTCGCATCCTTTGGATCGATGGCCACTTCATTCAGTTCATACGCATTCAGATAAGGCACTGCGGCATAACCGGCATTATCAATGCGGATACCAGGGTAAGAGGAAACCCGGGCACCTTCGGCTCCTCTGGCTTCAATCAACGCCCAGGTATCTGAGGTGTAAGGGCTGAGCGTTGCGCCACCGGAATGCAGGATCACGGACCCATTCGCACCAAATGACTGGCTCTGGTAATGATTACCAACGCTGCTGCTGCCATTAAGGTACGTATATGGTGTCCGCCACTGCCCGTTAACATACAAGCTGCTGCCGGTTGCGCCGCTGGTATTGCGGGCTGTTACCCCATAGTTGTACTGGTTGTCTTCGCCGGCAGTTCCGGACAGGGAGGCCGCCTCAGACCATGAACCATCATTGTTGCGCCCTGTTTCCAGACGCGCGGATGGAACGTGTGTATCTCCGGCAGTACCGAGAGGGAAGCTGAGGGACAGAAGCCAGCTGGTATCGCTTTTGCCGTACCAGGTGTATGTCCGGTTGACATTCAATCCGTAAGTGACTGAATTCCAGCTATTACTGTAACCGACCTGGAATTGTTTATCGGTATCCTTACTGTTCCAGTAATTCTGTAATGACGCACTTGAATAGAACTGTCCCAGACCTGCTGGAAGAGACTGACTGGCAGTCAGGGTATAGCGGCTTTTGGAACGTTTCAGACGCTGTTCAGCGTAACCACGCGCCAGCAGATCTTTTGTCATCATGGCTGTTGCCAGATCGTAATAGCCCTGAGTTGAAAAACGATAGGTTGCCAGCGTCAGATTGGTACCCGTCCGGGGGATTAATTTTGAATAGCTGAGTCTGTAGCTCTGTCCGGATGACGTTTTATGGCTATACTCCTGACCGTTCGGGTTGCCCGCGAAAGAAGCGTGCGACTGGGTGATATCCAGAGAAATCGCCCCGGCCTGCGTTCCTAATGCCATACCTGCCTGAGCAGCATAATAACCGTCGCTTTGTTGCCAGCCAGTATAGCCCGTCAGGTAATTTGTCAGGCCGTGCTGCCAGGTTGCCTCATAAAACTCTGGTTTATCTCTAAGGTTGAGCTGGCGTAATTTACCCGCCGTAAAGGAATAGCGGTACGACCCCGGTCTAATGAGCTGGGGCATCGCGGTATATGGGACCAGAAAAAAGTTTTCATTGCCATCTGCCTCCCGGACGGTCACTGTCAGGTCACCACCAAATCCTGTCGGATAAAGATCGTTAATGACGAATTCACCCGGGGACACGGTAGTTTCGTAAATAATGGCGCTGTTCTGGCGTACAGTGACTTTCGCATTCGTTCTGGCCATCCCCCTGATTTCAGGTGCATAACCCCGCAGCGAAGCCGGATACATGCGCTCATCACTGGCAATTTGCATACCGGAAAAGGGCAGTGAGTCAAAAACCCTGCCTGTAGTATTAGACTGGCCGACAAGTAAGCGGCCTTTAATGAACGGAATATCCCGCTGCGCATACGAGTTCAGAGACTGATAATCCTTTTTCCCGTCATCTGACCAGGAATAAGAGCCATTATGACGGAAATACCATGCACCAAGATTAAATCCGGTATTTAGCGAGGCAAACAACGATTTATAATCGTAATGACTGGACTGACTTGTCCAGGCGTTGAGGCCATAGCTGAGAAATGCTGCTGGTATACCGCTATCCCAGAGTTCCGGGTTCACGAAACCACGCGCAGAGCGATGGACATATTTTTGCGGCAACGTAATATCCAGTACCTGCTCACCGGCATCGAATTCGACCCTGGCATTCGGGATGCCAGATAAGATCTCGGTGCAGCCATCAGAATTTGGCTGTCGCACTGTGTCGGTCTCATTGATTCTTTCCCAGGCCAGAGGGATCGCTTTCAGTAATTCCGGCGTTATACAGACATAACCAGAGTTATCCGCCCGGGTTTTAATCTCGATATTTTCATTCCCTACTTCACTCCCATTTACCCGAATAGAGGCATAATATTTCCCGGGTAAAAGAAAACCGCGCTTTGAAAAGCGGCTGATATCGACGGGTTGATTGTTTTGTAACATCAGTACATCACTGATAAATTCAACGTCCCCGGTCCCGGGGTCAGGTATCACTTCTGACAGAGGATTCTCAGGCTGCGCTCCTGTGTATTCCATTGCTTCAGTTGAATGCGATATACTGCAAAAACCCGCAACAGCTGCTGCAAGAAAGCTCTTGCGGAAATATTTATTATGGTTTTTCACGTTATATTCCCTGTCAAACAGACGTTATTGAACAGCAGCAGATTTCGCAGTGACTGCGCCATAATCATTGACGGCGTCAAAGTGAATCGTTTGTCCATGCCTTACCTGCAACGGAAACGACTCAGCATCAAAAGGTGCTATCATTTTCCCTTCGGTCTTTTTTCCATTCGCTTTTACGCCAGAAATAGATACATTCCAGGGCGTTTTATTGATGGCCTGTAATTTCCCGTCTACGGTTTTCCATTCGAGCTTATCCGGAGCTTCAATGGATTTCCCCTGAAGCGCCTGCGGCCGATAAAAAAGTTTTATCCGGGTACGAAAAGCGATTTGTAAAAAATTATCATCTTTCTTTGCACTGTTACGTGCTGGCACTTCAAGCACGTTAAGCCAGAATACTGACTCTTTATCAGAAGGAAGCTGTTTTCCGGTAAAACTGATCTGTAGTGTCTGACCTTTGCCGGGATCAACACGGTTTATCGGTGGCGTCACAATAAAGGGGGCAGTGCTGGTATCTGGTGATTTGCCCATAACGCCATCATCAATCCAGCTCTGGATAAGTACGGGGGATTTACCATTATTATTAAGTTTCACACTGACAGAGCGCTCGCCCTGAGAGTAAATCACCCGGGTACCGGTAATAACAATACTGGCTTTCACGGGCGCGCTAAGCAGCACCAGAAAAAGTATGCATAGTGAACTCAGTGTCTGAATAAAAAAAAAGGTATGCTTCCGCTGCATAGGCATAATTCCACTCTCTCTGAAAGGGGGCCGAAGCCCCCCTGATTAATAAAGTACGTTGAATTACATGTACTGAATGGAGTAAACCACCTGGCTGATAACTGTCCCGGCAGTGGTTGCAGCATCAGCAAAATACTCAACTGAATAAGGCAGATTTGCACTGCCGGATGAAACATCAACATAAGTTGTGTTGGCAGCCTGATTGCCGTTACCCGCCACAATGACATCTCCAGTAGCAGAGGACTCATCACGCAGCTGCAGGCTGACATTCGTTGCCGACCCGCCCTTATTCAGAAGATGTCCGCTGGCTAAATCCACGGTCGGACCCGCTTCAAAGAACGCAGACGCGGTTTTAAGAGTACCCTGGCAGTTAGTCAGCGCGATATTAAAGCCCGTACGCCCCGCAGTCTCACCCAGATTTACCAACTGGTTGGTTCCTACTGTTGGCAGGACAACCGTTGCATTCGCAGCCTGGTTATCAACAACGGCATCACAGGTAGTGGCAGTCAGTTCACCATTAAAAGTAATGGTTCCTGTCGATGCAGCGTTCGCAGAGCTTACAGTTGCACCCAGAACAGCAAACAGCGTTAATGCAATAGCACTTTTTTTCATGTCTATATCCTTAGATCATATTTATACACGATAGAGTTGTAATAAGGAGATGTGAAAATATCCTTATCAAACCACTTACTTAGAATGGTGAAAATCACCAGGCACTACAAAAAAACATAAAGCGTTGAGTTATTAACTTTCAGTATTAAGCACTTCATCTGTTCAAACAAATGAATTTTGGCAATAAACAAACAGAGGTAAACCATGGGACAGCGGTTATAGCATCCCTGTTCTAATTTCACTTAATGCTTTCACTACAAAATGAGCTTCCCCATCACCATTAACCAACATTTTCTGATAAGCAGAACGTTTATAATGACTAATTTTCTTAACCCCAGTTTTATACTTAAAGGAACTAAACTGGGCACCGGTTAAGTTAAAATAGTTGAAAATCACCTGTTCCTCTTTTTGGGTAAGAGATATGCCAGGCATAAAACTTACCCTCCCGTACTTCTTAATTACATCTAACATCCGCCATGATGAAAGGCATCTGTTAATTACCAGAAAACCTTTATAACAAAGCGCCATTTCTCTTTTGCCGAGGGTTCTCAGAGAAAAGACAATATTAGTTCTAAAACGCGCAGCGAAATTCCTGATGAGGTTCAAGTCATCCACTGCCAGTATAATGATGCTTTTTTCATTATAGTTTTCAAAAGGAATACCATCAGAAAAACATTCCTGCTGGTTTTGATCTACATAATGACAAAAAACATTTAGATTATTTTCATTCTTTAATAAAAACCCCAACCCATTAAGGTAAAAATAATCATCGGAGATGATAAAAACTGTTTTTTTTACTGTCATGGTATCCGTCCTGTCAGCGGTAGTGTTTTATAAAATCACAAAAAGCAGCTACGGATAAAGGTCGTGAAAAAAAATACCCTTGCATATGTATGATGCCAGCCTTTTCCAGAGCTTCTTTTTGATGTTGATTTTCCACTCCTTCCGCAACAATATGCACCCCGCACAGCGAAGATACCTTTACGATGCCATCAATTAACTTCCGGTAAATTAGTTCAAAGTTCTCTTTTATCTGCGTAACCGAGCGATCCAGTTTTAGAATTGAAACATTACTTACGCCAAAAAATTTCATTGCAGCAGTGTTTATCCCAGCATCATCAATAGCGAACTTCACTCCGATAGAATTATAGAATGTGATTGCATTCAGAATATCACTGGTCGCATCATTAATATTTCTTTCCACTATCTCAAGCAGGATCACCACGTCTGTTTTGAAATAACTCTTAAACCTCACCACCGCATTTCTGATAGTTTGAGAACTTATCTGACCACAGGTGATATTCAGAGAAAAAACAAAGCCCGATGGAATTTCGCCTGCGCCGTCATTTTTCCTTAACAGTTCTGCCGTTTTCAATAAAAGCTCTCTTGCATAAAAATCTGCACGCTCAGGAACCTCAAGCTCTTCGATATGCAGCTGATTCAGTATGTATCCTTTTTTTGTTTTTACTCTACAGAGGATTTCTGCTCCCACGATACAGTTATCATAAGTATTAATAACAGGCTGAAGGAAAGGCGTAACATCCATTTCACAATTGTAAGAACATTTCTTTTCAAGTGTATCATTCATTATCAGCATGTTTCATACCCTTCTTTTATCTGTATCGCAGTGTTTATCCTTACTTTCGTTTGCTTCAGCGTGTCCGTCTGCAATGAAACAATCATAACTCTGACTTCTAATTTTTTATATAATATATTGCAAAATATATAAATATCAGATGATTCATCTGAGTATATGTGCAATATTAATTTTTTTATTCTTTTATATAGAAATAAGGCTCATCATTGAGAGAGTTTTACGAACTATCAGAATGTATATAAAACATTCATGTCGGAAGGACAATTCTAAATTTTGATATGATAGTTATTGTAAATAACAAAACACTATCATATTCGCGTGACAGATATGTTTAATATGCTAAACTCAGCGCCAAAATCAGTTTCACTATTTCATACAGGTAAAAGTGCCGCAGGTAAGACCTGAAGGATAAGGACGGGTTATGCTCTATATTTTCAATGAGAATATTGTTTATGATGACGCTCAGTGTTCTTTAACTAACTGTAAGAGTTATGACTCGATCCTTCTTCCAGCAACGGCCTCAAGGTTGCTGTCTTTGTTTATCAGATATCAGGGGTCAACTTTAACCCGTGAAGAAATCCTCAATTGCGTATGGGATGAGTACGGTTATAAAGCGTCCAACAATACACTTACACAATATGTATCGTTGATTAGAAAAAATTTTCAGTTACTTGGTGAAACAGCCGATATCATCATCACTATTCCACGTACCGGTTTTGTGATGAACAAAGATGTAGAAGTGAAAATGATCGAACCCGGAGCAGAAAAACAAGACCTGTTGCTTCCGGATACCCGTTCATTCAGTGATGATTTTCTAGCTGACACGGTCGAACAGGGGATGTCTCTTACAGAGACTAATACAGATACAGGCACTGAAGAGGACAGTACGACTTCCATTACAAAAAACAGTAAAAGATTAGTATGGTTTCATGGCCTTAATGCATTGTCATTAATCATGTTCTTACTTATTTGTTATCATATTCAGCTTAAAACTAATGAGATGAAAGTATCCAGGGTATACCAGGTCGGTACGATTGACAGCTGCCCTGTATATATGTTTTTCAGAAGTGCGCATGAACTGCTCCCCGTGAGACTCACCTTAACTGAAAAGATAGCCAGAGAATCAATACCTTGCCTCCCAGGAAGCTTTTATATCTCTCAGCAGGAAGACAGCCTGATTTTTGATGAAGCAGGACGTTTATTCATCAGCAGATGCAGTTATCAGGCTGGCAACAAGAAAAAGTTATCCAGTTGCAAGAGCGTATATAGCCATGAATAAAAAATATAAATTATTAACAATTACTTTATTTGTGTTTTTCTCAGGCATCCTTGTCACTATCAGTAACATGACTAAAAGTGGCAATGTTAACTGCTCTGGAACCTTACAAATGAATTCACCGGGCGATCAAGAGTTTCTCTTTAATGGAACCATCAGTGTGGTGATACGACCGGGTACTGAAAGTATTATCAGTATCTTTGGTACTTCGGTATCAGCAAGACAGCCTTCCCCCATCAATACGCATCTCGTTAATCGGGATATAACATTCACGGTCCTGAGCAGAAACAAAAGCGATTTTTACCTGAGTGATATGAAGACAACAGCTCACCCCGGGGACAGCATGACCGAGACAGAGGCCTCTGGGCTGCTTTTCGATATGTTTGATCTGGAAAACAACAGGCTTACCGTTCGAAGATATCTCAATACCTTTGTTTTTGGCGATGTTCCTCTTCCTTTATTTATTTGTGTGAAAAAAAGATAAAATTTTATATCCCTTTAATCGGTTCAAAATGAAATAAGGTGATTTTCGGACGACCATCTTAACGTTGGTGATATGCACATCTCACGGCAGAGTTCAAACCAGAATCCGGTCAACTGGTCCTGCTCCATAACTTTGCGGTACGACGTAACGTATGTCTGTGCTAAATACACTGTGCATATCTTGCCGTTATTCTCGACCTGTTCACAACAGAACGGATAACAAACCAGGCGGGGAGACAAACCAAAATGATTAGGCGTTTAAATAGAACTTCAGATTGCAACCAAACGAATCCGAAAAGAGATAGCGGGAGAAGTTGAAATGGTGCGATAATAGGAGTAAAACACAATAAATAACCATTTGTATTTATTGTGTTTTATTTTCACAAAAAAGGCAGATACCCGAATTGGTACCCGTTTTAATTTCGCTCCCGATTGAGGAACAAAACACGCTATTCCGTAGCCCTGTACCACGCTTGCCAACGATACTTATCCAGCCGTAACTGGCGCAGGCATTCCGCTGTTTCGATGTCTGCTTGCAGATCTTCGTCGCTGTCTGTTCCAGCTTTACTCGCTCCCTTGCACGGCTCCTGCATCAAATCCGCTGATGGAGTTGGCCGCGTCGAGGGCTCGCTGACGCAGCTGCACAGCGTGATCGTCAAAATCGCACTTAACATGATTCGGGTCGTTAACATATTTCACCACGTCTCGGTAAATGGTCCGGTAAATCACTTTACCCTCTGCACTGGCCGCCGCCGCTTTCTGCTCGCCGATGGCGACGGCTTTCTCAGCTTTCTTCTGCTTCGCTTTTGCCTGGCTGTTAACGTGCTCGCTGTGCGCATACCACCCTTTGAGGTAACCTACATAAAAGGTACCGACAAAAAACGCCAGCAGAACGGCCAGCGCTAACAGCTTTGCTTTTATCGTCACTGGTCTATCCCCCAGCACGCTAACGCGCTTTCCTGATCCCGGCGCTCAACCTGACCATAGCAGCCATTCTTCTGGCCTTTGGTCAGTCTACAGTCACGGCCCCCGTCTTTGATCCACCAGCGGATCGCCTCACATGCACCTTTTCGGTCACCGGCATTCATTCGCTTATAGAACGTTGACGGGAAGCATTTGCCGGGTCCGATGTTGTACGGACAGAAGGATGCGATACCGGCTTTCTGCGGTTCGGTCAGAGGAACTTTGATATTGCGGTCAACCCACGCAAGAGCCTTATTGCGTTCGATGGCGTTTACCTGATCGCATTTAGCCTGCGTCAGCTTCATGCCCTGCACCACTGGCTTACCATCAACCATCGTGGCACCACGGCAAATCGTCCAGATTCCGCCACCATCTCTGTACGCGGTTAGGCTGTTTCCCTCTTTCTCGTTCAGGAACTGGTCAAGAATGACAGTTGCTGGTGCACCAGCGAGTACCAGCCCCAGAACAGTAGCACTGAGCTTAGTCTTGCTGGAAGCCATTATCCCGTGCCTCCTTACGCCGATCATCCTTGATTTTGAAATACAGATTGGTCAGATAGGTCAACAGACCAAAGAGAATACTGGCAAGAACGCCGATGGCGGCCCACTGGCTGGGGCTAACTTTATCGAGTAGTTGCAGTAACCAGTAACCAAAGCTGCCGATAGATGTACCGTAGGACAGTCCCGCCGCTACGTCTGAAAGGTTATTCATCCTCATGCCTCACCCCCTGTGGGGAAAATCATAGTAGTGGGCTGAGGGTAAGCGGGCGAGCCGGTCGGAATCCCGACCATATGGTATTTGAGCAGTTACATGGAGTAAGTACCGTACTGCAAGTGCTGATCAGATGGGCCTTAGGTGGTAAACTCAGCTAAATTCTAAAACAACCAAGCCACTCATATGCTTAAGCTATTCTCAAAATATTTGACTGTCGGAGTTTTAAACACAGCCATTCACTGGCTCGTATTTGCGACAGGTGTCTATTTGTTCTCAGTAAATCAGGCTACGGCCAATCTGCTGGCATTCGCTACTGCAGTAACGTTCTCGTTCTTTGCCAATGCCGCCTTTACATTCAAGTCAAGGCCTAATGTCAAGGGGTATTTTCTTTTTGTTACATTCATGGGTCTTATGAGCGTTTTGGTAGGAAAATTGTCTGATTATTATCAGATCGCACCTATCATTACCCTTGTTGAATTCTCGCTGATAAGCCTGGTTTGCGGGTTCTTTTATTCAAAACACATTGTCTTTAGGGAAGAAAAATGAAGATTTCTCTTGTCGTTCCAGTCTTCAATGAAGAGGACGCGATACCAATTTTTTACAAAACCGTCAGAGAGTTTGAAGACCTTCAGCAATACGAAGTAGAGATAGTATTCATCAATGACGGAAGCAAGGACGCAACGGAAGCGATCATAAACTCAATTGCGATATCAGACCCTCTCGTCAAGCCGCTATCATTCACGCGCAATTTCGGCAAAGAGCCTGCGCTATTCGCCGGGCTAGACCATGCAACCGGCGATGCGATTATACCGATTGACGTGGACCTGCAGGACCCTATCGAGGTAATTCCTCATCTTATCAATAAGTGGGTTGCCGGTGCGGATATGGTTCTGGCTAAAAGAACAGATCGCTCCACAGATGGCAGGCTTAAGCGCAAGACGGCTGAATGGTTCTATAAGCTGCATAACAAAATCAGTAATCCGCAGATTGAAGAGAACGTTGGCGATTTCCGACTGATGTCTCGTGAAGTAGTCGAAAACATCAAGCTCATGCCAGAGCGCAACCTGTTCATGAAAGGTATATTGAGTTGGGTAGGAGGAATAACCGATGTCGTTGAGTATGCTCGCGCAGAACGCGTTGCTGGTAGCACAAAATTCAACGGATGGAAGTTGTGGAATCTGGCTCTCGAGGGAATAACCAGTTTCTCAACATTCCCGCTTCGTATATGGACATATATCGGCCTGTTAGTTGCAGGATTAGCGTTTCTTTATGGAACATGGATGATCCTTGGAACTTTTTTATTTGGTAATCCCGTGCGCGGTTATCCTTCTCTGTTGGTATCAGTACTCTTCCTAGGCGGCGTTCAACTTATTGGGATCGGTGTTCTTGGAGAGTATATCGGAAGGATTTATATTGAGGTAAAAAACCGCCCTAAGTACATTTTAAAAAGAGATAAACATGCTTAAGAAATATTTAATATATATACCGTTCTCGGTTTTATTAACGTGTGTATTATACCAACTATATTACACACTTAGTTTTAATAATTTCCCAACTATAACTGATGGGGCCACAGTCCTGCTGCTAGGAAAAGAGGTGGCTGGTGGAAATGTATTGTTAAGGGGGTGGGAGCTTTCCACGGTGCCCTTTTACTTTACTGAGGTTGTGATTTATGCGTTATCCTCACTAATAGTTGGGTACTCAAAATCATTGGCTTTTGTAATACCATCAATACTATATGTGGTTATTATATGGCTAATGTTTAGCTTAAGTAAAAACAAGCTTCTTTCAATATCTCTCTTAACATTTTTTGTGGTTTTTCCTGCTGATATGGCAGTTACTTCCATGCTTTCTGCTTGCATCCATATGGGGACATATGCTTTCATTTTTGCGTCAATAATTTTACTTGAAAAATACGATGCAACAGAAAATATAGTCAACTTAATCATTGCTACAATAATCAGCGCCCTATCATTGTTCAGTGATAATATATCAATGTTTATTTATATAATACCTATGATTTTAGCATCTACAGTTATGTTTGCTAAACATAGAGAAAAAAAATATTTAACGCTAGCATTTAGTGCTGTGGTATCAATTTTGATATCAAAACTTATTAAATATGGATTTTCAGTGCAAAACGGGTTCCACTTACCTGGAATAAACGACATAAGGGTGGTGACGTATGAGAACATATCAAACAACATAAATACAGCCATACAGGGTACATTACTATTCTTTAATGCCAACATATTTGGGCAGCCATTAAAGTTATCCTATGACACATTTTCTATATTTTCTAGGTTTTTAGGTTTCCTTGCTCTTATCTATTTTGCCGCTAAAAGGGCATTAAGATTTAGATGTTTATCATTCACTGATATACTGATAATTTCTTCAATTGTGCTTATGTTGGCGGCATATGTCGGAAGCAACCTACCTAGAAATATTTGGACTATTAGATACCTTGTGCCTGTATATTTAATGCTAGTAATTTTTGTATCAAGAGAAAAATATGAAAATAAATATATACTTCTTTCCGTATTTTTTGCTGGAATGGCATCTGGAGTTTCAACAATAAACATACAAGAATCAAATGAGAAGCACGATCAGTTTGCTTGCATAAGCGAAAAGATAAAACAAAGTGGCGGGGAGTTTGGGTATGCCACCTTTGACTATACAAACTCAGTCGGCATAGACTCAACTTTAAAAATTGCTAACATTAAGTTTGAAAATGGTAAGGTTGTAAGAGATAGATGGCTTACAAACAATGAATGGTACAACAAAGGAAACAATTTTTTTATATTACCTGACGATACTCAGGTTAACATAGTAAAAACCGAGTTTGGAACTCCCCATTCAATAGAATATGTTTGTAATGTCTTCATTTTAACATATGATAAGAATATAAATATAGAATGATGATATTTAATGGCGGCAAATGCCGCCATTTGCTTATACATCAACTCCGTCCGCCCTTATCCAATGGTTAGTAACTGGATTCCAAAATATAGGCAATCCAATTTGAGTGTCAAAGAATTCAAATCCTGGTGGTGGGCTAGATGGTCTTTCTGCGGTGCTACCATAATTTGACAGCAATGTGTCAGGAACCCCGGTGCAGAACCATGTTTTGTAACTTCCTACCCCAATTATGTTTTTATCGCTGGTATTACCTGTAAAGTTACACCCTATGATCTTAGTATGGCTGCTATTACTCCCGCAGTTCAGTCCATATGCTTGATTTAACGATGCCATCCTAAAACTCCTTTATTCGTAAAGTTCAAATTTGCTGAAGGTGCAAGCTACAAATGTTGTTCTTACTGATTCATCAAGATCAAACCCTCCGCCCTCTGAGTTGGTAAAACTGCTTGAAACAAATGTGCAATCTGTAAGATTTCTGGCATAAACACCCGCGCCTGTGCTGTAGTGAAAAGTACAGTTTGTTGCAAGTAAGCCGTATGAGTTAAGTAACGTCAGTCCGTTACCATAAAAGGCGCCAGCCCAGAATCCTGTAAACTTAGATAGTGCTGTATATTTGATTACGCACACGCATTCGCAAATTACGTTTGTAATCATCAAGACACCGCCAAAGAATACTGAACCTCCTGGCAAAAACTCAGCGTCATAATCGTGATTTAGTCCTGTTCTACCGTCACTTTTGCTGTTTGCGATATATGTATCAACTATTCTTGTGTCTGTACTATTCCTTATGTCAACTTCGCTGTTGTAGGCTAAAAACGAGTCTTTAAGTAATAACCCTACTGCATTGTCAATGCTATCTCCGCTGTGCCTTGAAACAGATAACCTCGCTCCTATACCATTAATTTTATCAAGCCGTAGGTAATTATGCCCGAGCACTGTCAACTGAACTAGGTATAGAGTGACGTTTGATACGTCGCACTGGTTTGTGTTCTCCAAAAGCACAGCATCATGAAAGAGACCTTCAGAAGTTGCTGGGGAAGAAAACGTAATATTTCGTATAAAACATCCTCTTGCCGGTGATGCTGGGGATGTACCTTTTAAGTTTAATATTCGTGTTGCCGTTGATACTGGTTGTATTTCGACGCGCTGAGACTCTCCAACAAGTTTAATAGTTGTTACATCAATACCGCTTACTTTATAAACACACCCCAAGTTGTTACCTGATGTATCAGGGACATACACCGTTTTTCCAGTAGCAATGGCATCTCGAAAGGCTATAGAGTCATCTGTTACGCCATCGCCTTTTGCGCCAAAGTCCAGCACACTAACGAAATCTCCAAGTTTATCTTCTACCGTTCTTGGCACACTGCCATCCGCAGGATACTGATATCCGATATGTGAAGATCCTGTGGGCTTCGCCAGTTCTATCATCACATCAGAGGCAGACCCTGATTCTGGCAACACCGGAATAGGGTCACCTGAATTATTGAATGCCAGCAGTTTATTGCGACGCAGATCCAGCGAAGGTACTAACCCAACTGATGCCTCTGGAACGCGAAGCACCCGGGCTAACGATACGCTTTCTAAATACTTTTTAGTCACTGCGTCCTGCGCATTTACCGGATCTGCCAGTTTCTCAATACGATAACCCTCTGCATCAAAGGGACCACCGAACAGCGGGCGGCGAAGTGCCAGACCGAGATGTATACCGTAACGCTGTATCGCCATCCAGAGGCGGTCAAAATCCTTATTAACCGTGTCGGCCAGGAGGTCACCGTTATCCTGATAATCGGTCAGCCTGTACATTGGCACTACCCTCTCCAGCATCACAACCGATCCGCTGGCTGGCGGGGTGATAAAAATCACATCCCCGCCGCCGATATTCCCTACCCCGGACACCGTGTACCCGCTAGTAATAACGGTGCCGTTAATTGTGACCTGAATATCACCGGAGTTGATGATATAGAACTCGAAGGGAAAAACGGTGGTCAGGCCGTTGGCGTTATAAATTATATATGGAGTCTGGTTCGGTACCGACATGATGCGAAACCTCTGGCAAGTTAGTAATCGACGTCGACCAGATGATCTCCGTCACTTAACTGCCAATCTTCGCGCGTATGTCCGGTCGGAATCCCGACCACTTTCCCGATGCGTACTGGGGTCTGACTTATTGCTCCCGCGCCGGAGTCGATAAAGTCGTCTGTCTGGTTGGTCAGTGCGGGGTTAAAGTCGCGCATCTGGTCATAGACAGGACCGTCGAGCACGTCGGTGTGAGCCCACAGGAACCGCGAGGACAGCGGCGCTTCAAACGCATCGAGGATGCGTTTCTGCTTGTTGGTGATACTGAACTCTTCCCGGACGCCGCAGCCCGTCCCCTTGAGCGCCTGACGCAGTAATTTACCCGCGAAGCTGCCCGGGCCGTTTACTTCGACACAAACCACGGGGATCTGATATTTGAGCACCAGCTCTCTGATCTGCGCTACCTGCCCGCCGGCGATTTTGTCGTTATCGTCGAACTCTGCCAGCTCCCCGGTAAGCTCCTGGCAGATATGCCAGTACAAATGCCCCCTGGCATCCGTAAGCATCAGAGAGAATGCAGAGGCGTCAGCTTTAACCTTGCCAGTGGCCACGTCCCACCAGGCAACAGCACCAACGATTTGCACGTTACCCAGCCACAGCGAAGCCGTACGGTTCGCATAGCGAATTTGTGGATGAATGTTGTATTCCCGGATGCGGTCAGGGTCGAGGCGAACGTCTCCGACGGGTTTACTGTGCAGCTGATACTGGCTATCCCACTCGTTAATCGTGCGGGTTTCTTTACGGCGGTTCTCCATTTCTTCACGGGTGAACCGTTCAGGCCAGGCGCAGTCTGCATAAAAATCGATAACCGTGTCCGGTGCGTCCGCAAACTCAACGCCGTCGGCGGTCAGCTTATAATCCACGTTTTCGACCAACAGCCGCGCCGCCTTGTGGATGCCAGCAAAAACATAATCCGGGCGAAAAGGCACTGCGTAGCGCAGCTGCGAGGCCTCTTTCGCTTCAATGCGCTTTTCTTTATCAAATAACCGGATGGTAAGACAGTCGGCGCCCATAGACTCCACCTCATCATAAAGGCTGTCATGCGTGTGCGGTGTACCGATATAAAGTTTGCGTCCGCCGGGGATCAGGATGTGGGTTTGCTCTCCCAGGCGATAGCGCAGCTTTTCGCGTGCCTCCGGAGTCTGGATATTACGTGGTACCTCTACGTCGTCGTTCTGGCATTCGTTGGCGCGCGCTGAGGTTACGTTAGACAGGATGCCTTTTGCGTACATGCTGCCGTTACGTAAATCCAGCGCACCATTAACCCACCATTGCTCAACGGTTCCCTGCCCGTCAGGAAGCATGCCTTTGGTCAGCGGATGGTTACGCAGGACGTTCTGAGTGTCACGGCTGGTTTTATACGCGGTTCCGTCTGATTCAGACTGATGCAGAATGCGGTACTGGCGATCACAGTAATACCGCCAGGCGTTATAGACAGCGAGGATCGTTGATTTACCGAAACCACGGAAACAGCGAAGCACCGCGAGATTTCCGCGATGCTCCAGCCAGTGGCAGGCCTGATAGTGGCAGTCCGGAACGTCCCAGTTCATTCGCTCCGCCCACATTAAGAAGAAGGCGAGGAACGAAATCATTTTTTCCCTTTCTGCAGGCGCTCAATAATGGCGGCCGCCTCTCGCTCAGCTTTTGAAACCTGCTTGCCCAGCGCAAAGGCTTCATCATCCTGACCGGGATTATCGGATGGCGTACCGCCGCGCGTTTGCATGCCAATCAGGGAGTGAACCTTAATCAGCAGCGTCAGGGATGCGGCTGCGTTCTTCTTATCCCAGTAGCGATCGCCACGTTCATCCTTGGTCAGTTCGCTCGGTTTCTTTCCCGCCCCCGGCCAGTTTTCCGGATCGGCTTCTTCGAGCACCACATCGGTGAGTTTATCACTCAGTGCGGTAAGGCGTGTTTTGTAATCCTGATGCATAAAAAAGCCCCGTAGTGAATACAGGGCTATGATGGCGTGGGTTTAAGGTCGGAATCCCGACCGATTAATACCCCCTTGCTGTTTGGTTATATTCCTCTACAACGCGGTTTGCTTTTTGAATCGCATCGTCCTGGGATTCCTGAATACGTTTCATATCGTTACCAGCGTTTTCGGTATAATCCTTCGCATTTTGGATATACCTTTCAACCTCACTTTTATACGCTTGCATTGAATATTCATTGCGATCATAAGGAGGTGTCGGCTCCGAATCCGAAAACTCAGGATAACCACTAAAGCCTAGATTCGAGCCACCAAATACCGTAGCACTCGCGACAGTTGAGTAGGCCAGAATAAACCCAGTTAACATAAAAGAAAGTTTGCGCATTTTTATCACCGTGTTTTGTTTTACCGGATATTGCTACTTATTTCATACCGGGATCAACCTGATTTATCAGCGGTGCTATCCAGAAAAGATTATTACCCGGCAGCAGCGTACGCACGTTATGCAGTACCCGATCGCCAGCATCACCGTTGAGCACGCCAGCGGTCACATCGGTAACGGTATCGAGCAGGCCGAACGTTGGCCCAAGCGCAGAGCCGATAAAACCACGGCTGGCATAACGTGACTGTGTTCCGGTACCTAGCAGTGCACCCAACCCCACCATACCACCGGAGGCTTTTTCTGCCATGTTGTTATATTCCATCAGAGGGCCGAGAATACCGGAACGGTCGATACCTTCAATGGCGAGTTTCTGAGGCGACCAGTCAACCTCTTTACCGTTTGCAGACTGTTTCAGCGCGTACGTCAGTGCGCCGAGGCCAATCTGGAAAGCGGTACCGTAATAAAACTGACCGGTTCCTTCCTGCAGGCCGCCCAGCGTTGCACGGTTGTAGGACGCGGTAGCGAACGATTTAAACTGGAAGATAGTTTTACCCAGCGGCGTGCTGGCCCACAGTGGTGTATCGCCGATCCCCGGTGTGATAACGGTATTGTTAACGTCTTTGAGCACCGCCGACTGGAAGACACCAGCCACATGCTGATCGTCCCATTTTTCAAAATTGCCGATATGCCAGCCATTGATTACCTCGCCGTGCTTTTCGAATTCGCTGCGGATACGCGCGGCCATATTGTCGTTAATGCCGAGCTTGGCAAGGCGGCGGCCAGTGAACGCGCCGGACAAAATGCCGTCGGAGGTGATCATGCCGTTTACAGATTTGTTCATATCGTCGAAGTGGCCCATCAGCGTGAGCTTGCCGAACGCATCGGTGACGCGCTCCATACCCGCTTCTACCGCCGTGGTTCGTGCGGAACTGTCCACCAGGTCCCCCATCGTACGCGCACGGGTATGGAGTATGGTCTCCAGCCCGACGGCCATTTTTAACTGTTCGGCGCGACTAGCCTTGAATGGCGGCGACCGGGTTATCAGCGCAGAGTAACCGCGCATGGTATTGCCAAACCCGTTAACCATCACACCACGCGCGAGATCAGGAATAGCGGAAACGGTCATACCGCCCAGCTTGGTGACAAAGTTAGCGCTGCGAAGGAACGCACCGGCGCGTACGAAAAATGATGATGGATCGTCCGGCATGCCGTAGGTACCCGCCAGGCGGTCGCGCAGCGCTGTGATGTCGCGAATATCGTTATCGCGGGCTTTCGCCAGCTTCGCCTGGTCTTTGGGGTTCTGGCGCATCAGCGCATCGTATTCATCCTGAATATCCTTGAGCTGCTTTTCCAGCGATTTATTACCGAATGCGCGCGTCAGCTCAACCTCTGCTGACGCCTCGCGGATATGACGCTGCAGCACATAATTGGCGTCGCTCTCCAGATAATCTTTCATCAGGCGATCGGGAACGCTGAGCGTACGCGACCGGGTGCTGCCAGCCGCTTTCACCATAAAGACGTTCGCAAAATCCTGCGGTATTTTTGCGCCGACAATTTTATTGATCGTGGCATCAGCCGTAATTTCAGCCTCTTCGCGAGACATGGTTTTCTCACCGCGAGACCACCAGTCGACCAGCATGTCGCGGAATTTATCGCGCTCGTTAACGATCTTGCCGACTTTGTACACGCGCGGGAAATAACTCTCCTGACCGATGGCTTTCAGTTCCTCGTCAGGCGGCAACAGGCCAAGCTTTTGCTGCGCAACCTTCACCCGGTTAACAACGGTGCGCATTGCCTGCGCCGCTTCCTGCACCACCGGGTTAGCATGCACATCGCCGCTGCGCATAGCGTTACCAACTTCCTCACGGAACTGGGAAAAGCTCAGGTCGCCCCCGGCGGCTTTATACTGGCTGTAGGCCTGCTTGTTGGTCACCACGACAGCGGCTTCTTCACGACGCCACCCGCGAACACGGGTTTCCGCCGCAATAGGTGTCTCAATTCCGCGGGCATTGCCCTGCAGTGTGTAGTTATTCTCTGCCAGCTCCAGCGCCGTACGGCGGGAGGTTTTCGACGGAGACTCCATCAGCCGGGTAAACGGTGTCAGATAGCTCCCTGCCTTACGTGCCAGTTTACCGACCGGTCCGCCAGCTGCCGGGGTGAGATCCTCGAGCGTGGCTTCACTGATTCGCGCCGCGCCGACGCTGCCCCCTTCCGGGAGTGAGGCGGCAGCCGTGTCCGTCGCTGACGTGATACTCATATTATCGAGCGCGTCAGCCACTTCACGCGTGGCCGCTGTGCGAACAGAGGGCGAAAGCGCAGCACCGGCAGCCGCAAATACACCGCTCATCAACGCACCGGCGGCGACGTGGGAAGCGCTTTCCCCCCACGTACGGGTAATCTGCTGGTTATTCAGCGCAACCTCGCTCGCTGCTGTTGCAGCTGCACCGATTGCAGCCTGTGACGCAATACGGGCCACAGCGCCCCCCTGAGCGCCGGGGATAAACATCGAAGCCACTGTAACCGGGTCGACAACCCCGGCGGCAATGCTGGCGAGATCCCCCCCCGCCAGCCTCGGAAAGTACCCGACGGTCCTCGTTTTCGTCGTCGATCTGCTGTTTCAGCCAGGCAGTTTCTTCCGGCGAGCGGGAGTCGGCAAAAGCGGATCCCCATTGTTCATAACCGTGCAGCTCGTTTTTATCAACATACGGATTGTACCCGTCTACCGGCTCAAACTGCTTCGCAGGGCGGAACATCTGACCCAGCAGGTTATTCTGGCGAAATGCTGCGCCCCACACAGACGGCTCATCCTGCTGAGGTGCTGGGTTGGTACCTTCAGGCAGAGGGACATCAAACCCGGAGGGTGCCGCCAGGACGTTACCCGCCGGAGTGAATCCGTTATTCAGTTCTTCAGGAGTGGCGTATAAGCGTGTGCCACTGCTGACCGCCGAACAGCTGGCAGAGGTATACAGCCAGGCCGATTTTATTGAATCGTGGCTAAAGGCTGTGCGCGACCGGGTGAACAGTGAGCTGAACGCCGGGCATCCGGTACCGGGCTTTAAGCTGGTTACTGGCAAACAGAGTAATCGTGCCTGGTGTGATGAAGAAGCCGCCCGCGCGCTGCTGAAAGACCAGTTCCGTTATAAAACTGAGGAGGTTTTCGACCTTAAGCTGATTAGCCCGACCAAAGCCGAGAAGCTCATCAAAAAGGCCAGCCCTCGCCGCTGGACGAAAGTCGAAGCGCTGATCACCCGCGCTGACGGTAAGCCCACCGTCGCCCCCGAATCCGACCCGCGCCCGGCGCTCAATCTCAACCCTGTTAACGATTTCGACGACGTGTCCGACGATGCGCTCGCCGCTGACCTCATCTGATTAAGGAAATACCCATGAAAATTAAACTGAACAACGTCCGCCTGGCCTTCCCTGCTCTGTTCGAAGCAAAAACCGTGAACGGCGAAGGCGACCCGCGCTTCTCTGCTGTTTTCCTGATGGTTCCGAAACATCCACAACTGGAAGAAATCCGCAAAGCGCTGAAACAGGTAGCGAAGGAAAAATGGGGCGAGAAGTGGGAAACCATTTACGGCCAGCTGGAGAAAAAGCTCAACCTCTGTCTGCACGACGGTGACGAAAAAGCCGAATACGAAGGCTTCCCGGGCAACTTCTTCCTGAACGCTGCCAACAAAGCACGTCCGGCGGTCATTGATCGCGACCGTTCTCCACTCATCCAGGCTGATGGCCGTCCTTACGCCGGTTGCTATGTCAACGCGGTGATCGACATCTGGGCGCAGGACAACAACTTCGGCAAACGCGTTAACGCATCGCTGGGTGGCGTCCAGTTCCTGCGAGACGGTGACGCGTTCGCTGGCGGCGGTGTGGCCGCGCCGGATGACTTCGACGATATCAGCGAAGGCGCAGACGCGGGCGAGCTGATTTGAATACTAACACAGCCCTAAAATCTAGTTTCGGGGCTGTGTTTAGTTTGGATTTACGTCTGAATAAATAACATCTTTTTTTTGTTTTTAATATCGGAAACGGTCAAATCATAAACATGTTTGACATAGTCATCTACAACATCTACAAATTTAGCTTCCATTTTGAAATGCTTACTTATCCATTTCATTAAATTAGTTTTAGCTAATGCCTTAGGTTCTTTTTTGGCAATTTTATCAACATAATTCTTTTGGTTACTTAAAAAATCGTTGAAAGTTTTCAAACTAACTTCTACATCGTCAATAAAATAAGTTCTTTTCTCCTCAATATGCTCAAAACCTTCAGGCGCCCTAACTTCATATTTTTTTAGTATATATCACATTATAATACGCCTTTTCTATAGTTAGCTCATGTATGAAAGCCCAAAATTTAGGCGTAAGAATACATTTTTCTATATAAATTATTATTAATTGATCTCTAACAATCAAAGCTATAGGCATAATTATGTACACACCTAAAAAACCTAATGCTGCGGTTAATATCGTTGAAATTGGGATTGTTAATTCCATTGTGTAACTCCGAAGGATACTTATGCATAATATACTATGGGGTGACCTGGAAACCTATTGCGAAAAACCAATCACGAACGGCACGCACGCTTATGCGGAAGGTGTCGAGGTGATGCTGTTTGCCTGGGCCATCGGCGACGAGCCTGTCAGCGTCTGGGATCTTACTGCTGGCGAACCTATCCCTGGCAGGCTTCAGAAGGCTATCGCCGACCGCGATACCCTGCTTTATTTCCACAATTCGCACTTCGACCGCACGGTGCTGCGCCATGCAATACCGCGGCTGGCCCCTGATGTAACACGCTGGCGCGACACAATGGTGCAGGCGCTGGCTCACGGCCTCCCCGGCGCACTTGGCGCACTTGGCGCACTCTGCGAGGTGCTCGGCGTCCCGCAGGACAAGGCGAAGGATAAAGAAGGTAAGGCGCTGATCCAGCTGTTCTGTAAGCCACGCCCGAAGAACAGCAAACTACGCCGGGCCACCAGCAAAACCCACCCGGAAGAATGGCGGCGCTTTGTAGCTTACGCCGGGCTGGATATCGAGGCTATGCGCGAAGTGCATAAGCGCCTGCCGAAGTGGAATTATAAGGGTGCAGAGCTGGCGCTATGGCATCGTGACCAGCAGATCAACGACCGAGGCGTTTGCATGGATGTGGAGCTCGCGCAGGCGGCGATCGAGGCGGTAGACCTCGAACAAAAAAGCCTGGCGAAACGCACGCAGGCGATGACCGACGGCGAAGTGCAGGCGGCCACGCAGCGCGATGCATTGATTAAGCACATTGTTGAATCCTACGGCGTGGAGCTGCCGGACATGCAGCGCAGCACGCTGGAGCGCCGTATGGCGGATCCTGATTTGCCGTCGGCGGTGAAAGAGCTGCTGGCTATTCGCCTGCAGGCCAGCACCACCAGCACCAGCAAGTACAAATCGCTGATGAAGGGCGTGAGCAGTGACGGTCGTCTGCGCGGCACGCTGCAGTTCTGTGGCGCATCGCGTACCGGGCGCTGGGCCGGGCGTTTATTCCAGCCTCAGAACCTGCCCCGCCCTTCACTCGAGCAGGACCAGATAGACGAGGGTATCGAGGCGCTGAAAGCCGGATGCGCCGATCTGCTTTTCGATAACATCATGGAGCTGACCAGCTCGGCGCTGCGCGGCTGCATCATGGCACCGGAAGGCAAAAAGCTGGTGGTTAGCGACCTGTCGAATATCGAGGGGCGAAAACTGGCCTGGCTTGCCTGCGAGCAGTGGAAGCTGGACGCATTCCGGGAGTACGACGAGGGGACCGGACCGGATCTGTATAAACTGGCCTACGCCCGCGCCTTCAATATCTCGCCGGACGATGTTGATAAATACCAGCGCCAAATCGGCAAGGTGATGGAGCTGGGCCTCGGCTTCGGCGGGGGTGTTGCGGCATTTCTTACCTTCGCCTTGGTCTACGGTCTCGACCTCGACGAGCTGGCGAACGCCGCGCTGCCGAATATCCCCCGTGATGTCATCCGCGAGGCGAAAAGCTGGTACGTCGAATCGGTTAAACGTAAATCGACCTTTGGCCTGTCCGAGCGTGTATTCATCGCATGTGACTCGCTCAAACGTCTCTGGCGCCGGGCGCATCCCGCGACCTGCGATTTCTGGTACGAGCTTGAGCGCACCGTCCGCACCGCCATCGCTACACCGAAAAAGACGCTGTACTGCGGCTATCTGAAAGTCCGCCGCGATGGCGCATGGTTGCGCATCCAGCTGCCGTCCGGGCGCGCACTCTGCTACCCCTCCCCGTCCATCGAGAAGGGAAACATCACCTATCAGGGCGTTAACTCCTACTCGCGCAAATGGCAGCGGCTCAAAACCTACGGCAGAAAGCTGGTGGAAAACGTCACTCAGGCGGCCGCCCGCGACGTTTTGGCCGGAAACATGCCGCTGATCGAGGATGCCGGTTACAGCATTGTGCTGACGGTTCACGATGAGGTGATCACCGAAGCGCCGGACACAGACGATTTTAACGATACGGCGCTTTCCGCGCTGCTCTCCACTAACCCTGAATGGGCGCCCGATATCCCGCTGAACGCGGGCGGCTTCGAGGCGTACCATTATCGTAAGGATTAGCTGATCGCTGTCATTGCTGCTTTGCTAAATATTGCTTATTTTATAGGAAAATAATGATGCAGGATCTCAATGAAATGGCTCTCAAATACCCGCACCCTGTCGAAACTTTTCGTCAATTTTTAGTCGAATCCGGATTTGATGTTACCGGAGAAGAAAACAAAGCCGGTCATGATTGTTATCGTTTAAGTAATGGTGCCATCATAACGCTTTACCACACCGGAACGATTTTGATTCAAGGCTCACAAGCGGCAAAACCAGAGGTTGAAGCCATTATTAATGAACACTTGGGTAACGCGCCAGTTCAACGAGTTCAGCCAGCCATAGTTCAAGAGCCAGCCAAAAAGATTTTCATCGTTCACGGTCACGACCATGCAGCAAAAGAGCAGCTTGAGCTCATTCTTCATAAGCTTGGGTTACCTGATCATTTTATTTTGCAGAATACTGGTGGTACTGGACTTACGATAATTGAAGATCTTGAGCGTGAAATTGGTCAAGGGCAGACAGCGACTCGTTTCGGCATTGTTCTTCTCACTCCCGATGATGTGGGATACTCCAAAAGAGATGGTCAAGAAGCAGCCCTGCCCAGGGCTCGTCAAAACGTAGTTCTAGAAATGGGGATGTTGTTATCATCACTCGGCCGCAGTAACGTGGTCATCTTGCAGAAGCAACACCTTGAACAGCCTTCTGATGCTGCAGGTATTCTTTATCTCAACTTTAATGATCATGTTCGGGAAACTGTACCTCGCTTAATCCAGCGTCTTAAACAGGCCGGTTTCACATTTAATGAAGCTCAAATAGCGAACGCTTCATCTTAATCAATCATTTTCCTAAAAAGTAAAAAGCCCTGCAAATGCAGGGCTTTTTATTTGAGGTAACCCCTATGTCATTTAAATATCGGGACAGTCCACTTTATTACCGGACTGCGCGGGAGGCTTTGCGCCTTGAGCAGTCCGGTGAGTACGACCGTGCGGCGAAGGTCTGGGCCAAAGCAAACCGTGAATCACGTAACGAACTTAATCAGGACTGGAGCGAGCGCCGGGCTGATTTTTGCCTGATGCAGAACATGCGCGAAAAGCGTAAGGCGGTGGATGATGGCATATGAGCGTGAAAGCCTTATCGAAAAGCACCTCATCGCCGAAGTGAAAAAGGCTGGCGGGGTCGCCTTTAAGTTCTTGTCACCTGGTCGCCGCTCGGTACCGGATCGCATTGTCCTGCTACCCGGCGGCCGTCTCGTTTTCGTTGAATGTAAAGCACCCGGCAAACCACCACGCGCCGACCAGTTGCGCGAGCACGAACGGCTGCGCGCGCTGGGCTTTTCCGTGGTGGTGCTGGATAGCAAAAATCTGGAGGGGATATTGTGTATCTAAGATTGGTTTACAGCGTTTCTTGAGGCTCGAAGGAAACACGTTTTCATTTCCTGTGTTTCTTTCGTTGAAACGGGAGTAACTTCTCCGTTGATCTTTTCCACAAGTAAAAATTCCGATCGTTCTTTTAAGCAACGCCCAAGTACAAAATTATTAGAATAATTAGCGAGTATGTACGCTTTGTTATCTTTGGAGTAAAACATAGTATCGTAGGGCAAATAAGCAAAAGCCCAGCCCATAGCACTGGGGAGAAATACAGATGTACCAATAAGCATTACGCCGTGGGTTTTACCTTCGAACTTAAACCCGTTTCGTATAAACACGGAAAAGGATCTTACCCCCATCAGTGCAAAAATACCTATAAGCACAGAGCGACCAACTATCTGCCTAGTATTGTTGTCGAAAAGATACCCTTTTCCACCCATAAAGTAGAACATAGAGAGTGCCAACCCCCCTGCTAAAACGATAAAAAAACAGCTAACAAAAAAGGAAATATGTTTTTCTTCAGTGTCGAAGTGCAATAACGCTAATAGAGAAAAGATTATACCTGTGACAACCACCGAATATTTTACCAATTCAGGGACGCCTATGGATATAAAACTAGTTGGGAAACCAAAAAAATCGCTAAAGCCGCTATAAAAGCCATAAGCAGTAAAATAGAGCATAGCTAACAAAATAGTCGTTCCGGATAAATCTTTAAGATTCACGAACTCTCTCCATAAAGGTAACGGCCCACTATATGATAAAGCAATTCACCCCCCGTCCCTACCAAGATCTCATTATCAACCACGAAATCGACATCCTTCGCTGCAACATATGGGCGGGCATGGGAATGGGTAAAACCGTGGCGACACTCACCACGCTGGAAGACCTCTTCATGGCGGGCGCAGAGACACAGCCAGCGCTGGTCCTCGCGCCGCTGCGCGTGGCTGCCAGTACCTGGCCGGATGAAGCGGTTAAATGGGGGCATCTGCGCAATATCGAGGTGCAGCCAATTGTCGGTAATGCCAAAGCGCGCGCGGCGGCGCTGGCGAACAGCAACGCCAGCGTGTTTACCATCAACTACGACAATCTGGTCTGGCTGGTGGAAGAACTGGGCAGCCTCTGGCCGTTCGGTACCGTCATTCCCGACGAGAGCACTCGGCTGAAATCCTTCCGGCTGCGCGGTGGTGGTAAGCGTGCTGCGGCGCTGGGCAAAGTGGCGCATAAGCACATCCGGCGCTGGATGAATCTCACCGGTACGCCAGCGCCTAACGGCCTGGTAGATTTGTGGGGGCAAGCGTGGTTTGTGGATCAGGGGCAGCGTCTCGGGCGCACCTACGGCGCGTTTACTTCCCGCTGGTTCAAATCAATACAGTTTCCGGGGCAGAGCTGGACGAAACTGGAGCCGTTCGCCCATTCGCAGAGCGAAATACAGCGGGCGCTGGCCGACGTGACTATCTCCCTCGATGCCGCCGACTGGTTCGACATCAAAGAGCCCATCCATAACGTGATCCGCGTAGATATGCCGCCGAAAGCCCGCCAGCAGTATCGCGAAATGGAAAAGGAAATGTTCCTCGAGCTGAACGGCGAAGGCATCGAAGCACCGAACGCCGCGGCAAAGACGGTGAAGTGTCTGCAAATTGCCAGCGGTGCGGTGTACACCGACGACGCCGGAAGCTGGTCAGAACTGCACGACGCAAAGCTCCAGGCGCTGGACAGCATTCTCACCGAAGCGGCTGGCGCACCGGTGCTGGTGGCCTACCACTGGAAACACGACCTCGAGCGTTTGCTTAAAGCATTTCCTCGCGGTCGCCACCTCGACCAAGATCCACAGACGCTACGCGACTGGAATGCCGGGAAAATCCCTGTCCTGTTCGCACACCCGGCCAGCGCAGGCCACGGCCTGAATATGCAGGACGGCGGGAACATACTGGTGTTTTTCTCGCACTGGTGGGATCTGGAGCAGTACCAGCAAATTATTGAACGCATCGGACCAACCCGGCAGATTCAGGCCGGACACAACCGCCCGGTGTTTATTCACCACATTATCGCTGCCGACACTATGGACGAAATGGTGATGGAGCGGCGCAACTCAAAACGAACAGTGCAGGACATCCTGCTCGATGCCATGAAAAAGAGAGGTATAACATGACACCGGTTATCTATGACACTGACCTGATTAACATCAAAGAGGTTGAGCGCTCTGTTGGCCTGAAAAAATCCAGTATTTATGAGCGCATCAGTAATAACGAGTTTCCGAAGCCTAAGAAGCTCGGGAGCCGAACCTCCCGCTGGGTACGCGGCGAGGTCGAAGAGTGGAAAAAACAGTTTCTTTAAATCAAACGCAGCTGGTCAATATAATCCGCATACCACTGCATCATCTCCCGACGCCCTTCCATATACAGGGCATGGTTATAAACCCCGCGTATATTGTTCTTATCCACGTGAGCGATCTGGAGTTCAACCCAGTCAGAGTTGAATCCTTTATCGTTAAGGATAGTGCTGAATGTATGCCGGAAGCCATGCCCTACTACCCTCCCCTTATATCCCAGCGTGTGGATCATCCGGTTTATTGTGTTCTCGCTCATGATCTTTGACGGGTCATTCCTGCCGGGGAACATATTCACGTATCGACCTGTCAGACCGTGCAACTCCTTCAGCAAGACAACAAGCTGATCGGAAAGCGGAACCAGGTGCGGGCGGTCCATCTTCATAAATTCGGCGGGTATCTCCCACAGCCTATTATCGAAATCTACCCATTCCCATTTTGAATGCCGCAGTTCGTAAGTACGCAGCCCTGCCAGCATCATGATCTGCAAACCCAACCGAGGGAGCGGACTCCCCTTGTAACCTTCAAGCGCCGCCAGAAAATCGGGCAGTTCTTCAGCCGTCAGGAAGGGAAAGGACTCCCCCTTATGGCCGGTCATGGCACTGTTCAGTTCGCTGACGGGGTTATACTTCGCGCGCCCGGTCGCAACTGCATAGCTGAATAATTCACCGCACCACCGGCGCGTTTTGGCTGCTTTCTCGGTTGCGCCGCGATTCTCAATTTTGCGCAGTGCCGCCAGCATCTGAACCGGTTCGATTTCAGCAACCGGTAGCTTACCCACAGCTGGGAAAATATCTTTGTTGAACGCTTCGAGAATGTCAGAGGCATAGCCTGACGACCAGCGCGGTTTCTTGAATTCGTGCCATTCTGCGGCAATCTCTTTAAACGTGATCGTCTTTGCTGCCGCAGCTGCGGCATGGCTTTTGACCTTCACCGGGTCAACACCTGCTGCAACATTCCGCTTGGCCTCGTCTCGCTTTTCGCGAGCGGCCGCCAGCGAAACAGCCGGGTACACACCGAGCGCCAGCATCTTTTCTTTACCGGCGAAGGTATAGCGATAACGCCAGTATTTTGCCCCACTGGTTTTCACCAGCAGGATAAGTCCGTTACCGTCTGGCAGCTTGTAGTCTTTCTCCGCAGGCTTTGCCGTCTCGACCTGTCGCGCGTTTAGTTTCATAGGTACCAGCCTCAAACTCAGATACCCGTTTATGTACCCGTTTTAAATTTAGATTGCAACGGTAAAAGTTGGATAACGGCGGACAAACAGAACAGCCAACACCGTGAAAAACAAGGAAAAATGGACGATTGGGGATGGTGCTGGATGAAATGATGGTGCCGATAATAGGAGTCGAACCTACGACCTTCGCATTACGAATGCGCTGCTCTACCAACTGAGCTATATCGGCCCTGAGAGACCGGTTACGAGCGTAACCACGGGGCAAAAGAGTAGATCTAACCGGGTGATGCGTCAATGCCCTTTTGAATCAAACGGCTATTTTTGCATCACCCGCGATTATTTACGCACGAATGGTATCATCACCGAAGCCGATCCACTTGTAGGTGGTAAGCGCTTCCAGCCCCATCGGACCGCGGGCATGCAGCTTCTGAGTGCTCACAGCCACCTCTGCACCCAGACCAAACTGGCCGCCATCGGTGAAGCGCGTCGAGGCATTCACGTAAACCGCAGACGAATCCACTTCATTCACAAAACGATCGGCATTGCGCAGGGTGCGCGTCAGGATCGCATCAGAATGCTGGGTTCCGTGTTCACGAATGTGCGCAATAGCATCATCGAGATCCGCAACTACCTTCACGTTCAGATCCAGCGACAAATACTCATCGTCGTACTGCTCCGCGTTAACCGGAACGACCTTTGCCGGACCGTCTTTCAGCAGGGCGAGAGCCTTCTCGTCCGCATGCAGCGTAACGCCACTTTCCGCCATCTGCTTGCTCAGCGCTGGCAGGAAGGTACTGGCGATGCCCTGATGCACCAGCAGCGTTTCCACCGTATTGCAGGTGCTTGGACGCTGAGTTTTAGCGTTGACGATAATCTTCAGCGCAGGTTCGATCTCCGCGGTGTCATCCACCACGATATGGCATACGCCGATACCGCCGGTAATGACCGGAATGGTGGAATGCTCACGGCACAGCTTGTGCAGGCCCGCGCCGCCGCGTGGGATGAGCATGTCGATGTGTTTGTCCATGCGCAGCATCTCGTTGACCAGCGCGCGGTCGGGGCTTTCAATCGCCTGCACGGCAGCCGCCGGTAAGCCGCACTCCTCCAGCGCCTGCTGAATGACGTTCACCGTGGCGGCGTTGGTGCGCCAGGTCTCTTTCCCGCCACGCAGGATAGCGGCGTTACCGGTTTTCAGGCACAGGGAGGCAACATCCACCGTCACGTTTGGACGCGCTTCGTAAATCACACCGATGACGCCGAGTGGCACACGACGACGCTCAAGGCGTAACCCGCTGTCGAGCACCCCACCGTCAATCACCTGCCCTACCGGGTCGGCGAGGTTGCACACCTGACGGACGTCGTCGGCGATACCTTTCAGACGCGCCGGGGTCAATGCCAGACGGTCGAGCATCGCTTCGCTCAAGCCGTTGCGACGCGCTTCCAGCAGATCCTGCTCGTTGGCGAGCAAAATTTCCTGCGACTGGGATTCCAGATAATCAGCGATTTTTTCCAGCACGCGGTTTTTCTCGCGGCTGGAAAGGAGCGCCAGTTTATACGAGGCGGCTTTCGCGGCTGCGCCCATTTGTTCCAGCATGTTCTGGCTCCTTAACGAATAATCATGTCGTCGCGATGCACGGCAACCGGGCCATATTCATAGCCCAGGATGGCGTCGATCTGCTGGGAATGGTGGCCAGCAATCCGACGCAGCGCGTCGCTGTTATAACGACTGACGCCATGAGCGATGTCGCGACCTTCAAGGTTACGGATTCGGATCACTTCACCACGCGAGAAGTTACCTGTCACGCTTTTAATTCCTTTTGGAAGTAATGAGCTTCCTCTTTCCAGAATAGCGGCGGTCGCGCCTTCATCCACGGTCAATTCACCAGCCGGGGGCGCGCCAAAGATCCAGCGTTTGCGGTTTTCCAGCGGGGACGCCTGGGCGTGGAAGCGTGTGCCCACAGAGATGCCTTCCATCACATCACCTATCACGCCCGGACGGCTGCCCGCGGCAATGATGGTGTCGATACCGGCACGGCACGCCACGTCCGCGGCCTGGAGCTTGGTGCCCATACCGCCTGTCCCAAGACCAGAAACACTGTCTCCCGCAATGGCACGCAGCGCATCGTCAATGCCGTGAACGTCTTTGATCAGTTCTGCCTGTGGATTGGAACGCGGGTCAGCGGTAAACAGCCCCTGCTGATCGGTCAGAAGCAGCAGCTTATCGGCCCCTGCCAGGATCGCCGCCAGCGCAGAGAGGTTATCGTTGTCGCCTACTTTGATTTCAGCGGTGGCAACAGCGTCGTTTTCATTGATGACCGGAACGATATGGTTATCCAGCAGCGCGCGCAGCGTATCGCGGGCGTTCAGGAAACGTTCTCTGTCTTCCATATCCGCACGCGTCAGCAGCATCTGCCCGACGTGAATGCCATAAATGGAGAACAGTTGTTCCCAGAGCTGTATGAGTCGGCTTTGTCCTACGGCGGCCAGCAGCTGTTTGGAGGCGATCGTCGCGGGGAGTTCGGGGTAGCCCAGGTGTTCACGCCCGGCGGCAATCGCCCCGGAGGTCACAATCACAATACGATGCCCTGCGGCATGCAACTGAGCGCACTGACGTACAAGCTCAACGATATGGGCACGATTAAGGCGGCGCGATCCGCCTGTTAACACACTGGTACCGAGTTTTACCACCAGCGTCTGGCTGTCACTCATGATTCTCTGCCGTTCAACAATAAGGGAAAATGATGTCAGTCAGACGTTTTAACAGGTGTCAGCCCCGTTGCCAACTGCCTTAGCACATCACCCGTCACTTTGTTGCGCGGGATCAGGAAGCGTAGCGGCAGATTTTGACAATTTTATTACCGAAAAATTAAAACATACTTTTTTAGACATATTCTTACTTTGTCATAAAACGTTCACCCACTAACGATAAAACCCTTCCTGTTTTTCACGGGGTAATAAGTTGAATCTTATTGCTCAGCGAATATTAGCGCGTTTTTATAAAATCAGGATTGAAAATGAAAAAGAGCACTCTGGCATTAGTGGTAATGGGCGTAGTTGCATCCACATCTGTTCACGCAGCAGAAGTTTATAATAAAAACGGTAATAAACTGGACGTGTACGGCAAAGTAAAAGCAATGCACTACCTCAGTGATGATGACGCGAAGGATGGTGACCAGACTTACGTTCGTTTTGGCTTTAAGGGTGAAACGCAGATTAACGATCAGCTGACGGGCTACGGACGTTGGGAAGCAGAGTTCGCGGGTAACAAAGCAGAAAGCGACTCTTCTCAAAAAACGCGCCTGGCATTTGCGGGTATTAAACTGAAAGATTTTGGTTCTTTTGATTACGGTCGTAACCTGGGTGCGCTGTATGACGTCGCCGCATACACCGATATGTTCCCGGAGTTCGGCGGTGACGGCCTGGCGCAGACCGATAATTTCATGACGAAACGCGCTTCCGGTCTGGCTACATACCGTAATACCGATTTCTTTGGCATGGTTGACGGTCTTAATATGACCCTGCAATACCAGGGTAAAAATGAAAACCGCGACGTGAAGAAGCAAAACGGTGACGGCTTCGGTACCTCCCTGAGCTATGACTTCGGCGGCAGCGATTTCTCTGTGATTGGTGCGTATGCCAGCTCCGATCGCACCAATGAGCAAAACCTTCAGGCACGCGGCGAAGGTAAAAAAGCAGAAGGCTGGGCGACCGGTCTGAAATATGATGCCAACGATATATATCTGGCCACTCTCTATTCTGAAACCCGCAATATGGCCCCTATTTCCGGTGGTTTTGCAAATAAAGCGCAAAACTTCGAAGTGGTTGCGCAATATCAGTTTGACTTTGGTCTGCGCCCATCTCTGGGTTACGTGCAGTCTAAAGGCAAAGATATCGAAGGCATCGGCGATGAAGATATCGTGAAATACATCGATGTAGGTGCAACCTATTATTTCAACAAAAACATGTCTGCGTTTGTTGATTATAAAATCAACCAGATCGATGACGATAATAAACTGGGCGTAAGCAGCGATGATATCGTTGCGCTGGGCATGACCTACCAGTTCTGAGGTTGTGGTAATAAAAAAACCGGCGCTGAGCCGGTTTTTTTGTGCCCGGTGACGCTGTGCTTACCGGACCTGGGGAGTAATACGTTTTTAGGCCGGGTAAGGCGTAGCCGCCACCCGGCGCTGTGACATCATCAGGCTCTCAGTTTCACCGCTTCGCTGGAAAAATCGTCCGCAGGCTCCAGCTTCAGATCCAGCGTTGCCAGCAGGTCGCGAGCTCTGCCGTGAAATTCTTTTAGCGTATGCTCCAGGCGATCGATCACTTCCTGATCTTTGATGCTCGTCGCCTGCCAGTGCCCGTCTTTATTAAACAGGCCAAACTGATAGCTATAGGTAAAACGGTTTTCCTGTGCTTCCATTTCCATCCACCAGCCCCAGAACTCACGTTTTTCGGGTGCAGGCTTCACGTTGACGCAAACAGCCAGGCAGTCGAAAAAAAAGCGATTCTCTTCACACTGCTCTTCTCGAATATACGGGCCAAGAGCCATGAACTTCTTAATCAGTCTACTTTTCGGGTGTCCACTCGGTAACGTCATTGCGATCTCCTTTTGTGAAGCACTGTTTTACCAAACCAACGAAATTTAGCAAACTATTAACACAATCTCTGCGTGATCCAGCGTGTGATCTCTTTAAGCGCTTTGTCAAAATTCTGGTACACCGGGCTGAAGGGTACCTCCAGCAATTTGCCATCCGAAGATGACGAGGTGATTAAGCGTGACTCCTCTTCCGGGCTAAATGGATCGTTCTTCCAGAAACCGGACATCATCGGGGTTGGGCAACGGCGGCCCAGCAAGCCCTGCGTTTTTAATGAATACCGATTAAGTTCAATGCGCAACGCTTCATCTGAAGCATCATGCATGCCAAGTCGGCTCGCCAGCACGTCCAGATACATTTCAGGAACGCTACCCTGACGCGCAGGCTCGCTTAACAGTGCATGCACTACCGGGCCAAGACAGGCGACGGCCTTCAGGCGGGAAGATTCAAGGTAGGCCAGCCGTACCGCGACGTTAGCGCCAAAGCGGAAGCCAAACGCACCTACCCGGGTATGGTCAACCCAGGGGATATTCTCCAGCGCTTTTAATGCATGCTGGTGCAGCAGGCTGGAATCTTGCGTAAGTTTCCATTTGGATGAAAAACCAATTGATGGCATATCGAGCGTCAGCATGGCGATCCCGTTTGGGGCAAAGTAGCGCTCATACAGGCTGTAATAATCAATTTGTAACGAATCCAGGCCGCCGCACATCAGAACCGTCGGGAACGGGCCTTCCCCCTCCGGCATATGCAGGAATCCACTCACCGGGCTACCGCCGGGAATGGCGAACTCAATTTCACGCATCCGGCCAGGCAGCCGCTGGGCGGCCTCTTCATAAGCCCGGTTTGCCAGCGCCTGGGCCTGCTCCGCCAGTTCGTCTCCTTTCAGATGCGGGTATGCAGCGATGCTGTAAAGGTTTGCCGCATGCAGCCAGTGTTTGCCGCTGAGAGTGGCATCTTCTTCCTGGCTCGCTTTTTGCTGCCAGAGCATGGCCTGCTTTGACCATTCGTAGATCCAGTTCCCGCCACGGTAGCCCACCACCGTGTCGTAGAGATCGCTGTCGGTGCGCTCAGACTCGCTCATCACGATACGCGCCTGCACGTCGAGGATTTCACGTGGATCGATACCGCGCCAGATCCACATCAGGCGATTAATCATGCGGTACCAGTGGGGCACGTTTTTACCATCTAGCGCTGACTGTACAGCAGGCATGGTCCCCGGATTAAACCGACGCACCAGCGTCGAGGTTTCAGGATGCTTGAAACGGGGTTTGAAAAGAGTTTCGGTGAGATTCGCCTGCGCCATTGCGTTGCCTCCATGGATACATCACTTGGAGACCATTGTAACGCGTGACAGGCCAAAAAGAACAACGCCCGGCATAACCGGGCGTGTAAAGTTACGTACTGAAATTAACGGCCAGAGATAGGCGGTACGAAGACCACGCCCATATCCCATGGCTGTTCAATCCAGGTATCCTGTGGGATATCAATGACGTAATCATCAACCAGGGGACGACCCGCTGGTTTCGCGAAGATAGTGACGAAGTGCGCTTTTGGATACATTTCGCGGATAGCCACAGCGGTACCGCCGGTGTCCACCAGATCGTCGATAACGATAAAGCCTTCACCGTCGCCTTCCGCGCGCTTCAGCACTTTCAGCTCACGCTGGTTATCGTGGTCATAGCTGGAGATACATACGGTATCGACATGACGAATACCCAGCTCACGTGCCAGCAGCGCCCCCGGTACCAGACCGCCACGGCTGACGGCAATAATGCCTTTCCACTGTTCGGAAGGCATCAGACGCGCAGCCAGTTTGCGTGCGTGAATCTGCAACATGTCCCAGGTGACGACGTATTTTTCGCTCATGTGAAGTGTCCCAGCCTGTGTAATACGGCTTAAATAATGTTCGAGGGGGAAAATGGTTGCGCGAGATTATAGAGATCTGACGCGCTAAAAACCAGCGTTAAGCGGCCACGACGACTCTTTTTACGTGGTTTACACTACCAGAGTACACGGAAAGTGGTATTCTCAACCCCATCGCGCAAGCCCGGGCTTGTAGTGTATTTGATTGCTAACCCCTCGATCTGCAAACGACTTTTGCAGGTGATTGTAAGGAGACTTATCGTGTCTGAACTGTCTCAATTATCCCCGCAGCCGCTGTGGGATATTTTTGCCAAAATCTGCTCTATTCCTCACCCCTCCTATCACGAAGAACAGCTCGCTGAGCACATCATGGGCTGGGCAAAAGAAAAAGGCTTACACGCGGAACGCGACCAGGTTGGCAACATTCTGATTCGTAAAGGCGCGACTGCCGGTATGGAAAACCGCAAACCGGTTGTACTGCAGGCGCACCTCGATATGGTGCCGCAGAAAAACAACGATACCGTTCATGACTTCGCTAAGGACCCGATTCAGCCGTACATCGACGGCGAGTGGGTCAAAGCGCGCGGCACCACCCTGGGCGCCGACAACGGTATCGGCATGGCTTCCGCGCTGGCGGTACTGGCTGACGACAACGTGGTTCACGGCCCGCTGGAAGTGCTGCTGACCATGACGGAAGAAGCCGGTATGGACGGCGCGTTTGGCCTGCAGGCCAACTGGCTGCAGGCGGATATCCTGATCAACACCGACTCCGAAGAAGAAGGTGAGATTTACATGGGCTGTGCGGGGGGTATCGACTTCACCTCTGACCTGGCGCTGACCCGTGAAGCCGTTCCGGCCGGTTTCCAGAGCTTTAAGCTGACCCTTAAAGGACTCAAAGGCGGCCACTCCGGCGGCGAGATCCATGTTGGTTTAGGTAATGCCAACAAGCTGCTGGCACGCTTCCTCGCAGGCCATGCTGAAGAGCTGGATCTGCGCCTGGTCGATTTCAACGGCGGCACCCTGCGCAACGCGATCCCGCGTGAAGCGTTCGCGACAGTCGCCGTGGCCGCGGATAAAGCGGACGCGCTGAAAGCGCTGGCTAATGAGTACCAGGCGATCCTGAAAAACGAGCTGGCGGCCAAAGAGAAAAACCTGACTGTGCTGCTGGAGTCGGTTGCTAACGAGCAGCCTGCGCTGACGGCCCAATCTCGTGATACCTTTGTACGCCTGCTTAACGCCACGCCGAACGGCGTCATCCGCAACTCTGATGTGGCAAAAGGCGTGGTAGAAACCTCGCTGAACGTCGGTGTGGTGACCATGACCAGCGATAACGTGCAGATTCACTGCCTGATTCGCTCGCTGATCGACAGCGGCAAAGATTATGTCGTGAGCATGCTGGATTCGCTGGGCAAGCTGGCCGGTGCGAAAACCGAAGCGAAAGGCGCCTACCCGGGCTGGCAGCCGGACGCCAACTCGCCGGTGATGCATCTGGTGCGTGAAACCTATCAGCGTCTGTTCAACAAGACGCCGAACATCCAGATTATCCACGCGGGCCTGGAGTGCGGGCTGTTCAAAAAACCGTATCCGGATATGGACATGGTTTCTATCGGGCCAACCATCACCGGTCCTCACTCCCCGGATGAGCAGGTTCATATCGAAAGCGTGGGCCAGTACTGGACGCTGTTGACTGAACTGCTGAAATCCATTCCGGCGAAGTAAGACAACACAGGCCCACTCCGCAGAGAGTGGGCCTTTTCTTTATAAAATGACCGAGCGAAAGCACGCCGTGCCGATTGTGGTAACCGCATCCGGGCATACCTGTCACGCGCTGTATGTGGGGTCGATTTGCCGCCGCATCAAATAATTAAGAAATTGTTCACCCCGCGCCGTCACTTCCTGTGGCTGCATAACCGTGAAGCCGTGACGCGCAAAAAAGGGCTTTGCCGTAATACTGGCCTCTACCGTATAAACGCGCTCAGGAAGCTGCCTCAATAGCGTATTGAGCAGCGCGCTGGCGACGCCCTGGCGGCTATAGTCGGGAGAGACAAATAGTAAATCGATATAGTCATCCACGGCGGTAATAAACCCGACCGGCGAGGCATCATTTATTGCCACCAGTACGCGTGACGCCGCGAGTTTTTGCCGCCAGCGGGCTTCATCAACCTGCGCCCAGGCGGCAATTTGCCGGGGGGAATAGTCAGCGCTGGCGGTCTCTTTAACGGCGCGTAAAAATAGTGCGCATAGCGCCGGAAAATCCCGCTCTTCGTACATTTTTATCGTTAACATCGTTACAATCCCAAAACGAGTTGCCGCTCCAGCTGCGGATCAAGCAGCGTCACGTGCAGCCCCACCAGCCTGACTCCCCGACCTCCGCGCCGCTCGTGCCAGGCTTTGTGCGCGGTAGAAATCAAATCATCTTTATTCAGCCGGGGCCAGACATGTTCCTGGGTGGTGAGCTGAAAATCATTAAACTTCAGCTTGACCCCCTGACGGGCAATCAGCAAATCCGGTTTAACCTTCGCCAGTCGCCGTTCCAGCTCCGGGTAGAGGTTCTCAATAATCGATTCACACTCCGCCCATTCGTGGATATCTTCTATCAGGGTTCGTTCAACTCCCACCGATTTTCGCTGGCGCTCGCTGCTGATTTCTCGTTCATCAATCCCCTGGCTGCGTTCCCACAGTATCCGCCCAAATTTACCAAAGCGCTTGAGTAGCATCGCAAGATCGCTGTTCTGCACATCTTCACAGGTCCTCAGCCCCATGCTCTCGAGCTTCGCGGCGGAAACCTTGCCGACACCCGGGATCTTCGATAGCGGCAACGTTTTGACAAACTCCGCGACCTGATGCGGCGCAATCACAAACTGGCCGTTGGGTTTATTCAGGTCCGAGGCGATTTTTGCGAGAAATTTTACCGGCGCAATGCCTGCGGAGGCGGTCAAATTTAGCTCACGATGGATGGTCTCGCGGATCTCCTGCGCCATCAGCGTCGCTGACCCCTGACAATGAACGCTGTCGCTAACGTCGAGATAGGCTTCGTCCAGCGATAATGGTTCGATTAACGAGGTATAGCGGGAAAAAATCTCCCGGATATGGTTCGACGCTTCTTTATAGGCGTCAAAGCGGCCGGGAAGCAGCGTCAGGTGGGGGCAAAGTTTGAGCGCGGTGGCGGTTGGCATGGCGCTGCGCACGCCGAATTTACGCGCCGGATAGTTAGCCGTACTGATAACACCGCGCTGCACCCGACTGCCGCCAATGGCAATAGGGATGTCGCGCAGTGCCGGGTTGTCACGCATTTCCACCGCCGCGAAGAAGCAGTCCATATCAACGTGGATGATTTTACGCATAGCCAAACCTTAGACTGTACATGCATACAGTATAGCAAAATACGGCGAAATTTAATCTTTTTAAATCCACTATCCTGAAAAACGTGCTACAACATAAAAATGCAATAAATATAAGTTACTTTTCATATAGTTATATGAGCATATAAGGTGAATGCAATCATGAAATCAATACTTACTGCGCTTGGTTTGCTTATTGCCAGCAGCGCCTGCGCCGCGCCGCAGCTCATTGCGCATCGGGGAGGCACCGGCGATGCGCCGGAAAATACTCTTCCGGCGATAAAACTTGCGCTGGAGAATAAGGCCGAGGCGATTTGGATAACGGTACAATTAAGCCAGGATGGCGTTCCGGTCTTATATCGCCCGAGCGATCTGTCCGCGCTGACTGACCATACGGGGAAAATCTCAAGCTTCAGCGCAGCCGAGCTGACCCGTATGGACGCGGGATGGACATGGGGCGGTGAAACTCACCCCTGGCGCGGTAAAAACGCAACCATTCCAACGCTGCAATCGGTACTGGAACAGTGGCCGCAGACCTTCTTTTACATCGATATCAAATCACCTGATGCAGATCCGGCCATCATGGCGGCGCGTCTTAGCGAAGTACTGCAAAAGACCAATAGCCTCTCGCGCGTACGGGTGTATTCAACGGAAGACCGCTATATCGCGGCGCTGCCAGCATCTATCCCCCATTTCGTCAGCCGGGGCGAAACGCGAACGAAGCTGGCTAATATTTCGCTTAGCCACCAGTGCCAGCCAACTGCGGCGTCGGGCAATGAATACTGGTACGGTCTGGAGCTGAAACGCAAGGTAGAAATAGTGGAGAAGTTCACGCTGGGCGAAGGCGTATCGCCAGCCACGCTCACCTGGGATAAAGAAGCTATGGACTGTTTCCGCTCACAGGGCAAAGCCCATATTGTCTTCTTCGGCATTAATAGTGCCGATGATTTTCGTACCGCAAGCGAACTTGGCGCCGACGGCGTGATGGTAGACTCGCCGGCGAAAGCGAAAACCTGGTAAATCAAAAAAGGCCGCACGGTGCGGCCTGCTGATTATAGGATGCGATCCTGCTTGCGCTGCGCTTCGCGAGCCAGGCGTTTTTTGCGCGCATCGCAGGGCTCAGGACAGTCGCAGACCTTTTCCATACCCAGCGATGAGATCCCGCCGCAGCTGCCCTGAATACTTTTGCGCTTGATCAGATAACCAAGCGACATTCCCAGGATAACCAGCGCGAAAATCACGAAGGTCGCGACAAATACCGTCAGCATCATCAGCCTCCAAAATCGTCCAGCATGATGTTTTCATCCTCAACGCCGAGATCTTTAAGCATTTTAATGACCGCGGCGTTCATCACCGGCGGCCCGCACATGTAGAATTCACAATCTTCCGGCGCCGGGTGATCGCGCAGATAGTTTTCATACAGAACGTTATGAATAAAGCCGGTATGGCCGGTCCAGTTATCTTCCGGCTGCGGATCGGAGAGCGCCACGTGGAAGATAAAATTCGGGTTTTCCCGCGCCAGCTGCTCGAATTCGTCATCATAGAACATTTCTCGCAGAGATCGCGCACCGTACCAGAAGCTGATTTTACGTTTGCTGTGCAGTCGCTTAAGCTGGTCGAAAATATGCGAGCGCATCGGCGCCATCCCCGCTCCGCCGCCGATAAAGACCATCTCAGCATCCGTTTCTTTGGCAAAAAACTCCCCAAACGGCCCGGAAATCGTCACTTTATCGCCCGGCTTCAGCGACCAGATATAGGAGGACATGATCCCCGGAGGCGCATCAGGTACCTGCGGCGGCGGCGTTGCGATACGCACGTTGAGCATGATGATACCCTTCTCTTCCGGATAGTTAGCCATGGAGTAGGCGCGTAGCGTTGGCTCTTTCACGTCAGAGACGTAGCGGAAAAGGTTAAATTTATCCCAGTCGCCGCGATACTCGTCCGGAACGTCAAAATCGGTATAGGCAACCTTGTGCGAGGGGCATTCGATCTGAATATACCCGCCGGCCCGGAACGGAACCGCGTCACCGTCCGGCACGCGCAGCTTCAGCTCCTTGATAAAAGTGGCTTTGTTATCGTTCGAGATAACTTCACACTCCCACTTCTTAACGCCAAAAATCTCCTCCGGCAGCTCAATTTTCATGTTCTGCTTCACCGCGACCTGGCAGGCCAGACGGCAGCCCTCTCTCGCCTCACGCTTGGTGATATGAGACAGTTCGGTAGGCAGAATATCACCGCCGCCCTCTTTCACCGTCACCCGGCACTGGCCGCAGGAGCCGCCGCCGCCGCAGGCGGATGAAACAAAGATACCGTTGCTGGAGAGCGTATTCAGCAGCTTGTCGCCGGCCGGAGTACGAATTTGTTTATCCGCTTCGTTATTGATTTCTATGACCACGTCGCCCGCATTCACTAATTTCGAACGCGCGGCCAGTATCAGCCCCGATAGTACCAGGACGATCAGCGTGAACATCACTACGCCAAGAATTATTTCCATACTTTCCGCCCTTATAGCTGCACACCGGAGAATGACATAAAGCCCAGCGCCATCAGACCCGTGGTAATAAAGGTGATCCCTAACCCGCGCAGACCCGCAGGCACGTTTGCGTATTTCATTTTTTCACGAATGCCCGCCATCGCCACAATTGCCAGCAGCCAGCCGATGCCGGAGCCAAAGCCGTAAACGATAGATTCGGTGAAGTTATAGTCACGCTGCACCATGAAGGAGACGCCGCCAAAGATCGCACAGTTGACGGCGATCAGCGGCAGGAAGATCCCCAGCGCGTTATAGAGCGTCGGGAAGTACTTATCGAGGATCATCTCCAGGATTTGCACCAGCGCGGCAATCACGCCAATAAAGGTGATAAAGTTCAGAAAGCTTAAGTCGACGCCTTCAACCAGCGCACCGTCGCGCAGCACCAGGTTATACACCAGATTATTGATCGGCACCGCCAGCCCAAGTACGACCGTTACCGCCACGCCGAGTCCGAAAGCGGTCGAGACCTTTTTCGATACCGCGAGGAAAGTACACATCCCAAGAAAGAAGGCCAGCGCCATATTTTCAACAAACACGGCGCGGACAAACAGGCTAATATAATGAGCCATAATCGGTTACTCCTTTTCCTGCTGTTCAGGCTTCCAGCTGCGCACCGCCCAAATCAACAAACCGATAATGAAGAACGCACTGGGCGCCAGAAGAAACAGGCCATTTGGCTGGTACCAGCCGCCGTTCTGCACCGTTTCCAGCACGGTAATACCGAATAGCTTACCACTGCCGATCAGCTCTCTCAGGAAACCGACGATGATTAGGATCGCCCCGTATCCCAGACCGTTGCCAATACCGTCCATAAAGCTCGCCAACGGCGGCGACTTCATGGCATAGGCTTCGGCGCGCCCCATCACGATACAGTTAGTGATGATCAAACCGACGAAAACCGAAAGCTGTTTTGAGATCTCATAGGCAAACGCGCGTAGCACCTGATCGACGACGATCACCAACGAAGCGATAATCGCCATCTGCACAATGATGCGCACGCTATTCGGAATATGGTGGCGAATCATGGAGATAAACATGCTGGAGAATGCCGTAACCAGCGTCACCGCGATGGTCATTACAAAAGCGGTCTCCAGCTTGGTGGTCACCGCCAGCGCGGAGCAGACGCCCAGTACCTGCAGAGTGATAGGGTTATTAGCGATAAGCGGCCCCACCAGCACGCGCTTCATTTCTTTCATGTCGCCCAAATCAGCCATTATTCAGCTCCCCTTCTCGCACCTTTTGCAGGAATGGACCAAAGCCCAGTTTGCCCATCCAGAAATCAAAGCTATGCTGCACGCCGTTTGACGTCAGCGTTGCGCCCGACAGGCCATCAACGGCGTGCAGGTCGCCAGGACGCGCGCCGCCTTTGACGATTCTCAGCGCAGGCATCCCTTTATCATCAAGCACCTGTTTACCGACGAACTGCTGGCGCCAGTTGGGGTTTTCAATTTCCCCGCCCAGCCCCGGCGTTTCACCGTGATCGTAATAGGTGATCCCTTTGACCGTGCGGCCATCGGTTTCCAGCGCCACAAAAGCGTACATCACCGACCACAGGCCATTACCGTAAATAGGCAGTACCACTTCCTGAATCTGCTGCTTTTCATCGCGCACCAGGTAAATTTCGGCAATATTACTGCGGCGTTTGATACCGGCAGGATCCTGACTCGCCTCCAGCTGTAGGCTCTGCTGAGGGTCTTTCAGGGCCTGGGCCTGATTAAACTTGCCCGGATCTTTATCCAGCAGCTCACCGCTGGCTAAATCGACTAAACGCGGAGAGATATGGGCCTTAAAAATGTCAGCCACTTCATCTGCGCTCATTCCCTGCTTCATCAGACCGGCAACCGCCAGGATATTGCGCTGTTTATCGAGAGCGCGCTGCTCCTGCTGGCGCGATTTTAGCCCCACGGCAGAACCGGCGACCACAATTGAGCAGACCAGACAAAGCACCAGCACCACCAGCAGCGTTTTGCCGATGCTATCGTTACTTTTATTCTCAGCCACGCGATTTCCTCCGCTTAATATTGGCCCGCACCACCAGGTAATCAAACAGCGGCGCGAAGAGGTTGGCGAAGAGGATCGCCAGCATCATCCCTTCCGGATAGGCCGGGTTGACCACGCGGATCAGGACGCACATCACGCCGATCAGCAGGCCGTAGCTCCATTTACCTTTATCCGTGAACGACGCGGACACCGGGTCCGTCGCCATAAACATCATGCCGAAGGCAAAACCGCCGAGCACCAGATGCCAGTACCACGACATGGCAAACATCGGGTTGGTATCAGAGCCTATAAAGTTAAACAGCGTCGCGGTGGCCACCATGCCGATGAAAACCCCTGCGACAATACGCCACGAGGCCACGCGACCAAAAATGATGATGGCGCCGCCGATGAGAATCATCAGCGTCGAGACTTCGCCAATCGACCCCGGGATATTGCCGAGGAAGGCGTCCATCCAGCTTACCGGCTGGCCGGTAGAGACGTTAACCAGCGATTCACCGCCGCCGCTTGCCCACTGGGATAACGGCGTCGCGCCGGAGAAACCATCCGCCGCAGTCCACACCAGGTCGCCGGAAATTTGCGCCGGCCAGGCAAAGAATAAAAACGCGCGCCCCGCCAGGGCTGGGTTGAGAAAGTTACGCCCGGTTCCGCCAAAAATCTCCTTGGCCATGACGACGCCGAAGGTGATCCCGCACGCGGCCTGCCATAGCGGCAGCGATGGCGGCACAATCAGCGCGAACAGAATTGACGTCACGAAGAAGCCTTCGTTTATTTCGTGCTTGCGCACGATAGCAAACAAGACTTCCCAGAACCCGCCGACAAGAAACACGGTGATGTAGATAGGCAGGAAAAATACCGCCCCCAGGGTCATCATACTGAGCCAACCGGCGTCAGCGGTGAAGTTCACCCCCAACCACTGCGCGATGCTGTAGTGCCAGTTCCCGGCGATAACCTGCTGCAGCTGCTCAGCGCCGTATAATTTATGCAGTGCCGGAATGGTCTGCAGGCCAACGTTATACATTCCCCAGAACATCGCCGGGAAAACGGCGAACCACACCAGAATCATCATCCGCTTGAGATCGATGGCGTCTCTGACGTGCGCCGCGCCGCGCGTGACCTGCCCGGGGGTGTAGAACAGCGTCGCCGTCGCTTCAAACAGCGGATAGTATTTTTCCAGCTTGCCGCCGTGCGTAAAGTGCGGCTCAATTTTGTCAAACAGTTGCTTTAAGCCCATCACTTATCCTTCCTGCTCTATCTGGGTTAACACGCTGCGCAATGCCGGGCCATATTCGTACTTGCCGGGACATACGTAGGTGCAAAGCGCCAGGTCTTCTTCATCCAGTTCCAGACAGCCCAGCGCCTGCGCGCTGTCGGTATCCCCCGCCAGCAAATCACGCAGCAGCATGGTGGGCAGAATATCCAGCGGCATCACTCGCTCATAGTTGCCAATCGGCACCATAGCCCGCTCGCCGCCGTTGGTATCCGTCGAGAAATTAAATAGCTTACGCTTCATAAAATGGCCGAGCGTGGTACGGGTGATGGAAAATTTATCTTTCCCCGGCATTACCCAGCCGAACAGCTCTTTCTCACGCCCCTCTTTTACGACGCTTATCTGTAAATGAAAGCGGCCAAGAAAAGCATGGGGCCCTTGAGCGTGCGTTCCGCTGAGGACTGAACCAGAAATAACGCGGTTTTCATCATCCAGAAGTTCATCTGCCAGCAGTTCATCAAGGCTGGCGCCAGAGCAGGTCTTTAATAAACGAGGCTCTTTCACCTGCGGGCCGCCGAGCGCAACAATGCGTTCGCTAGACAACTCCCCTTCAAGGAACAATTTGCCAACGGCGATAACGTCCTGATAGTTAAGATGCCAGACCTGCTTTTTCAGGCTAACCGGCTCGAGAAAATGGATGTGGGTCCCGACCAGCCCGGCCGGATGCGGCCCGGCAAACTGGTTGAAGGTCACCTGGCCCACGGGATGCCCGCCAAGCTTGCCACCGCTGGCCTGGCAGACGTGGACCTTACCGTCGGTCAACCGCGTCAACAGGGTTAAGCCCGCGTCAAAAGCCTCGCGCTGGGCCAGAATGATTGGCTGAGGATCTGCCGCCAGTGGATTCGTATCTATGGCGGTGACAAATATGGCCGCTGGAACGCTGCCCGGCGCAGGTATTTTGCTGAAAGGGCGGGTGCGAAACGCCGTCCACATCCCCGACTCCACCAGCTGCTGCTGCACGGCCTCGCGCGTCAACGCGGCAAGATCGGCTAATTCATAGCGGGGAAAATGAACGGCATCATCGCCATCTACGTCAATAACGACCGATTGCAGAACCCGCCGTTCGCCGCGATGAATGGCGCTGATGGTTCCACTCGCAGGGGCAGTAAATCGCACGCCAGGATTTCTTTTATCTTCGAACAGAAGCTGACCTTTTTGTACCCGGTCTCCTTCACGCACCGCCATCGAGGGGCGCATACCGATGTACTCTTCCCCCAACAGCGCAACGCGCTTGACCGCAGTCTTCGAAGAAATCTGCTGTGATGGCATGCCAGCTATGGGCAAATTCAGCCCTTTCGTGATTTTAATCATATCGTTAGCAGGTATCCGTTACGTAAACCCCGGCATCAGGCCGAGGCCAGCATAATTAATGGAAAATAAGAGGAAGAAAGGAACATCGTAGTCCTGATAATTCACAAGACGGGAGAGAAGCATCCTTTCTTACCCTGAGTATTTAGCGGAGCAAGTGTAACATTTCGTGAGCGGCGCCTGTAGACAAACTGCCATTAAGTCGTTCTAAAATGCGAGCTATTACGCAAAGTTCTGACTGCGCTTTACCTGAATATTCGCTATAACGGAAAACTAAAACGTAAACGTGGCACGTCGTGCTTGCGAAAAAATGCCGTGATGCTAATGTGAGCGCTCTAAAACCAGAAAACTCTGATTTCGGGTCTCTCTTGCCGTCCTGGCAATGTGGTTATTTGTTTTATCAAGGAACAAGTAGTATGCGCAAAATCGCATTATTTATTGCGATGCTTCTGTTGCCGTGCGTTTCATTCGCAGGGCTACTTAGCAGTAACAGCTCGACAACGCCGATGAGCAAAGAGTATAAGCAGCAGCTCATGGGTTCGCCGGTCTACATTGAGATCTTCAAAGAAGAGCGCATGCTCGATCTTTACGTCAAGATGGGCGAAACCTACCAGCTTCTCGACAGCTACCGAATCTGTAACTACTCCGGCGGGCTCGGTCCAAAGCAGCGCCAGGGCGATTTCAAGAGCCCCGAAGGTTTCTATAACGTTTCCCGCAATCAGCTAAAACCCGACAGCCGTTTCTACAAAGCGATCAATATCGGTTTCCCGAACGCTTACGATCGCGCGCATGGCTATGAAGGAAAGTATCTGATGATTCACGGTGCCTGCGTATCCGTTGGCTGTTACGCCATGACCGATACCGGTATTGATGAAATCTTCCAGTTCGTCACCGGCGCGTTAGTCTTCGGCCAGCCCAACGTTCAGGTGAGCATTTATCCTTTCCGCATGACCGACGCCAACATGGCGCGTCACAAATTTTCCTACTTCGCGGATTTCTGGCAGCAGCTGAAACCCGGGTACGACTACTTCCGGCAGACGCATAAGCCGCCGGTGGTTTCGGTCGCCAATGGCCGCTACGTGGTGAGCAAACCGCTCAGCCACGAAGTTGTGCAGCCGCAGCTCGCGTCAAACTACTCGGTCCCCGAGGCAAAATAACGCCCACTCGCCTGGCATAATTTTATTCCAGGTTTCGTTGCCGGTCAGCGGCTGAGTGGCGATAACGGAGACCACATCATTCGGTGTGGTCTCGCGTTGAAAGTCAATTTCTACGTCCTGATCCAGCAGCGTCGCTACGCCAAACGGCGCCCTTCGCGTAATCCAGTATAAATTCGTCGAGCAAAACGCCATCACGTAGCGCCCATCGGAGAGCAGCATGTTAAACACGCCTTTTTCACGCAGCGCTCCGGCAAGCGTGGCGATAAATCTGAATACCTCAACCATATCGCCCGGCATTTCCGGATAGCGCTCGGTGATGCTGTGCAGCAGCCAGCAGAAGGCCTTTTCGCTGTCGGTCTCCCCGATAGGATGCAGACTTCCCGTCTCGAGGCTCTCATACCCCTCCAGCTGACCGTTATGAGCGTAGGTCCAGTTGCGCCCCCATAGCTCCCGGGTAAAGGGGTGAGTGTTTTCCAGCGCAACGATACCTCGGTTGGCCTGGCGAATATGGGCGATGACCGAGCAGGACTTGATAGGATATTCCTGCACCAGCTTTGCTATGGGCGACTGGAAGCTAGGCTGAGGATCTTTAAATGTGCGACAGCCCTTACCTTCATAAAACGTAATGCCCCAGCCGTCTTTATGTGGCCCGGTTCCGCCACCGCGCTGCACCAGCCCGGTGAAACTGAAGCAAATATCTGTGGGCACATTCGCGCTCATCCCGAGCAATTCGCACATAGATCACCTCATACCACTTACTGAAACATAAAAGGCGTTATTGGTGCAGCCAGTTTGGACACGGCCAGCGCGCAGAAACCGGAGCGTACTTCATGTACGTGAGGATCTTGAGCACTGCCCGGGTTCAAAATGGCTAACAAAATAGCCTTTTAAGCTTTAACCATCTCTTTTTCGATCAGCATAATCAGGATATGAATCACTTTAATATGGATTTCCTGAATACGGTCGGCGTAGCCAAAATGCGGTACGCGAATTTCTACATCCGCTGACCCCGCCATTTTACCGCCATCTTTCCCGGTCAGAGTAATCACTTTCATCCCCTGGGCGCGGGCGGCTTCAATCGCTTTGATAACATTACCTGAATTACCGGAAGTAGAGATCCCCAGTAATACGTCGCCTGCACGACCCACTGATTCTACATAGCGAGAGAAAACATATTCATAGCCGAAATCATTGCTGACGCAAGAGAGATGGCTCACGTCGGAAATCGCAATGGCCGGATAGCCGGGGCGATTTTCACGATAGCGCCCGGTCAGTTCTTCCGCAAAATGCATCGCATCGCAGTGCGAACCGCCGTTACCGCAGGAAAGGACTTTGCCGCCAGCTTTAAAGCTATCCGCCAGCAGCACCGCAGCACGCTGAATCGCGTGAATGTTGGCTTCGTCCTGCAGAAAGTTAGCCAACGTTTCAGCGGCTTCATTCAGTTCGTTACGAATAAGATCCTGGTACATGAGGATAATCCTTCAGTATTTGTGGGATAACCCAGGCAGTTTACCGGATAGCCGACGCAGCGAGAAGCAGCACGCAATGCAATCCCCTGTGCTTTTGATTTTATGTGCCGCATTTCCGTACAACAATGTGAGCAAGGTTGTAATTATTTTGTAAACACATTGCTAAAACAAATTACATCCACTACAACCATATCATCACAAGTGGTCAGACCTCCTACAAGACAGGGAGCATTTCTCTATGATGATTTTGAGTATTGTTGCAACCGTTGTTTTACTCGGTGCGCTCTTCTATCACCGAATCAATCTGCTGCTGAGCAGCGCGATTTTGCTTGTCTGGACCGCCGCGCTCGGCGCTGCGGGGCTGTGGAATATCTGGCTGCTGATTCCGCTGGCGATCGTTTTACTACCGTTCAACCTTGCGCCGATGCGTAAATCCATGATTTCAGTCCCGGCGTTCCGCGCTTTCCGTAAGGTCATGCCGCCGATGTCGCGCACCGAGAAAGAAGCGATTGACGCTGGCACAACCTGGTGGGAAGGCGATCTGTTCCGCGGCAACCCCGACTGGCAGAAACTGCACAACTATCCGCAGCCGCGCCTCACCGCTGAAGAACAAGCCTTTATTGACGGCCCGGTCGAAGAAGCCTGCCGTATGGCGAACGACTTCGAAATTACCCACGAGATGGCCGATCTGCCGCCGGAGCTGTGGGCCTATCTGAAAGAGCATCGCTTCTTCGCGATGATCATTAAGAAAGAGTACGGCGGGCTGGAATTCTCCGCCTACGCGCAGGCTCGCGTCCTGCAAAAGCTGTCGGGCGTCTCCGGGATCCTGGCGATTACCGTCGGCGTGCCGAACTCATTAGGCCCGGGCGAGCTGCTGCAGCATTACGGTACAGAAGAACAGAAAAACCACTATTTGCCGCGCCTGGCTCGCGGCCAGGAGATCCCGTGCTTCGCGCTGACCAGCCCGGAAGCGGGTTCAGATGCCGGCGCCATTCCGGATACCGGCGTCGTCTGCATGGGCGAATGGCAGGGCCAGCAGGTGCTGGGTATGCGCCTGACCTGGAACAAACGCTATATCACCCTTGCGCCTATCGCCACCGTACTGGGGCTGGCGTTTAAACTCTCCGATCCAGACCGCCTGCTGGGTGGAGAAGAGGAGCTGGGCATCACCTGCGCGCTCATCCCCACCAGCACCCCCGGCGTTGAAATCGGGCGTCGCCATTTCCCGCTGAACGTTCCGTTCCAGAACGGCCCGACCCAGGGGAAAGATATTTTCGTTCCTATCGATTACATTATTGGCGGCCCGTCGATGGCCGGCCAGGGCTGGCGGATGCTGGTTGAGTGTTTATCCGTGGGACGCGGCATCACCCTGCCGTCAAACGCTACCGGCGGCCTGAAATCCGTCGCCATGGCTACCGGCGCCTACGCGCACATTCGCCGCCAGTTCAAAATCTCTATCGGTAAAATGGAAGGGATCGAAGAACCGCTGGCGCGTATCGCAGGCAACGCCTACGTAATGGATGCCGCCGCCTCGCTGATTACCTACGGCATTATGCTTGGCGAAAAACCAGCGGTACTGTCGGCAATTGTGAAGTATCACTGTACTCACCGTGGTCAGCGTTCCATTATTGACGCAATGGATATTACCGGCGGTAAGGGCATTATGCTCGGCACCGGAAACTTCCTGGCGCGGGCCTATCAGGGCGCGCCGATCGCCATCACCGTTGAAGGGGCGAATATCCTGACCCGCAGCATGATGATCTTCGGCCAGGGTGCGATTCGTTGCCATCCGTACGTGCTGGATGAAATGGCGGCCGCGCAGAATAACGACGTTAACGCTTTCGACAAGCTGCTGTTTAAACACATCGGGCACGTGGGCAGCAATAAGGTACGCAGTTTCTGGCTGGGCCTGACCCGCGGTCTCACCAGCAGCTCGCCGACCCGCGATGCCACTCGTCGCTACTATCAACATATGAACCGACTGAGCGCCAACCTGGCTCTGCTGTCCGATGTCTCAATGGCGGTACTGGGCGGTAGTCTGAAGCGTCGTGAAAGAATTTCTGCGCGTCTGGGAGATGTGCTGAGCCAGCTCTACCTGGCGTCGGCGGTCCTGAAACGCTATGACGATGAGGGGCGTAACGAAGCGGACTTACCGCTGGTTCACTGGGGGGTGCAGGATGCGCTGTATCAGGCCGAGCAGGCGATTGACGATCTGTTGGTGAACTTCCCGAATCGTCTGGTCGCTGGGGCGCTTCGCGTGGCAATCTTCCCGACCGGACGTCATTACCTGGCGCCTTCAGACAAGCTGGATCATAAGGTAGCGAAAATCCTGCAGGTTCCGAGCGCGACGCGTTCGCGTATCGGCCGCGGTCAGTATCTGACGCCGAGCGAGCATAATCCGGTTGGCCTGCTGGAAGAAGCGCTGCTTGATGTTATGGCAGCAGACCCTATCCACCAGCGCCTGTGCAAAGAGCTGGGCAAGAATCTGTCGTTTACGCGTCTTGATGAACTGGCCCGCAACGCGCTGGCAAAAGGGTTAATCAATCAGGACGAGGCGGACATCCTGGTCCGTGCGGAAACCAGCCGACTGCGCAGCATTAACGTCGACGATTTCGCCCCGGATGAACTGGCGACCCGCCCGGTAAAGCTGCCGGAAAAAGTGCGCAAGATCGAAGCGGCTTAAAAACAAAAAAATAAACCCATCACGATCGAGGCGGGGACTTCCCCGCCTCTCTTTTTTCTGACAATTCAGCGGAAGGTATTTCCAGGGCTGTCATTCTTTTACAAAATATTCCCTGAGCCGTCCATCGGCTGATATGGTGTTAAAGTCATTATAATTCCTCTCATCATACTGGAGTTCACCACCGTGCCCGGACTGAAAATTACCCTTTTACAACAACCGCTGGTGTGGATGGACGGTCCCGCCAACCTGCGCCATTTCGATCGCCAACTGGAAGGGATTACCGGGCGTGACCTCATTGTTTTACCCGAAATGTTCACCACCGGTTTCGCGATGGAAGCAGCAAAACAGTCGCTGTCGCAAGAGGAAGTGGTAGCCTGGATGGAGGCTAAAGCCGACCAAACCAACGCGCTGATTGCCGGTAGCGCCGCGCTGCAAACGGACCGTGGTCCGGTTAACCGCTTCTTGCTGGTTGAGCCCGGCGGTAAAATCCATTTCTATGACAAACGCCACCTGTTTCGCATGGCGGATGAACATCATCATTACGCAGCGGGTAACGAGCGGGTCATTTTTGCCTGGCGCGGCTGGAGAATTCTGCCGCTGGTATGCTACGACCTGCGCTTCCCCGTGTGGTCACGCAACCATAACGACTACGATTTAGCGCTGTATGTTGCCAACTGGCCCGCCCCGCGCTCAATGCACTGGCAGTCGCTGCTGGTCGCCAGAGCTATCGAAAATCAGGCTTATGTTGCCGGATGCAATCGCGTCGGCACCGATGGCAACGGGCACCATTACCGGGGCGATAGCCGGATAATCACGCCGCAGGGTGAGATTATCGCGACGGCCGAACCGCATCAGGCGACTCGCCTGGATGCTGAGCTTTCGCTGACGTCGCTAAAAGAGTATCGCGAGAAGTTTCCGGCCTGGCAGGACGCTGACCCCTTCACGCTCAGCTAAAGCCAGCCTGGCAGGGGAGCCCAGGCTCCCTTTTTATATCTCAAACCAGCGCTATCCCGCCCGCTCGCCGCAGGGCCCTGCAGGTAAACGCCCGCCGCGCGGAACAAGAATATGAATGCTATTAACGCCAGGCTCGCGGACAAACGTTGTCAGACCGGCGCAACGGATGGCTGGCGAAGACGGGGAAGAGAATGTGTTCTGCAGGCTAAAACGACGAAAGCCTGAATCATTGCTGATTCAGGCTTTCTGAATAGTGGCGGAACGGACGGGACTCGAACCCGCGACCCCCTGCGTGACAGGCAGGTATTCTAACCGACTGAACTACCGCTCCACTTACTGTTCCCTTGGGAACGAGGCGAATATTACGGATTCCCCTCTACCCCGTCAACGCTTTTTCTTCATTTTTGAATCGCTTGCTGCAAAAATCGCCCATCAGGCTATTTTTAGCGCGTTTACGGGCAAATCAGGCACGCCACAGGCAGCTTCCGCCTTTCTTTTGCACCAGATCGAGCCGCGACTCGTGGTTCATCAGCTCTTCATCAGAGGCGTAAACCACCCGTAATTTGCTGGCGGCGCGCACAACGCGTTGAATGCCCATTTCTCCGGCCTGCTGCTGCCCTTCCCCTTCCATTGAGAAAGCCATCGTCGTCTGGCCACCGGTCATCATCAGATAAACGTCGGCCAGAATCTGGGCATCGAGCAACGCCCCGTGCAGCGTTCGCTTGCTGTTGTCTATTTCATAACGTGAACAGAGGGCATCAAGGCTGTTACGCTTGCCCGGGAACATTTTACGCGCCAGGGCCAGGCTATCGGTCACCTTACAAAAGGTATCCGTCTTCGGAATGCCGCGATTCAGCTTAGCAAATTCATAGTCCATAAAGCCGATATCGAACGATGCGTTATGGATGACCAGCTCCGCGCCGCGGATATAGTCGAGAAACTCATCGACCACATCACCAAACGCGGGCTTATCCATCAGGAATTCGTCCGCAATACCGTGGACGCCAAACGCTTCAGGATCCACCAGCCGGTCCGGCTTTAAATAGACGTGGAAGTTGTTTCCGGTCAGGCGGCGGTTGATCACCTCCACCGCACCGATTTCAATTATCTTGTGCCCTTCATAGTGCGCACCAATCTGATTCATACCGGTGGTTTCGGTATCGAGAACGATCTGTCGCGTAATTGCAGTGCTCATAGCGGTCATTTATGTCAGACTTACCGTTTTACGTATCAATTTCAATTACAGGAAGTCTACCAGAGATGCTCAAACAGGTAGAAATTTTCACCGATGGTTCTTGCCTGGGAAATCCAGGTCCTGGCGGCTACGGTGCGATTTTACGCTATCGCGGGAAGGAAAAAACTTTTAGCGAAGGATTTAACCTTACAACGAACAACCGCATGGAGATGATGGCCGCCATCGTCGCCCTGGAAGCGCTGAAAGAACATTGTGAAGTGATCCTCAGTACCGACAGCCAGTATGTGCGTCAGGGGATTACGCAGTGGATCCACAACTGGAAAAAACGCGGCTGGAAAACGGCCGACAAGAAACCGGTAAAAAATGTCGATCTCTGGCAGCGCCTGGACGCCGCGCTGGGTCAACACAAGATAAAATGGGAATGGGTTAAAGGCCATGCCGGACATCCGGAAAACGAACGTTGCGACGAACTGGCGCGCGCGGCAGCATCTAACCCAACCCGGGACGACATCGGTTATAAGGCAGAAAGTTAATTCTGCCCCTTGCGCCACTGACGCGTGGCGCCTACCGCCTGCGGTATCCGTTTTTTTGCTTTGCCCGATTTCATCGGGTTTAGCGTCAATGGGATAGTGCGTTTACGGGCAACAATGAGCTGCAGACATCCCAACGCCGGTAGATGCGTGCTGAGCATTTTCCCCCCGTGGCGCGACCAGGGAAGGACCTGATAGCCCCCGTAGTGCATAACTTCAAAATTCAGCAACCCCAGCCAGTCCATCTGACGCGTTAAGGTGAACATGCGGCTGTTATAGGGGGGCTTATTGCGTAACACCGGCACCAGTTTACGTAACCCCATCAGGCTTACAGGATTAAAACTGGTTAAAATTATCCAGCCATCGTCAATCAGCACCCGGTCCGCTTCCCGCAGCAGTCGATGCGGATCGCTGCACCACGGTAAGGTATGCGCCAGCAGGCAGGCATCTACCGACTTTTCGGCAAAAGGCAAATGCAGCGGATCGGCCTTTACCTGCACAGGATTCCCCTGCAAAGAGACATTCACCTGATGGGAAATCGCGCAGGCTTCGGTATTGATTTCCGCGCTCAGATTGCCAATCTTAAGTAAATGAAAGCCATATAATTTAGCGAGCCACGGTTTCATCTGCCGTTCCAGCGATTCGCGGTAGTATTCGCCCCACGGCATGCTGGACCAGTGCTCTGGCGCTGTAACTGTATGAGGTATCCTTGCCGGCTTCATCGCAACCTTCCGCTACGCATTAGAGGTAATTTATGAATCTTATCAGTATTCCCGCATTTCAGGACAACTACATCTGGGTTCTTAGTGAAGATAGCGGGCGCTGCCTGATAGTCGATCCCGGAGAAGCCGCGCCCGTGCTCGCCGCCATCGAACAAAACCGCTGGCAGCCGGAAGCTATCTTGTTGACGCATCACCACCGCGACCATGTTGGCGGCGTTAAACAACTGCGGGAAAAATTCCCGAACCTGGTGGTTTACGGACCGGCAGAAACCCAGGATAAGGGCGCAACCCACGTCGTGAAGGACGGAGATAGCCTCACTGTTTTGGGCCGCGAATTTTCTATTTTTGCCACGCCAGGTCACACTTTAGGACACATCTGTTTCTACAGCGCACCTTATCTATTTTGTGGCGATACAATGTTTTCCGGCGGCTGCGGCAGACTATTCGAAGGGACCGCAGAGCAGATGTATCAATCATTTAAGAAGATTAGCGCCCTTCCTGACGAAACATTAATATGTTGCGCACATGAGTACACTTTAGCAAACATGAAGTTTGCAATAAGCATCCTTCCCCATGATAGGGAGATAAACGATTACTACCACAAAGTTAATGAGTTACGTGCAAAAAACCAAAAAACACTCCCCGTAACTCTGAAAAATGAGCGTCTTATTAATTTATTTCTTCGAACGGATGATGATGATTTAATTAAAGAAATAGACAAAGAAACAAATTTGCAACACTCTATTCAGCGATTTGCCTGGTTAAGGTCAAAGAAAGACGACTTCTGATATTTAATTCTTGTCTTCAGACGACTTCACCGTTATCCTTGCTCGTCTTTTAAGCAACTATTGACACACACATGAAGGCACGAGCGATTTTACTCGCCTCTGTCCTGCTGGTGGGGTGCCAGGCGTCTAAGAACGATGGCACCGTACAACAGCACGCACAGAGCCTTTCTGCAGCGAGTCAAGGGGAAGCAAGCAAGTTCACAAGTCGAGCGCGCTGGTTAGATGATGGAACCTTCTACGCGCAAGACCAGGATCTGTGGACTTCAATAGGCGACGAGCTAAAGATGGGAATTCCGGAAAACGTCCGGATTCGCGAACAAAAACAGAAGTACTTAAGAAATAAGAGCTATCTCCACGATGTAACTTTACGGGCAGAGCCGTATATGTACTGGATAGCCGGGCAAGTTAAGAAACGTAACATGCCAATGGAACTGGTATTACTACCCATAGTGGAGAGCGCTTTTGACCCGCACGCAACGTCTGGCGCCAATGCCGCAGGCATTTGGCAGATCATTCCGAGCACCGGGCGCAATTATGGTTTGAAACAGACCCGCAGTTACGATGCGCGTCGTGACATCGTTGCCTCAACCACGGCAGCGTTAAACATGATGCAACGTCTGAACAAAATGTTCGACGGCGACTGGTTGTTAACCGTCGCTGCCTATAACAGCGGCGAAGGTCGGGTAATGAAGGCTATCAAAGCGAACAAATCACGGGGTAAACCCACCGATTTCTGGTCGCTGTCATTACCACAGGAAACCAAAATATACGTACCAAAAATGCTGGCCCTGAGCGATATTCTCAAGAACAGCAAGCGGTATGGCGTAAGGTTGCCGACAGCAGACGAAAGCCGTGCCCTGGCGCGTGTACGTCTCGACAGTCCGGTTGAGATTTCACAGCTAGCGGATATGGCAGGAATGCCCGTCAGCAAGCTGAAAACGTTCAATGCAGGCGTTAAGGGGTCGACTCTGGGCGCGAACGGGCCGAATTACGTACTGGTACCGCAGAAGCATGCGGCGCAGCTGCGTGAGTCTTTGGCCTCCGGTGATATTGCCGCCGTGCAGCCGACGCTGCTGGCTGATAACAAGCCGTTGACCAGCCGCAGCTACCAGGTGCGCTCCGGTGACACCATCTCCGGCATTGCATCGCGTCTCGGCGTATCAACGAAAGATCTGCAGCAGTGGAACGGTATTCGCGGTTCTAACCTGAAGGTCGGTCAGAATCTGGTGATTGGCGCAGGCAGCAGCGCTGAACGTCTGGCGAACAATAGCGATAGCATTACCTATCGCGTGCGTAAGGGCGACTCTTTGTCGAGCATTGCGAAACGCCATGGCGTGAACATTCGCGATGTGATGCGCTGGAACAGCGATACCGGCAACCTGAAACCTGGCGATCAGCTGACGCTGTTTGTGAAAAACAGCGACAGACCGGAATCCTGATGATTCAGCAGGCATTAAAAAAGGCACCCATGCGGTGCCTTTTGTTTTATCTCTGCGTTAGATGGCCTTATGGGCCTCAAACATAATCGTATCGCTGGTGAAAGAACCATCCTGCTGCAATGCAAAATAGGCTTTGACCTCCGCCGATGCGCTCTCCTGGTATAAACGAATCGCTTCCGCCAGCGCCGCTGGCGTCCGCATCCGCGCGACCCAAGAGCTGAACTCCAGAGGCAGGCGATCGGTCAACAGATGATTTATCACCAAACCGGCCTCACTCGCCATTGCCAGCCATTCGCCGCTGGAGTAGTTGCGAACATGGGAGGTATCGCGCAGCGCCTCAACCGTCTGCAGCCAGACGTCGCGAACAGGATGGCCGGGCGACATCACATCCATAATAATCATCACTCCGCCCGGTTTCAGCACCCGCTTCACTTCACGCAATGCCTGGCCGACATCATGCCAGTGATGCGCAGAATAACGGCTGATCGCGACATCAAAGCTGGCATCAGCGAAAGGCAAAGATTCGGCATAGCCCTGCTGCGTGGCAATATTAGCAAAACCTTTATCCCTTGCGGCCTGAGCCACCACCTCCAGCATCTGGCTGGATAAATCATATGCCGTTACCTGGGCAACCTGCCCTGCCGCCGCAAAGCTGGCGTGTCCGGCACCGCATCCCATATCCAGCACGTGGGCCTGAGGGAAGTCCGCCAGCCGTTCGGCCAGGCGCTGCAGATCGCGCCCTGAAGCGTGTACGGCACTGCTCAGGTAGGCGCTGGCCTGTGAGCCAAACTGTTTTTCGACGTTGTCATGATGAGAGCGTGTTGTCATTGCATTGTCCTTCGGTTTTTTGAGTAATAAAGGCAGCACCATGCATACGCAGGCCTGCCCCATGGCAGGCCTGACATACCTTAATTAATCAGGCTTGCCGGGACTGAATTCAACTAGTAGCGGGTTGTGGTCGGACGCGCGGGTCACCAGCACGGAAGCATCGTGCACGCTTAACCCCCGGTAGAACACAAAATCAAGCGGGCGGCCAAAAGTACGGCGGCGCTGATCGTCAGAGAAGCGGACTTCGCGCAGCGACATTTCACGCGCAAAGCGATACAAAGCGTTCATTCGCGGACGACTCCAGGCGTTAAAGTCACCCGCCATTATCACCGGCCCGCTGTGATGGGCAATCTGGTCGCCAATCGGCAGCAGCTGCTTGCTGTAGACATCCACGCCAAGACTAAAGTTGACCGCGTGGATATTTACCACCATCAGCAGCCGGGTATCCGGTAACGGGTAAACGGTGACCAACGCTGACTTTGCCAGCCGCAGGATAGGCTCGCGCTCGCGCAGTGGGCAGCAGTAAATGGGGTGGGCGGAAGCTAACGTCATCACGCCGGAAGGATGCTGCGGAAGTACCAGTGCCGGAACCTGGTCAGCGGCCAGATAATTGGAGGTGGCGAATTTCACTAACTCAGGCGTGGTTTGCGCTTCCTGTAATAACACCAGGTGCGCATCTTTACCGAAATTATTAAGCACGGATTTCCACTCGGCGCGCTGCTGTTTGAAAATGTTCCACACCAGCACGCGGATTTTCTCATCCGAACTTAACGGTACCCCGGCCGGAAAAGCCGGAGTCATGCCAGCAAACGACCCCGGAGGTAAGATTCTCTCCGCGGGTTGTCCGGCGACGTAGCGCATGGCATAGGTATTCTTTCGCAATTTAGGCATCAAACCTCGATAACAGGAAACCAGCCCGAGACTGCAGCTGGTCCTTCTGTTATAGGGATTTTTGTATACACTTTCAATGCAATTTGCCAGAAACCTTTATCCTTCTACGGAAAGAACCGTAGCACAGCGCTGAGGCTTATCTAGCCGGCCGCTAAGAACCACCAGCAACAGCGCGACCAGAACTATCAGCGCGCCAATCCAGGGCGTCTGATCCAGACCATAATGTTCTACCGTCTGCCCGCCAATCACCGATCCTAAGGCAATCCCGATGTTAAAGGCGGCAATATTCAGGCCTGAGGCAACGTCAACCGCGCCTGGAGTATACTGCTCCGCTTTCTGCACAACGTATACCTGCAGACCCGGAACGTTACCGAATGCGAAGATGCCCATCACCAGTACCGTCGCCAGCGCCGCATACTGAATGCTGGCCGTAAACTGAAAGATCAGCAGTAAAGCAACCAGGGCGGCAAAAATCAGCTTCAGCGCGGGCACGGCGCCATGCTTATCCGCCAGCTTTCCGCCCCATACGTTGCCCACCGCTACAGAAACACCGTAGCCCAGGAGGATCCAGCTAACGGCCGCCGGGCTAAATCCGGCAAGATCCTGCATCATCGGCGCCAGGAAGGTAAAAGCGGTGAATACGCCGCCATATCCCAAAGCCGTAATGGCATAGATTATCAGTAAACGGGGATGAGTCAGAACCTGGAGCTGGGCGCGCAAACCGGCGCTGACACGACCGGGAATGTTATTCGGCACCAGGATAAGGCTGCTCATTAACGCGATTACGCCAAGGATCGACACGGCAAGGAACGTCTCGCGCCAGCCAAAGTGTTGGCCGATAAAGGTGCCCAATGGTACGCCGGTCACCAGCGCAACGGTCAGACCGCCAAACATAATCGCAATCGCCGAAGCCGCTTTCTCTTTCGGGACCAGGCTGGTCGCAATTGTCGATCCGATCGAAAAGAATACCCCGTGCGCCAGTCCCGTCAGCAGGCGTGCCAGAACCAGAGTTTCATAACCCGGCGCCTGCCAGGCCAGCAGGTTACCGGCGGTAAACAGCGCCATTAACGCCAGCAGCAGTTGCTTACGCGGCATACGCCCGGTCAGCGCGGTGAGCACCGGGGCGCCAATCGCCACGCCGAGCGCGTAGATAGAAACCAACAGCCCCGCTGAGGGTAGCGAAATAGCGAGTTGTTCTGCAATGGTGGGCACCAGGCCCACAATGACAAATTCGGTCGTGCCAATAGCAAAGGCACCGATAGTTAAGGCAAGTAGCGCCAGCGGCATAATGTACTCCGTATCAACATGATTAAGATGACACGTAGTATGAAGAGATGCTTTAATAACAAAAATAGCCAAAGTATCAATAGAATTTTGCCACAGGTGCAATAATGAGAGCTACCTCAGAAGAAATCGCCATTTTTGTCGCCGTGGTCGAGAGCGGCAGCTTTAGCCGCGCAGCGGAACAGCTAGGTCAGGCCAATTCCGCCGTCAGCCGGGCGGTGAAAAAGCTGGAATCAAAGCTCGGCGTGAGCCTGCTTAACCGTACGACCCGTCAGCTAAGCCTGACCGAAGAAGGAGAGCGTTATTTCCGTCGCATGCAGGTTGTGCTTCAGGAGATGGCCGCTGCCGAAAATGAACTTCTGGAGAGTCGTACGACGCCAAGAGGACTATTACGGGTTGATGCCGCGACGCCGGTGATACTGCATTTTCTGATGCCGTTGATAAAACCCTTCCGCGAGCGTTATCCAGAGATGAGCCTTACGCTGGTCTCGTCCGAAACCTTTATCAATCTGATTGAGCGGAAAGTTGACGTCGCGATCCGCGCCGGCACGCTGACCGATTCCAGCCTGCGCGCCAGGCCATTGTTTAATAGCTACCGCAAAATAATCGCTTCACCGGACTATCTCGCTCGCCATGGAACGCCGCAAAGCGTCGCTGAGCTAAAAAATCATCAATGCCTCGGTTTTAGCGAACCTGCTTCATTGAATACCTGGCCAGTCTCCTGCTGCGATGGCCAACTGCTGGAAATCGAAAGCGAGATATCTTCCAATAGCGGAGAAACGCTCAAGCAGCTGTGCCTGGCCGGTAACGGAATCGCCTGTCTGTCGGACTATATGGTGGATAAGGAAATTGCTGAAGGGGCGTTTGTCGAGCTGCTGGCTGATAAACGGCTGCCGGTTGAAATGCCGTTTAGCGCGGTTTACTACAGCGACAGAGCCGTAAGCACGCGGATCAGAGCCTTTATCGACTTTCTTAGCGAACATGTAAAACAGCTCCCGAAGGAGCTGTAAGAGGGTTGTAGAGTACAGAGGGGGATTAGATTAGTCCCATTCAGGCGCCAGACCGTCCGGGCTAACCAGACGATCGTTGCAGTCCAGGGCGGCGATCGCCTGGCGATCGTCTTCATCAAGCTGCAGATCCTGAGCTTTAAGGTTGCTTGCCAGGTTTTCGCGCCGCGTCGAAGACGGAATTACCGCATAACCTTCGCCCATTGCCCAGGCCAGGATAACCTGTGCCGGCGTGGCATTATGTTTCGTCGCAATACGTGCAATCACTTCATCTTTCAGTGCCTTACCGTAGGCCAGCGTCATGTAAGAGGTGATATGAATACCGTGTTCACGCGCCCAATCAACCACTTTGCGGTTCTGCAGGTACGGAGAGAGTTCAACCTGGTTGGTTGCAATATTCTCTGCGCCAACGGCGGCAATTGCCCGCTCCATCAGCGGAATGGTGAAGTTAGAAATACCAATCTGACGGGTCAACCCCTGCTTTTTCGCTTCCAGCAGCGCGGCCATAAACTCTTCGACGGCAACGGCATCGTTTGGCGACGGCCAGTGGATTAACGTCAGGTCGACATAGTCAGTCCGCAGCTTCAGCAGGCTCTCTTTCAGGCTGGCGATCAGCTTGTCTTTGCTGAGATTTTCAATCCAGATCTTGGTGGTGATGAACAGTTCATCGCGCGCAACGCCGCTTTCAGCAATAGCCTGACCCACAGCAGCTTCATTATCATAGATTTGCGCGGTATCAATGGTGCGATAGCCCAGCTCAAGCGCCGTTTTTACAGATGCAATAACCACGTCATCTTTCAGACGGAAGGTCCCAAGGCCAAATGCAGGGATTGTCATGATTTTCCTCTTTATTCATTCATATCGGTTAACGAGGGTAATTATGACCAACGAGAGGATTGAGAAAAAGAGCGCTAAACGCAGAGGATTTTTGCTAAAAAAGCAATAATAAAGCGACAGGCAAAGAAAAAGCCCTGAGCAAATGCTCAGGGCTTTTAATAAGTGGCGGAACGGACGGGACTCGAACCCGCGACCCCCTGCGTGACAGGCAGGTAT
>OJWU01000004.1_pt1 | contig 181860 bp, 180 predicted proteins | sample 1600531 | NCBI WGS metagenome assembly OJWU01 (sample SAMN04436822, study PRJEB24849) | human gut metagenome | biome: human gut; feature: NICU; material: stool | host: Homo sapiens | place: USA: Saint Louis, MO | collected 2011-05-27 | reverse complement strand
CAAGCCAACTTGTCGTCAAAATCGGTGTTGCAAAAACGGGAGTGACCATAGATTCCGTTTTCTGAGGCGACCCCTTATACAGGTTATAAGTTTAAGCGTTTAACCTACCGTCGCGAATTCCGGTAGTTTGTAAAACATCATTACTGGAGTGATACGATGCATATTATCAATGCTAAAGAACAGCATAGTACTGCGATACGCAATATTTATGCTCACCACGTCCTGCATGGTACAGGTAGCTTCGAAACCGACCCCCCGGACGCACAAGAGATGCTTAGCCGACTGAGAAACGTTCAGTCTCAGGGATTCCCATGGTATGTCGCCCTGCTGGGCGATACCGTCATTGGCTACTGTTATATTTCGCGTTACCGCGAACGCCATGCTTATCGGTTTACGGTTGAAAACTCGATATATATTGATCCGGCTTATCAGCGACAGGGCGTCGGAAAAGCATTGCTTGGTCATGCTTTAAAATGGGCCCAGTTCCGGGGATATCGTCAGATGATTGCTGTTGTGGGGGACAGTGCAAACGTAGCTTCTGTATCGTTACATATCCGTGCAGGATTTACTGAAATAGGCACACTGAAGGACATTGGTTTCAAGCATGGCCGCTGGCTGGACACGGTTTTGCTACAACTAAATCTTGGTGAAGGGAGTAGTACTCAGCCAAAAGATTAAGGTCTTATGCTCTGAGGCAGTAAAAAGGGGGCATTTGCCCCCTTCATCTTTATTTCAGTCGTTTACCTGCACCATCAACGACTTTTTCACCGTCTTCCTTGGTGAAAGCCGCTTTCTGAGCATCTGGAAGGATATCCAGAACCACCTCGGAAGGACGGCACAGTTTAGTTCCCAGCGGCGTCACCACTATTGGGCGGTTAATCAGGATCGGGTGTTGCAGCATAAAATCGATGAGCTGATCGTCCGTAAATTTATCTTCTGCAAGACCCAGTTCCTCATAAGGCTCGACATTTTTACGCAGCAAAGCCCGGACTGCAATACCCATATCGGCAATGAGTTTGACCAGCTCATCGCGTGAAGGAGGAGTCTCAAGGTAAAGAATAACGGTCGGCTCAGTACCGCTGTTGCGGATCATCTCCAGCGTGTTACGCGATGTGCCGCAGGCTGGGTTGTGATAAATGGTGATGTTGCTCATTTCAGTATCTCATTACAAAGTGACAGAGAGACGTAGCGCCAGCGCGGCCAGCGTTACAAACAACACAGGCAGAGTCATGACGATCCCGGTGCGGAAATAGTATCCCCAGGTGATGGTCATGTTCTTCTGTGACAGAACATGCAGCCAGAGCAGCGTTGCCAGGCTACCAATAGGTGTAATTTTCGGCCCAAGATCGCAGCCAATCACGTTGGCATAAATCATCGCCTCTTTGATAACGCCTGTTGCGGTGCTGCCATCAATAGAGAGCGCGCCAACCAGCACGGTAGGCATGTTGTTCATGATGGAAGACAGGAAAGCCGTCAGGAAGCCAGTACCAAACGTCGCGGCCCACAGGCCTTTATCTGCCAGCACGTTCAGCACACCGGAGAGGTATTCCGTTAGCCCGGCGTTACGCAGGCCATAGACCACCAGATACATCCCCAGTGAGAAGATGACGATCTGCCAGGGTGCACCGCGCAGCACTTTGCCGGTGTTAATGGCATGGCCTCGTTTCGCCACCACAAACAGGATGGCAGCGCCAACAGCCGCAATCGCGCTGACCGGAATACCGAGCGGCTCAAGGACGAAAAAGCCAACCAGAAGAAGGATCAACACTATCCAGCCGGTTCTGAAGGTTGCCAGATCTTTAATCGCTTTTGCCGGTGCTTTCAGAAGAGCCAGGTCATAAGTTGGCGGGATATCTTTACGGAAAAACAGATGCAGCATCACCAGCGTGGCGATAATGGCGGCGATATCCACCGGCACCATGACCGACGCATACTCCGTGAAGCCCAGTCCAAAGAAGTCAGCAGAAACGATGTTAACCAGGTTCGATACGATAAGCGGCAGACTGGCCGTATCGGCAATAAACCCGGCAGCCATCACGAATGCCAGCGTAGTGCCTTTACTGAAACCTAATGCCAGCAACATGGCGATCACGATCGGCGTCAGAATCAATGCTGCACCATCATTAGCAAACAGTGCCGCCACCGCTGCACCGAGCAAAACAATATAGGTAAACAGCAAACGCCCACGACCATTGCCCCAACGTGAAACGTGCAGCGCCGCCCATTCGAAAAAGCCCGATTCATCGAGCAACAGACTGATAATAATCACGGCAATAAACGTTGCTGTAGCGTTCCAGACGATATTCCAGACAACAGGGATATCGCCTAAATGCACAACACCAGAAATCAACGCCAGTACCGCGCCCAGCGTCGCACTCCAGCCGATCCCTAATCCTTTCGGCTGCCAGATAACCAACACGATGGTCAGGACAAAAATAGCGGCTGCCAGTAACATAAATCCTCCAGACAGGGCGGCTCGGCCGCCCTGTATACACAAAAATTAAACAGCCAGCTCTCTGAGTTTTTCGATGCCAGTGGGTTCTGATGCCAGCACGGGTACTAACGCGACACGTTTGGCATGTGTGCTCTGCACGGCTTCGATCTGAGGCAGCTCTTGTTGAGCACGCTGACAAAGTAGTGGTGAACGCGTCTCAGCAGTGGAAAGACTATTATTGATAATCCAGCCCCAGGGATGAATTCCTGCGCGTTCAAGATCGGCCTGCAGGTTTGCCGCCTCCAGTACTGGTGTGGTTTCAGGCAGAGTGACCAGCAGAACTTTGGTACGTTCCGGGTCCTGAAGCTGCATCATCGGAGTGGTAAAATGACCTTTATCCCCCATCTTCTTAGCAATCTCACGGTGATAAGCCCCGGTAGCATCAAGCAGTAATAGCGTATGCCCGGTAGGTGCCGTATCCATGACCACAAACCGTTTGCCGGCTTCACGGATGACACGTGAGAACGCCTGGAACACCGCAATCTCTTCAGTGCAAGGTGAACGTAAATCCTCTTCCAGCAGCCGTTTCCCCGCTTCATCCAAATCCCGGCCCTTCGTCTCCAGAATATGCTGGCGATAGCGTTCGGTTTCATCATGAGGGTTGATTCGGCTAACCTGCAGATTATTGAGGCTACCGTTCAGCGTTGTGCTCAGGTGCGCGGCAGGATCCGAAGTGGTGAGATGGACATCAAATCCCATGTCCGCCAGCCTGACAGCGATGGCCGCAGCCATTGTGGTTTTACCCACGCCACCTTTGCCCATCAGCATAATCAAACCGTGTTCACTGCGGGCGATATCATCGACCAGGCCAGAAAGCGACATATTCTCTGGCTTGTTTTGTATACTTTGTTCAGGAAGCGATGCTATCTCCGCGTGTTCGTTGAGCAGGCCTTTCAATGCGGAAACACCAACCATATTCAGTGGCTGAAGGAACAGTGTGTCTGTCGGCAAGTCAGATAACCCCACGGGAAGATTTGCCAGCGCCTCTTGCTCCCGTTGCCATATTGCAGCGGCCAGTGAGTCACGTTCTGCTTCGCTCGCAGGCAGGACACCATTAATGACCAGGTACTGATTTTTCAGGCCAATGGCTGATAATTCGTCATGAGTGCGGGCGACTTCCTGCAGTGTTGATTTTTGCAGTCTCGCGACCAGTACCAGGCGCGTACGTTCGGGGTCAGACAATGCTTCAACCGCATGAGCATATTGCTCACGTTGCTTTTCCAGCCCCGCCATCGGGCCGAGGCAGGAAGCGCCTTCCGGGTTACTTTCAATGAAGCTACTCCAGGCGCCAGGAAGCTGGAGAAGACGAATAGTGTGACCCGTCGGGGCGGTATCAAAAATGATGTGATCGAAGCGGGTCAGCAGAGAAGCATCCGTCAACAAGCCTGTGAATTCATCGAACGCAGCAATCTCTGTCGTGCATGCGCCCGAGAGTTGTTCGTTGATACCATTAACAACGTCATCAGGCAAAAGACCTTTAATAGGATCAACGATTCTGGCCCGGTATTGCTGTGCCGCATCTTGCGGGTCAATCTCCAGAGCTGACAACCCTGGTACGGAGGCCACTGGCAAAATGGTATTGCCAATCGTCTGGTCAAAGACCTGGCCTACGTTTGAAGCCGGGTCAGTACTGACAAGCAAAACACGTTTGCCCAGCTCAGCCAGGCGTATAGCCGTGGCGCAGGAAATAGAGGTTTTACCTACACCACCTTTACCGGTAAAAAACAGATAAGGCGGGATATTCTGTAAAAAATTCATATGTCCTCCTGACATATTCAGCAACAGGAAGTCTTACCACCACAGCAACTTGTTGGTGCTAAGCCTACTTTCTCCAGCGGAATGCCAAACCAGCGAGCCAGTTCAGCACGTCTGGGATAACGTCCTGCCATCACCGTTTCGCCATCCAGCAACAGCAGCGGAAGCCCTTCAGCCCCTGATACTTCGAGGAATGCTTTCACTTTTTCGTTCTCAACGAAGCTCATCGGCTGTTGCGCCAGGTTGAAACGCTCGATCTGAACCCCTCGCTCTTTCAGCCATTGCACATCAGCAGAAAAATCAACCAGTACCTGGTCGACATCTGAGCCACAAACACCGGTACTGGGGGTTCGAGGTCCAATGATGTAAAAAACCACGCTAAGAGGTTAATTCATTGTTTGTATTCAAATTTAATGGTCTTAACTCGCCCTTCAGAATATCTTCCGGTAACGAAAACGTATAATGTCCCAGCATATTTATATGGCCATGTATCAGCGGCGATAATCTTGCCAGATGCTCCTCTTCAGGTGTTTCCCCCGATTTGCGAAGATGTGACAACGCCTCCTGCATGTAAAGTGTATTCCACAGCACAACCGCATTGGTCACCAGACCCAGAGCACCGAGTTGATCTTCCTGCCCTTCACGGTAGCGTTTTCTAATCTCACCACGTTGTCCGTAGCAAATGGCTCGAGCCACTGCATGGCGTCCTTCTCCCCGGTTGAGCTGAGTGAGGATCCGACGCCGGTAATCCTCATCATCGATATAGTTGAGAAGATACAACGTCTTGTTGACCCGGCCCACTTCCATAATCGCCTGAGCCAGACCAGATGGTCGGCTACTTCTCAACAGTGAACGAATAAGCTCTGATGCATGGATGGTCCCAAGCTTCAGTGAGCCCGCCATTCGCATCATTTCATCCCATTGGGATTCTATTTTTGACAGTTCAACACATCCCCGGGCCAGCTCATTCAGGGCACCATAATGTGCCGTTTTATCTGCCCGCCAGAATATCGCCCCGCCTGCATCGGCCAGACGAGGGGAAAACTGGTAGCCCAGTAACCAGAACAGGCCAAAAATGATATCGCTGGATCCTGCCGTGTCCGTCATAATTTCTACCGGATTCAGCCCGGTCTGCTGCTCCAGAAGCCCTTCCAGTACAAAGATGGAATCACGAAGCGTCCCGGGAACTACAATGCCATGGAAACCGGAGTATTGATCGGAGACGAAGTTGTACCAGGTGATACCGCGTCCTGAACCAAAGTATTTACGATTTGGTCCGGAATTAACCGTTTTAACCGGTGTGACAAAACGCATACCATCTGCGGAGGCAACCTCACCACCTCCCCAGTACCCCGCGAGCGGCAGCGTGGACTGAAAATCAACCAGCCGTGCATTAGCGGTGACCAGCGTTTCTGCCCTGAGATAATTTTGTTTAACCCAGCTCAGACGATGGCGAGTAAGCGCGGGAATATTATGCTTTATCAGGGGTTCATGCCCTATATTGCAGGCTTCTGCCAGCAGTGTTGCGCACAGACTGACCTGGAGATCCTGCGCCCGAGCACCTGATTCACTGACGTGGCTGAATTCGCGGGTAAAACCGGTTCGGGCATCTATTTCAAGCAACAGCTCCGTCAGATCAACCGGAGGGATCAATTCTCTTACCCGACGATTCAATTGTATCAGTGCCGGTGGCTCATCCAGTTTATCCAGACTGCTAATCGTCAGTGAGGGATGCTTACCTTCATTGCTTATGCTGACCGCTGCGTTGCAGGCAAAACGTGAAGCCACTGATTTCCATGTGTCATCAAGCCGCGTAGCCAGTTGTTCTGCTGCTTTAGTTCCGTCTGATGGATGACCCAGCGCCCGACATACCGGGATGCGTTGTGCCTGCCATTCAGCTCCCTGAAGCAATTTTTGACGCGGGTCCCCCCACCGATCACTGTTCTCCAGCCAGAGATCACGACGGCGCAAAGAATCTTGAAGGCGCTCGAGAAGACACAGCGAGTAACCCGCTCGTAGAATCCTACCATCTCTGTCGTAGACCAGACGTTTCCATGGGCCGGAAATGATTTGCTCTGGTGCATCGTCGAGAATTCGCTTTTTTGAGCCACTCAGTTCGGCCAGATAATGGATTGCTGACAACGTGAGCTCCCCGGCCGGGGCGGCCTGAAAGTGTAAGTCACGCAACATCGCGGACAGGAAACGCTTCACCCGTCCATATTGTTCCACCATTTCATCCTGAAACTGAGTATCTTGCGGGCGCGCCAGCTCATTTACCTTGCCGACGGATTCAGCCAGTTTGTCCTTTGGTATGCGGCGAAAAATAGCCTGCCGCAGAGCTGCTTCATCGGTGTTCTCATCAAGTAATAACGTGCATGCCCGTGCCAGTAATAGCGCGGCACGATCAAGATCTTTCAGGGTCCTGAGCCGCTTTTTCTGCCCGATATTTTTTGCAGAACGCGTGATATCCAGAATAAGCATATCCAGCACATCCACGGCCTCGTCAAGCGCCGAAATTTCCTGTGCTTTCACAAACGCAGTAAGCACGGCCAGTCGCCGTTCGTCAGGCATTCTTGAAATGTATTTCACCGAAGCCATTCCGGCATAACGGGCCAAATTCCGCAGCTGGATGGCAGGCAGACCGGAGAAATTCAACCGGGAAAACTCCATGCTACGCAGTCGGGTATATCGCTCCAGGGCGTCTGTAAATGACGGCCCACTGATAGTGACAGGACCTTTTCGCATCTCCTCCAGCACCGATATACGCTGCCCTTCAGGTATTTCAAGTAAACCGTCCAGTTGTGTTTTCTGCCAGCTGTCAGGCAACAAAGCCAGCCTTCGCCATAATCGTCGACTTGCCCGTTCGCGTACTTCGCCAATCAGCCTTGTCAGAGTCGAGGCTGCGGGTAGCAGGATCTTATTTTGCAGCAACCATGCGGTAGCAAAATCAAACAGCAGACCTGGACGCTCATTGCTGAGCCAGGCGCGAGTATAGAGCAAACGCTTCAGTCTGAATGTCCAGGGGAAATCACCAAAATCATGATAATCATAATAGAGCTTGATAAGCCCCTGATGCTCCCAGCGGGTATTTTCTCTTTCAGCATACCGGGAAAGGATCTCTGGTCGGCTGATGTTCAACTGTGCCGCAATGTAAAAACGGATGAATGAGGGAATTTGAAGGGGATCAGGAAGAAACGTTCCCAGAAAGCGCGCCGTAGTCAGCTGAAGTGCAATCCCCAGCCGGTTATGTTTTCCCCGTCGCTGATTAATAAAAGCAAGGTCACGCTCATCCAGATGAAAATACCGAGCCAGCTGAACCTCATTTGGGTCTGCCACATAGCGACCGTAGTTTTCTGTCTGTTCGCTGGTAAGAAAGTCATCACTCATTGCGCATCCTTTCGTAAACGGGAGTTCTGTCCTTTTTTTAACCGTCTCAAATATTATAAGTTTTGAGACCTTTTAAAGTGCGTGCTTACATGAGTATCAAAAATCGTGTTTTATGCTTTATGATACTACGCAGTATCAGTATCGATTTGTGAGACCAATATGGCATTACTGGGATATGCAAGGGTATCAACGAGCCATCAGAAACTGACGGCGCAGATCATGGAGCTGAAATCTTCAGGCGTCAGAGATGACCGGATTTTTACTGACATGATGTCGGGCGCCACGGACGAACGTGAAGGGTTACAACGGCTGCTTGCCCGTGCCGAAAAAGATGACATTATCATGTGTACCAAAATGGACCGGCTTGGCCGCAACACAGCGGATATGATCCACATTGTTGATGCCTGCTATAAAAAGGGAATAGCCATCCGGTTTCTGGAGAATGGACTGAGTACTGAAGGCACGATGGGTAAAATGGTCATTCAGATCCTTGCTGCCGTTGCTGAAGCTGAGCGGGAGCGGATCCTGGAGCGCACAAACGAAGGCCGGGTCATCGCCATGGCGGCAGGCGTCAGGTTTGGACGGAAACCTCATCACAAATCGGCCGCCGCACTGGAGCTTATCCGGCACGAAACGCCCATTAAACTGGTGATGGAGAAAACCGGCATATCCAGGGCCACCTATTTCAGGTTAAAAAAACTGGGCCCAGGCAGTTAACCCGACGCAGGCAGCGATTTTTTCCTGTGCCGGAAAGGGTTTCGCGGTTGATGCTGATGATCCCCTGCTTAAAAACAGAGTTAACATTGCCCACAATATTGCTGGTTTTGATGAGCCGTTAAAGGAGTTTTATGAATGGATGGATGTATCTGGTGATTGCCGGCATAGCCGAAGTCTTTTATGCCGCGTCAATGCTCCGGACTGAGGGATTTACCCGGATCTACCCCAGTATTTTTTGCCTGACATTTATCGGTGTGAGCATGTACTTTTTGTCCCTGGCAACACGGACTATTCCTGTAGGAACCGCTTATGCGGTCTGGGTCGGGATTGGTGCTTTAGGGACAGCAGCGTACGGAATAATTTACTTAAATGAAGATAAGGGCCTGTTACGCATTGCCTGTTTCGGACTGATTCTGGCGGGTATCATTGGCCTGAAAATTCTGGCAGGACACAAGCATCTGTAGGTTCTCATCCATAAACAGAACTCCGGGGGCATTCTGATTTTAGACATCAGCATGCCTCTCCCTTTCCCCTTTTTGAAATGGGACATTACCCGCTACATTAATAACAGGCGAGAGAACCGACATAACCGGGGGCGGCCAGGAAAAGTTGCCATGATTGACAAAAAGACTGCTTTTTGTTTGTACCTGCATGATTAACGGTGCGAATTTTTTCGGCAAACTATAAATGCGGGCACCAGTGTGATGATAAGCACCTGAATAAATGCCGACGGTAATGAAGGTGGCCCTGTTGATTAATAAGTTTGCAGGGAAATAAAAATCCCCGTCATCACGGGGATTTTCCGGACCCGAATGCGTTACCGGGAAGGATGCGAAGGAGAAAAGCGCAGTATCAGCATACCCGCCAGTGCTGCCAGTACAGAGCCGGCAAGTACCCCCACCTTGACCTCGTCCACCAACAGGGGGCTTTCTGCAAACGCCAGGTTGCCGATAAACAGGCTCATGGTAAACCCTATTCCGCACAGGACCGATACGCCGTAAACCTGCAGCCAGGTACTTTTTTCAGGCCGTTTTGCCAGGCCCAGGCTGACGGCCAGCAGCGACAGGCCGAAAATGCCCGCCTGCTTGCCAACAAACAGGCCCAGCGCAACGCCGACCGGTACCGGCGACATCAGGTCATCAGCCGTCATACCGGAGAGCGCGACCCCCGCATTTGCGAAGCCAAACAGCGGCAGTATCAGAAACGTCACCCACGGATTGATGCCGTGCTCCAGCCGGGCAAGAGGGGATTGTTTATCCGGATCGGTTACCCGCAGCGGGATAAAGAGCGCCAGCAGGATACCCGCGATGGTGGCGTGCACCCCGGACTGAAGCATGAAAAACCACAGCACGCCCCCCGCCAGCAGATAGGGAAACAGCCGGGTAATCCCGGCACGGTTCATGATAAACAGCAGAGCAACCGTGACCGCCGCACCGGCCAGCATCAGAAACGAAATATTACTGGTATAGAAGAGCGCAATAATAGCCACTGCGCCCATGTCGTCCAGAATAGCCAGCGCCGACAGGAAAATTTTCAGCGAGGCAGGTACGCGACTGCCCAGCAGTGCCAGTACCCCGAGCGCAAAGGCAATGTCCGTGGCGGCAGGAATTGCCCAGCCAGCGAGGGTTTCATCGCTGCCCGCATTAAACCATACGTAAATGGCCGCAGGCACGGCCATCCCGCCCAGCGCGGCAAATCCCGGCAGCGCGCGCTGGCCCCAGGTGGCAAGCTGACCGGTGAGAAGCTCGCGCTTGATTTCCAGGCCGACCATCATGAAGAACACGGCCATCAGGGCGTCGTTTATCCAGTGCTCAACGGAGAGGCCGGCGGCGTTGTATTTCAGGAATACCTCATATCCCTCCCTGAGCGGAGAGTTAGCCACGATGATAGCGGCTGCTGAGGCGATGATGAGCACGATGCCGCCGGCTGCGGGCGAGCTGAAAAATGCAGATGGCACTTCTGACATCCTCTTTTTATTTCTGTCTGGGATTTCTGACACACTCCCTCCCTTTATTCAAAAAAAACAGGCCTTCCCCTGATATACAACCGCTGGTTATCAGAGGATAAGCCGGCTGAGCTACGCTGAAGATATAAAAAATACGATAATTAATTGCTGATAAATTAACGAATTAGCGTGACGTTAATTTTATCATAACGTCCGGCCCGCTTCAGGCGGAAGAGGTAAAGCCCTGTAAAGCTGCCGCAGGCAGGGGCATTTTTATCCGTCATCAGCCACACGCTCACAGCAGCCATGTGACGACAAAAAAACCCAGGGCAGTCATCAGAATGGAGCCGGTTACGTGTACCAGCAGTGAAGTAAACGCCCAGAAATAATTACCGGACTGCAGCTGTGAGAATATTTCCAGGGAAAACGTGGAAAACGTGGTCAGCCCACCGCACAGCCCGGTGATAACAAGTAATCGCCAGGCCGGATCCAGGTCAGGATGGCGCATGAACCAGGCCAGCGACGCACCAATGATAAATCCGCCCGCAAGGTTCACTACCAGCGTGCCCGGTGGCAGGTCAGGAAACAGGCTGTTCAGGCGTGCGCCAAGCAGCCAGCGGATCAGGCAGCCAGCGGATCCACCAATGATAATGGCCAGATAAGATTTCACGGGGTTTACCTCTGTGTCAGAGGGAGTATGCAGGCTGATGATACGGGGCGGCCTGACATACTCCCGGTTAAAGGGGAGTAATATCAGGCGTCATCAGCTTCTCAGGGGAAGCGGTTGGGTAAGGTGGAACGCCATCACCTCGCCGCAATTCTGGCCCGGTCACGGGCGTTAATCAAGCGGCTATCCACTGTTTTTGTGCGACTCCCCCTGCGGCGGGCATGAGGAGCCCGTTTTCAGGCTTGACCTGAAGAGCATTAAAAATTATCGTTTCGGCAGCATTTTATATCTGACTGTGAGTCATGCACATTACGCCACCCTGAGTTTCTCTTCGCCCGTCCTTTATCAGAGAGCCTGCCGCGACAGCCAGTCCGCGCCGGGTACCGTTCTCTCATATCCGTTACGGGACTGCCACCTTTCACGGTGAACCCGCGTGTACCTGCTTCAGGGACGCAGGCGCCGTGTCCGCAGCAGCCGGTACGGACACGTCGTGATTAATCGGCGGGCTGCAGCCCGCCTTCAGGGATATTCATGCGTCAGCTTTTTCGGTTTATGTTTCATCACGCCTCTCACCTTACGTTCGGTGCGATGCTGATGGCCATGTCCAGCTTTGGACAGACCTATTTTGTCTCACTTTACGGGCAGGATTTTCGTGAGGCCTTTGGGCTCACCGACGGCGGACTGGGCGGCCTGTACGCAATCGGAACGGTGATGAGCGCCATCACGCTGACCTGGGCCGGACGGCTGATTGACTACACCACGACCCGCCGCTTCACGCTGGCGGTCACCCTTTTGCTGCTCACGGCCTGCCTGCTGGTTTCCGGCGCACAGGCGGCGTGGATGCTGTGCATCGGGTTTTACTTTCTGCGCCTCGGCGGCCAGGGACTGATGGTGCATACTGCGCTGACCGCAACGGCGCGCCAGTTCCCCCTTGATGCAGGCAAGGCGCTCGGCGCCATCGCGCTGGGGCTCTCGCTGGCGCAGGCCGTTTTTCCTGTGATTGCGGTGCAGATAAGCGCGCTGACGGGATGGCGCGCTGCCTGGGGCATCAATGCCGGAATGCTTGTTGCCGGCGTGGGGGTCGCGCTGATGTTTTTGCCCCGCGGGAAAGAGAAGCCGCTGCGTACGTTCAGAAAGCGGGGTGAGGAGAAAGAAAAAGAGGCGCCGGTATGGCGAAACCGCAACCTGCTGCTGACGCTGCCTGTCGTGCTGGCCTCCCCCTTTATCACCACCGGCTTCTTCTTCCACCAGGCGAGGCTGGCACAGGAGAAAGGCTGGGAGCTGTCGTGGGTGGCGGTATGGTTTATTGCCTATGCCATTACCCAGGCGGTATCGCTGCTGTCGTTTGGCCCGCTGATTGACCGGCTCTCACCACGCAGGCTGCTGCCGTGGTTTCTGATGCCACAGGCCCTGGCCATGCTGGCGCTATGGCTCAGCAACGGTCAGTGGGTGACGCCTTTTTACCTGATTATGACCGGCGTATCGTCGGCCATTGCCTCAACGCTTGCCACCGCGCTCTGGGTACAGCTGTTTGGTCCGGCGCAGCTGGCCAGGGTGCGCTCGGCGGTTGAGGCAGGGACGGTGATTGCCAGCGGGGCATCCCCGGTAATCATGGGCGTGCTGATAGATAACCATGTCACCCTGCATCTTCAGGCCCTGTTCTGCCTGGTCTACATTCTTGGCGCCAGCCTGCTGGCCACCGGTATCAGGACGGATGCGCCGCAATAACGCGCCTTTACCTTCATACCCGTCATCCTCTTTCCCCTGTGAAGGCGGGCCTGATATCAGGCCCGCCTGTTTCATCGCAGCATCAGCAGGGGCTGACGGCTTTCAGACAGCATTTCCGTGGTGTGGCTGCCAATAAAGAATCGCCGTAACCGGGAGTGCCCGCAGGCCCCCATTACCGTGAGGTCGATATCATGGGCGTCCGCGTAGCGGCACAGCGCCCCGGTTACGGACTCGTCTTCCAGCAGGCGTGTCTCGGTCGTGATACCGGCTTCCTGAAGAACAGCCTGCGCATCCTGCAGGGCTGACATGTCACCGTTGACCATCACGATATGACAGCTCAGGCCGTGCAGCAGCGGGCTGACCGTCAGGCGCGTCAGGTTTTTACGGCTCTCACTGCTGCCGTCGTACGCAAACATCACCCGCGCCGGCGGCGTAAACGTCTCCGGCACAATCAGCACCGGGTTTTTCTGCAGGCGAATGACGCTTTCCAGATGGCTGCCTACCTGATTCTGCGTCCCGCGGCGCCCCAGCACCATCAGCCGGACTTCGCCCAGCTCCGCCAGGATTTCGTCCAGTGCGCCGTGCTTTTGCAGCAGCTGTGCGTCCGGCTGTCCGGTCTGCTTCAGGAGCTCCGCACAGCCGGCCAGCACGGCCTTGCCCTGCGCCATCAGCAGCCGGCTGCGCTCACCCTCGACGCGGACCAGCGCTTCGGTCAGCTGCTCCCGGCTGTCAATACCAATGCTCCCGGTCAGGTCAGACACGGCGGGAGTCTCACTCTTTTCGAGCACGTGCAGCAGCGCCAGCGGCGCGCCAAGTTTACCGGCTGCCCAGGCAGCATACTCACAGACCGGCCGGGTTGACGGCGAGCCGTCAACGCAGGCAATAACGGTGTTATTCATGATGCTTTCTCCAGTAAATTAATGGCCACCCATCAGCTTTTCCACTTCTTCAGGCTTGTCATGCACTCCGAAGCGGTCAACGAGGGTGCGGGTCGCGTCATTCATACCCTTGATCTCCACTTCCGTGCCTTCGCGACGGAACTTGATAACCACCCGGTCCAGCGCGCTCACGGAGGTGATATCCCAGAAGTGGGCGTGCGTTACGTCAATCACCACGCGCTCCACCGCTTCACGGAAGTCGAAGTGGCTCATAAAGCGATCGGATGAGGCAAAGAATACCTGGCCGGCTACGGTATAGGTGCGGGTGTCGTCCTTCAGCTCAGAGGAGACCGCCATAAAGCGGGCGACCTTGGTGGCGAAGTTCAGCGAGGCAATCAGCACGCCGGTGAGCACGCCAAACGCCAGGTTATCGGTCGCCACCACCACCACCACGGTGGCCAGCATCACCACGCTGGTTGACAGCGGATGGCTGCGCAGGTTGCTGATGGAGCGCCAGGAGAAGGTGCCGATGGAGACCATGATCATCACCGCCACCAGAGCCGCCATGGGTATCCGGGACACCCAGTCGCGCAGGAACACCACCATCAGCAGCAGCACCACGCCGGCGGTGAGCGTGGAAAGCCGCCCGCGCCCGCCCGATTTGACGTTGATCACCGACTGGCCAATCATCGCGCAGCCCGCCATGCCGCCGATAAAGGAGGTGCAGATGTTGGCCACGCCCTGCGCCTTGCACTCGCGGTTTTTATCGCTCGGCGTGTCGGTCATGTCGTCCACGATGGTGGCGGTCATCATCGACTCCAGCAGCCCCACCACGGCAAGTCCTGCCGAGTACGGCAGAATAATCATCAGCGTGTCGAGGTTAAGCGGGATATCCGGGATCAGAAACACCGGCAGGCTGTCCGGCAGTTTGCCCATGTCACCCACGGTGCGCACGTCCAGGTGCAGCCACATGGAAATGGCGGTCAGCACGATGATGCAGACCAGCGGCGAGGGAATGGTTTTGTTCAGATACGGGAAGAGATAAATGATGCCCAGGCCCGCAGCGGTCAGGGCATAAACGTGCCAGGTGACGTTGGTCAGCTCCGGCAGCTGCGCCATAAATATCAGGATGGCCAGCGCGTTCACGAAACCGGTGACCACCGAGCGGGAGACGTAGCGCATCAGGCTGCCCAGCTTCAGGTAGCCGGCCGCCAGCTGCAGTACGCCGGTCAGCGCCGAGGCCGCCAGCAGATACTGCAGGCCGTGGTCTTTTACAAGCGTGATCAGCAGCAGCGCCATCGCACCGGTGGCGGACGATATCATTGCCGGACGGCCGCCGAGGAAGGCCATAACCAGGGGAATACAGAACGCAGAGTAGAGCCCGACCTGCGGGTCGACTCCGGCGATGATGGAAAAGGCGATCGCTTCGGGAATAAGCGCGAGCGCGACCACAATACCGGCAAGGACGTCACCACGGACGTTACCCAGCCAGTCCTTACGCGTCGAGGACAGCAGCATAGTCATTTCTCAGTTTTTGATTACGGTCAGCCCGTGAGGGCAAAAATTTTACGTACGAAAAAGCACATCCGCAGACGGGATGTTTTTGAGTGCGCGCCGAAGTTTATTCAGTGCGACAGAGGAGGGGTACGACTCAGGGTGGCGTAAGACGCATGGTGGTGTTTATCACTCCTTCACGGCTGACAGAGCAGCGCGGGTAATCAGAAAGACCGGATGAACAGACGTTCAGTACCGGCCACAAATGCCCGCCGGGCAGATGAACCACGGCAAAAAGCGCTTTTTACTCTACACGAATTGTTAACGGGGTCAACGCGCAGGGCAAAAACGCTGTTCATGGAATGCCGGTCAGGCGCATCCGGACGGAAAGTCCTTCTGCATGCTCAGGCTCGTCCGGCGTTCGCACATACATATGATTAAGTGAATATAAATTTGACGGAGAAAGTTTCACAGGTACACTCAGGTCAGTCACAATAAGGAGTCACCATGCCACCCGTGTCCCCCCTGCAGCTTTTTAAAAGCCTTTCCGACGAAACCCGACTCAGCCTCGTGCTGCTGCTACGCGAAAAAGGGGAGCTCTGCGTCTGTGAACTTACGTCCGTGCTGAAAGAAACTCAGCCCAAAATCTCACGGCATCTGGCTCTGCTGAGAGAAAACGGGCTGCTTACCGACCGGCGGGACGGAAAATGGATCCACTATCGTCTGTCGCCTCATATGCCGGCGTGGGCAGCGGCGGTTATCGAACAGGCTTATCTCTGCCAGCGGGATGATATCCGCCAGCTCAGCCGGCAGGCTGAACGCGATAACGCCACCACCAACGGCAAGCCTGTCTGCATTTAAAAATTTACCGGTATATATCTGGATTATCGAATATATTACGCATCGAAAATTTATCAGTCCGGTTTAACAGGCATTTGTATTCAATAGGAGCGGGTATGTTTCTGGCAGGTGCGATTTTCATCCTGACGCTGGTACTGGTCATCTGGCAGCCGAAGGGGCTGAGCATTGGCTGGAGTGCCGTCATCGGTGCGGCGCTGGCGCTGCTGACCGGCGTGGTGCACATCGGTGATATTCCGGTGGTCTGGCAGATTGTCTGGAACGCCACGGGCACGTTCATTGCGGTCATCATTATCAGCCTGCTGCTCGATGAGTCCGGCTTTTTTGAGTGGGCCGCGCTGCACGTTTCCCGCTGGGGAGGCGGCAGGGGCCGGCTGCTGTTCACGTATATCGTTCTGCTGGGTGCCGCAGTGGCGGCGCTGTTTGCCAATGACGGAGCCGCGCTAATTCTGACGCCGATCGTTATTGCCATGCTGCTGGCGCTGGGATTCACTCCCGGCTCCACGCTGGCGTTTGTGATGGCAGCGGGCTTTATCGCTGACACCTCCAGCCTGCCGCTCATCGTATCGAACCTGGTGAACATCGTAACGGCTGACTTCTTTACGCTGGGCTTCAGCGAGTACGCATCCGTCATGGTGCCGGTGAACATTGCCTCCATTGCGGCCACGCTGGTGATGCTTCATCTCTTTTTCCGCAGGGACATCCCGGTCACCTATGACCTGGCGAAGCTGAAGGCACCGCGGGAAGCCATCCGGGATGCACGAACCTTTAAGGCTGGCTGGGTGGTTTTGGTTCTTCTGCTGGTTGGCTTTTTTGCTCTGGAGCCGCTCGGCGTGCCGGTCAGCCTGGTGGCGGCGGTGGCGGCGTTTATTCTCTGGCTGGTTGCCCGCAAAGGACACGTGATTGACGCCGGCAGGGTGCTGAAAGGCGCGCCCTGGCAGATCGTTATCTTTTCGCTGGGCATGTATCTGGTGGTATACGGACTGCGTAACGCCGGACTGACTGATTACCTTTCCGCCGCCCTGAACCGGTTTGCAGAGCACGGCGTATGGGGCGCAACGCTCGGCACCGGCTTCCTGACGGCGGCACTCTCGTCCGTCATGAACAACATGCCCACCGTGCTGGTTGGCGCGTTGTCGATTGACGGTAGTAGCGCACAGGGCGTGGTGAAGCAGGCGATGATTTACGCCAACGTCATCGGCTGTGACCTCGGCCCGAAAATAACCCCTATCGGCAGCCTCGCAACCCTGCTGTGGCTGCACGTGCTGGCACAGAAAAACATCACCATCAGCTGGGGCTATTACTTCCGCGTGGGCATCGTGATGACCCTGCCGGTGCTTTTTGTCACGCTGGCCGCGCTGGCCCTGCGCCTGTCTGTTTAACTTTAACCCCGGGGCTGCGCCCGTGCAGCCCCTTTACGGAGTACCGCTTATGACTGACATTACCATTTACCACAACCCGGCCTGCGGGACATCCCGCAATACCCTGGCGCTTATCCGTAACAGCGGCGCCGAACCCACGGTTATTCTGTATCTGGAAACGCCGCCGTCACGCGATGAGCTGAAGAAGCTGATTGCGGATATGGGCATCGGCGTGCGCGACCTGCTGCGCAAAAATACCGAACCGTACGAACAGCTCGGCCTGGCAGAAGACCGCTTCAGCAATGACGAACTGCTCGATGCCATGCTGGCTCATCCGATCCTCATTAATCGCCCGGTGGTAGTGACACCGCTCGGCACGAAGCTGTGCCGTCCCTCCGAAGTGGTTCTGGACATACTGCCGGACCCGCAGCAGGGCGCGTTTACCAAAGAGGACGGCGAAGCCGTCATTGATGAGCACGGGAACCGCGTCAGCCACTGATTTTTTACCAGGCTGCGGGCATAACAGTGTGGAAAAAGCCGGCATCTGCCGGCTTTTTTATATGCTGCGCTGGTTGACCCGCTCAGAAAGCTGCGCGGCACTCTCTTTCCTTTCGCTGTAGCGGTCGGTGAGATAATCACTGCGACCGCGCGTCAGCAGGGTGAACTTCATCAGTTCCTCCATGACGTCCACTATGCGGTCATAATACGAAGAAGGCTTCATGCGGCCATCCTCATCAAACTCGGCCCAGGCTTTTGCCACGGATGACTGATTCGGGATGGTGATCATCCGCATCCAGCGTCCAAGAATACGCATCTGATTTACAGCGTTGAACGACTGTGAGCCGCCGCTGACCTGCATGACGGCCAGGGTTTTTCCCTGTGACGGGCGGACCGCGCCTGACGTCAGCGGTATCCAGTCAATCTGGGCCTTCATGATGCCGGTCATGGCCCCGTGACGCTCCGGAGAGCACCAGACCATGCCTTCCGACCAGAGAACCAGCTCCCGCAGCTCAGCCACTTTCGGGTGCGTCTCCGGCGCATCATCGGGCAGTGGCAGGCCGGACGGGTTGAAAATTTTCACCTCCGCGCCCATGGCCGTCAGCAGCCGGGCACCTTCTTCCGTTGTCAGCCGGCTGTAAGAGCGCGCCCGCAGCGAGCCGTAGAGCATCAGGATGCGGGGCGGATGCGTTATCTCTCTGGCCTTCAGCTTATCTTCCGTCAGCGGCGCGTCCAGGAGGGCCGGATCGATATTTTTCAGGGCATCAGTCAGGTTGTTCACAATGGGGTCTCTTCGGGAGTCTTTGCGGGTGACAGACTGCAGCTGCCGCCTGCGCAGCATTCTTCTGTCAGAAAGGCCATCAATTGCTCAAGCTGCGCATAGCAGGGCCTGCAGAACAGGGTACGACTCTGCCGTTCCTGGCTTATGAGTCCAGCGGATATCAGCGCTGAAAGATGATGGCTGAGCGTGGAGGCAGGAATCTCAAGGTGCTTCTGCAGTTCGCCAACCGGCAGGCCTTCATGACCCGCCCTGACCAGCTCCCGGTATATGCTGAGACGTGTCGGGTGGCCCAGTTCTCGAAGTGCGTTTGCAGCAGTGTTTAAATCCATAATACCTCCTTTATCTATATTTCCAGAATAATAGAAATATAGCCTGCGTCAATCGTTTCTGCCGTGAGGGTACCGCTTTCCCAATCATGCTCTGTCCGCCAGGTTATGGGGGGCAGAGCCAGAGCACTACCGAAATCCTTGCGAATACCCGTGCAGGGAATAATTTCCGCCCCCTTTATGGCCGGAAAAAAAACTGATAAACGTCGCCTTTTCAGAAGGTTGCTTTCTTAACGTGGTTTTTCGCATGGTTGGACCTCAGACCCCAGCTACATCTTTGGCGCATCGTTAGGCACCAGCCTGTTTGGCGTGATGGTGGATAAAATGGGCTGGCACGGCGGGTTCTATCTGCTGATGGGCGGGATCGTCTGCTGCATTCTGTTCTGCTACCTCTCTCATCGCGGCGCGCTGGAGCTTGAGCAACAGCGTAAGAACACGCAGCAGCAAGAAGCCGAGCTGGCGCTGGCCGACGCACAATAAGCGCCTGAACCCGGCAAAAGAGAGTGCCAGCCTGCTGGCACTCCTGAGGTTAATTCCACCGACATGCCGTTTTGGCCGCGTTAAATGCCAATGGCCTGCTGCTGCCGAAGGAATTCAGCGCTTACTTCGCCGGAATAATCAGCACCTGGCCCGGATAGATTTTATCGGGATGCGTCAGCATCGGTTTGTTGGCTTCAAAAATACGTTGGTAGTCATTAGCAGAGCCATACATCGCTTTAGAGATTGCGCTCAGGGTGTCGCCGGATTTCACCGTATAATAACGACTTTCCGCCCCGCTTTGCGTCACCTTCACGCTGTCATTAACCTGACCAACGCCGGTGACGTTACCTACCGCCACCAGAATTTTTTCCTTATCTTCTTGCGAACCGACATCGCCGGTAACCGTCGCGGTGCCGTCGTCCGCAACATCAATATTGACCTTTTCGGCACCGGGCAGATTAAGACCATCAATATGTTTTTTCAGCTTGTCGGCCTTATCTTCCTTGCTGCCGCCGGAGACGGCGTCCCATATTTTCTCGCCCGCTTCTTTGACAAAATTTAATAATCCCATCGTTCCATACCTCCATTACTGTTTCACGATCAAATATTCATCAGACCGGTTAAGCCCATTTCCAGGATGTCGGTTCTGCTACCCCAGAGCGGCAACCGCCTGAAGCAGCACAACCTGCCATCAAAGTATAATCAATAAGCGTCAACGTGCAGGATATTTGCCCGGATACGGCAGGAAAATCGGTACTCTGCCCAGTGGGCATGACATAAAATCAGGCGTTAACCCGCAGTGATGGCGAAAACGGCTCAGGTCGGGACAATCAGCTGCAGGCCTGGATAGCGCTGCAGCCAGCGTTTTTCCGCGACGCGCTGGCTGAAAATAGCCAGCTTATGCTGCGCAAATACCGGCGTGGGCCGCAGACGGAGTGCAAACAGATCGTCCAGCCCGTAGGGCGCAATAACCTCAATAAGCCCTGAACGTCCCATTCTGACCGCGATAGCCGTCGCCGTTTCAGGCCAGTACAGCAACGCATTCTCCGTGGAGTGATAAGGTTTATTACCGTTACGTTGATGCATTCTGGCCTGATTCTTCACCGACCAGTTAAAGGCGGATGATTGCTGGCGCAGCCTCTCTTCCAGCGCCCTATCGTCGGCGGCGCTGCCGCTTTTCGCGTCGAACCAGACAACATCCACATCACCCGAAACTGGCCTTTGCCCGTAGCCGTGCAGATGATCCCAGACCGCATCTCTGACAAAGCCGGCGCCAATCCAGCCATCGCTGAGTTCCAGCGCCTGAACGGCGTACAGCGCGTTCATTCTTATCGGGTCGTTTAACAACACGCTTTGTAAGAGGTCCTGATATTTCATGGTTTCCCTGTAAACGGCGATCGGTCCGCTAAGTGTATCAGCGTTCAGGAGGCGCCGCTTCAGGCGCCCCCTGTTATTGGGGTCAGTTTGGATATCGAAAATTATTTTACGTTTTAACCACTTAGATGTGAGAAAACCGCTCTCTGAGCGGATTTTCGTATCCCGATGAGCGATGCTGATAGCTCCTCTCAAACGATCTTAAGAAGATCCTTCTGAATCTTTGATCGTGATAGTGTAGGTTTTGTCGAAATCGCCTGATTTTGAAAGCATTCCGCCACCTAAGCCGCCATGTACTCGTACTTTAACTATACCTGCTTTTGTTGGTATCCCTCTAATCTGGATGCAATTATTGAATTCATCATCATCACAATACTGTAGGTGGAGACCTAAATTATCTGGATGAATATCTCCTGCAATGACCTGCTTACCATAAATATCATAAGAAAGAACTATTCCGCCAAATATATTTATTTGGTTATAGTAGGGAGTGCCAACAATTGCATCATTAAGAATCTCCCCTTCTGGAGTAAATTCTGCCTGTAACGAACAGGCGGAAAGTAAAAGTAAAGATAAAACAAAAAATATCTTCCCCATGTTTATTTTAATGGTTTAAAAACCATCCCTCCAAAAAATCTCTTGATAAAAAATTGCAAATCTTTTTTAGGTTTTATCCAATTTCTTTGTTTTCCCCAAGAAAACAATTCCAAACTAATATATCCGTTGGGATCTTGTGTGACTGAACCATTCCAGACAACCCAGTGTGTAGGTAAAATTGTTTTATTTGTACTATTTACAAGAACTCCATCGTTTATTAACGTAACGACTTTATAGCCTCGCTCAATATATTGATTTAAATCTCTGATTCCCTGGACACCCGCCTGAGTGATCCCTACATTACTAAAGACTATTTCATAACCGGCCTTTTCAAACCATTCCGTCAGTGTTTGCCACATTGTGATGCCAGCCACTGGCGAATCAAGAGCATCAAAGCTCAGCATGGTATTCTCTGAATCCCTGAGCCCAGCTAGTGTCATCCAGTCAGTACCGGCTATCTTTGGCCTGCCATCATCATAGTAAAATGCACCTGTAGGGTGACGACAGCCTTCACCAGGTGAGATGATTAAGTCACCTATTTTAGTTTTCCCGTACCGCCAAAGTTCACGGGCAGCTTGCGCATACACATCGGGGCGATCCTTTTGCAAACAGTAAAAAAATGCAGCAGGCCCACATACACTTGCTGCTATTTGATTAGGGAAATCAAATCCGTTAAATCTTTCATCTATTTGACGTTCTATTAAATTTTTATCAAAAGGGTCTCTGGGATTGCCAATGGGGTATTCCTTTGCAATAAATGGACGTTCCGGGATGGTGATTTTAATCTGCTTTGTTTCGCCCCCCTGACTCTCAGGTTTCATTGTACCTTTTGACTCAAAATAACAGGGGTTCTCCCGCTTCACCTGAGACCAGGCTTTGCCTGACGCAAATTCTTCCAGCGTGTACATCTTAGTGAACGGAACAGGCGTTACACAGTGCGTATGCAACATGGTTTTTCGATAAAGATTCATTTCCATAATATAAATTGTCGAGAGTGACTCATTTATATTTCCGGTCATGTGACTCTGTGTTTCATAATTTCCCAGAAACGGCTGTTGCTTCACATCCACAAGGGGCGATTTATTCCTGCTGGAGTCCATGCGATAAATGCACAGGTCATATAACAAAGCATCAGCTGGGACATTAGAGTTAATACGAGTACTGAGATAGTAAACAGCCATAATTAATCCATTAATATATGCAGGTTAATATTTTCAGCAGATTCAGCATAATGCCATCCGGTAACCCCGTGTTCATCGGTAACACCAGCTTCAGAACGTCCGTCCGGGAACATCAGAGTGTAGCGGCAACCAGCCATTAGCTGGCCATCGTCACCGGCGCACTGAAAGCGAATACAGTTTCGGGCACCGGAATCCTGTGCCTGTTGCGCCGGGACAGGGGACTGACTGGTATTGCGGGAGGTCAGAGAGCCGGTGTCTGTGCTGGTATACTGCGTGGCTGAACCGTACACGTAGTGATCTGGGCAATGGCACAGCACTCTGTCACCTGTGGCCGCATACGCTTTGCCTTCTTCTGCCCAGTCCTGCGCGGAGGCCAGAATTTCAAAATACCCGTTACATTTGCTGCATGATGCCTTGTCGCCGGTCCGGGCTATTGCTTTACTTCCTTCAAACCAGGACGCAGTCGCTGAAATGATTTCTCCGTAACTCGTTTTATCACCCAAACAGGCCAGTGCTCTTGCCATTATTAATCCCTCAATATATAAGCGGTTATACTCACCGGCATCATACAACAATCACAACTTAACCAAAATCTTCGGCTTCTGGTTGCCGGTACAGTGCCTGAATGCGGCATATCTGGGAGGGGCAGTACCCTGTCGCATCTGCCGTTTCACGGATGCTCAGTTTCTTGACCTGCCGGTAGTACAGGACTTTCTGATGCCGTCCTGATCGGCCTGTTTTCACCGGTATTTACCCAGTGTATGCGCCCGTTCAATACCCTGCTTTTGTCGCTGGCGGCGGCCCAGCCAGTCCTTATGCGACATCGCGGCCATCAGGTCGATAAGTATGTCATTGATGTCGGTTATCACGGCGCGGGTTATTGGGTCAGCCTGCGAAGGCTCCTTATCTGACAGAGCCTGCTATGAGGTGGGCACATCCAGGCTGACAATCCGCAGCACGTGTTGCTCGATCTGCTTTTTCAGCCTCATCCAGTACATTACCAGCCGTATGCCCCTGCTTCAGTCCAGACTTGAAGAGGTCAATGCCATGGCTGCCCTTGGTGAGCTGCCCGATATGGAAATATCTGACAAGGGGGGGTAAAAGTCTCCCCGCTGGATAACTGCGTCCCGGTGCAGGTTTCACAGCTGCCAGAGCTGGTTTACAGTATGCTACCGCACCCTAAAATCACGGAAATTCTCGATGAGGTAAACAGCTGGACGACGTTTACCCGACATTTTTCGCATATAAAAAATGACATTACCCATCCCGATACCCGCCTGCTCCTCACCACCATCCTTGCGAATGGCGTCAATATTGGTCTGACCAAAAGCCCCGGAAGCACCAAATCATCACTGGAAGATATCCAGCCATGGTACATCCGCGACGAAACCTATTCAGCCGCTCTTGCAGAGCTGGTAAACGCGCAGGGGTAAAGACCACTGGCGGCATTCCGGGGAGACGGGACAACGTCATCATCAGATGGACAGAATTTCAGAACAAGCAGCTCAGGCAGCTACGCAGGGCAGGTTAACCCGAAATATGGGCAGGAGCCTGGACGTCAGTTTTATACCCATATATCGGATCAATACAGCCCGTTTTACACCTGTATAATCAGTCGGGTCAGGGATTCAACCCATGTGCTAGATGGCTTGCTGTACCACGAAATGACTCCTTATTCACCTCGCGGCTACGCCTCGTACGCGGCGTGATGGAAATCAATTTCCCATTGCAGCACATCGCCGTAAAGCGCCGACAGCGCCTGCTTTTCGCTTTCACTCAGCGCCATGGCGCAGCGGTCGAGTTCGTTCTTCAGCCAGAGCGCCTGCTGATAAAATTCGTCCTCCGCGTGCATTTCCACCCAGCGACGCACGTCAGCATCGCTCTGGCGATGTTCGCTCGCCCGTCGGCACCAGAAATAATACATCCACTCCGCACCGAACATCAGGGTAACGATCTGCTCATAGCTTCCCTGCCGGGCCGTCCGCAGCATGCCGTCGCGAAAGCGCTGCACGCCGGGCAGATCGTCCGGATAATCAGCGGGAGTTATCCGCCGTTCTGATAACACCTGTTCAAACCATGCAATCTGCGTGTCAACCAGGGCATTCAGGACGCCAATAAGCCAGCGCTGCTGATGAATACCCGGCGCCTTGCTAACCCCGAGAGCAAAAATCGCGATTGCCGTCGCGACAAAGTTGCCCTCAAACACCAGATAGCGGTTAAAGACGGCTGTCGGCAGACGATCCTGTTCGATATCAGTCACAAAACGGTGCTGCTGCATCGCCTGCCACGCCGGTTGATGTTCACGCAGCAGGCGTTCGCTAAACGCTTCCATTACGCATCCTCCAGCGCGGCCTGAGCGACCGACATAAAATGCTTCACCCGGGCCAGCTCAACATCGTTCCACCAGACGCCATCGACCTTCATCGTACTGGCCACAATGACCCCCTGGGTCCGCCCGAGGATCTGACTCACGTTGGCGGGCGTCACCCCGGAGCCCACCAGCAGCGGTAGCTCCGTCGCCGCGCGGATCTCGTCAATTTCCTCCATCGTTGCGCTATCGCCCGTGCGCTGGCCGGTCGCAATTACCGCGTCGGCCTCGAAGAAATCCACGTCGCGCGTGAGCTCCTGAATCGAACGATCGGCAACGATGGCGTGGCTACCGTGCTTGACGTGGCTATCGGCAAAGACGCGAATATGTTCAGCGCGCAGCATGCTGCGATAGCGCAGCGCCTTAGCGGCCGCCCCTTCAATAAATCCTTCGTTGGCGATATAGGCGTTGGCCCACTGGTTTACGCGGACGAAATCGGCCCCGCCCGCCAGGGCGATCGCCATCGCCGGGATCGCCGCGTTCGCCAGGACATTAATGCCCAGCGGCACACCAAAACGCTCGCGAACTTTCTCGGTAATCACCGCCATCAGCGCAGAGGTTTCATGACCGATATCCTCAGGTTTGGAAAAAGGAATATCACCATGGTTTTCAATAATCAGGCCGTGAACGCCGCCCGAAATATAATTTTCGGCATCGCGAAGCGCACGCTCAACAATACCGGAGACTGATTTCCCTCGATATTTCGGCGTGCCGGGAAAAGGATCGCAATGAATAACACCAATAACAACTTTATTACGTGAAAAAATAGCTTGTATTGCATTCGTTTTTTCTGCTGAGATAGAAACCATCTTATCCATCCTGTTAAGGGAACACTATGCGTGTTTACGTTACTGGTAATATTACCGTAGATGAAACCTGGTCCATTCCGGATATACCGAAAAAAGGCATGTCCATTCACGGCATTAAAGTTTCGCAGGATATCGGCGGTAAAGGCGCGAATCAGGCGATTATATTATCCCGCTGCGGAATCGACACGCGATTAATTGCCGCCACGGGAAATGACAGCAACGGCGAGTGGATCCGTCAGCAGATAAAAAATGAACCACTGACGCTACTACCCGACGGCCATTTCAATCAACATAGCGACACCTCGATTATTTTAAATAGCGCTGATGGCGACAATGCCATCATTACCACGACGGCCGCAGCCGATACGTTCAGCCTTGATGATATTATTCCGCATATGGCGGAGGCCGCCGCGGGCGATATTCTGCTACAGCAGGGCAATTTCTCCCTGGATAAAACCCGGGCGCTGTTCCAGTTCGCCAAAGCCCGCGGTATGACAACGGTATTCAACCCCTCGCCTGTCAATCCTGACTTTTGCCATCTGTGGCCGCTCATCGACATCGCGGTGGTCAATGAATCCGAGGCCGAGCAGCTTAAGCCTTACGGCGTGAAAACCTTAGTGGTAACCCAGGGCGCGGCAGGCGCCTGGCTGGTTCAGGCGGGTCAGCGCCAGTTTTGCCCCGCCGTCCCCGCCGAGGCGCTAGACACCACCGGCGCTGGCGACACGTTCCTCGCGGTGATGCTGGCGTCCTCGATCCTGCGCGGCGTCGCGCCGGATAGGCTGTCGCTGGCGCACGCCAGCCGCGCTGCCGCCATTACCGTTAGCCGTCGGGGGACGCTCAGCGCGTTTCCCGACGGCCACGAACTCACCGCTCTGTTAGCCGTGAACGGCGCGCGCTGACCTACTTGAACAGCGAACGATAGGTATCGACGTTCGCTTTGGTTACCACCGTGGCCGGAACCAGAATGGTTTTCGGCACGGTTTTACCTGAGGTGATAGCGTTCAGCGCATTCAGGGCTTCGGCCCCCATCTTTTCCGGGTCCTGCTGCAGAACGGCGGTGACGTAGCCGCCGTCAATACCGGAAATCGCCTTCGCCGTCAGATCCCAGCCAAAGACTTTAATATCTTTCTGGCGCCCCTGGTTTTCCACGGCGGCGATAGCGCCCAGCAGAGCGGGTTCGCCAGTGGCATAGATCGCCGTCAGATCGGGGTTGCCGGTAATCAGGTTCTCCGCTGCGGTCATTGCTTTATCCTGTACGTTCTGGCCGTCGACGACGTTAGCGATGGTAATTTTCGGATTGCTTTTCAGCGTCTCTTCAAACCCTTTCTGCCGCTGGTTCTGAATGGCCGAGTTCAGCGCGCCGACAATACCCAGCCGCGCCTGGCCGCCCATCTCTTTCTGCACGTAGTCCACGAAGTATTGACCAATAATTCTGCCACCTTCGATATTATCAACGCCAACCTGAGCCGCCTGCGGCCCGGCCGGTAATACGGCATCAATCGCAATCACTGGAATGTTAGCGGCGGCCGCTTCTTTTACCGCGGGCATAATTCCGTTAACGTCGATAGCGGCAACCAGAATGCCTTTAACACCTTGCTGAATATAGTTTTCTATCGCGTCGTTTTGCGCCACGGGATTATCGTTAGAGTTAAAAATAACTAGATCCTTGCCGCTGGCTTTGGCCGCATCCTGCGCGCCTTTATTCATCAGATTAAAGAACAGGGCCTGCTGATTGATTTGTACCAGCGCATAAGTCGGACCGGCGGCGCCGGCGGCAGAAATAAAACTCATTGATGCCAGCATCGTGGTGGCAACAGCAAGTAAACGCAGTTTTCCGGTGTGAAATAACATCATCAGTATCCTCGTCGGGAATAGTTGATAGCCAGCAGAGTTCCGCGCCGCATGCGAACGCAGAAGGATTATTTTTTGGCGGGCAAATATCGTCTATATGGCCAGAACAATCATCGACCGTTCGGCGGATACCTGCTTAATTTCATTCCGGCAACCGGTCCGTGTCGGTGCGCGACTGGAATGAGTTAAACGGGTTTGGGAATGACTTCCCGGATGATGCGGTAAACTGCCTATACAATTCTCCGCAGATTAAATTTTGTCAAGCATTTATTTCCGGTTATTGTTAGCAGAGAAATTGCTGTATCCACCGCGCTTAACTATGTTACAGATAGCCGATTCTGGCAGAAATGGCGCAGGAAATGAGTATAAAACGCGTATTGTTATCCGATGTGGCAAAGCTGGCGGGGCTGTCGAAGGCAACCCTGTCGCGCTATATGAACAACAGTATTGTGCTACCGCAGGACACCATCGATCGCATCGAAACCGCCATTCGCGAACTGGACTATCGCGGCAATAGCCTGGCACGCCGTCTTAGCAAAGGCGGCAGCGAAACGCTCGGCCTGGTGCTCCCCGATATTACCAACCCCTTCTTTGCCGAACTGGCCGATGCCGCCGAAGAGGCCGCTTCTGCCAGCGGTTACAGCCTGGTGCTGTGTATCACCCGCAACAACCCGGAAAAAGAGTGCCAGTTTATCCGCTGGCTGGATACCTGCCAGGTCGACGGCCTGCTGTTCACCACCAACCGCCCCGATAACGGCCTGCTGCGCAAAGAAGTCCAGCGTCACGAACGCATTGTCCTGCTGGATGAAGATATTCCCGGCAGTAAGGTGCCGAAAGTGTTTGCCGATAACGTCCAGGGCGGGCGGATCGCCACCGAAAAACTGATCGCCGCCGGGCATCGCCATATCGCTTTCGTCGGCGGCCCGGACAAGCTGATGAGCGTACGCGAGCGCTATCAGGGCTTCTGCACCGCGATGGAGCAGGCCGGCCTGAGCTGGCCGCCCGAATGGGTCATGTACGGTGACTACCAGCGCGAGTTTGGCCAGCAGGCGCTGCGGACCCTGTTCAGCCAGCCGGTTCGCCCGACCGCCGTCTTCGCCGCCAGCGACTATCTGGTGCTCGGCCTGCTCGACGGTCTGCGCGCCAGCGGGCTCCAGGCGCCGGAGGCGCTATCGTTAGTCGGCTTCGATGACGCCAACTATGCCGATTTTACCCAGCCGCGGATTTCCACTATCCGCCAGCCCGCCCGGGAACTGGGCCGCACCGCGGTGAACATCATGATGCGTCTGCTGAACGACGATCGGGACATCCCGGCGGAAACCCGCCTGCCGGTAGAGTGGATTGGCCGCGACTCGATCAAGATCTGTTAAGCACGTCCCAAAATGGCGCAAAAGCGCCCACTTTTGGCGCAAAAAACGATCAATTAACATTTTATTCACTATAATCAGTAAACCGGTTTACCGGAGCGTAATGAATAAACTCTATTTATTACATAAGGTTAAATCACAGGGCTGCTGTGTTGTTCCTGCCCTGGCACGGATGCTGCAATGTTCTTACTGGCGAACAAATATCTTACATAGCGTTTGTCCTGACTGTGCTGGCGAGTGCTCTATTCCGCAGGTAAACCGGTTTACTAGCATGTAAACCGTGTCGGATAGCATCTCTCCCACAGGATGGCGAACATTTTCCCGGCAACAGCGATGGGAGTTATCAGATGCAGCAGCCACAAACTACCCCGCCAAGGGTGGAGATGATCAATATCACCAAGACCTACGGGTCGATACGTTCATTGCGCGGAGTCAACCTTGAGCTGGCTCCGGGCGAGGTGCTGGGCTTAGTGGGCGATAACGGCGCGGGGAAATCGACCCTGACCAAAGTGCTCTCTGGCGCGGTGATCCCCTCCAGCGGCACGATTCGTATCGACGGTGAACAGCAGCAGTTTACTAATCCGGCCGATTCGCGCCGCTGCCATATCGAGATGGTGTATCAGGATCTGTCGCTCTGCGACACGGTCGACGTCGCGGGCAATCTGTTTATGGGCCGCGAGCCGATGAAATCACGCCTCGGTATCCCCTTCCTCGATGAGGCAAGAATGCACGCCGATGCCAGGGAGATGCTAAAAGGGCTCGGGATCTCCATTCCCGATACCCGGCTGCTGGTGCGAAATCTCTCCGGCGGCCAGCGTCAGGCCATTGCCATCGCCCGCGCGGCGGCCTTTGACCCGAAGGTGCTGATTATGGATGAACCCACCGCCGCGCTGGCCGTCGCGGAAGTCGAAGCGGTGCTGGAGCTTATTCGCCGCGTTTCCGCTCGCGGGGTGAGCGTGATTCTGATTACCCACCGCCTGCAGGACCTGTTCCTGGTCTGTGACCGGATCATGGTGATGTATGAAGGTACCAACGTCGCCGACAGACGGGTGGCCGACACCAGCCTGAGCGATATCGTTAACCTGATTGTGGGCGAAAAATTCACCGCCCGCTCTGCGGCGGCACATTGAGGTAACAGGATGAGTATCATGAACTTAAGCAGCTCCCGCATGATCCAGCATTCGCTGCCGCGCCGCCTGCTGCATAACCACTCCGGCGTGGTCAGCATCGCGCTCTTTTTCGTCTTCTGCTGCGTGGTGTTTTCGCTGATCACCAGCAACTTTCTCACCGGTACCAACTGGCTCAACATCATCCGTCAGAGCGCCCCGCTGCTGATTGTCGCGACGGCGATGACCCTGGTCATTACCACCGGCGGTATCGATCTGTCGGTGGGCTCCACCCTCGCGCTGGTCGGCGCGCTTTCCGCTATCGCCCTGAATAACTGGGGGCTGCCGTGGCCGGTGGTACTGCTCGGCGGCCTGCTGCTCGGCGGATTGGTGGGCGCCATCAACGGCTTCTTTATCGCCTATGAAGGCATTCCGGCGTTTATCGTCACGCTCGCCACCCTGGCCGTGGTTCGCGGCATCGCGCTGCTGGTCACCCAGGGCTACTCGATTCCGGTTCCGGCTGACAGCCTGTTTACCTTTATAGGACGCGCGTGGGTAGTCGGTATCCCCATGCCCGCGCTGATCGGCATTATGATTCTGGTTATCGGGCATATTGTTCTCAATCATATGCGCTTTGGCCGCTACGTGACCGCTATCGGCGCTAACGCCGAAGGCGCGCGACGCAGCGGCATTAATACCAAAGCGGTCACCATGAAGGTCTATATCATCAGCGGGATGGCCGCCGCGCTGGCGGGGATGATCATTACCGCGCGCCTCGGCAGCGGCTCATCCAACCAGGGCGAAGGCTTTGAACTGCAGGTTATTGCTGCCGTTGTGCTTGGCAGTACCAGCCTGTTTGGCGGCTTCGGTACCATTATCGGTACGCTGCTGGGCGCGCTGTCGATTGCGGTCATTCAGAACGGGCTGATCCTGTCGCATATTTCGCCGTTTTACACCCAGATAGCCACCGGCACCATTATCCTGCTGGCGATCTGGCTGAACACCCGCATTCTCAACCCCACGCGCTCCGCGGCAAAAGGATAGCTGATGAAAGGATCAATTTTTCGCCACCCCACTCCGCTGCCGCTTGGCGTCAGCAGCGGTTACGTGATGACGGTGCTTGGCCCGCTGCCGATTAGCGAAATGGGGGTTACCCTGATGCATGAGCATATTCTGCTGGATGCCTCCGGCAAATGGGTACCGCCCTGCTGCTGTAGCGATCGCCATCTTGCCGAAATGCCGGTGAAAATGGAAAACCTCGGCGAACTGTCGCTGAACCCGCTAATGAGTCGCGATAACTGCCAGCTGTTTGACGTCGACGTCGCGATTGAAGAGCTGACGAAATATCGCGCCCTTGGCGGAGAAACGGTAGTCGACCCGACCAATATCGGTATCGGCCGCGATCCCAAAGCGCTGGCGCGTATCGCCCGTCTGACCGGTCTGAACATTATTATGGGCACCGGCCTCTATCTGGAACCTTCGCACCCCGAGTGGGTAAGAACCAGCAGCGTCGAACAGCTGACCGAACGGCTGATTTACGATCTGGGCGGCGCGGAGGAGAAACCGGACGTGCTCGCCGGGCTCATCGGCGAAATCGGGATCTCGAGCCGCTTTACGCCGGATGAGGAGAAATCTCTGCGCGCTGCGGGCCGGGCCAGCGCCGCGACCGGCGTGCCGATCGAGGTCCATCTGCCCGGCTGGGAACGGCTGGGCCATCGGGTGCTGGATATTCTCGAACAGGAAGGCGCCGATTTACGCCATACCGTCCTGTGCCATATGAATCCCAGCTTTGCCGATAAGCGCTACCAGCGGGAGCTGGCGCAGCGCGGGGCGTTTCTCGAATACGACATGATCGGCATGAGCTATTACTACGCCGACGAGTCGGCGCAGTCGCCCTCCGACGAGGAGAACGCCCGCGCGATTCGCGAGCTGATTGACGACGGCTATATCCAGCAAATACTGCTGTCGCAGGACGTCTTCCTGAAAACCATGCTCACCCGCTACGGCGGCCACGGTTACGGCTACATACTCAAGCATTTTGTTCCCCGCCTGCGGCGCCACGGCGTCAGCGGCGAACAGCTTGAAACCTTGATGATTGGAAATCCCCAACGGGTCTTTGGCGGATAAAAGGAAAGTCATAATGCAGAAAAAAATCTTACTGGTCGGTGAATCCTGGACCAGCACCTCAACGCACGTTAAAGGCTTCGACCAGTTTGCCACCGCCACCTGGCACACCGGCGCAACGGATTTTCTGGCCGCGCTCGCGGACAGTGCCTACGCCATTACCTATATGCCCGCCCACGCGGCGGCGACAGACTTTCCGCTGACGCTGGAAGCGCTGCAGCAGTGGGATGCGATTATTCTTTCGGATATTGGCGCCAATACGCTGCTGCTGCATCCGGACACCTGGCTGAAAAGCCGCCGAACCGCCAACCGTCTGACGCTGCTGCATGACTACGTGGCCGGCGGCGGCTCGCTGATGATGATTGGCGGCTATTACAGCTTCCAGGGGATTAACGGCGGCGCGCGCTATCGCCATACCGCGGTGGAGAAAGTTCTGCCGGTCCGCTGTCTGGCGTGGGACGATCGCATTGAAACCCCGGAGGGTTGCTATGCCGAAGTGACGGAATCCCACGCCCTGTTCAACGATATTCCGGGCGAATGGCCGTGGCTGCTGGGCTATAACGAAGTAGAAATGCATCCGGAAGGCAAACTGCTGGCGACGGTCGCCGGTACCGGTCATCCGCTGCTGGCCATTCGCGAGTATCAACAGGGTCGCTCGCTGGTGTGGACCAGCGATATGTCGGCACACTGGCTGCCGGAAGAGTTTGCTCAATGGCCCGGCTATCGCCAGCTGTGGATTAACTGCCTTGACTGGCTGACGGAACGTCGCTGATGGCCGCCACCCTTGAGCTCGCCCGGCAGCTGCTGGGCTTTAACACCATCAACCCGCCGGGCAGCGAAGCAGACTGCATGAGGTTCTTCGCCGACTGGCTTAACGATCGCGGTTTTGCGGTTTCGCTGTCGTCGTTCGGCGAGGGACGCTGCAATCTTATCGCCCGGCTGCCCGGGGCGAAGACCGGTAAACCGCTGGCCTTTACCGGTCATCTGGATACCGTGCCGCTGGGAAATGCCCGGTGGCAGTACGATCCTTTCGGCTCGCAGATAGAAGACGGGCGTCTTTATGGCCGCGGGTCCAGCGATATGAAAGCGGCGATAGCGGCGTTTGCCGTCGCCTGCGTTCATCAGCGGGAAACGATCCTCTCCGGACGCGGCGCGGTATTGCTGATTACCGGCGGAGAAGAGACCGGCTGCGACGGTGCACGGGCGCTGATCGCCTCCGCGACGTTGCCGGACGTGGGCGCGCTGATCGTCGGTGAGCCCACCGCCAACTATCCGGCGATCGGCCATAAAGGCGCGCTCTGGCTACGCTGCGAAACGCGGGGAAAAACCGCCCACGGCGCGATGCCGGAGCTGGGGATAAATGCTATCTATCTTGCGGCGGATGCGCTGGGTAAGATTCAGCATTTTTCCCCTGGCGCGGCGCACCCGCTGATGAAGCAGCCCACCCTCAACGTCGGACGCATCGAAGGTGGACTCAATATTAATTCCGTGCCGGACCGCACGCGTTTTGATGTCGATATCCGCAGCGCGCCCAATTTACAGCACGCCACTATCCGGCAGCGCTTGACCACGCTGCTTGGCGAAAGCGTCACGGTATCCACGCTGGTCGACCTGCCCGCCGTACTGAGCCGGGAGGATCATGCGTGGATTAAACAGGTTTATCAGCGCTGCCAGCCGCTGCACGCTAAGCCGATTGAACCGCGCGTGGTGCCCTACTTTACCGACGCCTCGCTGCTGCTGCCTGCATTGGCCGATCCACCCTGTATTATTCTCGGTCCCGGCGAGCCGTCTATGGCCCATCAGACCGACGAGTACTGCCTGCTCAGCCGGCTGGAGGAGGCTGAGCAGCTATACGGAGACATTATCCGCGACTGGATGGCGTAGCCGCCCGCGGCGAAGGCAAAGAATGAGTGACAGTGTCACTTTAAAGCGCATACCAGGCGATCGGCGTTTGAATAATATCGCGGAATAACAGAGGATAACCGTCTCGCGTCAGAAACGCATCATCACCAGCAAGGAGGCATTACCATGTCCGTGAAAATCCGCCCGGTGCTCATTTGCACTCTCTCTTTACTTCTTTCCGCCTGCTCGGGTAGTGCTTCTGCGCCGGATAGCGCCGAAGACGCGAAAGTATCGGCAGAAGTGGATAAGATGTTTCGCGATTATCAAACGGGTTCAGATCAATCACCGCAGGCCAACGTCTCACGCTATCTGACGCAGGTTCAGAGGGCTATCTTCGCGAAAATAGACCAGCCGGCGTCCTGGCAGGGGCAAAAATGCTCGGTGCGCTTAACGCTACAGCGTGACGGGACGGTGCATAATCCAGCGGTCGAGAGCGGCGATCCGGCGTTATGCGCGGCGGTAATGTCCGCGCTGAAAGAAGCCAAAATTCCGCCCGCGCCAGATGAAAAAACCTATCAGACATTCAGTCATGTGGTTCTGGACTTCAGGCCCTGAGAGCTTTTTTTGCATTTTATCGCAGGGGCTATTCGGCCCCTGCACGATTTTCAGAACTCCACGCGGCCGCCGAAATTATAGCGTCGCCCTTCCAGCATCGCCTTCTGCCGGTAAGCGGTAGTGTAAACCGGGTTCACATCAAACAGATTGTAAATACCGCTCATCAGCGTGACGTGCTTACTCAGGCGATAACGCACGCCTAGATCTACCAGCGCATAGGCATCCGTTGAGCTGGACTTGCCGATATCCGGCGATCTGCTGCGCCAGCTCGCCTTGGTCCACAGTTCAAGATCGGAAGCGGTGTTCCACGTCAGCGAAACGTTGGCCATACTGCTGGGGAAATCGCTTAGCGCATAACCCTTATACTCACCGCTTTTTTGTTCACTGTGGGTATAGGTATAGTTGGCGTTCGCTTTCAGCGCTGCGGTCACCTGCCAGTCGCCGTTCAGCTCCAGTCCGTAGATCTCCGCATCCCCGACGTTAATGTATTGCGACACGCTATCCGCGGTATAGCCGTTGTATTGGCATTGCCGGGTAGCCGAGGCGGTACAGATGGTATGGTCGCTGATTTTGTCTTTAAATTTGGTATGAAAAAGCGTGGCGTCGAGCGCCAGCGCATCCTGCTGCCAGTACACGCCCAGCTCGGTGTTGATGCTCTGCTCCGGTTTGAGATCGTCGTTGCCGATACCAATCTCAGAATAGGGATAAGCGCCGTAGACGCTGGTAAAGCCGGCGTTGTTCTGGCGAAGGTCCGGTTTTTTATAGCCGGCGGATACGCCACCTTTCAGCGCCCAGCTTTCGTCAATGGTCCAGTTGCCGTAGAGCTTAGGCGTAACGTGATAGCCAAAATAGCTGTCATGATCCAGGCGCGCAGAGGTGGTCAACGTGAAGTCCGGTACAATCATCCACGCGTCTTCAGCAAAAACCGCCCAGCCGTGACGGGTGATTTTACTCACCGGGGTGACGCCGGGCGCCTGCTTGTCCGCAATACCAAAGGTGTCATTCAGCTCATTGCGCGTGAAGTTTACGCCTAGCGTCAGCTTGTGATCGGCCAGCGTAAAGGTGTTCGCGCTATTGGCCTCAAAATTATTCTGCTTGATAAACTGCGAGTCCATGCCGGGCACGCGGTACTCCGTGCGGGCCTTTTCGTAGCTGATAAAGTTCTTCACCTCCACCAGGTCATCACCGTACCAGGCATGCTGTGACAGCGAGACCGCATCGCGGTCAAAGCCCCAGTACCACGCTTTATCGTTATGGGTTTTCTCCTGATTGCCTTTGGAGGCGTTCAGATCCCAGAGCTGGGTATCGGTTGGCGAAAGAGAAATTGTGGCGTCCAGATTCCCCGCCTGATGCTTAACAAAACGTTCTTGGGTCGGGCTGTCATCATCGCGACGGTCAAGATAGTCAGCCCCCACGCTGACGCCGAGTTTGCCCGGTACGACGGGCCCCATAAAGAAGGCGTTTGTCTGGTTAGTATTGCCGTATTCGCTTTTCTCCTGCAGGAAGTAATTATCCTCCAGCACCCCCGTCCATTTTTCGAGGTTATACGCCTTTTTGGTGATGACGTTGACCACACCGCCGATAGAGTCAGAGCCGTACAGCGATGACATAGGCCCGCGAATCACCTCCACCCGCTCAATGGCGGCCAGCGGCGGCATAAAAGCGGCTTCAGACCCAATGTGATGCCCATAAGGTCGCGATTCGCGGGTAGACTGCTTGATACCGTTCACCATAAACGAGGTATAGGTCGAATCCATACCGCGCATCTGTACATCGCCGGTCGCCAGGCTGCCGTGGCCGTTGCCCACCAGCACGCCCGGCATCTCGCGCAACGCTTCCGTGACGTTCTGATTGGAACGGGTATTCAGCGCCTTCTCATCGAGCACCGAGATCGTCGCCGGCGCCTCGCGCCTCTCCTGGCTGAATCCCGTGGCGGTAACTACCATCTGTTCTTCATTTATCCCTGCGCCATCAGCGGCGTAGGCTGCCGCGGGCAGATTGACGAAGGCGAGCGCCATCGCCACGTCTATGCGTGTCTTCATCGCCACAAAAAGTCCTTAGAATTGAGTGAGATCGATCTTGAGAACGTAGTCAGGCCGATCGCTTTTTTCGTCCTGTTTGACGCTGGCGTAAAGCGTTCCGCCATCCGCAGAAAGGACCAGGCTGTTGGGCATAGCCGCCGTTTTGAGGGTGTGCTTGAGACGATGGGTTCGCGCATCGATGACGCTAATCGAGCGATCGTTGCGATGGGTCACGTAGATTTCATCGCGCATGGCGTTATAAAGCACAGCGACCGAGTTTGGCGAAGCGATACGATCGACCAGCTTGCCGGAGTCCAGCCGCACCACCAGCACATCGCGGGTGTTGGTATCGGCGATATATCCGACTCCGGCGGCGCTGTTCAGGGCGATATTGAGGAAATAGTGCTCAGCGTCAGCCGGATCGACCTTCACGCGGGAAATTAACGTCGACGTTTTGCCGTCAAGGGTAGCCAACTCCCCGTTGCCGGTGACCGCATAGACTTTTTCGCCCGATGCATCAACGGCAAACCCTACGGGGTCGATGTTGTTCAGCGTGTCAATCAGCTGCTGCTTGCGGGTATCGACCACCCAGAGCAGGCCCTGGCCTTTGCGCCCGATCCCTGACACATACAAACGCTGGTTTAGCTTATCCAGCACCACTTCGCGGACGTGGGCCTGTTTCGCAGGATCTGAATCATCGCTGAGCTGAATAGTGTTAATCACCTTATTGGTCAGCGTATCCAGAAGCGTTAGCGAGCCATCCAGCGCGTTACCCAAATACAGGATGTGATTTTCTTCATCCAGGGAGAGCGCGAAGGCGCGGCGTTCGGTAACGATTTTCTCATCAATCCGCAGAGAATCCGCCGCCAGTCGAAAGACCAGTCCCGCGGTTTTATCTTTATCAAACGAGGGCGCGGAGGCAGCGTAGAGCGTCTTCTGGCCGTTATCATAGGCCAGCTCGTAAACGCCGTGGCCGAGAGCCTGAGCGCGGAAGTCCCGCTCGGTGAAATCCTTAGCCGAGGCGGAGAGAGCATGCAGGGAAAACGAAATGACCAGCGCGAGGCGCGCGGCCTGCTTCAGGGATGCGGTAGACATGTAATTTTTCTTTACAGTAGCTTACTGAATGCAAACACTAATGAAAATAAATATCATTTGCAATTGCATTCATCTCCATCTTCCCTACCAATTTTTGTGTTCTGATATTAACCGCCGTTTTTTGTTCCCGCCGGGAGTTCGCCACGCTTCATTCATCGGAATCATTAAAATCACGCGATAACCGGCTGTAAGATGCTGACTAACTCCGCCAGACTCCCCGCCTGCATCTTTTCCATCACCCTCGCCCGATGGACCTCCACCGTGCGTACGGCAATGTTCATTATCTCCGCAATCTCCCGATTCATCAGCCCTTTCACCACCAGCAGCGCAAGCTCCCGCTCTTTGGGCGTTAGCTGCTGATAGCAGTCCACGTTCTTTTGCCGCGCAAACCGCTCGCCTGAGGCCGCCAGGCCGTGTTCCAGCGCCGTTTGTAGCGGCTTCACCGACACCGGCTTTTGCAGAAAATCCACCGCGCCGCGTTTCATCTGTTCTACCGCCATAGGTACGTCGCCATGTCCGGTCAGAAAAACCACCGCCAGGGTGCTGCCGCGCTGACGCAGCGCCTCATGTACTGCCTGACCGTCCAGCGCCGGCATCCGCATATCCAGCAGGACAACGCCGGTCCGGAAGAGATCGGCCTGCGCGAGGAAGACGTCCCCCTCTGCCCAGCACATTACCTCGTAACCCAGGCTTTCCAGTAAAAAAGCACATGCCTGGGTCACCGCCAGGTCGTCATCCAGTAGATGAATTATCGCCATTGCCGCTCCGCGCTCCTTGTTGCATGAATGTCAGTTCCACGGTGACACCGGGCCGTCCATCGGGCGCCGTTTGATTTGCCAGGCTTATTTCCCCCCGGACATAGCGGACCAGCCGCTGACAGATAACCAGCCCAAGCCCCATCCCCTCTTGTCGACTGGTCACAAACGGCTGGAATGCCTGAGCAAGCTGCGCCCCGGCGATACCACCGCCGTTATCCTGCAGGACGATCTTCACGCCTCCGGCATCGCGAACGGCATCAATCCACAGCATCTTCGCCCCGGCCTGCGCCGCATTGAGGATCAGATTCGCCAGCACCTGTTCAAGCAGAACCGGCGGTAAGACGAGCGTTAACGGGCGGTCGACATCGCTGTTGAGCAACAGCCCTGGAAACTGCTGCGGCATTCGCAGCCACTGCCAGACATGGTCAATAGCCTGACGAACGCTGATACGTTCCCAGGTCTCCGCTCGTCCTGGCTCCCCGTGCGCCTGGCTGACCCAATGGCGCAGATTGCGCAGCGTTTCCGCCCCGCGCTGAGCCTGTTGATCTATGTGGCCCAGCGCGGGCAGTAAGGGATGCTGCGGATCCTGTTTCTGCAAACGGATCGTACAACCCTGCGCATATTGGCGGATGGCCGACAGCGGCTGATTTAACTCGTGGGCAAAGCCTGAGGTCATCTCACCCAATACGCTCATCTGTCTTGCCGTTTGCAGCGCCAGCTCCTGCTCGCGCAGCCGGATAGCGTTGCGTTCAAGCTGCCTGCCGCGCCGCCGCACCAGCAGCATCACCCAGATATAATTCAGCGTCAGCAACAGCAGCGCCAGCCCGATGCCGCCCATGATTAACCGGTGCTGGATAAGCCAGTTTTTCACCTCCAGCCACAGCCGTCGCTGCTGAGGGTGCTGTTGAACTTCGCTCAGCAACGCTTCCACCTGACGTGTCGAAGCGGGCGCGCCCCAGTGAAAGACGGCGTTATCCGGGGCATTGAGCAAGGCGCGGGTCACGCGATCCGCCAGCGCGTCGCTCACCGCCGGCAGCGCGGCAAACGACCAGTCGGGATACAGCGGGGTACTGGTTAAACAAGGTATCGCCGCCGGCCCCTCGATGACCGCGGTAAAATCGGCTTTATTTACCAGTCCCTCATCAGCCATTTTTTCCAGCAGGCACACCGGAACAATCGCCGCCTGCACTGCCCGTTCACGCAGCAGATAGATCAGCGCATCCGCGGGGAATCCGCTAAAACGCAGATGCAGATCGCGTTCCGGCCGCAGCCCGGCATCGCTCAGCGCCTTGTATCCCAATAAATAGCCGCCGAAGGCCTGAGGATCGATGGCCCCTACCGTTTTGCCGATCAGGTCGGCCGGCGACGAAATACCGCTGTCGCGACGAGTCAAAATGACGCTGCCGATAACGTTGCTTGTCCCGAGTGAAGAGCGCAAAGAGGCCAGCCAGCGCAGCGAAGAATGACTATTCAGCTGGACAAACTGCGCCGGATTGGTCACCACAAACTGCACCGTGCCGTTATTGACCGCCTCCTGCATCTGCTGCAGATCGAGCGGCTGAATATGGAACTGCTGATCCGTAAGCTGCTGATTGAGCATCACCTCCAGCGGCTGCCAGTGGCTGCGGGTTAAGACCTCGCCGCGCATGGCCAGAACGCCGATATTCCACGACGCCGCCCACCCGCTGCTGTTCAGCAGGAGCGCCGTCACCAGCAGCGCCAGACGCTGCACATTTTTCGCTCTCACCCGATTATCCCTGTTCATTATGTTGTTTTAGATCAACAACCCGCCGGGTATGTGGTTAACCACAATAGAGCTGACCCCGCCGCGATTTTTACACTGTAAATCATCAACATTGTTTATTCATCACATGCAAAACAATGACGTGACAAATGTTTCGTTATTGCTGCGCGAGGGAAAAATATGGACAGCAGTAAACGACAGTTTCTGGCGCAGCTGGGCGTTCTCACCGCCGGCGCGTCTCTGGTGCCGCTGGCGGAGGCGAAATTTCCCTTTTCGCCGGCCCGCCGCGAAGGCGCCTCCGGTCATCGCTATGCCATGCTGGTTGACCTGCGACGCTGCATCGGCTGCCAGGCCTGCACCGTCAGTTGCGCAATCGAAAATCAGACGCCGCAGGGGGCGTTTCGTACTCACGTCAATCAGTATCAGGTGCAGTTGGGCGATCGGGTCACCAACGTCCTGCTACCGCGGCTGTGCAACCATTGTGATAACCCGCCCTGCGTGCCGGTCTGCCCGGTGCAGGCCACCTTTCAGCGCCAGGATGGCATTGTGGTGGTGGATAACACCCGCTGCGTCGGCTGCGCCTACTGCGTCCAGGCCTGCCCCTATGACGCGCGTTTTATCAACCATGAGACACAGACCGCCGATAAGTGCACCTTCTGCGTTCATCGCCTGGAAGCCGGGCTGCTCCCCGCCTGCGTCGAGTCCTGCGTCGGCGGCGCGCGGATCATCGGTGATATCCAGGATCCTCAAAGCCGCATCTCGCAGATGCTCGCTTTGCACCATGACGCCATCAAGGTGCTGAAGCCGGAAAACGGTACCGTCCCCCACGTTTTCTATCTCGGACTGGACGAGGCGTTTGTTACTCCGCTGATGGGACATGCCCAACCCGCGCTCTGGCAGGAGGTATGAATGAGCCAAACCATGATCATTGAGGAAGTGCTGGCCCGTCCGCAGGAGGTGAGCTGGCTACCGTGGGCGGTGCAGTATTTCTTTTTCATCGGCATTGCCGCCTGCGCGGCGCTGTTTGGCTGCCTGCTTCACTGGCGCAAAAGACACGATGCGAAACTGGAACGGCTGACGCTGCTGATTGCTCTGACCTGCGCGATTACCGCGCCGCTGGCGCTGACGGCGGACCTGCATCAAACCGCCCGCTTCTGGCACTTTTACGCCTATCCCACGCCCTGGTCGTGGATGCCCTGGGGGGCGCTGTTTCTGCCGCTATTCACCCTCTTTCTGGGCCTGTGGTTTGCGGTACGGCAGTTAGGTCTGCTGCGCAATAGAAGTGACAGCGTCACAAAATGGCTGGCGCTGGCCAGCGCGCTTACCGCGACGGGGCTGCTGCTTTACACCGGACGCGAAGTCTCCGTGGTTCAGGCCCGCCCGGTCTGGTTCAGCTACGCCTTTGTGCTGGCGATGTTCTTTAGCGCGCTGCAAACCTTTTTCGCCCTGCTGATTGTCGCGGTACGCAATGATTTTCAATGCCAAAGGCAGTTGGCGATATGGCAGCTCTCAGCGCTTATGCTGCTGGCCGTCATCGTGGCGATCTGGGTCAGCGGTGATACCCTTTCCGGCTCGGCTATTCGTCAGTGGCTGGTCATTTCGCCTTCAGCCCCTCATTACGCGATCGGCTGGCTGGCATGCTGGCTTATTTCATTGATCTTTTGCGCGCTTGCCCTGCGTTATCCACTGACGCTGCCCGTTCGCGCCCTGCTGGCCGTCAGCGCCATGGCGCTGAGCTGGCTGATGCGCTGGACGCTGCTGATTCAGGGGCAAACCATCCCCAAATTTAATGCCCAGTTTAATCCCTATACCCTGCCGGTCGGTACCGACGGCTGGCTCGCTATCCTTGGCACCTTCGGCCTGTGGATTGCGCTGCTCATTATTGTCCGTGAAACCGTAAACGGACTCGCAAGGAGAAGGCAACATGGCTAATTTAACCCGTCGTCAGTGGCTCAAAGTCGGCCTCGCCGCAGGCGGTCTGGCGTCTTTCGCCCTGAGCTATCGCGAGGTGGCAAAGCGCGCCCTTGACGGCCTGCTCAGCGGTACCTCCGGTAAAGTGACCCGCGATCGTATTTTCGCTAATGCGCTGATCCCGGAAGCCAATGCAAATACCGGCTGGCAACAAAATTCTCGGCAGGTTATCTCGATGACCCAATGTTTTGGCTGCTGGACGCAGTGCGGCGTTCGGGTGCGGGTGGATAGCGAGAAAGGCCAGGTACTGCGCATTGCCGGCAACCCTTATCACCCGCTTTCTCATGAGCACCACCTCGACTCTTCCATTCCTTTTTCAACCGCCATGGCGCAGCTGGCGGGTGAAAGCGGACTTGATGCCCGCTCTACCGCCTGCGCGCGCGGCGCCACGCAGCTCGAGGGACTCTATAGCCCGCTGCGGCTCCTTGAGCCGATGAAGCGCGCGGGTAAACGCGGCGAAGGGAAATGGCAGCGCATCAGCTTTGAACAACTGGTGAAAGAGGTGGTTGAAGGCGGCGATCTGTTTGGCGAGGGGCACGTTGATGGTCTGCGCGCGATTCACGATCCGATCGCCCCCGTTGACCCGCGGCATCCGGGATTCGGCCCAAAAACCAACCAGCTACTGGTCACCAACACCAGCGACGACGGGCGCGATACCTTTTTACGCCGTTTTGCGCTGAACAGCTTCGGCAGTAAAAACTTCGGCGCACATGGTTCCTACTGCGGGCTGGCCTATCGCGCGGGCTCCGGCGCCTTAATGGGCGATCTGGATAAAAACCCGCACGTGAAGCCCGACTGGGATAACGTTGAGTTCGCCCTGTTTATGGGAACGTCGCCCGCCCAGTCAGGCAACCCCTTTAAACGCCAGGCCAGGCAGCTCGCCAGCGCCCGCCTGCGCAATGACTTTCAGTATGTGGTGGTCGCGCCGGCGCTGCCGCTCACCACGGTGATGGCAGACGATCGCGGGCACTGGCTGCCGGTGATCCCCGGGAGCGATTCGGCGCTGGCAATGGCGATGATTCGCTGGATTATCGAAAACCGGCGCTACAACGCCGATTACCTGGCGCTACCGGGCGCGCAGGCGATGCGGCAGGCCGCCGAAAAGAGCTGGACCAATGCGACCCACCTGGTCATCACCGATGACCAGGTGGGGCTGGCCGGACAGCATTTAACCCTTGCTCACCTGAATGCGGAGGGCGCCAGTGAACCGGTGGTGGTTAACGAAAGCGGTGACGTTGTCGCCGCCAGCGGCTGCCTGCGCGGCGCGCTCTTTGTAACGCGCCAGCTAACCCTGCCGGACGGGCTCAGCGTGACGGTCAAAAGCGGCTTCCAGCTGCTGAAAGAGTCCGCTGAAAAGCTCACCCTGGCACAGTACAGCCAGCAGTGCGGCGTCGCGGAAGATAAGATCGCGGCGCTGGCGGATGCCTTTACCCGTCATGGTCGTAAAGCCGCGGTCATTACCCACGGCGGCATGATGGCCGGCAACGGATTTTACAGCGCCTGGGCGGTCATGATGCTTAATGCGCTAATCGGTAATCTCAGCCTGGAAGGCGGCGTGTTTGTCGGCGGCGGCAAATTCAACGGCGCGACAGACGGCCCGCGTTACAACCTGGAGAGCTTTGCCGGTAAAGTGAAGCCGAAAGGGCTCAGCATCGCGCGCAGCAAAACCTCGTATGAATCCTCCGAAGAGTATCGCAGCAAGGCGGCGGCGGGCGTCTCCCCCTACCCGGCCAGAGCCCCGTGGTATCCGTTCGTCGCCGGACAGCTGACCGAGCTGCTGACCTCGGCGCTCGAAGGCTATCCCTATCCGCTGAAAGCGTGGATTTCCAATATGACCAACCCGCTGTACGGCGTGCCCGGGCTACGCGCGGTTGCGGAAGAAAAGCTAAAGGATCCGCAGCGGCTGCCGCTGTTTATCGCCATTGACGCCTTTATGAATGAAACTACCGCCCTGGCCGACTATATCGTTCCGGATACGCATAATTTCGAAAGCTGGGGATTCAGCGCGCCGTGGGCCGGCGTCGCCAGTAAGGCCACCACCGCCCGCTGGCCGATCGTCCCTGCCGCCACCGCAAAAACCGCTGACGGTGAGCCAGCGTCAATGGAAGCATTTTGCATTGCGGTGGCGAAGCGTCTTAATCTGCCAGGATTTGGCGAAAACGCCATTACCGATGCTCAGGGTAACCGCTATCCACTCCACCGGGCTGAGGACTATTACCTGCGCATGGCCGCGAACATTGCGTTTCTGGGTAACGCGCCGGTTGCCGAAGCCATTAGCGAGGATCTGACGCTGACCGGGGTGCAGCGTATTCTGCCGGTTATCAACCAGACCCTGAAAGCGGACGAAGTGAGCCGGGTAGCCTTTGTCTACTCCCGCGGCGGGCGCTTCGCGCCGGACACAAGCGGTCGAGCGGAGAATCGCGTCGGTCAATTGTGGGAAAAACCGCTGCAAATATGGAACGCGGAGGTTGCCGCCCACCGCCACGCCATCACCGGCGAGCGATACAGCGGCTGCCCGGCATGGTATCCGGCCAGATTGTCCGACGGACGCGCTGTCGAAGCGCTTTTCCCGCGACAGCAGTGGCCGCTGAAGCTGATCTCGTTTAAATCCAATACTATGGCCAGCGCCTCGACGGTGATCCCGCGCCTGCATCACCTTAAGCCGACCAATCTGGTGGCGCTGAATCCGCTGGACGGCCAGCGCTACGGCCTGGCGCACGGCGACCGCGTACGAATTTCCACCCCCGGCGGCCAGGCTGAAGCCGTCATTAGCCTGTTAAGTGGCGTGATGCCCGGCGTTATCGCGATTGAACACGGCTACGGGCATCGCGAAATGGGCGCGGCGCGGCACATCCTCGACGGCAAGGCTATGCCTGTCGCAGAGCAGGTCAAATCAGGTATTAACCTTAACGATCTGGGATTCGCGGACCCCACGCGAGAGGTGAGCAACACCTGGCTTGACTGGGTCTCCGGCGCGGCGGTGCGTCAGGGGTTGCCGGCAAGGATTGAGCGGGTGTAGACCGCTCCGGTACGTACAGGGTTGTGCTCCTTAGCGTACCGGTATTGAGGCGGCCATGATTAGTTATAAACCACCATCATCACGCCGGTTCCGTTGAAGGCGCCGGTTGAGGTTGGCGTCCCAGCCAGCGTTCCTCTTAACCGTAGCGAGGACTGAGAGCCGGAATAGGTGGTATTACCCGGCGCTGAGTTAGCTGCCCCAAGTCCCAGATTGGCACGCATGCCGTTGCTGAGCGGGATATAGGTATTACCTGTTTGTAGCTTTAACACATAGCTCACCGAGGAAGACGTGCAGGAAACGCCCACCGTACTATCAGCCGTTTTGCCCGCCGCCTGGTCAAGCATTAGCGTACCGAAACTTAGCGTTACCTGAGGCACAGACATGGCGCACCACTCGTTTAGCGGTGGCGCCGTCATGCAGTTTATACCGCTGCCGGCACCCGGCGGATAAACAAGATCGGAAAAATTAAAGTTACCATTAACTTCACGAAGCGTGTATCCAAAGCAGACGGTGGAAGAGCCTCCTACGACACTGTAATTTCGGATGGAAATTTGATTTCTGACGCTATCGACGCTCGCGTTAAGCACCTCTCGCCAGGTTCCCTTATACGGGACGCCGGGCTGAGGATAACTCGTGGCAACATCGGTTGTCCCCCAAAAGTCGCCATTCGCAGTCAGCGCATTTGCAACCAAAAGCCCGCCATTACTGCCTAAGTTCGCTGGTGTATCCAGGCTGACGCTACCTGAACTCACGGTAATATCACCTGTGGTGATAATCCACTCAGTACCCGTACCGAAAGGGACCAACCTTACTGCGGTGACCGTTTTCCACCGATAGTTTTCACCGTACACGGGTACAGAAACCGGCACGATCATGGCTGCCGCTAAGGCTGCCTGAAATAGCTTTTTCTTCACCTGCACTCTCCTGTGCATAAAATAGCGTTACTGGTATTCGGCCCGCAGGGTTGCGGTGGCGCTAAATAATCCTTCCACCAACTCCACCCCGTTGCGCTGAACAAGGAGTGCTTCAATACTCGGCAGCGTCACGCTATTGATGTTGATGGCCTCGTCCAGCTTAAACGGCTGGCCGTTCTGGTAGATTTTCACGCCAAGATTGGCCTGCTCAGGGGTCACCACGGTGGCATTGTCGGCATCAAACCCGGCCGCGTTACCGCGTACGCTAAGCCGCAGCTGCCATGCAAGGGTGCTGTCTTCACATTTCAGGGTTAGTGGAACGGTTTCACGGTATTTTCCCTCTACGATTTTTTTTATTCGGACATCACCGAAATCCACATACACAGGGCCGCCTTCGCTTATTGAGCAAGCCGGTGGCGTCACCAGAGTGCCGATAAACTCGAGGTTTTCCGGGTCTGCCGCCTGAAGAGATGACGTCATCATCAGGCCGACCAACAGCAAGGGGGCATATCCGCTCAATTTCATCATGTTGTTTCCCTGCGCCATTTACTGATACTCCACGACAAGCGAAGCCATGACCCTGAACGGCCCACCGCTCAGAGTCACTCCGCTTTGTTTGATGGGGGCGGCGTAAAGCTTGGGGATATTGGGGTCGGTGAAATTTAGCCAGGTGCCAACGTTAAGGCGGGTATCACCATTGTACAGGGCGATGCCCAGCCCGCTTTGACCTCCCGCCAGCGCCGTGCTGTCAAAGCTTGCCGCTGTCCCCGTTATGCGCACTTTCTGTTTTGACGATACCGCCATGGAGCAATCTAAATCGAAATCAATCAGCTTCCGGTATTGCGTCCCGTCGATACGGGTGGTCATCACCTCGTTGCCAAAGTTGACGGTGATAACGTTATTGTTATGTACCACGCACGGAGGCGCTTCTATTAAGGTGCCGCTAAAGTTAACCGTTGCGTCGGCCAGCGCGCTGGTGCCAAAGCACAACGTAAGGGGAAGCACCAGGCCACGCAGATTTATGGGGGTCACTATGTCTCTCTCCTCTCGCGTCACTGGTAGTCAATGACCATGGTGCCTGTGCCGAAAAACGGACCTGCGGTAAGCGTGGCGTTATTCTGAGCCACGGGTACGGCCCACAGCCTGGGTTTATTGGCTGTGCCATTGAAGTTGACATAATTGCCGGGAGTCATGAGCGTGGTGCCGGCACTTCCGCTGTACAGGCGTATGCCCAGGCCCCCTTTACTGGTCAACAAAAGACCGCTGCCAAAACTCGCCAGAGACCCTCGAATCGTCAGTTTGAGGGCATTACTGTTCAGGCCAGTACAGGTAAGGCCATATTGAATCTCTTTCTTATAATTCACTCCGTCTACCAGACGAGTAATCAGATCATCACCAAACTTCACGTCTACGGTGTTGTTACTGTCAATAACGCACTGCGGCCCATCGATCAGGGTGCCGTTGACGGTGATAGTGGTGGTATCTCCTTCAGCGGCCTTTGCCTGTCCGCCGGGAAAAAGCAGTAAGGCTCCAGCCATCATCAGATACGCTCGGGATGTTATTGAGTGTTGGCGCGTCATATCAGCCTTCCTTTGGTAGTGCCACTTTTCCCGCCCGGCACAGCGTCCCGGTGCAGGTAAACGGTAATAATCGCGCGCTGCCATAATCATTAATAAACATCAGCGTCGGATTATTTCCCAACCGCAAGGTGGGTAGCGTCAGCGCCGCTTTATCTTTTGGAGAAACCATCACGGGCTCGAAATCGTCCAGCGCTTTTCCGTTCAGGCTGTCACGCGCTTCAACAAATGAAAAATGGTACGGTGTCGGATTATTAACCTCATAGCGGTCCCCCTTACGAGCGAGGGTCAGCGTTTCTACGCCGGGCACCGCATCAAGCAGGGGATCCACCTTAATCCCCTTTGGTCGCCAGAACACTTTCATTCGCGTCTGCATAGCCAGCATCAGAACGTTAGGCTTGTCGGATTTTGGCGGGATCTCGCGTAAGTTAAGCCAGAATACGCTTTCTCTGTCGTTGGGCAGTGAAGAGGCATCCGCAACCTGCTGTACCCTGATCATCGTTCTACCGTCGGGCTCAATACGCTGTACGGGCGGTAAAATCATCAGAGGGCCGTTTATTTTTTCTTCTTTCTCGTTTTCCATCCACCCCTGGGCGAGATAGGGATCCTGCGTATTATTATTTTTCACGCTCAATCCGACAGATTTCTCCCCTTCATTGAAAATAACCCGGGAGCGTTCCACAGATAATGCAGCCTGAGCTGAATACTGGCTTCCGGTAAACAGTAGAATACCCAGAAAAGACGTTAATTTAAGTTTCATACTTTCACCTGTCGTATCACTTACAGGACCAGAGTTATTTCATCTAGCAGATAATTTACATTTTATGTCTATCTGTACATATGCGTTTTTAAGGGGGAGACCCATTTTCAGAAATGGCATGATGAACATTCCTAAATTTGCACCCCACCCATTATTAATATTCATTTTCGCCCCTGCTTATTAGCCGAGACAGTTGTCCTGGACAAGAATTAACTTGCCAGCTTCCAGCGGAGAGTATGACTTCTCCCTTTTCCGGTTTTGATACTGATCACTTTACCGTTTGATTCCATCTGGCATAATAAATAACGCATGCTGTAGATACTGATATCCATCTCATTGGCTATTTCTCGCGTTGTCAGCCATACCTCATCATCCAGTTCGCTTTTTCGTAACCGTTTTTTGGTCAAGCGTTTTATACTTTGTAAAGCTCGCTCTTTATCATCGAGCTGTCTCTCCATATCACCGGACAACGTGGTTTTCCATATTAGCTGATCTTCATCCGCATCACGTTCGTGATTATTAACAACCTCAGCATATTTATCAGAAACCGATTTGGTACCCAGCCACGAAACGAAATCACTGTATCTGGTGATATTGACTTTCCGCATAATCGAGCGTCGATAGCCACTGAGCGCCTTAATACTACAGCCCATTTTGCGAGAAATTTCATCGTGGCCTAAGCCCTGGCTCAAATAGCCTAGCATTAGCTGTTCACGCCATGTCAACTGGTAGGGACCAGGACATTTATTACAATTTGGTTTACGTAAGTCAGGAGGCCCGCACATGAGATCGGCGAAAAACAGCATGAACAGTTTGCGCCGGATGGTCGCCACTGAGTTCCTCATCGCGAGAACTGAACTAACAACCGGGCAATGAAAGTTTTTATCATAGTGTTCACTACGTGGATAAACGCTTAACCACTTTTTCTTGAGGAGCTTAAATTTATAGTCATTGTGGGCGCGAAATCGTTGACAATCGACCCAGTCAAAGGCTTTTTCCCCAGGAGATTGCACTTGCACAATGAGATCGGCTTCCTGCAATTTTTTGACTAAGGATACGGTAATATTGCCGCTAAACTCATCCTCAAATAACTCCTCAAGGAGAAAGACCACCCCCTGAGAAAAATAATTATTCTCAGTTGCCACATAAACCGGCAAATAGGTACCTCTGGTGTCATCCATCATATTTTCTCCTCTTTCCCGAACAATTAATATCTCTACATAAATAAACACTAAAATAATTATACAATTGATGCCCCACTCACTCTCTCGGCCATGCGAGCTATATTTTAAAAGTAACGTAAATTTTTATTGAAATTATTTACATTGCATGCAATTCAATTACCCGGATGCGCCAATGTTCAATATAATTCCCGTATTTTCGAGGATCGCCATACTCATCAACCTTAACGGCTAACTCTGCTTCACCATGAAGACGAATATCCTTCACCACAATCTGAAGCCATTCAGGAAGATCGGACAACTTTTCCTGTAATACCAGACCCGTCAGATCGGTGTCCGCAATCACGGTACCATCTGACAGACGGCGATTGACCGAAATGGTTAGCGCCGCTTCAGAGTGCTCATCCTCGAACAGCGGCTCACCCGCATGGATGACTTTATACCAGGCCTGCTCACCCGCAGTTTGTATGCCCTCCTCCTGGCGAAATTTCTCCAGCCATGCGTTATCCCGCGCTTCCTTTTGCTGCTTGATCTTGTGCATCGCAACCTCGACTCGCTGATTGGCGCGGTTAAGATGGCGCTCAAATTCCTCCTGAGATAACCGGCGTTCGCCGCGTATCGTTTCGCTAATGCCGGCCAGAAAGGCCGCCTTATCAACATGAACATCTTGTTCATTCCGCTGTTCGAGTACGCCCAAAATGTCAAACCCCATCGCCATCCCGGCGGCAAAATCGGCCAGTTCATCGTCGGTTGCCGGCAGTGCGGGATGCTGTGCTTGCTTAAGGCTCGATTGCAATTTTCTGGTTACTACTTGCCACTGCGCATTTTTCTCTTCCAGCTGATTGGCACGCACGGTGAGCACCTGGAGCTCCTGTTGTTGCTTGCCATTGTTCTCCATTGCCGCGGCGAGCTGTTCAGAAGCCGCCTGGAGGGCAACGAACTGCTGCTGTACTTCCCGGTGTCGCAAAGCGAGTTGAGCCTTCAATCTCTCTACCTCATTGCGCGATAGCTGGAAATTTTCGCGTAAATCAATCTCTGCGGGACTCAGTGACGCATGTTGCCTTAATGCCTTAAACCAGCGCCCTAAAATCTGGGGATCGGGTAAAGAGGGATTCTTACTGGCCCCAGCCACTAACTTGTCCCGGTCTTCCGCTACCGTTGGCGCCTGCTTATCCGTCGGTTTAGAAGGCGTAATCGCAGGTGATGTCATTCGCTTATCGGCGGCAACAGCCGGTGGTACTCTTTTTTTTCTTGTTGCCGCCGGAGGCGGAGCTTTAGATTTCTCACCGGGCAGCGATCGCTGTACAGCAGATTTTTGAAGCGGCGCAGAAGATTTGTCTTCCTCCGCTTGTGGCTGAGACGGGGATGTAATGGCTTTATTTTCGTCATTGCGTGACGTCCATTCACGAGCATAGTTCAACACATCCGCCCGTGAAGATGAAATCAAAACGATACCCATCATCAGGACCAAAACGTTCCCTGCTCTACGATCCATTAAATATTCTCACCCGTTGGCTTCACGGCGAGGCTATTGAGCATTTCGGCGCGGACCTCCGAGCATAATTTTACCGCCTGAAACTTATACAAAGCATCAATGGCATTACGCGTTTCAGGATTAACTGAACTTCTTACATTGGTGTAGCCTGAAGCGCCGCTCATCACTCGCTCAAAACGTGATTTAAGATCGACATGTTGAATATGATTAATTGATTCCAGCGCCCGGAGTTCTTTTTCGCACTGAACCATATCCACATCCCCCTCGGAGGTCGTTGGAGGCTCCACGGACTCCATTGCTGGGGTAACCTGTGACGGAATTTTTTTTGCTACGCAACCCGTTAACAATGTACCTGCGATGATCGCTGCTATACATCCTGATTTAAACATTATTTAATGCACTCCAGTATATGACTTATTAATGCCTTCTTTCCTGAAAATAAAGCAACAGGAAGCAAGCAGATTCTTATAAAGAACATTCAAATGGTTATTTGATCCATGAATAAATAGCAGCCCAGAAAAGTTAACCAACTGACATTTTGCGTAAAGCAGTAATAACTCATCAGCCCGGGTTTTAATCATATTCCAGAAGAAAAGTGGTGACGCATTCAAAATCTCCTTCTCTGACCAGATGATGTACTGGTGCGGAAATAAAGGCCTGAAAATTTAAAAAAGTATCTCCCGCCTTCAATGCTGCCGGCCGCATAGGGACATTGGGTTTTACCGGCGTACCGTTCTCATCTTCCAGCGCAATGGCAATACCACTCGCCGTTCCGCTGACGGCGAATAGCCCTGGCTGAGCGCTATCCTCAGTTCCCATAAAGGTTACGGTCACCGTGTCGCCCAGCGACAGATCGCACTCCGTCAACCAGATTGAAAAACGCTCGCGTTCGCTGCGGGGATATTTCATAAATGTCTTAGAAGGCACGTTACGAAAATCGACAATCTGATCTTCCGAATCCACGTGTAATTCACAAGGGTCGGCAATCAGATTCCCGGAGAAATGAACGTCAGTATCGGCATGAGTAACCGACACCCCAGCCAGCGAAAGCATCAGAGGAAAGCTTGCCAGGCTGAGTACGCGCACGATATTTTTTTTCATTATTCGTACTCCAGGCCGATATTCACCACGCTGCGCCATTCATTAGCCATCAGCGGCGCGGGAAGACGCCATAGCTGTGCCTGCACCACCAAATCGTTGCGTCCCGGATAGAGAATCTGCGGTCGACTCTGGATCGCGGGTCGTAAGAGTTCTCCCTGTCGGTCGCTAAGGCGCAACGCGACCCCTTCTACGCCACCATGCACCCGGAAAAAGCGGTCATCCATCGGTTCGGCTTCCCCATAGATAGTCAGTCTTACCGCAGACTGTCCGTTTAACATCGTGGCGCCGTGCATCATTTGGCGATCGCGCATAAACGAGTATTCTCCCGGGCAACGATCTAATTTGATGTACACCAGTACTGATGGCGTAACGCTACCCGGCCGTTCCAGTCCCCAAGCAACGGTGCTGCCCAAATCGATCTCTTGTTCTGCCGACTCAGGCAGCAGCGCGCACGGAGACGCAACAAGCGTTCCGCTTGCGCGAATACCGCCATTCAGGCCATCGGTATCCCAGTTAGCGGCGCTCGCCGCGGAAACGACTCCAGCCATCAAAAGCCACAACATGAGGGTGGTATGACCAAATCCTTGTTTCATCAGGCTTCTCCTGTGTTCAGCTTCGGCGTCCATCAGCTTGCCGGGGTATCCGCAGCCCGGCAGATGTTACCGCTGCAGCTAAACCGCAGGGTTGGCTTACCGCCGAAGTCGTTAATCGTGGTGACATGCGGCACGGTATAGTGCGCGCTATTGACCATCGAGGTGGACTTCGGCGGTACCATCACCGTTTGAAATCCGCTGGCCACCGCCACTTTCGGCGCAGCGGTAATCCCGATCACCGTCATGTAATAGGGCGTCGGGTTTTCTACCCGATAACCGCCGTTCACTTTATGCAGCACCAGTTGGTTATCCCAGCGGCTATACTTCTCCGGCAGAATGGCTTTGGGGCGATAGAACAATTTTATTTTGGTGTGTAACGCCAGTTGCATCACGTTGGGTCGCTCGCTTTTTGGCGGCACCTCGCGCACGTTGAAATAAAAAATGCTCTCTCTGTCCTGAGGTAACATCGCGGCATCCGCCATGGCGTTGATACGCATCATGCTCTTCCCTTTCGCTTCAAGACGCTGCAGCGGCGGAACAACCACCAGAGGACCGCTGATTTTTTTCCCGTGTTCATCCTCAATCCATCCCTGCGCCAGGTACGGCATTGACGTACTGTCGTTAGTAATACTCAGGGAAATGCTCTTTTCCGAACCGGGGAAAATCGCCCGCGTTCTGTCCAGCGCAATCGCTGCCCCGGCTTCGTTAACCAGACCTGCCGCCAGGCTTGCCAGCACTATCGTCATCGCTATCTTTTTGCTTTTCATTACATCACCATTCACTTTCTCAGCCGCGAGTGACCGGCTTGCACGGCAGCAATAGCTGCTGTGCAGGGATAACCCGTGGCAGTACGACTTCACACTGAGCGGAACCACTCCAGTGCACGGTTAAGCGTTCATCCGGATTCACGCCGGTCAACCAGGCCAGTCCGCTGTCGCTGACCATCCCCAGTTCGCGATCTTTTGCGTTATGTACCGTGGCGCCGAATGGCGGATGGCGCCCATCTTCCTGGCTGAGGATGGCCACGACCTTAGAGCCTTTCAGCACATCAAAACGACGGAACCCGATGGCCCCTTCAGTCAGGGCGAGTTCAACAACCGGCGTTCCGCCAGACTCGACATCGTCTGGCAGACGATTAACGTCAATCTCAGCGCGGGTTCGATAGTAATTTGGCACCCCAGGGATTACCGCGATGCCAAAAGCATTGGTATGGCCCTGAAAGCCCACCGGAACACCGCTTACCCCATCAGTACTGACCATCAGACGAGTCCCCCCCTGTACCCCACCAGGGTGCAGCGCCACGCCTTCAGCGGTCGCGGTCAAACCGCCGCTGGCGGAAATACCAAACGAGGAGTACTGGCTCTGCGCCCAGTTAAAGTTGGTGGTGACATCCGCCATATTGCCCAGGTGCGAGTAGTACCCGCTCATCTGGCTGCGAGTTCCTTCCCCGCCGCCGACGCTGTTGCCAGCGTTGATGCTGTAATAGTCGTTGTTATCCAGCCTTTGGCTCCAGCTGGCATTTTGTGTATAGCGGTCGCGGCTTATGCTGCCGTTATAACCCACGGTTCCCGAACCAAACGGCATCGTCAGTGAGATATAGGCGCTATCGTCCTTACGGCCATTGAACTCACTGCGAACGGCGTTGAGGGACAACGACAGATGCCGCCAGTCGCCGAGGTCAAAATATTTATTCAACGACACGCTGTAGCGATCTGTCGCCGGGCGGTTCCAGTAAGTCTGATGCGACCAGTTGATGTGCGTCGACAGGCGCAGGTCGGCAAAGTTCTTGGTAGCCTGGATGGTATAAAGCTCTTTGCTGTTCCCGACGTAGCCTTCCCGATAGCGCATATCCAGATATTCACCCATGGTGAGATAGTTGCGCTCGGAAAAACGGTAACCAGCAAATGTCACTTCGCTGTTGATTTCATCAAACCGCTTGGAATAACTCAGGCGCCAGGACCGTCCTTGCCTGTTTTTATCATCCGGGAAACGCGCGCTGGCATGAGTAACGTCAGCAGAGAGGGTCCCGAAGGCGTTCATATCACGACCTGCGCCCAACGCCAGACTGTTGTAGTCCTGGGAAAAAATGCCACCGCCGTACAGCGACCACGCATTAGTAAGACCCCATGAGAGTTCGCCTGTAGCAAAGTATGGCCCCTGGGTGCTGTGGTTATAATCGCGCGGGCGACCGGTGGTCATTTTATAGCGCAGCTGGCCGGGACGCGTCAGATAAGGGACCTGAGCCGTTTCAACCGCGAATTTCTGTACGGATCCATCCTGCTCTTCAACCCGCACATCCAGGCGTCCGGTCAGCGCGCTGTTGAGTTCCTGAATACGAAACGGGCCAGCGGCAACCGTCGTTTCGTAGATGACTCTGCCCTGTTGGCTGACCGTTACTTTGGCATTGGTACGGGCAATACCGGATACTTCAGGCGCGTAGCCCCGAAGCTTAGGTGGCAGCTGGCTTTCATCGCTCGCCAGCGACAAACCGGTATAGCGCCATGAGTCAAAGAGGTCGGAAGAGAGGTAGTCTTCACCGACGGTGAGTTTTGACATCATTCCAGGTAATGCGCGATAGGCGTAGAAACGACTCCAGTCAAAATTACGTGAATTTTTATCCGCGCGTCCGGTCGTATTGTAATAGCTCCCCTGATAATCCCCCCTCAGGCGCCAGGCACCCAGGTTAACACCTGTTGTACCGCTGATACTGGCACTCTGGCTCTGATTACCCTGACGAGGCCAGGTGACGTTGGTATTCAGGTTATAGTCAACCAACATCCCGGGGATGCCCTCTTCCCAGCGGGAAACAGGCAGCCACGAAGCATCCTGATATTCCAGCCAGGCCTGGGGGACCGCAATTTGCAGGGAAGATTCTGACAGATCGCCGCGCAGGACGACGCCTTCAAGAGCGGAAAAATCAGCGCAACGCCCCTCGTCGAGCCACTTAATCATGTTGAGCGCGTCATCCCGCAGACCGAGAAGTTCGACCTGCGCAGGCGTCAGACAGGTTTCTACAACCACCTCATCGTCACGGGTTCTTTCAATAAAAGAAATTTCCTGGTCAGAAATACCGTGCTCATTTAAACGCATGCTGAGCGTATAGGTTCCGGGCATAATATAGCCGGCCTGGGAAAAGCGCGATAAGTCGATATTTTCCCGGTCTTCCGAGTCCAGAATATCAATATTAAATTCTACCGCCACTACCGGTGATGTAGAACCCAAAATGGCAATAGCAATGTAAATACCCAGACGTCGCAGGTAAAAAGCTGGTGGTCTGCTTTTTTTCATTTTTTAAAATCCATTTATTGCCTGGTAGAATTCACCGGCGGGAAGTGTCAATCCCGGAAATAATTTAGATGAGAGGCTCATCTGTTTTTATCATTCATATTTCCCGCTACTGATAGGTCACCATGAAACGAATAATTCCGTACCAGTCGCCTTCTGACAACGTTTTTCCACCGCGCACTAACGATAATAAATAACGTAACTCATTGTTTTCATTTTGTATCATTACGGCTGGCATCGGTATTCCATCGCGAGCCACATCGCCAGCCTGATTGTGAATACGCAGCCCAAGCCCCTGGGCCTCGCCATTGACTTTAAAAATATCCGGGCGAAATACCTCGGTTTCCCCGCTAAAGGTGATATTTACGCTTTGCCATAAGCCACCGCTGCTCCGTTCCAGTGAGCAATTCACCAGTCGTACTGAGAAGGGTTTGATGACCGCCTTGCCTTCCTGATTGAGATCGTTATACGAAATCACGCCGAATGGTATTTCCTGCCAGGCATCGTTGGTATGAATAGAACAGGCCGACTCCTGAATTTGACCATTCATCGTAACCAGACCCCGCCCCTGATCGGCTGCCAGAGACAAGGGTGATATGCTTAATAACCCACTCAAGATCAGAAAACGCGATATTTTTACCATTACTGTGCTCCTGAATATCGGGCTGCAAACGCAGCCCGAATAAAGCTACATGAGAACAGGACTCACCTTATTCATAAGCCAGGGTAAAGTTGGTCACCGCTTCAAAATCACCCGGAGTGACGTTGGTAACGGTAGAGATTTTTTCAAGGTAAGCACTAAAGCTTAGAGTATTGTTGCCAATACCCAGGCCGCGGCCGCTAGTCGGTACCAATAATTTCACGGGTTGACCAGAACCATCTTCAATACGTACGCCAGCTCCCGCAGCCTGACCGGAAATTGCCAGCATGCTCATATCTCCCGGAACATTACCGCCAGCAAAGGTCACTTTAACGGTGTTAAACAGCTGGTCGCCGTTGGAATCCGTCTCAAAAGAACAGTTTTCCAGCTCAATGTCGAACGGACGAGGAGTGGAAATACCGCCGTTATCTAAATGAGTATTGGAAATCTGACCCAGTTCAATACGCTGATCGCCGTAACCATTTTTGATTGAGCATGGTGCATCAATAATGGAACCCCAGAAAGTCACCTTGCCGCTTCCCTGATCGGCCTGAGCTGCGAAAGAGGCGACACCCATAGTGAGAACAACAGCAGATGCAATTTTGCTAATTTTCATAATACATTCCGTTATATTAAAAGTTACTGGATAACCATCCTGAAAATAACACCAGAAGATAATAACGCATATTTATGCTGACAAAACACCGCTACATCCTCTTGAGTTATGTGTATTCCTGACAGCGAAATCATACTAACTTGAAAAAGCCTGCAATTGAACATATGCATCTACCATATTGGTCATTACGAGCTAATAATTTCATTAAAAAATAATTTGCAGGATAAAATCTCGCAAAAGCAGTTTAATACGACAATGTATGTAAAAATATTACCAATAATTTATAAAAACATATGCACAACTTAAAAAAAATTTCATCGATAACATTACGAAATTAATAAAACCATGTATTTCATGAAATTGCAAAAGATCGATGCGCTTGTGAAATATTAGGACTCATCCGTAAGAAAATTCCTAATAAATATTGTAGGAAGCGAAGTTTAAAAGCTGAAAAATCCTATGAAAGGGCAGGATTTCTTTATAGAGAGGAGCGCGGAGAGGCTATATTTTACCAGTTGGTCAAAATTCCCTCTACGGAAGAAATAACCTTATAGAGATGTTGGTCATGCGATCATGATCCACAGCAATATCTTATGCGGTATCTTGCAGGGTTAGAGGAAAGGAATAACCAGGTAGCCGACTCGCTGCCGTAGTGAATCGTCAGGGTGATATCGCAGGCCAGAGAAAACCGCATACCCCTACATCAAGAGATGTTATTTTGCCTGTTCCTTGTTATTCTGCTGAATTGTTGTCCAGGTGATTATCATTCAGCGTGGTGATTCTTCAGACGCTGCCCTGGCGCTTGCCGACTCATACTCCAGATCAAAAACGCGGAGAGCGGCAACCCCATTCACACCTGCCCTGCAGGTGTTTTTTCCACAGGGAGATTAACCGTGAGATTTGCATCAGTGCCTTTCAATCAAAATCAGGTGGGATGGCCGCTTAATGAAGAAGATCTTTATCGACAGCCCTCGCTGAGCGGCGACATTAAAGCTGACTGGGTGATTATCGGCTCCGGCTATGCCGGCGTAAGCTTTGCCCGCAGGCTGGCCAGCCTCAATCCGCAGCTGAACATCGTGCTCATCGACGCCGAATGCGCCGCGACCAGCTCCTCGGCGCGAAATTCCGGCTTTATCATCGGCCTGCCGCACAATATCGGCAGCTCTACCGCCGAGCTGAAAAAAGCGCAGGATTACCGCGCCCTGCTCCAGGAGGGGATCCGCCTGCTCGATGAAACGGTGACCGAGCACCAGATTGCCTGCGAATGGGAAAACGTCGGGAAATACCACTGCCAGATAGATCCGTCCAGCGAAGCCATTATGCAGGAGTATGTGGATAACCTGCAGCTGATGCAGGAGCCTTACAGCCTGCTGGACGGCGAAGCGCTGTACCAGAAGCTGGGAACCCGCCTCTACAGCAAAGGTATTTACACCCCCGGCTGTATTCTGGTGAACCCGGCGAAACTGATTGCGGGCCTCGCGCGTCATCTGCCGGAAAACGTCACGGTTTACCATCAAACCCCGGCGCTGGCTATGCGCCAGGAAAACGGCGGCGTCAGGGTGACGACGCTGCAGGGCACGATCCGCGCCGACCAGGCGATGCTGGCGACCAACGCGCTCTCCCGCGAACTCTCGCCCACCGTGAGCCGCCAGGCGTCAATGGCGACCTACGCCAGCATTACCGCCCCGCTCACCCCTGAACAGCGCCAGCGTCTGCCGGCAATGGAAAGCTGGGGATTAACGCCGGTCAACGCGATCGCCGGCGCCACGCTACGCTATACCCACGATCATCGTTTTCTGGTCCGCCAGCATGTCGATCCGGCATTGCGGGGAGTGATTACCGCCGGACAGACCGCCAGCGCCGCGCGCCAGCATCTGGCGCTGTTCCACGCGGCCTATCCGCAGCTGCAGGATGTGCCGCTGGAGCGAACCTGGTCCGGGACCATCAGCGTCACCCGCAACGGCGCGCCGGTCTGGGGGCGTCTTGCGCCGCAGATCTGGACCGCCGGGGGCTGTAACGGCGCCGGCGTATCTAAACAGACTATCGCCGGGACGCTGCTTGCCGATCTGGCGATGGGCCAGGACAACCCGCTGATCGCCGCGATGCAGTCGCTCGGCCAGGCGAACGTTATGCCGCCTTCGCCGTTCCTCGATATCGGGGTGGCGGGCGCATTATGGAAAGAGCGTTATGTGGGGCGCAAAGAGATGCCCGCGTAGTCGCTGTCTGACAGGTTTCACCGCCCGGGCGTGAAACCTGTTGTTTGGGCTACTCCGGGATCGCTTCCTCTTTACGCAGGGTCAGGACCTCGAATCCATCCGCGGTGACAGCGACGGTGTGCTCCCACTGCGCGGACAGTTTTTTATCGCGGGTGACCACCGTCCAGCCATCTTTTTTGGTTTTAATCCGGCTATCGCCCTGATTCACCATAGGTTCAATGGTAAACACCATCCCCTCCTTGAGCACGGCGCCGGTGCCGGGTATGCCGTAATGCAGCACCTGGGGATCTTCGTGCATCTCTCTGCCGACGCCGTGGCCGCAGTACTCCCTGACCACGCTGTAACCGTTACCTTCGACATAAGTCTGGATCGCATGGCCGATATCGCCCAGCGTCGCGCCCGGCCTGACGACCTTGATCCCTTTCCACATCGCTTCGTAGGTTTTCTGCACCAGCCGACGGGCCAGCGGTGAAACCTCGCCAATCAGATACATTTTGCTGGAATCGGCAATCAGCCCCTCTTTTTCCAGCGTAATATCCACATTCACGATCATGCCGGATTTCAGATGCTCGCTCTCCTTTGGCATACCGTGACAAACCACTTCGTTGATCGACGTATTCAGCACGTAGGGGAAATCATACTGCCCTTTGCTGGCCGGGCGCGAATGCAGATCGTTGACGATAAAATCCTCCACCCGGTTGTTGATGGCCATGGTGGAGATACCGGGCTGAATAAAGGTATCCAGCATGTCGAAAACCGAGGCCAATAGCTCACCTGCGCGGCGCTGTCTGGCCAGCTCGTCTGCGGTCTTAATGGGAATTGATAGCATTGATCACCTCCAGCAAGCGGTCAGAGCCGGACTTGAGCATCAGCAGCTTAATTTGCTGATGGTTAAGTTCGGGATAGAGCTCGCTCATCATACCCAGACGGATCCAGTACTCCGCCTGCGCGTTGACCGAACGCGACATCGCCTTGCTGGCGTCACGAATATCGTCGTGCAGCAGGTCGGAAATTTTTACAATGCCCATTTATACGTACCGTAACAATTTATATATGTTTCGTATATTACGCCTCCCCGCTCAAGCAGACAACGTTTGCCGTCAGAAAGCAGAAAACGGGGTTGCGGTTTTTGTCGCCCGCGCTACGGCTGGTTAAGGTTCAGAGCCACTATCTGGATGTTCCGAGGTTCAACAACGGTGCCTTTCGTCGTCACAAATGCGTTGTGGACGACGTCCCCGCTCTCTTTATCCACCAGCGCAATATGCGGTTCATCATGCAGGATATTTTTATGCCCCCACGCCATCAGGGAAAACAGGATCGGCGCCAGGCTGCGGCTTTTTGGCGTAAGGATATACTCATAACGTTCGCGCACGCCTTCTTCCTGATAAGGCGTTTTGCTCAGTAAACCCAGTTCCGTCATTTTCTTTAACCGGTTTGCCAGCGTCTGCTTAGGCATTTTTGTATGCGAGCGGATCGTTTCAAAGCGGGTCACGCCGTAGAAAGCCTCTCTTAAAATCAACAAAACCCACCGATCTCCCAGGATTTCCGCTGCCGCAGAAAGCCCGCAAAGCTCCGGTAATAGGTAGGCAACTGAATTATTTTTTGACATGTCCGCTTTCGCTCTTTAATCTGAGTATGAATTTTAGACCTAGCTTATCAAGGAGAATACAATGCCCTTCGTCAATGTACAAACCATTAAAGGAATAATGAACCCGGAGCAAAAAAAAGAGCTTTTACGCCGCATGACCGATCTGATTGTCGAAATTGAAGGGAAAGGCGATCCCGAGTTCCGCCGTTCAGTCTGGGTTCGCATTGATGAGCATGAGCCGGAACAGTGGAGTCTGGGCGGCATACAGCCCACGGCTGAAGCGATCGCGGCAAAATTTTCGTCTGCTCAATAGCCTGCAAGGTAGCGTATTTATCGATTTACGCCTCGCCCTGTCGCCGAAATGCCAGCAGCGAGGCCCGGCTTTCACCACAATGCCGGCAACAAGTCCAGCGTGTCAGCTACCAGCGCCCGCCTGTCGTTGCCCGGCTTCCAGATAGTGACCATCGTTTGGCCGATCCCCTGATTGCCGACTTCGGTGCGCAAGGTTGTGACGTTTTTCCAGCGCGCCGCATTCATGTGCGTGGGCAAGAATCCCCAGCCGCAGCCCTGTTCAAGCAGGCCGCGCAGCATCTCCAGGTCGTTGGTGAAGATGGTATGTCCTGAAATTTGCAGACGGCGGGCCACGGGCTCGTCAGTATCCGGGTGCATAATCACCTGCGGCGCCAGCGAAAGTTCCAGCAGGGATAGCGGTTGTTTAGCGCCGGGAAAAAGCGCTTCGGCGGCGTAAAAATCCATCTCGATTGCCCCTAAGGCGCGCCACTCCATAGCGTCTCCCACGCTACGATGGCGCGCCTGGCAGATCCCCAGGTCGGCCTGCCCGCTCGCCAGCAGCTTTTCCGCCTCGTCGCGCGACGCGTTTATCAGACTCAGACGAACGTTGCGCTGGGCCATAGCGCTAATCAGCCCCTGCAGCAGCGTTCTGGGGGTAAAGGGATCGTAGACCAGGGTCATGTCCTGCGTGGCGCTGTTCGGCACCGCCCTGGCAAACGCTTCAAACGCTTTCACCTGGCGCATCAGCAGGTGCGCCTGCCGCTGCAGCTGCTCACCTTCCGGCGTCAGGCGCAGGCTTCGCCCTTCGCGCAGGAACAGCGCATACCCCAGGCCATCTTCGAGGAACTCAATTAAATCGCGCAGCGTCGTCCGGTCCTTGCCCAGCTGGCGCGCCGCTTTCGCCAGGCTTTTGCACTCAACCACGGCGGTGAAGGCCTCCAGCTGGGCAAAAGAATATATCAGGCTCGGCATACGGCCCTCCATTCAGTTGTTGTGGGGGATTTTCCCCCATGATGCGTTTTTTATTATAGGCCGCGTTTTTTTAAGCTGAACACCTTCCTGAGCTGAACGAGTAAAAATATGAAAAGCAAAGTGTTTAACCCTGGCCTGCTGTCTGGCGTTGTTATCAGTCTCTGCAGCGTCCTGCTGGCGCCCGCCGCGCAGGCCGCCTGTACCGGCACCGAACTCAGCATCTGTCCCGCCCCCTTTGATGCGCCGCTTCCGGATCCCCACAACATGCTCACCTGGAGCCAGACCGACCGGGTAATCGGCTTTCGTAACGACTACCGCAATTACGCGGGCGATGTGTTTCATCACGGTAATGCCGTGCCGTTGCAGGCCGCGGCGAAACGCTTAACCGACGCAAGCTATCGGGTGAACGGCCAAACCTGGAATCTGCAGGATTACCTGCGGCGCCAGAACGTCAGCGGCATGCTGGTGCTGAAAAATGGCAAAGTGGCCTGGAAATATCTGGCAGAAGGCAATACCGACACCACTCTCTGGACATCGCGCTCGGTGGGCAAATCCGTGGTTGCCACCCTGGTGGGCGTGGCGATTAAACAGGGCAAAATTCACTCGCTCGACGATCTCATCACCCAGTATGAACCCGACCTGAAAGGCACCGCCTGGGACGGTGTGACCCTGAAGCAGCTGATTAGCCACACCTCCGGGGTGGCGTGGAATGAGGACTACACTAATCCGCAATCGGACTTCGCCCGGCTTACCGAGTGTGAAGCCAGACCCGGCGCCTATGACTGCGTACGTCAGTTGGTGTCCGGCCTGCGCCGCGCGCATCCTGCCGGCGAGAACTGGTCTTACTCCTCCGGCGGCGCATGGCTGCTGGGGGATGTGCTGGAACGCGCCACCGGCATGACGCTGGCGGCATATCTGGAAAAAAGTATCTGGCAACCCTACGGTATGGCGAGCGACGGCGTGTGGCATGCCTACACAAAAGGTGAGCACGATGTGGGCGCGCACGGCTTTAACGCCACGTTAGAGGATTGGGGGCGCTTCGGTGAGTTCATTCTGCATAACGGCCTGCTGCCGAACGGCGAGCAGATCTTGCCGGAAAACTGGGTTGCCGAGTCATCACGCTGGACTCGGGCGGCAGGCTCGGTGTCCGCGGCGCATCCACACGGTATTTACGGCTACCAGTGGTGGAACAATGAAGTGCCGGCCAATGCGGCCAATGTTGAACCTGCTCCCCAGGCATCCCTTCAACATTCGCTGTGGGCGCTGGGCATTTTTGGTCAGATGATAATGGTTAATCAGGCGGAAAATCTGGTCATCGTCCAGTGGTCGACCTGGCCGCAGGCTGAGCCCGCCTTCAGCGCCCAACCGCTGGAAGCCTCGCTGATGTTTAGCGCGATAGCGAAGGCACTGCATTAACGTCGGTTTGGATCCCGTCGGTGCTGAGCGCCTGAATCAGGGGCCTGGCACCGTCGCCGACAGCAGAACGTTCACGTTTACCCATAAGCTCCCCGTCCGCTCCAGGCCAGAGCGGACGGGAGGCGTGAAGGTTAATCGACTCTACATACCACGGTGGCATGATCCCACCATGCGTTCTCATTAATATTCACCTCAAGAACCGTAAATTGCTCCGCCCGAATCTCGTCCAGCAGGGCCTGGAGCGGTCGCAACGTACGCCAGGGTTTGCCCTCTTTAAGTAAATGATGGCGAATAGGATCGTACGCGAGAATATCCTCGGGATGACGCGGGGTTCCGCACATGGAGCCGATCACCAGTCGTCCTCCGGGTTTCAGTAATCTTCTGACTTCGGCGAAACAAAGGTGGCGGGCATCATCAATCAGGCAATGCACACAGCTGCCATCAACAATGAGCTCAAACGTCGCATCCTGACACTGATGAATATGGCGGACATCTCCGACAAAAAAATTTGCCGGGAGACCCGCTTGCTGAAAACGATTTTGTGCCCATCGGATCGCGGTTTCGGACCAATCTATCCCCCACACCGAGTAGCCTCGTTCCGCAAAATACTGCGCGGCCATCGCGCCATTCCCGCACCCCAGCTCAAGGACAGGCGCGCCGGGTTGGGGGAAATAGTGCTGTAAGTGAAGCCAGCTAAAAACGCGCTCCTGCTGTTCTTTGGCCCGGAAATAACCTTCGCCAGCCCAGGCGATAGCGCCATTTGCCAGCAACTGCCGATACTCTTTTTCATAGCGGTTCATAATCAAGACGCCTTTGTCAGCAGCAACGCTCGTCACTTTACGCGCGGTAGAGGCAGGAGAAAAACCAACCGTCAGACACGCTCCGTCATCTCAGGCAGCAATTGTTCAATCACGTCGATAATACTTCTTACCCGCGGTGGGATAAAGCGGGCGTCAGGATAGACCGCATAGAGAACGCGATCGGGTAATCGCCAGGCGGGTAATACCGGTACCAGCCTGCCGGACTGCAAAGCGTGGGCCGCAAGGGGTAACTGCATGCCGCCGATACCGATGCCGGACTCTAACGCCTGCAGCAGCGCTTCGCTGGTGTTAGCCCGAAACACGGTATTGACTTTCATATCAACCGTTTTATCACCCGAGACCAGCCGCAGCGGCGCGTCCTGCGCGATGCCGCTGAACCGCACGTGCGGGTGGGCGGCCAGCTCGCTGACGGCATGCACCGTTTTAAAACCGGGGGCGGCAAAGAGCGCAGTTTCAATACGCGCCAGCACGCGCGCCGCACTCCCCGGCGGCGGTTCACTGCTCAACCGCAGCGCGACATCCACTCCTTCAGCAACCAGATCGGCAATGCGGTCATCAAGAGAAAGCGTCAGACGCAGCTCGGGGTGCATTTTCTGCAGCGCCAGCAGATGCGGCAAAAAGAGCTGCCCGAGGCCGCTCGGCAGCTGCACGTGCACCCGGCCTTGCCACTGGCGATCGGTTGGCTGTAAGCGTCTTTCCGCTTCATGCATCGCTTCCAGCAAAAGCTGCATATCGCGCCGGTAAATTTCTCCCTGCTCGGTCAGCGCCATCGCACGCGTGGTTCGGTGCAGCAACACCACCCCAAGCTCCTCCTCAAGCGCCGCGATCTGCTGACTGACGGCGGATTGTTTCATCCCGCACTGGCGGGCTGCCGCTGAAAAGGATCCCGCTTCTACCACGCGCAGGAAGGTGGCAATGGCGTTGAGCTTATTATTCATTTAATGATTCTGCTTATAAGTGCCATCAGTTTTACGGGATATGCGTGAAAAAAATAATATACCACACTGCCTCTGTCACCCACCCTGGAGAAGCAACGTGAATAAGATACCGCAACCCAAAATCGCCCTGGTCGCCGGCGCCAGCGGCATTATTGGCAGAGAACTGGTGAAAACGCTGTTACGCAATCGCTGGGAGGTTATCGGCCTCAGCCGCCATGCATCGTCCCACCCGGAAAACATTCCCTTCATTCACGTCGATTTACTGGATGCGCAGCACAGCGCGCAAAAACTGCATTCGCTCAACGGCGTCACCCACATTTTTTACAGCGCATGGGCCAACGCCGGGAACTGGGCGGAAATGGTTGAACCGAACGTCACCATGCTGCGCAACCTGGTCAGCAACATCGAGCAAACCGCACCGCTACGGACGGTAAGCCTGATGCAGGGATACAAAGTGTACGGCGCGCATCTTGGTCCGTTCAAAACCCCGGCGCGTGAAAGCGATCCCGGCGTACCCGGGGCCGAATTTAACGCCGCTCAGCTCACCTGGCTCAGCCATTTCCAGCGCGGAAAAACGTGGCGCTGGAACGCGATCAGGCCGGGCGTGGTCGGCAGCACGGTGCCCGGCAACGCCATGAATCTCGCACTCAGCATCGCGATCTATGCTTCGCTATGTAAAGCGCAGGATCTACCGCTGCGTTTCCCCGGTTCGGAAAAAACCTGGCACAGCATCGTCGATCATACGGACGCCGGGTTGCTGGCTGATGCCACGCTGTGGGCCGCGACCTCGCCAACGGCGCAAAACCAGGCGTTCAACGTCAATAACGGCGACATCTGGCGCTGGTGCGAGCTGTGGCCGCGCATCGCGAGCTGGTTTGAACTGGCATCCGCCCCGCCGGTCAGACTGTCATTTCACCAGCTGTTTTTGGATTACCGCGCGCACTGGCGCGAACTGGCCGGGCAGAGTCTGGTGGAAGCGGACATCTTAAGGCTCAGCGACGGTAAATTTGCTGATTTCGTCTTTGGCTGGAACTACGACATGTTTGGCGATGGCAGCAAACTGCGCCGGGCGGGCTTCACTGAAATGCAGGCCACTGACGACATGTTTTTCCGCCTGTTCGCTCAGCTGAGAGCCGCGCGGATTATCCCCTGAAACAGCATGCTTTAACCGTCAGCCGGCGTCGCGCGAGCAACCCACGATTCAGTTTTTCACCTCTTCCTCGCGCGCTCTGGTATCCGGGGTAATGATTATTCCCGGACGTAAAAAAGCCGGGTTCTCCCGGCATCATGATTTACCAACCATTTTCTGCGTATAAATACAAAACGTAGTGGATGATATTACTCCAAATTGCAGCATTCTTATGCTTCTGATGATTTCAGAGTACAGGAAGGTATCCGCTTCGATACGCTGGCAAAAATCTGCCAGGCGCTGGAGTGCCTCCCAGGCGATATTCTCGCCTGGGAGGCGGATTAACGCCCTTTCTCGATCGTGCAGGCCCACTGCTGGCTCATGCTGCTCTGGCTGGTGGCGATTTGCAGCGACAGGCTGGCGTCAAGGGTATGCGTGACGCTGTATTCAAGCACCACATCATCCAGATCGCGGGCGACGCGCTCAATGCGAAAGAGAGCCTGGCCGGGTTCAATATTGAGCAATCCCGCCGTGCGGCTATCGCAGCTCACCGGCGTATAGCGTTCCGTGGCGTTGGCCGGCGAGTAGCCGAACGTTTCCCGCAGCTGCTTATACAGCGATCGGCTGCCGTCCACGTGGCTCAGATCGTTATAGATACGGCCATTAAGCCAGGTCAGCACATGGCCAACCGGCCGGTCGCCCTGCACTAACAGCCGCTCCAGACGCATCAGCTGGCAGCCTAAATCCAGCCCCATTTGCTCCGCCACCTGGCGGTCGGCCATGGTCGAAATCAGCGACAGAACTTCCACGGCTATCTCCCCCGGCGGAGCAAAGGTGGTCAGTACGTCCGGGAGGTCGGTGTAGTATTTCTGCAGCGCATCGCGGTTAATAAACGTCCCTTTACCCTGTTCGCGGTACACCATGCCAATACTGGCCAGCGAATCTATCGCCTGTTTAATGGTACCGCGCGCGACCTTAAACTCCCCGGCGAGCAGCAGTTCGCCCGGGAGTTTATCGTCATAGGTAAAAGAGAGGATCCGCTGCAGGATAACGTCTTTTATCCTTAAATAGAGAGGGAGTCCATCCGACTCAAACATACTTGTGCTCCAACTCAGAGGTAGTGTATCTGGCTCCTGTAAGCGCTAAGTATATCCTGATTTATCTCCTGATTACCGTCTATGTTTGCGCTGGCGAGAATGGGCGGCGTGCGCGCATTTTCCAGCATGATTTCGCAAATACGTAATACCAGGCTGTTGGCGATAGTCGCGCCCATGATGGTGGAGAGCGGCGCGGCTTTCTGCGCCATCCCCGGCAGGCTCACCGCCGCATCGCCATATTCGCAGTGGTTATCAATGGTGATATCGGCCACATCCACCAGCAGCTTGCCGCTGGAGTGGCGCGACGTGACGCGCGCCGCCGTCGCCAGGCTGGTAATCGCGATAACCGTTGCGCCGCACGCTTTCGCCGCCAGCGCGACATCAATGGTAATCGCGTTGCGTCCCGACACCGAATGGATCAGCAGCGTATCTTCAGCCCTTAGCGGCGACTGCTCCACCAGTACCCGACCGAGGTGCTCCACATTTTCCACCGCGCTGGTGAGGGTTAACGGCCTGACGTTAAGCATCAGCGCAGGCGTAAAAAGCGGATTGATGATGGCCAGGCCGCCCGCGCGATAGCTCATCTCCTCCGCCAGAATCCCGGCGTGGCTGGCGCCAAAGACGAAGATGTTGCGCTGCCCCATAATGCTGTGGGACATGATTTCCGCCGCCCGGGTGAGTTCATCGGGGCGCTGCTCAAGAAAAGCCAGCTTCTGGCGGATCTGACTGTAGTACTGTTTCAGGGCCTGACTCATAGACTTCCTCCTGATATCAGAACGCCAGCAGGCGGGTCAAAAGATGAATGACTGGCGCGAGGACAAACATATCGCTGTCGCCTGCCCATAGCGCGGTATCCGGGATCGTATTGTCGATAAAGCCGGTGACGCAGAAATACTGCCCCCAGGCGACCACGGTCGAGGTGATAAACCCCGCCAGCAGAGCGCCTTTATAGCCTCCGGTAATATTGCCGAAGACCCCCGCCGTACCGGCGTGAAAGAAAATCACAATCATGCTGGGAATAAAAACGTAGCCGGTATAGCGGCCGATCAGGGTCAGCCACAGCAGCGAGCCGACGAAAGCGCCGACAAACCCCAGCACCACCGCGTTTGGCGCAAAGTTAAACAGTATCGGGCAGTCCAGCGCCGGTTTTGCGCCGGGCACCAGCCGCGATCCGATGCCGTTAAACGCCGGCACCATTTCGCCAATAAACATCCGTACGCCGAGTAGCACGACGGCAATGCCGCCGGTAAACATCAGCGATTGTTTGAGGGCATAGATGTAGAAGCTCAGGTCGCCGGATTGCGCCAGGATCTCCGCCGCTTTCGGCGTACCTTTAATCTGCAGAATAAAGGTGCCAATAAAGAACAGCAGCGCCATGGTCAACGCCGTCACCACGTTGGAGTCGCGCAGAAAACCCAGCTTTTTAGGGACTTTGATATCTTCGGAGCTGATTTTGTTGCGGGCGAAAATCTGGCCAAAAATCGCCCCCAGCAGCGCGACGGAGGCGGAAGTATGCCCCAGCGCCACGTTGTCGTTGCCGGTGATTTTTCGCACCCAGGGCTGAACCAGCGCGGGCTGTAGGGTCCAGTAGAGCCCCATAATCACCGTTAGCATCAGCGTCAGCTGCACCGCTGAAATAGCGGGCTCGGTGTTCACCATCACCCCGGCAAAGATCATCGTCGTCCAGAACATCATATGTCCTGTCAGGTAGATGTATTTAAAGCGCGTCAGCCGGGCCAGCAGCAAATTGATGGCGAATCCGCCGGCAATGGCGATGGTCACGCTGCTTCCGTAGCGTTCGCTGAAGCGCGCCTGGCCGATAATATTGGTCAGGTTCATGGAGCTGAGACCGAAAACTTCGGTCCAGATCGGCTGAAATATCAGCAGCGCGGAGACGATAATCCCGGCCCCCGCGCCGATGATCAGAAAGCCCAGAATGCCTTTCAGGGTGCCGGACACAATGTCCGCCAGCGATTTCTTTTGCAGCACTAGCCCCAGCAGCACAATCAGGCCAATTAAGATCGACGCTTCACCAAATATATTGATGGTGATCCAGCGCAGCACGCCAAGAAACTCGCTCATGACGGCTCTCCTGCGGGCAGAATTTTCGCCTGGGTCAGCGCCGCGGTGATTTCGGCGTTATCGATATAGTTGTTCACCACCACCACCGGACAGGACAGATGCTTAAGGTTGTCCACCAGCTCCGCGTTGGTTATCACCACATCGGCGTTGGCCGAAGCGGCGGAAGAGACATCCATATGTTCCACGGAGGCCTGAATCCCGTGCTGTTTTAACACCGCCTCAACGTTCATTTTTAAAATCAGGCTGGAGCCCATACCTAAACCACAGACTGTCAGAATTTTCATCGCTATTCACTCCGTGTTCATCACGCTACAAACGCTGCGAGCCGCTGGCTAACAGCCGATAAAGTTGTTCTGGATCGTTCGAATGCATCAGGGTATGCAGGTTATTTTCATCGCTGAGTACGGTCACGATATGCTGGATAAGGTGGATATGGGCATCGCTGCTGGTTGCCGAAAGCCCCAGCACCACTTGCACCGGGTCGTTTTCCGCATGACCAAACGCCAGCGGTTCACGCAGCCTGACCGCGCTGATCTGCGCTTTCATCGCCCCCTGCTCCGGGCGGGCATGCGGCAGCGCCAGCCCGGGGGCAATGACAAAATAGGGGCCCAGCTCGCGGTAGCTATCGACCATTGCCTGGACGTATTGCGGGCTACAGGCTCCCGCGCGGCACAACGCGTTCCCCGCCTCGCGGATGGCCTCCTCAGGGGTAGCGGCCGGGCAGTCTACACGTATCGCCTGACGCTCAATCATCGGAGGCTCCTTGGGTTAAGTGATGACGGATAGAGGCAAGCGTGGTCGCCAGCGCCCGCTGGACGAACGCGCGCCCTTTCTCTTCGCTGGCGGCAGTTGGATCGCCCAGCACCGCATAGTCAGAAAACTCGGTCCAGGGTATCGGCTGATAGCGAAAATTGTTCGGGAAAGCCGGATAGTGCGCGCGGGCGTTGGTCATGGTGACGAACTCCGGCGCCAGCGCCAGCATCAGCGAGGTTTCGACCTCATCAGCATGCATATAGCCGGGGTAAGCCACCGCGGTGGTTTGCCGTCGTTTTACCTCCTCATCCATCCCCGCCCAGCTATAGCTAAGCAAGGTAATACCCTGCTCTTTTAGCTGCCGGGAGGCCGCTTTCATCGCATCAAAATTGCCGTAATGCGCGTTAATCACCGCCGTGGTGGTGATACCGTAGCTGGCCATGTTTTCCGCCAGCGACACCAGCAGCGACGTCAGCCGTTCATGACCGATATCAATCGCGCCCGCGTGGCCGCGCAGGGACCAGACCTGGCTGTAGGAAACGACCGGCAGGCTCAGGGCGCACTCGCCCAGCTGCTCGTCAAGCAGCGCGCAAAACCGCTCGGCCAGCAGGTTATCGGTATCCAGCGGCAGGTGGTCGCCGTGCGGCTCGACGGCGCCGAGCGGCAATAAGGCGATCCGCGCCTTTTGTAACGCCCGCCGGGCCTCGCTTTCGTTTAAACGATGCAGCTTCATAACATCTCCTCAGGCAAAAGCGAGGTAACGCGCCGGGTTGTCGACGAAGAAATCATGCAGCAGCGCTTCGCCGTCAAACCCGGCTTCCCGGGCCTCGTCAATGAATCTTGGCCGCCAGTCGCTAAGGATAAATTTCAGCCCCAGCCCCCCTTTGCCGTAATGCGCGCTCATGGATTTACGGGCAAAATCGCCGCCGATTAAGATCTGCTTTTGATAACCGCGCTGGCAGAGCGCCAGGATGGCCTGGGTACGGATGTGCTCGGGATGATATTTGATGCGGCTGATACCGTCGAAAGAGAGAAACGCCCCGGTGTTGGCGATCTGACGGTGCAGCCAGGGATCGGGGTTACGATCCATATGAGCAAAACATAAGCGGGAGAGATCCAGCCCCCATTTTTTAAAGAGCTGCGCCTGCTCGAGTCCCATCGTCCCCATTTCCGTATGGCTGTGCATCGGCGCCCCGGTGCGCTGCTGGGCGCGAACGATAACCTCCATGGTTTTTTGTTCCAGAGGGGAAATGGCGTTATAGCCGGTACCGCACTTCACCACGCCAGCCCGATGTTCGGTGCCCTCTATCCCCTCAGTGACCTCGCGACAGACATGTTCAACCAGTTCATCAACGTCTGAATGTGCAATCCACTCGGCGAAAGTCTGCGCGGAGCCCGGCCGCTTGCTGCTCCACAGAAAGCCTTTGTTAAAACCCGCAGTGGCGATAATGTGCAGCTGCTGGCGCTGCGCCATGGCGGCGACGGCTGCGGCCTGACGGCCATAATCCGGCGCGGTGGCGTCGTAGATGGCGTTACCACCCGCCCGGCGGAAGTCGCTTAATTCACGCTCTGAAGCCTGCGGATCGTCGAGTAACAGATCGTCATCCTGACGCTCGGCCCAATAGGGCGGAATACAGTAGATATGGTCATGGCTGTAGGTGACGCCCAGCTGATTAGCGGAAATATCCCCGTTTAACGTTCGAATGATGCCCATGTTTCTTGCTCCCCGGAACGGATAAGAAGGTGCTTTCAACATAGGCGCGACCCACTTGACCAGTCAAGTGATCAAGTTCGCATCAGTCATATAAAATTTCTATCTGTGAGGTAGGTCGACATTAACATTTATGTGACGTTGTCACATAAATGGATTCGGGATAAAAAAACCGTTACTCATGGAAAAACATACGTATCCCGGGTGAGGTGATTAAATTTATGTTAATTAAATTCAATGGGATACACACTCACTAAGCCAATGCATTCCTGACTAATAATTCATAGCTTTGATTAAAATGTTTAATTGAATGAATCGATAAAGAGAGTATTGTTAAAAACAATGATGAGCGGAGATAAATAAATGTTACGTGATTTTTTGAAGGTAGAAAAAGAGGATCGTCTGGTCGAACAACAGGGCGCCAGCAGCGGTAAAGCGAATTCAACGGACGTCACCGAATGGATTATTGTGAATAAAAATGGTGATAAAAAAGGCCGGGTGGCGTTATTCAATCAATTTACCACCCGCCGTTCCTATTGCGTGAATTACCGCATCACCCAGTTTGATAATAGCGGCAAAGTGGTTGTCGACCGGCTGGCGGAATCAATCTGATCCCGGGGAACGTTTTCACGCCGGCGTCCCGCGCCTTTAGCCCGGCCCGTCGCTGGCGGCGGCCAGCAGCGGCACAATAACATCGCTTAACGGCGTGGGGATATGGTGAATACGGCCATATCGCTGAACGACCCCGTTGCGAATATCCCACTCCAGCGGCAGCCTGGCCTCGCGATCCGTCAGTATTGAAGTGCTTAAATCCGGAGGCGCACGGTGAAAACCGGCGAGAATTTCCTGCGGCACGCCGTCGCCCAGGCTGGCGCCTGCGGCGCGCGCCACCGTCAGCCCCTCCTGCAAATAGGCTAAAGCAAGCGCCGTAATATCGTCGCGGGCAAACATCCCTGCCCGCCTCCCCGTCAGCACCATCAGACCGGCGACCGCATTCTGCAGCAGTTTGCGCCACGCAACGGAAAGAAAATCCGCACTGATATCCACTTCACAGCGCGTGTCCCGTAGCGCGTGCCGCACCCGCTCGGCCCCCTCAACATCCGGCAGCGTCAGGCGCGGTTTCGCCCGCAGCCAGACCGACGCTTCAGGTTCACGCTGGGCGGGGAACCAGACGACCGATGGCAGCACGGTAGCTTCCGCCACGTACGGCGCGAACAGCGTTTTTTGTTCAACGCCGTTTTGGAGCACGCAGACTACCGTTCGATCGTGACACAGCGCTTGCAGCCACGGAGCAATAGCCGCAATTTGTGTCGCTTTTACCGCCACAAATACCAGGTCGTACGGCGCGGCGACCGATGCCGGCTCCGTCAAGACAGGTCCCGGCACCACAATTTTTCCGCCATCAAAACGCAGCGACAGCTGCGGGTGCGCGCGGCGGCCGCATACCAGAGGCGTACGGCCAACCTCGTGCAGCGCCGCGGCGATGGTGGTACCAATTGCGCCCGGACCGATCAGCGCAACGGTGGGTTCTTCAACTGTCATCTATGCCTCCAGGCCGCTTCCGGCCCCTGAGATTTCATTGGTACGTAACATAAACGCGACTTCGTTCGCATTACCATTTTATTCATATGGGTAATCTGAATGTGTGTGTCAGCGTACACACTTTTCACCATCAACAAGGAAGGTACATGTTTCCAGAATACAGAGAGCTGATTTCTCGATTGAAAACCACGCACCCGCGCTTTCAGTCGCTATTCGAAAAACATAATGCACTCGATCACGACATTTCCCGCATAGAAGGAGTCGATGGCAAAGGATACAGTCTCGAGCTTGTACAGATGAAGAAAGAAAAACTTATGTTGAAGGACGAAATGCTCAAAATCCTCCAGCATGAAAGCCTGATGTAAACGAGAAGGCCGCCGGATGGCGGCCTTCTTATAGCACCAGGCTACGAGCGAATAAACGCCAGCAGATCGGCGTTAATCACATCGGCGTGCGAGGTATGCATACCGTGCGGAAAGCCGGGATAAATTTTTAGCTGGCTGTTCGGCAGCAGCTTATCCTGCAGTATCGCGGCGTTTTGATAAGGCACAACCTGATCATCATCGCCCTGCATCACCAGCACCGGCAGCGTAATGGCTTTTAAATCTTCGGTCTGGTCGGTTTCCGAAAACGCCTTAATCCCCTCATAGTGCGCTTTTGCGCTACCGGTCATGCCCTGCCGCCACCAGTTCTGAATCGTGCCCTGGGACACCTCCGCGCCTTCACGGTTAAAGCCGTAGAACGGCCCGGACGCCACGTCGAGATAAAACTGCGAGCGGTTGGCGGCCAGCGCTTTGCGAAAACCATCAAACACCTCGATTGGCGTACCGCCCGGATTACTCTCCGTTTTTACCATCAATGGCGGAACCGCGCTGATCAGCACCGCTTTGGCCACGCGCCCCTGCGGCTGACCATACTGCGCAACGTAGCGCGCAACCTGCCCACCGCCGGTAGAATGTCCGATATGCACGGCGTTATGCAGATCCAGATGCTCCGCCACCGCTGAGGCATCGGCGGCATAATGATCCATATCGTGTCCGTCACTCACCTGATCTGAACGACCATGACCGCGTCGGTCAATCGCAATTACCCGGAACCCTTCTGCCAGGAAAAACAGCATCTGGTTATCCCAATCATCGGCGCTTAAAGGCCAGCCATGATGAAATACGATCGGCTGCGCCTCCTTCGGGCCCCAGTCTTTAAAGAAGATATTGACGCCGTCTTTGGTTGTCACAAATGCCATGTTACAAACTCCTCTCGTGAGAAAACAAGGCTGCGGGCCTGACGCCTGCAGTGGGTCGGGTCTAAAGGCGGGATGCTATCTCTGGACGATAGCGTCCCGTTAGGTGTGAAAATGACCTGGCTGGAAAAGTGTAGATGATTTTTGCCGATACTGAGCGTTCGCTTTGTATCCGATAAATGGGCTGTAAACAGCCCGGTTAAGCATGCAGAAAGGAAAATTTAACGCAGCGCGAACTTAATAACGCCGGATGGTTACCGTTTCGGCTCCCGCCTGGTCGAGCGCGGCGAGTCCCTCCTCTATCCGCCCGAGGCTTATCAGCCCGGGGGAATGGCGAAAATCCTCGCGAAAAATGGCCAGATTGCCCCACGGCGCGTAATAGGCGATGTCGCCGCGCCGTGGGGTCATTGAGGCGCCAGAATCCGCGCGGCGCAGTTTCGTCGGCAGCCAGGCGATTTTTTCCGTGGAACCATAATCCTCGAGCTTCACCGTCATCGGCAGCTGCGCCAGGAACTCATTAGCCGCTGCGCTCTCATCCAGCGAGCCGACAACAGTGGCGCCATTGAACTCAAACTGAATCTTCACCGCGTTCTCCCGCCCGGCGGCAAATGCCGCCCCCGTCGTAGCAATAAAAATCAATAACGTGGCGCTAAGAGAGTTGAACATCCGCTCACCCTGCCAGGCCACGAGCGCGCAGGACTTCACTCACCACCGCTACCGCCGAAAAGGCATTTGGCCAGCCGGCATAGAAAGCAGCATGCGCAACGATCTCCCCCGCCTCTTGCGCGGTGAGGCCGTTATCCATCGCCCGGTTAAGGTGGTAGCCAATTTGCGCGCTTTGCCCGGCGGCAATCAACGCGCTGACCGTGACCAGGCTGCGGTCGCGCGGCTTCAGCCCCGGTCGCTGCCACAGGTCAAGAAACAGCGGTTGAGTCGTAAACTTCACCAGTCCAGGGGAAATCGCGCCGAAGTTCTGTTCTACGGTTGTTGAACGCTGGTTCTCCACCGCCTGATTAAGAGGGAGCAGCTCCGGGGAGGCAGCAGCCAGCTGCTCGCGGCCAATGCCGCGCGCGACAAAAATATCTTTCGTCACCGCAACGGCGGCCATCGCGTTGGGCCAGCCGGAATAAAAAGCCAGATGCGTGACGATCTCTGAGATTTCAGCCGCCGTGACGTCGTTATCCAGAGCAACTTCAACGTTATGTTTTAGCTCCGCCGGCTGATTACGGGCGATAAGAATCGCCACGGTCACGATGCTGCGGTCGCGACGCGAGAGTTCTGTTCTCTGCCAGAGATCCCCTATCAGCACCTCGCTGCCGAAACGGGCAAGCGCCGGCGCGACGGATTGAATATCCTCAGCGGACAATACGGATGGACTACGTGGAGCCATTTTTTCACCTCTTTTTTCTTCTGCCAGGGCTGGCGCGCCCAGCATTAACGACATTGCAGCTACGGCAATAAAAGCTTTCATTCTGAACACCTTCCCGGCACGTTAATTCTTCAGCCTTTCCACCAGTTGACGCTGGTATTCAGGCAGTTGATCGCGGCTGGCGCGCTGAAAAACCAGCGGAGGCAGCCAGGTCATTCCCGCATGCAGCGCGCTGGCCTTCATTGGCGTAAAGACGTCGGCCAGGCTGACGCCCGTTCGCCCGGTCTCGCCGTATGTCGCGTCACCGCCTGCGGCCGTTGTGACAATCAGCATCTCTTTGCCCTGCCATACTCCCGGCCCTACGCTGCCCCAGGTATCGTTCAGCCAGGCCTTCATCATCGGAGTGATGTTGAACCAGTGGGTCGGGAAGATAAAAACGATGCGCGAGTGTTCCCGCATGAGCCGTCGCTCTTCATCGGCATTGATATTTCGGGTGTCAAAACCGTAAAGCGCCTCGAGATTGCGTACGGTCACGCCGGGTACGCTTTGCGCTGCGGCCTCAAGACCTTTGGTCATGACCGATTGCTCGGGATACGGATGAGAGACGATAACCAGCGTGTTAGCCTCTGCCGCGCGGCTGGTAGAGGTAAAGCTAAACAGAAATGCGGTGACGGCCAAAAGCCAGAACAGACCGGGAATACAGCGGTGCGAATAGTTCATCAAGCTCTCCTTCTCTTTTGCCACAGGGTAAGGCGCGGAATAAGAAGGAGCCAGCCCTCGCTATCGAATGGGGCTGTGAGTTATTTTCATCAATCGGACTACAGACCGAGCGGCTTCATTTCCCGCACAAGGGAGATTAACAGGCGCAGCCCGGTGGGAACCTGATGACGGCTGGAGTAAAAGATATAGAATCCCGGTCCGTATGAGGCCCAGTCGGTCAGCACCAGACGCAGGCGCCCTGCGCTGACGTGCTCTGCTATCAGCGGTTCCGGCAGGTACATCAGGCCAAACCCCTGCAGAATGGCCACCACGCCCGTCTCCGCCAGATCGACCGTTAACAGCGGCGGTACTTTGACGGTGAGCTGCTCTTCGCCACGTTCAAACTCCCATTTATAAATGCGGTTGTTTCCCAGACGATTGCTGACGCAGCGGTGCTGTTGAAGATCGTGAGGATGCCGGGGCTCGCCAAAGCGGGCAAGATATTCCGGGGATGCAGCGACCACCCAGCGCACATCGGCGGACAGCCGCTGCGCCACCATATCTTCAGGCACGGTTCCGCCATAGCGGATCCCTGCGTCAAACCGCGCTTCCGTTACATCAACAATGCGGTTGCTGGCCACGATGTCCAGCTCAATATCGGGGTAACGTTCAGCAAAAACAGGCAGGACCGGGGCCAGCAGCAGCGTGGCCGCCTCAACGGCGACGTTGAGCCGAATATATCCCGCAGGCGAGTCGCGAAACTGGTTGAGCTGTTCAATCGCGCCATCTATGGCGGCCACCGGCTCGCTCACCGCGCTGGCCAGACTCTCGCCTGCCGCCGTCAGGGTTACGCTTTTGGTCGTACGGTTCAGCAGACGCACGCCCAGCCGCGCCTCAAATCCCTTGATCGCGTGGCTCAGCGTCGATGCGCTCACCCCAAGTTCAACGGCAGCTTTACTAAAACTCTGATGGCGAGCTATGGCGAAAAAATAGACAAGATCGGCCATGTCGGCACGGGTTACATTCATACGGTCTCGCTAACTGGATAGACTTTAAGCTGAAAAAACAACGTTACTTTGATGTGATGGCGTATCGTGACGTTGATCCGACCAGGAAAATCAAAGACCTGGATGCACGAGCAATCTTCCGGGCGGTATGTTTATACTACAGGCGTCAGCCTTGATAAACTGACCTTCCGACCGGAGATAAACCCATTTTATCCGCCAGAGGCGCATTTATGTTACCTGATTGCGATAAAGCCATCGTCCTGCTGCATGAAATCTACGGCATCAACGCGCATATTCAGCGAACCGCCGCGACCTGGCGCAGCCGCGGCTACGATGCGTACACGCCAGCGCTTTTCCCTCACTCTGCGCCGTTCGCCTATGAGCAGCAGGAGCAGGCCTGGCGCCACTTTTCCGATAACGTCGGATTTGATACCGCGGCCATCGTGTCGCTGCTGGCCGAACTAAGAGCGAAATACGGCACGCTAATCCTTATCGGCTACAGCGTAGGCGCCACCTTAGCCTGGCTGGCTGCCAGGAGCGGACTCTGCGACGGTGCGGTTTGCCACTACGGTTCACGGATCCGCCAGTACTGCGATGCGGCGCCTCCGTGCCCAACGCAGGTGATTCTCGCCCGCCATGAACCGGCGTTCGATCCCCGCGCCCTGCAAAACGAGCTGGAGAAATATCCCTCCGTGGCCTGCCGGATGTTCAATGCGCAGCACGGCTTTTGCGATGCCGACAGTCCGGCGTGGGATGCGCGCCTTGCGCAGCAGGCGGACGAAGACACGCTGCGGTTTTTAACGCTTATTCAGCAAAGACAGGAGGCCTGATGCATCAGATATTTCAATGGATTAACGAACCCGCGACATGGTCAGAAGAGGACGGCGAACTGCGCGTAGTGACCGATGCGCAAACCGACTTCTGGCGCGAAACCTGGTACGGGTTTGAGCGTTTTTCCGGGCATATCTACGCCACGGAAGCCGCGGGGGACTTCACCTTTCAGGTAAGGGTGCGAGCAGATTTCAGTACGCTGTATGACCAAGCAGGGATCATGTTAATGCAGGACGCCAGGCGCTGGATTAAGGCCGGTATAGAGTACAACGACGGCGCGCCCGCTATCGGTAGCGTATTGACGCAGGGAACATCAGACTGGGCAACCGGTATTTTCCCGGGCGACCCCGGTGAATTCTGGCTGCGTCTGACCCGCCGCGGAGAAGCGCTGCGCCTGCAGTATTCAACGGATGGTCAACTGTGGCCGCTGCTGCGGCTGTGCCCTTTTCCGGGCGGCGCGGCAAAGGTCGGCATCATGTGCTGCACGCCGCAGCGCAGCGGCCTGCGGGTTACTTTCGACCAGATATCACTGCTGCCGCCGAATGATAAAGATTTGCACGATCTGAGCTGAGCAGCCGGCTCGCGCGCGGGCAAAATCGCTGAAGAATCGCGACGGAGGTATGATTTCTGGCTCCTCGGGCTGCCCGTGCTCGCGCCTTGCTGCTAGATTGGCAGCAGCAACCTTCAGGCGAAAAATGAGGAGGAGTCATGTTTTCCTACATCATGCTCGGCACTAACGATCTGCCGCGCGCGATTCGTTTTTACGACCCGTTGATGGAGATGTTGGGGCAGCCCCGGAGCGGCCGCAGCGAGCAAGGCGCATCGTGGGGGACATTCAGCGGAAACCGCACCATCGGGCTGTGCGTTGGCAAACCGTTCAACCAGCAGCAGGCAACAGCGGGCAACGGCGCTATGGTGGCCCTGAACGCACGTTCGGTTGAGCATATTCAGCAGCTGCATCAGCTAGCGCTACGCCTGGGAGGAAGTGATGAAGGCGCCCCAGGACACCGCCCGCAGTACGGTGAAGGTTTCCACAGCGCCTACGTCAGAGATCCGGACGGCAATAAGCTGGCGTTTGTTTATTACGCAAACGCAGACTAAGCCCCACGCCGGAAAGTTAATGCAGGGTTAGCGCATGGCGAAACCCTGCGCATCTCTCAATATCGCGACGGATGCTCTCAGCCAGATGATTCGATTTCGGCAAATGGCCATGCAAATCGCGGCCTTGTCTGCATCAGCCTTCCGTAAACATTCCCGACCTGAACGTCTCCCTCATGGCTTCGATCTCTTGCTGGCGGGCCGCCTTTAAGGCAGAAAGCATATTGCAGGTAAAATCCACAAAGCCAACGCCGTTGGCGGTCACCAGGTTACCGTCGCGTACCGAAGGCTCGTTTCTGTACCGCGCGGCGCCGCTGTAGGCTGACCCCGCCCGGCTCTGCAGGTAGGCCAGCCCGTTCGAGGTGTGGTCGACGTCATTGAGAAAGCCATGCGCACCAAGGAATGCCGAAGCGTCGCATATCGCGCCTACCACGATCTGCCGGGCCTGCGCTTGTTCTACCAAAGGTACAACCCGCCGGGCCTCCTCTCCCCACCAGTTCATTCCGCCCACCAGCACCAGCGCGGCGTAATCATCGGGTATCGTCTCGAAGGTATAATCCGGCAGGCAGCGCACCCCGCCAATTGACCTCACCGGCCCCTCATCGGCAGCCACGGTTCTGACTTCGTATCGCGGTTCCCATACGCCAAACCCGCGGCGCAGCCCCGGTGCCAGCAGCGCGAACTCCCAGTCGGCGTACTCCTGGATGAGGACAAACAGCACTTCTTTACGCGTATCCATAGACATCGCACTCTCCTTTTATTAACAGAATTTGCCGTCGCAGCATCCGGGGTACCGATGGACACTATCGCCGTACTGCCGCCAAAAACTGTATAAATTAACAGTATAAAAGGCAAGGCTATTTTGCCCCTTGCGGCAACCCGAATCGATTTTTGCGAGTCAGCTCCCCGGATAGAAAACTATCCGGGGCAATAGCTATCGTCTCCCGCGCGCTGAGCCCGCGTTTAATGAAATAGGCCTGCGCGCCAGGAGAACCTCCCTCGTGATGTACAGCGTATATCCCTCCGGCCGCAGCCTGGGTGCCCGCAGTTCTTTCAGCGTAATACCGACGATATCTCCCGATTGAAGACGTTGACGGATCGCGCTACCGCTAAGCCGCAGCGCTCGTCTCAGGACCGACAGCAGGCTGGTCTGAAAGGCGCGCGTGACCCTGACATCCACCCTCACCTGAGAAGCGCGAACAAGGTTGATGCGCCAGCGTTCCTGAACCACAAAGTCAGGCGTACCCGATAGCGCCGCGCGATTACGCCGCAGAACGACCGGATCGTGAGAGTAAGCTTCGACGGCAGATTTATCGTTAGCGATAAGTCGCGCGTAGAGCTGCGGATTGATTTTGCTGACGGGCAAACGCGAGAACAGGCTGATGTTCCAGGTATACGCGCAGCGCACGCACTTATAGATACTCCAGACATCGAGCACTTTTTTTTGCGAGTTGACCCGGAAGGCGCCGGATGGGGTGAAATCCTGCTGCCCATGACAGGCGGGGCAGCGCTTGCTAATCAGCTGATAGCCGACTGGCCTGACGTTCCATGTAATTTTCATGGTGAACCTTTTTTAACCCATACAAAAGCGGATCCGTCGAAAACGGACCGTGATTTTTGCGATGTGAAAAATATTTAGAGAATACTTTTCAGTGGGTTAAAAAAAGATTTCCAACGCGACGACCCTGTCTGACCGTGAATGAATGCGTTCAAGAGTAGCAAAGCGGCAAGCGGGCTAAATATGCATTAAATCAATAAATACATAGAAATCATTCACAAACGACGTTGTTTACCTTCTGTTCACAAAACGAGAAGCGGCTCACTGATCAAACAAACCTAAACGTTTATGTTTAGCCTCATAAACGTTTAGGTCAAGGAAATAGCCGTCTGTATCGCGGGTAATTTCATAAATACAGAGAGCGAAATATGCGTAAAGCAACGATGCGGGATGTGAGTGAAGCGACGGGATTTTCTATGTTTACCGTTTCACGCGCGCTAAACGGTGGCGATGGCGTTGCTGACGACAGCCGGGAGCTGATTTTAAAAGTGGCGCGAGAACTCGGCTACGTACCTAACCGCGCGGCCCAGGCGCTACGCCGCTCAAGCAGGGACTCGGTGGCGGTGATTACCGCCCATGCCTCGAACTCTTACTACCTTAACCTGATGTCCGGTATTCAGCAGATGCTGCAGCCGTCGCAGTGGACCGTAGTGCTTGGCGATATCGCGGTCAACGGTACCTACGACCGCGCGCAGGAAGATCGCATGATTAACCGCCTGATCGAGTCGCGAATGGCCGGGATCATTTCGACGGTGACGCTTCAGCCGGAAAGCCTGAGCCTGCTGGCGAAATGGGATATTCCGGTCGTCTTCGTTGACTCACCTCCCCGCGGCGAGCACAACTTTCCCAGCGTCACGACCGACAATTATCAGGCCAGCCTGCTGGTGGGAAACCATCTGGCGCAGCACGGCTATAAAAGCTGGCTGCTCCTCATCTACCCGGACCGCTGGACCACGCGTTTTGAACGCGAGCGCGGTATTCGCGAGGCCGCAGAGCGCTGCGGCGCAACGCTTGAAGTTATCGAAACGGAGAACGACGCGCAGTCGGCTGCGGACACCCTGAGCCGATACCTGGACCGCCAGACATCGCTGCCGGACGCGCTTATTGCCGGTAACAACCCTATTCTGCTGGGTTCACTTAAACAGCTTCAGCAGCGCCAGATAGCCATCCCCGACGATATGGCGCTTATCGCCTACGATGAATTCGACTGGGCGCCGCTATTAAATCCGCCGCTAACGGTGCTCAATGAAAACAGCGAAGAGATTGGCAGGCAGTCGGCTGAAATGCTTATCCAGTTAATTAATCCGGAAGGAAAAGGAGAAATTAATACCCAGCGTAAAGTTCCCGCCGAACTGGTTATTCGCCAGTCCTGCGGCTGTAGAAAATAAATAACCATTAAAAAGAGACAATTGAGATTGCTGACAACGTATCGCCCGGACGGCATTGCCCGGCGGCGCTTCCCCTGCACGGGCCGACAGAAATGGCGCTTGCGGTTTTCGTCGGCCGGGTAAGGCGCCACCCGACAAAAAAGCGGGCTACGGCGTGCTATACGCGCTCATCATTTTAGCGATGTAAATAACGGCTGAATTTCAGTCGCTACCGAAAAACAACATCAGGGGATTATTTCTGAGGCTTCCCCACACCTGGCCGTACCTTATACCACACGATAATGAAAGGAGCAGAATATGACCAAACTTCGCAAAGCATGGCTGGCTGTCGCGGTTAGCGCGGTAATCACCACCATGACAGGGTTTATTCCCGCAGCCAGCGCCGCGCCGCAGGATGGCAAAAAAATCTCCCGCATCGGCTTAATGGTGCAGGACATGTCCAACCCCTTCTTCTCGGCAATGGAAAGGAACGCTAAGCAGGCCGCGGCGCAAATCGGCGCAACCCTTAACGTACAGGATGCACAGGTCGATCTGGCAAACCAGAACACGCAGATTGACGCGTTTATTCAGCAGAAAGTGGATCTCATCATTATTTCCGCCGTCGATGAATCCGGGATCGAGCCGGCCATTCAGCGGGCAAAAGCCGCCGGAATTATCGTTATCGCAGTCGATACGCCCGCGAAAGGCGCAGACGCGGCGATCATGACCAACGCCATCCAGGCTGGGGAAACCTCCTGCGAATACCTGTTCAGCCAGATGGGCGGCAAAGGCAAAGTGCTGCTGGTGGATGGCACGCCGATTCAGACCATTATCGACCGCATCAAAGGCTGTAAAAACGTCGCGCAAAAATACCCGGATATCAAAATCGTCGGCCAGCAGGCATCGCGCAACGACCGCGCTTCCGGCCTGATGGTGACCACCGACATGCTCACAGCCAATCCGGACGTCGCCGGTATTTTCGGCATGAACGATCCTTCCGCGCTCGGTGCGGTACTGGCCGTTGAACAGGCGGGCAAAGCGGGCGCGATCAAAGTTACCGGCGTCGACGGTAGCCCGGAAGCGGTTGAAGAACTTAAGCGCAGCGGCTCGCCGTTTATCGGTACCGCAACGCAAAATCCGGGCGAAATGGTGCGCCAGGCCATCACGCTTGCTCAGGATATGGTCGACGGCAAACCGATCGCCTCTCATACCGTCCTGATCCCCAGCGTACTGGTCACCCGCGATAACGTCGACAGCTATCCGGGCTGGTAATCACTTCGTCACTTTAAGAGGCAAAAACGGGATGACGCTCAGGTTCATCCCGGAGGGCAAAGACAATGGCCGATACAACATCACCTCCCTTGCTCAGGCTGGAAGGGATTTCAAAACGCTACGGCGCGACCCTGGCGCTGAACAACGTACGCTTTGATTTATTCGCCGGAGAGGTCCATGCCCTGATGGGGGAAAACGGCGCGGGCAAATCCACGCTGATGAAGATCCTCTCCGGTAACGAGCAGCGCGATAGCGGCGTTATTTTTATCGACGGGCAGGAGATTGATATTCGCACGCCCAGGGATGCCCGCAAATATGGCATCGCCATTATCCACCAGGAGCTGAATACGGTTCCCGATATGACGGTGGCGGAAAACCTGTTTCTCGGCCAGGAACCGACCGCTTTCGCCGGTATTCTCGATCGCAAACGGATGCACCGGGAGGCCAGAGAGAAGCTGGACCGGATTAACGCGGACATCGACCCGCAGGCGCCGCTCGGCTCGTTGAGTATCGGGCGTCAGCAAATGGTCGAGATCGCCCGCGCCGTCAGTGAAAACGCCAAAGTGCTGGTGCTTGATGAGCCGACCGCCGCCCTGTCGCGGGCGGAGACTCTCCAGCTATACCGGCTGATCGAGCAGATGCGTCAGGATGGCGTCGGGATGGTCTATATCTCGCACCGCATGGAAGAGGTATGGCAGCTGGCAAACCGGGTCACGGTCTTCAGGGACGGCACGTGGATCGGCACGGAAATCCTCGGCAACGTCTCAACCACCGATATCGTCCGCATGATGGTCGGCCGGCAAATCGTCGATCTCTATCAGCACGAGCCGCGTACGCCCGGCAAGGTACTGCTGGAAGTCAGGGACCTGGCAGGCAGTGCGACCGGCCCGGTCTCCTTTGAGGTCAACGCGGGCGAAGTGGTCAGCATGTCCGGTCTGGTGGGCTCCGGGCGAACCGAAGTCGCTCGCCTGCTCTTCGGCGCCGACCCGCGCACCCAGGGAAGCGTGCGCATTGACGGCCGGACGAGCAATCCGGTAGACCCCACCGCCGCTATCGCCGACGGTATCGGGATGGTGACCGAAGACCGCAAAACTCAGGGACTGTTTCTCGGGCATTCGGTTGAGCACAACATTGATATCAGCTCGCTGGATAACTTTGTCGCCGGCGGCGTGGTGAAACGCAAGACGATTCGCGCCGCCGTCCTTGAGCAGATGCGCAGGCTGCGGCTGCGGGAAAATGCGGTTGAACTGCCCGTCAGCGCCCTGTCCGGCGGAAACCAGCAGAAAGCGGCGCTGGCGCGCTGGCTGCTGCGCGATTCGAGGCTGCTTATTCTCGATGAACCGACCCGCGGCGTGGATATCGGCGCCAAAAGGGAAATCTACGAACTGATCGACAAGCTAGCCCGCGCCGGGAAAGCCATTTTGGTGATCTCCTCCGATTTACCGGAGGCCATCGGCATTAGCGACCGCGTGCTGGTCATGCGCGGCGGGCGAATCGTTCATCAGTTACCCTCGTTTTCAGCCACGGAAGAAGAAGTGATGCTGCACGCAACAGGAACCTTTACCAGTCAATCCGGAGAATGCCATGGACAACAATAAACCTGTGACGGAACTGCCGGTCAAAGCGCCGTTTGATTTTGCGAAATGGTGGGATCGGGTGGGGATCTTAATCGTTCTGCTGGTGCTGCTGATCCTGATGTCCACCTTCGCGCCAAATTTTAACCGCGTCGATAATCTGCTGAATATCGCCCGCTCGATTTCCGTCAACGCTATTCTGGCGGCGGGCATGACCTTCGTCATTTTAACCAGCGGCATTGATTTATCCGTCGGGTCAATCGTCGCCGTTTCCGGCGTAGTCTCAGTGGTCGCGGCGATGGCCGGGCTCCCTGCGCCGCTGGCGATTCTGGCCGGCGTTGGCGTGGGCGCGCTGTGTGGTCTGCTTAACGGCGTGCTCACCGCCTATCTCGCTCTCGCGCCCTTTATCGTCACTCTCGGCACCATGACCTTCCTGCGCGGTATGGCCTACACCATTACCGAAGGGCAGCCTATTGTGTCGAGCAGCCTTAGCTTCCGCGAGCTGGGAAATGGCTATCTTGCCGGTATCCCCGTGCCGGTCATTATTATGCTGATTGTTTATCTGCTGGCGTGGTTCATTCTTGAGCGCACGCGGTTCGGCCGTCATATCTATGCCGTCGGCGGCAACGCCCAGGCCGCGCGCCTGGCCGGCGTACGGGTCAAACGCGTGCTGACGGCGGTCTACATGATTGCCGGCGTCTGCGCGGGTCTGGCGGGAATTATCTTCGCCGCCAGGGTGATTTCCGCCCAGCCCACGGCGGGTACGGGATATGAGCTGGACGCCATTGCGGCGGTGGTGCTGGGAGGCACCAGCCTCGCCGGTGGACGCGGGCGGATTATCGGCACCCTGATTGGGTCGATTATTCTTGGCGTACTCAGCACCGGCCTGATTCTGCTGAGCGTGCCCTTTTTCACCCAGCTATTGATTAAAGGCATCGTCATCATTCTTGCCGTGGCGATTGACGGGCTGAAGCAGCATCCGGAGCTGTTTACCTTCTGGCGGAAAAAAGAGATCGCCCGTACCCGCTAGCTTTCCCTGACGCTTTGTTTATCCGCCGCGCTGGCGGCGGGTCTTCGCACGCTTAAATTTTAATGGAGTATACCCTCATGACATATCACATTACGCTGACGGACCCGATGAACGGTACCCGGGATCGCGAACCGATTACGTTTACTCTCCCGGAGAAACTGCAGGAGCCCCTGTGGTGGGCAATCACCAGCGAGGACCAGCGGATCCTTTGCCAGCGCCTCACCCATGAGTCGACGCAAAACAGTACCGCCTTTATCGCGACGGTCAGCTTCAGCGGGACCCTCAAGATGCGGCTTGACCGCCCGCTCACGGCGGCTGAAGTCGGTGAAATCGCCGGTATCCACCGGCTGCCTGGCCGGGAAAAGGACTGTTTTGTCCGTCTCAATACCGGCTGTTTCGATCTGGAAATGTGTCGGGGAACCGCCCAGGGCGTCGGTGCATCCAAGTGGGGGCTGCGCCATTTTCGCGCGCTGCAGGACAACGTCGAGCTGCTTCCTTCCGGAAATAACGCCATTGGCGGGTTTTACGGCCCGTTTTTCACCCCGGAAAATGGGCTGATAAACCCGCCGGAGCATACCCTCGTTGATATTGAGATCCTCGAGGAAGGCCCGGTCTATCATCACTACCGCATGCGCGGCGCGATCCCCGACGGATTATTACCGGAGCTGCGCGGTAAACGTTTCTCCATCGACTGGAAATTTAGCTGGAACACGCCCTGGTTTCAGCGGCGCTACTGCGTAGATGATTTTTCAACGGTGATTAACGGCCGTTCGGTGACCAACAAGATCACCGTCGGCGACGAATTTGAGAGCGGCCCGGGAAAACTGCTGTTCGATCGCTTCGCGGCGTACGGCGGCACCCGCTATCGCGCGGGCGACCCTTATGCCGAAGAGCTGGTCGCCATGGTGGCCAATACCGTCACCACCTCGGAAAACCAGAGCCCGAAATTTACCGAATTCCGCGAACAGCTCGCCGATATGGCCTCCGCCCACTGGGATCTCTACTGGCGGATGTTCTGCCGCTGGGAGAACGTGCTCGATGAGGCGGAGATTCGCGAACGGCTGAGCCAGGTTCGCGCCCGGGCGCATCGCAGAGCCGATCTCACCGAGCGGGAATGGCTACTGACCGATTCGCCCGTTGACGTTTCCGCCGTCGCGGATGAAACCATCTTTCCCGGGCCGGCCAGTAAAACCGTCGAGTATGATTCAGCGAGCGGCCGGGCGATGATCTGGTGGACCTCCCGCCCCTCCGGCGCGTTTCAGATAGTCCAGCGCCGCCAGTCCGGATGGGTTAACTGGGGCAGCAACGGCGAAAACGAGTGTCCGGAGCTCCCCGTCGGCGTCGATATCAAGACCGCCTGCGGACGTTTTGCCGAAAACTGGATGCAGGTAGCCGATCGGCTGGAAACTCCGCCGGTGGTCGCGGTGAGCCAGGGAGAAAAGCCATGATCCTCTGCTGCGGAGAAGCACTTATCGACATGCTGCCCTGTCAGAGCCGCGAGAATGCCCCCGCCTTTACTCCCTGCGTTGGCGGAGCGGCGTTCAATACCGCCGTCGCCCTGGGTCGCCAGGGGATGGCGGTCGCGCTGTTTTCCGGTTTATCGGACGATTTTATGGGTGACATGCTGCGCCACACGCTTGACGCCTCCGGCGTGGATTATTCGCCCTCAACCCGCGCGCCGCTGCCCACCACCCTCGCCTTCGTCAGGCTGGTAGGCGGTCAGGCCCGCTATACCTTTTACGATGAGAATAGCGCCGGTCGAATGCTGACTGAAAACGACCTGCCGACGCTCGGGGATGACGTCTCCGCCGTTCTGTTCGGCTGCATCAGCCTGATCGCCGAACCGTGCGGCAGCGTTTATGAAGCGCTGATGGTAAGGGAAGCGCCGCGTCGGGTGATGTTCCTCGACCCTAATATTCGTGAAATTTTCATCCCGGACCGGCAGAAACACCTGGCGCGCATGAGGCGCATGATTGCGCTGGCGGATATCGTCAAGCTTTCCGATGAGGACCTCGCGTGGTTTGCCGAACCCGGCGAAGAGCATGAGGTGATAGGCCGCTGGCTGGCGCGGGGGCCGAAGCTCATCGTGGTCACCCGCGGCGCTGACGGCGCTGATGCCTGGACCGCTGATTTTCATCTGCATGTGCCCGCTATTCGCGTAGCGGTGGCCGATACCGTCGGCGCGGGCGATACGGTGAATGCCGGTATTCTCGCCAGCCTCTCGCAGGCCGGGCTCCTGGAGAAGGAGAAACTAGTGACACTGTCACGTGAGCAGGTTCGCCAGGCGGTGGATCTGGGGATGCGCGCCGCCGCGGTGACGGTTTCCAGGCCGGGCGCTAACCCGCCCTGGGATCATGAACTCTGAAGACAGCGGACGCTCTGTCAGCAAGCGACAGCCAGATGAGGGTCTGAAACAGCATTTATTGACGGACCCTTATCCTGATTTATTTTGTATATGATTTGAGTCCCAATTATTGAATGAAAGCTAAACCAGCTTCATTTATTCATGGGTTATTGCCGACTAATCCATTAATATCAGCTAATTAGATCGTCATTCAGTTTCTGTCGATCCCGTTAACAGACATCAGGGACAGGACGTCAATAATGAAAAACAATCCATGGTTCGTGCGTTTGCGTAATACCTCTATTCCGCAGCATAAGCTGCGTCCGGCGAAATGGCTGGCGCTGATTGCCCTGCTGCTGCTGCTGGCGCAGTTGACGATAGAGTTTTTACTCTTAGCATAAGCACAATAAAATCGGCTGTTGGTGTTCAAATTCGCAAGCGCCGATAAGATTAAACTCAAGTTTAATTCGTGATAAGCATCTCAGTTTATCAACAACGGCTAGACAGAAAGAACTCTGGCATGCTAGTAATTAATTCAAGCAAGGGAACGGATTTAAATTAAATGCCATTTAAACCCTACCCATAAGGCTGAAAAATTAATTGATAATGGTTTGGATTACTGAACGATTATCAAAAGGGTAAGTGAATCGAAGGCCCTCAGAGACGAAAGTCTCTGAGGGCCTTTTTTGTTTTTTTCTATCTCAGGAGTCAAAAAATGTCTAAAGAACGTCGTCTCTCTCGCATTTTCGCAAAAGATGGTAAATCCGTCACGCTGGCGCTGGATGGCTACTATTTTTCAAGCAAAACAAATGGTATTGATAATACGATAAATCAGCTTCCGGCCCTTGTTGAAAGCGGCCTGGACTGCGCGCTGGTCACTTATGGCATGTTGAAAAATTTCCGCGAAGTTTTCAATTGCGTTCCCGTTGTATTACGCGTCGATAGCACAGTGAATATTTTTGATAATACCGTTCCCGATACGACTCCCGTCTTTTCCATTGAGGATGCGCTGAAAGTGGCTGCGGAAGGCGTAGTGTGCATGACCTTCCCCGGCGCGTTCAATGAAGAGAAAACGCACATCATGGCGATGCAGCTGGCGCAGGCCGCCGATCGCTGGAACGTGCCGCTGATCGTGGAATCCCTGCCGTACGGCTATCCCGTCACCAGCGACGACTCCAACAACCCGGCCGTTATCGCCGCCTCGGCCCGCATCGCCGTTGAGCTGGGGGCTGACGTGATCAAAACCCGCTTTACCGGTACCGAAGATGATCGGCTTATCGTCGAAGCGGCCGGCGTGCCGGTACTCGCGCTGGGCGGCCCGAAAACCGGCATCGACGGTTATTTTAAATTTGTGCAGCACTGTATGCAGGTGGGTGCAAAAGGCGTGGCGGTGGGCCGCAATATTACTCAGGACCCACAGCCGGCAAAAGTAGTAGCAGGTCTGAACGCCATCATCCATGAAAATGCCACAGCGGAAGATGCCTACAGCCTCTACATGGCTAAATAACATCGGATATTAATATGTTCTTAAATAACACCATCATTCCTTCCGTCAGAAAATATAAACATTTTGAACAGGCGTTGGCCTGCGCATCAGAATACGTACTGCTGTCCGAAGCAAATATCGGCAACCTGCAATCGCTGATTGGCAAATGCCATCAGCGCGGCAAAAAAGTGCTTATTCACCTGGAGCTACTGGGCGGTTTTAAACCCGACCAGGCGGGGATCAGTCTGCTCAAAAATTACTACAAGGTTGATGGTGTTATTTCGTCCAATCTCTCGGCCCTACGCTATGCCAAAAAAGAGGGGTTGTTAACTATCTTCCGGGTATTGCTCATCGACTCGCGTTCGCTGGATCACTCCATCGATATTGTTAAGCATAACCCGCCAGATGCTATTGAAATCTTACCTGCTGAATATGCCTGCCAGTGCCTGGAATTGATTAGCCGGAATTTAAAAGGCTTTGACGTGATATTCATCGCCGGAGGCTTTGTAAAGCGGAAATACCTTGTAGATAAAATCTTCCATGCCGGATTTAAAGGCATTACCACCAGCGAACCCGGTTTATGGTAACGCATAAGGAGTCCACGCCAATGAAACAACACTACGTCATGGGCATTGATAACGGCGGCACCGTCACAAAAGCGGCGATTTACGATCGCGCCGGCAACGTGGTGGCCAGCGCGTCGAAGTCAACGCAAATGCTGACCCCGAAGGAATTTCACACCGAGCGAGATATCAACGAACTCTGGGCGGCCAACGTTGAAGTCATTAAAACGGCCCTCGCGCAGTCGGGGATCGACGCCAGCCAGATCAAAGGCGTGGCGGTCACCGGCCACGGCAACGGGCTGTATATGGTGGATGAAGCGGGCGCCCCGGTGCGCAACGGGATCATTTCCACCGATAGCCGGGCTAAGGGCTGGGTTGAAAAGTGGTACCGCGACCCGACGTTTGTCAGCGACATTTTGCCCAAAACCATGCAGTCCATCTGGGCAGGCCAGCCCGTCGCCCTCCTCGCCTGGCTGAAAGAGAACGAGCCTGAAGCGCTGAACAACGCGCGCTACATATTCATGGTCAAAGATCTGATTCGTTTTTATCTGACCGGCGAAGCCTTTCTCGAACTTACCGATATCTCAGGGACTAACCTGATCAACGTTCGCGACCGTGACTATGATGCCTCGCTGCTGGCCTGGTGGGGGCTCGGCGATCTGCGCGACAAGCTTCCGCCCATTAAACGCTCCACCGATTGCTGCGGCTACATTACCGACGACGTCGCGCAGCTAACCGGTTTGTGTGCCGGCACGCCTGTCTCGGGCGGCGTGTTTGATATCTCGGCGTCATCCGTCGCTTCCGGCATCAATACGCTGGATAAGCTGGCGATTATTACCGGCACCTGGAGCATCAATGAATACGTGACCGACCATCCGGTTATCGACCGGGATCTCTTTATGACCTCGATTTATCCGATTGAGGGCAAATGGTTAATTACCGAGGCCAGCCCCACATCCGCCAGTAATCTGGAGTGGTTTATCAATAACTTTATGGAAGGCGATCGCACCGCCGCGGCGGCGCAGGGATCGTCAGTCTACGATCTGTGCAATGATCTGGTCTCCACGACAACGCCCGCCGAGAGCCACCTGCTGTTCTTCCCGTTTGTCTTCGGCTCCAACACCATCCCGGACGCCTCCGCGGGGTTTATCGGCCTGAATAGCTTCCATAAAAAAGCGCATTTTCTGCGCGCTATCTACGAGGGGGTCGCCTTCAGCCACCTTTATCACACCGAACGTCTGCGCAACATCAACCCTGATCTAAGCCGCACCATTCGGATTGCGGGCGGCGTCACTAACTCTGCGGTCTGGCTGCAGATATTCGCCGATATTTTCCAGTCCACTCTGGAGATTGTCGACGTGAAAGAGCACGGCACCCTGGGCACCGCGATGACCGCCGCGGTCATGGTTGGCTGGTTTGATGATGTCTTTGCCGCCTCAAATGAGATGGTTCACGTTTCGCGAACGGTCACGCCGAACCCGGACAATAACAAGGTCTATCAGGATAAGTATCAGCTCTACAAAAATCTGCTATCGGAAATGCAGTCTCCGTGGAAAAGCTGCAGTAACTACATTACGCATTAAGCGAGGAAAGTATGGATCTGAATTTACACCACCGCACGGCTATCGTCACCGGCGGCGCAACGGGACTGGGCAAAGAGTTTGTCCTTTCCCTCGCCAGAGAAGGGGTCAACATCTGCTTCACCTATATGCGTGATGAGGAGCGCCCGGAGCAGTTGATCGATACGGTAAAAAATAGCGCCAGCGTCGAGATTATTGCGGTGAAAACCGATCTTTCCGATGAGCAAAGCCGGGAGAATCTGTTCGCGACCTGCATTGAGCGGCTGGGGAACGCCGATATTCTGGTCAACAATGCCGGGATCTGGCTAAGCGGCTACGTCACTGAAATCACCCAGCAGGAGTGGGACAGCGTGATGAACGTCAACCTGAAGGCGGTTTTCCACCTGAGCCAGATGTTTGTCAACCACTGCCTGGCGAAAGATAGGGCCGGCAGCATTCTGAATATCACTTCTCAGGCGGCCTTCCACGGTTCGACCACCGGTCATGCGCATTACGCGGCCAGTAAAGCGGGCCTGGTGGCATTTTCTATCTCGCTGGCGCGCGAGGTGGCGAAACAGAAAATCAATGTCAACAACATCGCCGTCGGCATTATGGATACCGCGATGATCCGTAAAAACATTGAGCAGAATCCTGACTATTACGTCAGCCGTATTCCGGTGGGCCGGGTAGCCCAGCCGCACGAAATTGCCGACATCGGCGTCTTCATGGTCTCTCCGAAAACCAGCTATATGACGGGAGCGACTCTGGATGTCACCGGCGGTATGTTGATGCGTTAATTTATGGAGAATCATTATGAAATGTCTGGCAATTGCCGATCTGTTTATCAATGCAGCGATGATGGACGCGGGTCTGAACGCGCTGAAAGATAAAGGTATTACAGTGGAAGTGCGCGAATGGTCGCACGAGTCGATTGAAAAACTGCAGGAGGATAATTTACTGGTTGAACAGCAAGGCTCCGAAGCGGTGGCGCTGCCTGCCGCCCTGCTTCAGGGCGCTGAGGAGGTTGAGATCCTGATCGTCCAGTTCGCCCCGGTTAACGCGGCGGTATTCGACAAGCTGCCAAAGCTTAAATACGTTGGCGTGCTGCGCGGCGGCATTGAAAACGTTAATCAGGCGGAGGCCAAAGCGCGCGGAGTTGAGGTAATGAACACGCCGGGGCGTAATGCCCGCAGCGTGGCGGAGTTTACCGTCGGCATGATTCTGGCGGAAATGCGCAACATCGCCCGCTCGCACGATGCGCTGCGCGATAAGTTCTGGCGCAAAGAGAGTCCTAACCACCGGGCCATTCCTGAACTGGGCGGCAAAGTGGTGGGTCTGGTCGGGCTGGGGCATATCGCTCAACTGGTGGCCGGCTTCCTGCGCGGTTTCGGCAGCGAGATTATCTTTTACGATAAGTACGTCCCCGGCCATGACAGCTATGAAAAGGTGGATTCTCTCGATGAGCTGGTTCGCCGTGCGGATGTGATTTCGCTGCATGCCCGCATGACCCCGGAAACGGAAAACCTGATTAACGCGCATCATTTTGAATTAATGAAGGAGAGCGCCATTATCGTCAATACCGCACGCTCCGGCTTAATTAATGAAGGCGATCTGATCGCCGCGCTGCGGGACGGTAAAATCATGGGCGCCGCCCTCGACACTTTTGATGATGAGCCGCTGCCGGAGGATAGCGCGTTTTATTCGCTGAATAACGTCACGATAACGCCGCATATTGCCGGCAGTACTATTGATGCCTTCAGCAATTCGCCGAAGATTTTTTCTGAGATCTTGCTGAAGCAACTCGGTTAAATATTAAAAGAGCCGCTTAAGGTTTTTGCTACGGCCCATTGGGCACGGGTTCGCTCGCGCCCAATTCGGCCGCCTTTTAAGGAAATATTATGGATATTATCAACAGCATTATTAGTCTGGGGGCATCAGTGATGATGCCAGTAATATTCTTTATTATCGCCCTGTGCTTCGGCGTTAAAATTGGCACCGCATTTAAAGCCGGGATGCTGGTCGGTATCGGTTTTGAAGGGGTGGGTCTGGTGATCGGCCTGCTGTTGACCAACCTCGGCCCGGCGTCGCAGGCCATGGTTGAACGCATCGGTCTGCACCTGACGGTGGTCGATACCGGCTGGCCGACCGCCTCCACTATCGGCTGGGGCTCGCCGCTGATGCTGCCGGTGGTCGTGGGATTTATTGTTATCAATATCGCCATGCTGCTGCTTAAATTAACCAAGACGGTAAATATCGATATATTCAACTACTGGATTTTCCTGATTATGGGGTCGGTCGTGTATGCCGGCACCGGTAACTACTGGCTCTCCGTTGGCATTACCTTCGGCATATTTATCTTAACCCTGCTGGCGGCGGATTTAACCGCACCGTATTTGCAAAAAAACTATAATCTTAAAGGGATATCATTCCCCCATCTTACCTGTATAACCTACGTGCCGTTTGGTATTGCCTGTAACTATATTATTGATAAGATCCCGCTGATCAATAAAATTAATTTCGACCCGGAAAGTATTAATAAAAAATTCGGCGTCTTCGGTGAACCGCTGACCCTGGGCTTCGTGCTGGGGCTGCTGCTGGCCTTCCTTGCCGGATACGATGTTGCAGCCGCGGTGTCGCTGGCGATTAAAGTTTCCGCCGCCATGCTGCTGCTGCCGAAAATGATCGAAATTTTAGTGCAGGGTCTGCTTATCGTGCGCGATGCTGCGGAAGCGAAGCTGAAAGCGAAATTTCCCAACCGCGACTTCTATATCGGCATGGATACCGCGCTGCTTATTGGCGAACCCTCGGTGCTGGCGACTGGGCTGCTGCTGATCCCCATGGCGGTGGTGCTGGCGATTATTTTGCCGGGCAACCGCGTGCTGCCGTTTGTCGATCTGGCCTCGCTGATGTTCCTGCTGGCGATGGTGACGCCGTTCTGCAAACGCAATATGTTCCGCATGTTTATCACCGGCACGCTGGTGGTCACCTGTATTTTGTACGTCGGGACGGATATTTCGCGGGAATACACCCAGGCGGCGGTCAACTCTAACATTCCGGTGCCGGAAGGGATGGCGGAAATCACTAATATCGTGGGCGGAGCCACCACCCCGGTGGGCTGGCTGGCGGTGAAATTCGGCGAGTTTTTCAGTACCGCGCCGTAAACTCCCTCTTTTCTCACTCAGCCCGGCGCGGGAAACGGCGTCGGGCTTTTTCGTCTCGCCCTGCGTTCAAGCACAAAAAATGCCTGCCAGGAGGGTAAGCTGGCAGGCATGGTTCAATAAAAGGCGTTGTCTTAGAACTGGTAGGTTATGCCCACGGCAACGATGTTATCGGTGCTGATGCTGGCATCTTTGGTGAACCTGGTGTCATCCAGCAGGTTGATTTTGTAGTCCACATAGGTAGACATGTTTTTATTGAAGTAGTAAGTCGCGCCGACATCTACGTATTCAACCAGATCCTGGTCGCCGTAGCGGCCCAGATCTTTGCCTTTTGATTTCAGGTAGGCGATGGACGGACGCAGGCCGAAATCGAACTGATACTGAGCAACCACTTCAAAGTTCTGCGCGGTATTGGCGATATAGCCTTTACCAAACTTCGTCATGTTGCGGGTTTCCGCATAGGTGGTTGCCAGGTAGATGTTATTAGCATCGTACTTCAGACCGGCCGCCCACACTTCCGCTTTTTCGCCACGGGCGTAGAAGTCAGGATTCACGCGACCTTCCCTGACCTGCGCATCGGTGCGATCGGATGCCGCGTAGGCCGCGCCTACGCCAAATCCTTCGTACTCATAGGTCGAGGCCAGCCCCCAGCCGTCGCCATGCTGTTTCGCCAGATCGCGACCGTTGCCCTCTTCTTTGCCCTGGTACTGTACGGCGACGTTCAGGCCGTCAACCAGGCCGAAGAAACCGCTGTTACGGTAGGTGGCAACGCCGGTGGTACGCGCGGTGGCGAAGACATCGGTCTGGGTCCAGGTATCGCCGCCAAACTCCGGCAGCATATCGGTCCAGGCGCCGATATCATAGGCGACGCCGTAGTTACGGCCGTAGTCCAGAGAGCCAAATTCGCCAAACTTGAGGCCGGCAAACGCGAGACGCGTTTTGTCGCCGGAGTTGTCGCCTTCAACGTTATTGGCGCTGAAGTTATATTCCCACTGGCCGTAGCCGATCAGCTGGTCGTTGATCTGGGTTTCACCCTTGAAGCCCAGACGGGCATAGGTCTGATCGCCATCTTCTGACTTATCGCTGGAGAAATAATGCAGGCCGGTCACTTTCCCGTAGAGGTCGAGTTTGTTTCCGTCCTTGTTATACACTTCAGCTGCCTGCACGGTTCCTGCAGCAAGAAGTGTAGAGACGGCCACTGTTAGTAATTTTAATTTCATATTATTTCGTCCCTAACTATTAATAAAATATCAAATCTCAGATGCCTTCTGAGCGAGTCTATTATGCGATAATTCGCAAAGAGACTTGAAATTAAAAGTTCCAGTTTTTTAGACCAAATACCATAACTGTGACGACAACAGCGGTTGTTAATTGATGTACATCAATCATTCACTGCTTGCGTTGGCAAATATTCTGAATCAAGCCTTACGCAACCCAGAGACACAGAAGGTTTGACTAAAAAAGATAAATTACCATAAGGAAATTCTAATGATTAGATAAATTAAAGATTGCAATTTGTTAAAAACAATAAAAATCAATAAGTTATAATTTAAAAAACCAATCATTAATGCTTATTCATAAAGGCATTGATTCCCATGAGTGTCTATTAATGAGTATATTCCGATCCTTCCCCGCAGATAAATTATAGCGCCGAAATGACCACGTTTCTTTATTGAAGATTCTTTACAAAAACCGTAAAAATTATAGCATAGTGGTTTAAGATGTGTTTAACACTTCCGTGCAAGGGATATCGTCAGCCCTATTTCAGGGGATAGGTTTAACTATGAATAAATACTATGAATAAATAGAGCCAGGAGCTTGTCACCAGTTTGATAAGCCGCTGACGCGCCGGGAACGACTTATCTGTATCGGGGGTAAAAGGAAGCTGGCGCGGGCTGCTCCCCGCGCAATGCCTGGATTACAGGGTAAAACCGCCATCACCCACTTGCGCCCGGGCGTACCACTTCATGAGCTCGGCGGTTCCCGGCGCGTTTTCAGCTGGCGCCCACGGGGCCGCGTCTTGCTCAGAAACCGGCTGGTAACCCCCGTATTTAACCTCAAAAATTACGCCGCCTTTATCCATCGACAGCACGGCATGCCAGGTACCCGCCGCCATCTCCAGCGCCTTACACTCTTCGCCTAACACCACGCGCTCGGTCACGTTGCCAGCATCATCAAAGGTCAACACCACAAAGCGTCCGCTAAGGGATGTCAGCAGTTCAAAAGTGTGCGGGTGGCGATGAGGCCGAACATAGGTACCCGGCTCCATAGCGACGGCCAGGCGTTGCACCGGATCGCTTAAGTCAGGGTGGAAATTACGATGGGCACGCAAGCGAGGCGAAGCTGCAGCCTGTTCGCTTTGTTGCCGAAGGTCACTCAACGTCATTTGTTTCATATAAGCCTTTATTGTAGTTGGGCAGCTTACGGCAATCAGGTTGTCGTAAGGCTTAATGCTATTTTCAACAGACGATTAGCTTCGCCGCTCGCGGAACACATCGCTGTGCGGATTATAGACGCTGATGCCGCGGTCCCAAAGCGCCAGAAATGACGAGAACAGATCGTGGTGGGGTTCGGTTGTCCCCCGCTCGCCCTTTGAGGTAAGACATGGGATAGATGACATGAAAAAGAGTCACTTTGTGAGTGCGCTCCTTAACAGTCGTGGCAGGCGGAAAAATAAGATGAGAGTGCGAAGATAAAGGTATAGTCACGCATGCAGGTGCAGCAATTAATCCGGCGTAAATTTATCGAGCAGCGAAAAAGCGTGTAAATAATTAGACAGCGCCAGTAGCGCATGAAATGAGTTAAAGCCGAACTTCTCAATTAATCTTCTTTTATAGCTGCTGTAGGCCTTGGGCGAAATGCCGAGCAGCTCCGGGTAATCTTTTGCCAGTACGGTAAATTTCATAATAAAAATATACTGAAACTCTCTCTCTGTTAACGTGATGTCCTCTCCCACGGGGATGCCATCAGTCACTCTGGCGATAATACTGGCGATATGTGCGGTGCGCCTTTTGTTTATCAAACAAATAATATTACCTTCAACCCGGAAACAAACAAAATTCTTTTTCATTTCAAAGCTATTTATCAAAAAATGAAACTGCGCGCAGCTGCTGGATGCGTACTTTGTTAAGCACAAATCGACCAGATTCGCCTTTCTGACCGCTTTTATGTCGTTTATTTTCAGACGTATGGCTTTCTTAAAAAAATGATTATGGCTGAAAATAGTTAACATTCCTTTCCCTCATGAAAGTGCAATCATCCTTTATAGAAATACGTATAATAGGCGCCATGGGGATATACCCATGAGTGAAGTGGGTGAATTATAAGTTTGTTTAATATTTATTGTCCAGACGAGTGAATTTCAGAAAAATCCCTGCGAAATGTAAACCATGGGATTTTCACTGGCCCGGAGACAGCACTCATCCCCACACTTATTTTAGGATTTTTCTTACGAGACATCGGTTAAAGAGAAATCAGCAGCATATCACTCTGCGATAAAGATTATATTCAACGAATAAAATTGAAAAATTCAGTTTATCAAAAGATAAAACCATGCACGGGTGTATTGCGCGTAAACCGAAGCGCATGCGCGCGCTGACTTCCGGGCATTTGTTTGCCCTTCGTTTAAGTCTGCGCCAGGCAGCGACCCGGCGCGACTCAGTTTATGAACGGTTTCTGGCCAGCAAAATAATAATGAAGAGACCGCCGATGCCGGCCGTAATGATCCCGATAGGCAGCTCCTGCGGAGCCAGCAGCGTCCTGCTGACGATATCGCCGCCGCACAGTAACACCGCGCCCCACAGGCCGCATAAAGGAAGCAGCAGCAGATGTTTTACGCCAGAAAAATAGCGGCACATATGCGGCACCATCAGGCCGATAAAGCCAATCACCCCGGTCAGGGCCACCAGCAGCGACGTTGCTAACGCGCAGCAGAAAAACACCTCCATTCGCAGGCGGGTAACGTTAATGCCCAGCGACTGCGCGGTCTGCTCACCGGCCAGTAAGCCATCCAGGGAGCGCCAGCGCAGGAGTATGAATGCGCCGAGAAGCAGCAGGCTGAACAGGGCGTAGGGCAAATTATCCCAGCGCGCCAGACCGAGCCCACCCAGCGACCAGAACAGCACCGAGCTGGCGGCCCGCTGGTCGCCCGAGAAAATCAGATAGCTGGTCAGCGCGCCGAATAAAAAGGAGATCGCCAACCCGCAGATCACCAGGTGCTCTGCGCCACGCTGCTTTTTAAAATGAAACAGCAGCATCACCGCCACCGCCGAGCAGATGCCGCCAACGAATGCCGACACCGGCAGCGTCAGCGCGCCAAGCCGCTCACCGAATCGGGTGATCACCAGTACCGCTCCCGCCGATGCGCCGGAGGAAAGCCCGAATAAAAAAGGATCGGCCAGATCGTTGCGCGTGGTGGTCTGTAGTAGACCGCCCACGATGGCCAGCACCGCGCCCGCCAGCACCGCCAGCAGCGTTCTTGGCACGCGCAAATCAATGACAATACGTCCGATCATCTCCGAAACCGGCACATCCAGCAGCCGCAAGGCGCCGAGAACCTGGGTAAGCGACAGCGGCACGCTGCCTTTAGCCACGCTGAGCAGCATCAAGCCGGCTAATAACGGCAGCGCCCCCCACGCGGCCCAGTAGTAGCGATAGTGAGTCCCGCTCATTGGTGGGCCGCAGGATACATCGCATGAGCCAGCTTTTCGGCCGCGTTGATATTCGCCGGGCCGGGCGTCAACTCAGAATATTGCAGCTTCAGATAACGCTGCTGCTTCACCGCCGGCGTCTGTTTCATTAACGGATGATTTTCGAGGAAACGGCGCAGCGAATCAGCGCCGCTGCCGGTCTGATAATCGAGAAGAATAATAAAATCGGGTTCCGCCGTCGCCACGCTCTCCCAGGAGGTGGTCCCCCAGCTCATCTCCAGGTCGTCCATCACGTTTTTCCCTCCCGCCGCTTCGATAATCGCGGTCGGCATGGCGTACCGTCCGCTGGTAAAGGGCTTATCTTCGCCGGAATCATAGACAAACACCTTTAATGGCTGCACGCCCTGCGGCGGCTTAGGCAGCGCATTCAGCGTTTTTTTCCAGCCGTCGACCAGCGTACGGGCCTCTTGCTGCTTGCCAAAAATCTTACCCAGCGTCAGCTCATCGTTATACAGCAGGTCCATACTCGCTTTTTGTTTCTGAGAGGCGGTAAAGACGCAGCTCTCGCTCAGCACAAAGGTTTTGATGCCGTATGTTTCGAGCACGGAAGGCGTGACCTCCCCGCCGACCTTCATGCCGTAATTCCAGCCGGCGAAAAAGAAATCAGGATTTGCCGCCAGCAGCGTCTCCAGAGAGGGATATTTCGGCGCCAGCTCGGGAATTGATCCCATCTGATGTTTAAATTCCGGGGTCATTTTGTACAATCCGGTAATGCCGGTTAAGCCAACGATGCGGTCCTGCAACCCGAGAGCAAAAGCCATTTCAGACATATTAAGGTCGTGGATGACCGCTCTTTTCGGCGCCTGAGTGAAGGTCACCGGCGTTCCGCAGCTGTCAATCGTGACGGGAAAATCCGCCGCGTTCGCCGCTGAAATAAAAAGAAACGCCATCGTCCCTGCAAACCATTTATTCATGCTGCGTTCTCCTCCGGAAATTTATCAGGCATAGCCTGGCACCTCAAAAATCCGCAGCGCCTTCCCGGTCATGGGATGCGGTACGGTAAAGCTGGTCAAGCCGAAGACCGGGTAAAGCCGTTGTGAAACAAGCACGCGCTCCGGCACATCCCAGGCCACGGCGCGCCCTTGCGATAAAAGCAAAACCCGATCGGCAAAGGCGTCAATCAGGGAAAGATCGTGCAATACCGCAACGACCGTGATTCCCTGGCTTTTCACTAATGACAGCAGCTCCACTCTGCCGTGGGGATCAAGGTGGTTGGTGGGCTCATCCAGCAGCAGCAGTTTTGGCGCCTGGGCCAGTACCCGCGCCAGAGCCGCCCGTTGTCTCTCACCACCGGATAACGCGGAGAGCGGTCGCTTGCGCAGCCTCTGCAATCCCGTATCGTTAATCGCGCGGGTTACGATGATGTCGTGTTCGCGACGCGACATGTCCCGGGCGTGGGGAATCCGCCCGAGGGCGACATAATCCTCAAGCGCCAGACGCAGGTCGGGGGTATCATTCTGCGCAAGCACCGCGATCTGCCGGGCTCGCTGCTGCCGGGTTAATGCGGCAATGGAGCGGCCATATAACCGTACGTCGCCCTCCCGCGACGGCAGTTGGCAATCTATCGCGCGTAATAAAGTGGTTTTCCCGCTGCCGTTGGGTCCAATGACGGCCAGACACTCTCCTTTACCGGCGCTGAAATGAATGCCAGAGAGCATTTCCCCACCGCCGGGCCGCGGCAATGATGCGATATTGACGCTAAGCACCGGATCATCGGCTTTTCCACTCTTTGTCAAACTCTCCTCCATTAGCCGCCTCTCCCTCTCTCTTCAGCGTGGATGAGCGAAACACGCGCTCTTTTGATTTTTGATCGGCAGGTAGTGATGATAATCATTATCATTTAAAAAGAAAGGTAAATAGTCACATATTTTATAATGCCATAAATGTTATGATATAACATATCAAAAAAGAAGTAAGAAATGCAACCCGCGCTGCCGTCATGCCAAAGAGAAGCGACAAAACCACGGGGAGTTGTTCTAATAGCCGGACAGTGCTCTCTTGTAGCAAACTCAGTGAATGTGAACAGGAAACGTCAGGATGAAAACGGTAGAGTTTTTGCTTTACACCCTTAAACCGGGGACCGGGAACGAGTTTCACCGGATAATGAAGGAACAAAGCGCCCCCTGTCATCGCGCCGCCGGAATGGATATCGTCTCCTTCGGCAATTCAGTTGATGACAACGACGCTTATTACCTGATCCGGGCCTATGAGGACCTGACGCATTTAAACGCATCCCAGGCGCACTTCTACAGCAGCCCCGCCTGGCGCGAAGGCCCGCGACAGGCCATTATCGACAGGATCAGCGTCAGCGTAAAAACGGTTATGCTGCTGAGCGACAGCGCGATTGATGGCCTGCGAAACGGTTGACCCTCCAGGGCCGCTGGCGTGGCCCAACAAAAAACGCGCTCTCTTTTGCTGTCGCAGAGATTCTGGGGCCCGGGCAAAACGCGGCTGCCGTGCCTGCCTCCGACGCCACCGTTAGTTCTGATTCAACGACTCAAGAAAGCCCTGGGGCGTCGTGTCGCCCAGCTTTTTTTGCGCCCGTCCCCGGTTCCACAGCGCGCACAGCCGCTGCAGCGTCGCGTCCGGTTCATCCAGCGCCGGAATAACGTCGGCTAATCGTTCGCTGAGCTGTACCGCTCCGCGCTCCGCCATCGCCACCGTCCGGCAAGAGAGATCCGCGCGCGCGGGCTGGAAACCTTTATGAGCATAAATCTCAAGACATTGTATACGCGCCGGACAGGCGTTCAGCGCCTCGGTCAGCCAGCTATCGACCAGCGAGGGAGAGATCCCGCTATAGATGCGGCCAAAGCACCAGCCGCTGATCGGCTCCTGCGCCCAGAGCAGATGATGTTCACCGCCGTCGTCCATCGACAGCGCCAGCTGGCGATAGTGCAGCGTCAGGGTATCCGCGCGTATTCCCGCCTTTAACGCTTTTTTCCCCTGCAGCGCGGCATTTTTCCGTCCTTCATGGGCCGGACGCAGATAGCGGTTTAGCGTGGCGCGGGAAATAGCGATGCCCAGCCCCTCATTCACCATAAACAGCAGTTCGTCCAGCGGGGCGCGCAGCGCATCGCGGAGGGCGTTAATGAGAATCTCCTGCTCTTGTCTCAGTACTTTGTGTATCAAATGCGGCGTGGTGTGGTTATCGGAAATCTGGCTGCGGTTACGCCAGCGGCGAACCGTAGTAATGGAAATCCCCAGTTCCTGCGCCAGTTCCCGGTCGCTTTTCGTCGATTCCTGAAGATATTTACGCGTTCTGGGGGTGGTGGTGGCATTAGCGTGCAGCTTAATTTCCATACGATCCTCTACAGGAAATATAACTAATCATATGAGATATATATTATTGCAGAGAATACAATGTGAACCGCTTCACCTTTCAGCCCACCGCTTTCTCTCATAATCCGCCATAGATAACACACACAGCCCTGTCGATCTTGTACGGAGTTCACAATGAACAATGTTCTGGGATTTCTTGAAGCCAAACTGATGCCTCTGGCGGCGAAAACCGCTCAGCAGCGTCACCTCGGCGCTATTCGCGGCGCCTACGTTTCATTCATGCCTTTTATTATTGTCGGTTCAATTCTGCTGGTGATCTCGTCGTTCCCCAATCAGAGCTACCAGCAGTTTATGGCCAGCACCTTCGGCGCGAGCTGGAGCGCAATTATCGAAATCCCGTTCAACGCGGTATTTTCCACAATGTCGCTGTTTATCAGCTTCCTGGTGGCCTACCGTCTGGCGGAGCACTACGGCGATGACCGCATCTCCTGCGGCATCCTCTCGCTGGTGGGGTTTCTGATCCTCACGCCGTTCATTAAGGTCGCAGAAAACGGCGGCATCACGGTGATCCCCGTGGAGTGGATCGGCACCAAAGGTTTATTCGTCGCCATGATCGGTTCGCTGCTGTGGACCGAACTCTTCTGCTGGCTAAAACGCAAAAAGCTGGTGATTAAGATGCCGGACGGCGTTCCGCCCGCCGTGCAGGAGTCTTTCGCCGCGCTGATCCCGGCGCTGCTGGTGATGATTCTGATCCTGGCGATTCGCATCGGGTTTGCGCACACGCACTACGCCACCATCCACCAGTTTATTTATGAGGTCGTCGCCTCGCCGGTACGCCATTACGGTACCTCCTACTTCGGCGCGCTGATGACCGTTTTCAGCATTACCATTCTGTGGTCGGTCGGCATTAACTCCGGTTCGATGATCAACGGCATCATTCGTCCGCTGTGGATGGAAAATCAGACCGACAATATCGCCGCTATCCAGGCCGGCGTCACCCCGCCGCACATTATCACCGAGCAGTTCTTCGATATGATCTGGATGGGCGGCGCGGGCGCAACGCTATCGCTGGTGATAGCGATGCTGATTTTCGCCCGCAGCAAAAATATGCGCGAAGTTGCCCGCCTCGGCGCCGGCGCCTCCATTTTTAATATCAATGAGCCTATCCTCTTCGGCCTGCCGGTGATCATGAACCCGATTATGCTGATTCCATTTAACCTCGTGCCGCTGGTGCTGGTCACGGTGCAGTACGCGGCGATGAAGATCGGCGCGGTGGCCGTCACCACCGGCGTCTTTATCCCCTGGACGCTGCCGCCGGTGATCAGCGGTTTTATCGTCACCGGGCATCTTAGCGGCAGCGTGATGCAGATCCTCAATTTGCTGATTGGCGCCATGCTGTACCTGCCCTTCATGCGCATCGTCGATAAGCAGTATCGCGCGGCGGAAGTCACCGCCAGTGCTGAAACGGACAACACGCTTGCAAAACAGGAGTAAACCAATGTGGGGAATGATTGCCACCTGGCGAATGGCGCTGGAAGGCGTAACCGAAGCCGCGGCGGCGCTGGCATCCGGCGCTGATACCGCCAGCGCCGTGGTCAATGCGGTGGCGGCGGTAGAAGATTTTCCGCTGTACAAATCGGTGGGCTACGGCGGCCTGCCGACGGAAAACGGCGAGGTCGAACTGGATGCCGCCTTTATGCATGGCGATACCCTGGCCTTCGGCGCGGTGGGTAATCTGGTGGATATTGCCAACCCGGTGAAAGTCGCCCACGCCCTGAGCCGTCAGCGCTACAACAGTCTGCTGGTCGGCCAGGGCGCCAGAGAGTGGGCCATAAGCCAGGGATTCGCCGCCAAAGCGATGCTGACCGAACGCGCGATGCAGCATTACCGGAAGCGCTGTCGCGAAACGCTGGATAAAGGCCTCAGTCCTTACGACGGCCACGATACCGTGGGCATTATTGGCCTTGATAAACAGGGTTCCATGAGCGTTGCCACCTCCACCAGCGGTCTGTTTATGAAAAAGCGCGGACGGCTGGGCGATTCGCCGATTATCGGCTCCGGTTTCTACTGCGATAGCGAGACCGGCGCCGCCACGGCGACCGGCGTCGGTGAAGATCTAATGAAAGGCTGCACCAGTTACGAAATCGTCCGGCGAATGGCCCAGGGAATGACGCCGCAGCAGGCGGCGGACTCGGTGGTCTGCGAGCTGGAAGACAAACTGATGTCGCGCTTTGGCCGCGCGGGCGACCTTTCGGTGGTGTGCATGAACCGGCGCGGCGAATTCGGCGCCGCCACCAATATCAAAACCTTCTCCTTTGTCGTCGCCAGCGCGACGCAGCCGCTGACCGTGTTCTGCGCCGAGCGCGTTCGGGAGAAAACCCATTATCGGCCGGTGGACGACGAATGGATGCAGGCCTATGCCGCACGCATTCGCGCCCCCATCGAGGAGTAAGCCATGCTGGATTATCGTCTGATTAATCAACTGGATAGCGACTGCACCGGCGCGCATCTGGTGACCTGGCCCGGCAGTACGCTGCTGGCCCAGGCCCCGCTCAATGCCGTTCCCCTGCTCGCGGAAATGGTGGAACAGGCCGCCCGCGGCGAGGTGGCGGATACCCGCTTCGGCTGCTCCCCCTTCGCCCGCATCACCCTCATTCCGCTCCCCCTGTGGAGGGATACGCTGAACGATGGCCTGGCCGAGGCGCTGCGGCCGCTATGCAAAAAGCCGGTGAGCGAAACGCTTATCCTCGACGCTTCTCTGGAAGAGAGCAGCGGCGCGTTAACCAAAGCGCTGCGCGAACTGTTTAACCTCGACTGGCAGTTTGATGATTTGGGCCTGCATCAGGTGAAAGCCGCCAGGCCACGCCTGCGCCAGCTCGCCCTCTATGCCTTACCCGAACAGCGGTCGGCGCTGGACATCCTCGCCCATCGTCAACGGGCCACGGCGCATGGCATGCTCGCCGCGCGGCGGCTGGCGGATCTGCCTGCGGAGCAGTGTACCCCGCAGTACGTGGTGGAAGAAGCCCGGCGTCTGTGCGCGGATATCCGCACGCTGCGCTGCGAAGTTCTGGATGAAAAAGCGATCGTCGAACAAGGGCTCGGCCTGCTGCATGCGGTGGGTAAAGGCGCTGAACGCCCGCCGCGCCTGCTGGCGATTCATTATGATGGCGTCAGCGAGGGCCCGGTTCGCTGCTACGTCGGTAAAGGCGTCACCTTTGATACCGGCGGACTGTGGCTCAAGGAAGGCGCCGGGATGTACACCATGAAGTACGATATGTGCGGCGCGGCCAACGTCCTTGGCCTGATGCTGAGCATCGCCGAGCTGGCGCTACCGGTGCGGGTAATGGGCGTACTGGCGCTGGCGGAAAACGCGATTGGCCCCGCCGCCATGCAGCCGGGCAGCGTCGCCCGGGCCTGTAATGGCCTGACGGTAGAGATCAATAATACCGACGCTGAAGGCCGCCTGGTGCTTTCCGATGCCATTGCCTGGGCGAGCCAGCGACATCCGCAGGCGCACTATATTATTGATATTGCGACCCTTACCGGCGCGGTGGTTAAGGCGCTGGGTTACGATTTGAGCGGCTTGATGACGCAAAGCGACGCGCTGCGGGCGGGGTTAACCCGGGCAGGAATAAAAAGCGGGGATGAGGTCTGGTCGCTGCCGCTGGATAGCAGGCTGAAGAAGCAGACCGAAAGCGCAATCGCCGACCTGTGCAATACGCCCGGCAATAATGCGGCCATCAGCGCCTCCGCCGCCTGGCTTTTGCACCATTTTTGCCCGCCGGAGATCCCCTGGGCCCATCTCGACGTCAGCGGCACGGCGCTGTGGCGCGAAGGCGGTAAAAGCGTCGCTTCCGGCCGGCCGATTCCGCTACTGATTCAGCATCTGCTCGACGATATCGACGAGAGTTAACACCCTCCCCGGAGGCGATGCTGCGCATCTGTCCGGGCTACGGTTACCAGCAATCTGTGGCCCTGTAGCCCGGGCAGGCGCCCTGCGCCGCCCCCGGGAGAAAAGCGCAAAGTGGCAGTATTTCCCGGAGGCGATGCTGCGCATCTGTCCGGGCTACGGGTTAACAGCAATCTGCGGCCCTGTAGCCCGGTAGCCCTACTCCTCGCTCACGACTGGCTTAACTCTTACCGCAAACAGCACTATCACCATGGCGCTGACCAGCAGCACGCCGCTGCCGACAAAAACGCCGCTCGCGCCGTTGAGATCGAATACCGCACCGCCGCCAGCCGCACCGGCGCTAATCGCCAGCTGAATAGACGCCACCAGCAGGCCGCCCGCGCTTTCAGCTTCATCCGGCACCGTGGTGGCAAGCCAGGTCGACCAGCCCACCGGCACCAGACCAAAAGCAAAGCCCCACATCGCCACCAGCAGACCGTCCAGCAGCGCGACGTGACCGAACGTTACCATCATCAGCGCCAGCACGCTCATTGCCAGCGGCACCAGCGCCAGCGTCAGGCGCAGGCTTCGGGCTAACAGATGTCCGGCAATCGAGGTGCCGATAAAGTTCGCTACCCCAAAACCGAGCAGGATCAGAGAAACCCCTTCGACGCTGGCCTGCGCCACGGTTTCGAGGAACGGACGCAGATAGGTAAAGAAGGCGAAGTGGCCGCTGAAAATCAGGATTGTCGCGAGCATGCCGCCAATCATACCTGGCCGACGCAGCACCTTAAACAGGGTAGCGAAGCTGCCGACGCTCTCCGGACGCATGGAAGGCAGAACCCACAGCTGCCAGAGCAGCGCAACCACGCTCGGCAGCGCACAGATAAGAAATACGTTGCGCCAGCCGATCAGCGCGCCGAAATAGCTGCCCAGCGGCGCGGCAACCACCGTCGCGATGGAAACGGCGGAAAAGATAATCGCCAGCGCTTTCGGCACCATCGCCGCCGGAACCAGACGCATGGTGGTCGCGGTCGACATCGACCAGAAGCCGCCGATGGCAATCCCCAGCAGCAGGCGTCCAAGCAGCAAAAACTCCAGCGAACCGGCGAAGGCCACCATCATGCTGGAGATAATTTGCAAAACGGAGAAGAACATCAGCACCCAGCGGCGGTCAATATTTCGCGTCGCGGTGGTGATCAGCAGCCCGGTAACTAACGCCACCAGCGCCGTCGCGGTCACCGCCTGCCCCGCCATACCTTCGCTAACGCCCAGGCTTGCCGCCATCGGCGTCAACAAACTGGCAGGAAGAAACTCGGCGACAATCAGGCCAAACACCCCCAGCGCCAGCGCATAGACGGCGCGCCACGCGGGCCTGGCGTTGGCCTGGCTCTCTTCAGCTGCAATGCAGGAACTCATAAACATCTCTCCAGAACAATTAACATTTCGTTAAGATTAGGCGGTTCTGTTCGGACGATCTATGATGCATACTCCTTGATTATTGATAATTCGTCCGGGAATGATGTTATGACTCAGCACGCCCTCGATCTCACCAGCGAACTTCTGCGCGGCATGCGCCTTTCCGGCGTCAACTACCGCCGCATCGAAACCTCCCGTCCTTTTGGCGTCGAATTCGGCTTCGTACCCGGTAAAGCGCAGTTCCACTTTATCAGCCGGGGACCGGTACTGCTGCGCATGGTCAGCGGTCAGCGCCTGATGCTGCAGAGCGGCGATGCGCTGTTTATTCCGAACGGCGATGGTCACGTGCTACTCTCCGATGACCAGGCAACGGTGGTTAACGTGTCCAGACTGCCCAGCGAACCGGTTTGCGGCTCGGTAAGCTGCGTCAAAAACGCCTGCGACGACGCGAAAAGCGACAGCGCCATTATCTTCAGCGCCTGTATGGACTTTGAGCTGGGCGGTATGCAGCCGCTGGTCAAAGCGATGCCCGAAGTGATGCTGGTCAGCAGCCTGCTGACCAGCCGTCCGGAGATCCCGCCGATGCTGGCGGCCATGGAACGCGAAAGCCTCACTCGACAGGCGGGCTACGCCGGCATTCTGGCGCGGCTGGCCGATGTGGTCGCCGCGCTGATTGTCCGCGGCTGGGTGGAGTGTGGCTGCGGCAACGCCACCGGCTGGGTACAGGTGCTGCGCGATCCTAAGCTGGCTAAAGCCATTTACGTTATGCATCAGCAGCCGGGCATTAACTGGAAAGTCGAGGATCTGGCCCGCGAGGCGGGAATTTCACGTTCGGTATTTGCTGAACGCTTCCTCTCCGCCACCGGCACCACGCCCGCCCGCTATCTCACCGAGCTGCGTATGCGCCTCGCGGTGCAGTACATTTCCCATGAGGGTCAGGCGCTGGAAAAAGTGGCCTTCAGGCTGGGGTACAGTTCTCATGCCGCCTTCAGCCGCGCCTTTAAACGCATTATCGGAAAGGCGCCGGGCGCGCTGCGCGATCTGTCGCGGGAAGAAGGATTTTAGCACTGTCCCAGTTCACGGGTGCGCCTGACCGCCGCCAGTACGCTGCGCTGAAGCCCAGCGGCAAAATCGCTGTTGTTCAGCTCATACAGACCGTGGATCCCGACGCCCGCCGGGGAGTTGTTGATATCCAGAAGCTGGCGCGGATGCTTCTGGCTTTGGCGCAGCATCTCGACCGCGCCGAGCAGGTTTTCCAGCACCACCTCCGTTGCCTGGGGCCGCGGCAGCCCCGCCAGTACGCCGGCATCGGTAAGGGACTCAATAAAGTAGTAAATATAGTTAGGGCCCGCGACGCCAAAGCCGGTAAAGATATCGATCAACCGCTCAGGCAGATACAGCACTTTGCCAAAGCCTCGCAGAAACGGCTCGATCTCAGCCGCGCTGGCATGGGGGTTTAAGGTCACGCCGCTATAGCCAAATCCGGTATCGGTCAGGGTATTGGGGATCGCCCTGGCAATCGGCGTTGCCGCACCAAACAGGGAGGCCAGCTTTTCCAGGGTCACCCCCGCGATCAGAGAAACCACCGTCGTCGAGCCGTTTAGCTGCGGGCGCACGCGGTTCGCCACCCCCGCCAGATCGTCCTGCGGACGGATCCCCAGCACCAGCAAAGAGGCCTCGTTTACGCCACCGTCGCCCGACAGCCGATAACGGGCGCGCAGAGCCTCGACTCGCGCGCTGTCGATATCCTCCAGCGAGATCGCGTCCGCCCGCAGCGCACCGTGGCTTAATGACGCGCGAATAATCGCCTCCGCCATCTGTCCGGCGCCAATAAAATGGACCCTGGTCATGAGTCTTACTCCTTATTCAAAAAGATATTCGCCGTTGCCAACGCGAAAGCGTCGGCCTTTGAGCGCCGGGTCAGCAACGCGAAGCACCAGTTCAGTCAGTTGGTTCGCCGCGCCCTGACGGAAAAGAAACTCTCGACCGCCCACCGCCAGCCCCTGCTCGCCTTGCGGGGCAAAGCCAAACAGCAGCTGCCAGCGGTCGCGCACCGCCTGAGGATGCTGTACCGTGAAAACCGCGCGCTGCAGTTCAATCTCTCCCAGCGGATGCGGCGCAGCGAGACCCTGTGCCTGCAGGCGGCTCAACCGGGCGTCATCCTCTTCCCCCCATTGCAGAATGAAGGGATAGACCAGGCCGTCAAAATCGCCGTCAATGGTGAAGATCCGCCAGCGGATAACGTTGCCCTGCGGATCGTCGCGCTGGCCGTTGACGATCGGCGAAACCCGCAGGCCCTGCTCGTGCAACCCCGCATGCGTGCGCTCAATATCGTCGCTACGCAGCGCCACCCGATACAGCGCTTCATTATCCGGCAGCAGCCGCGACGCATCCCGGCAGAGTAAAAACGTCTCCGCGGCGGAAAGCAGCTCTGCATCATCGGCAATCGCCAGAAATTCGATATAGGTCAGGCCGAAATAGCTCAGCGCATTCCTGGTCCCCCAGCCCGGGTGGCGCCCACCGGCCACCGCGTTGAGCTTTTGCCCGCTCAGCGCCTGAATCGCCGCTTCCGGCTGATTAACAAACTGGACCGCGTGGTCCCACGTTAAGGTTGCCATTCGCCCTCCCGCTCCTCTGCCTGATAAAAACGCAGCCGACAGGCGGCATCGCCGCGAGCAAGCGCGGTCTGCACCTCTAAATGCAGCCCCGGAAACGCGTCGGTTAGCGCACGATCGCCTTCCATGCAGATATCGCACAGCGTCTCAATTTCGCTGGCGCCTCGCCCCTGCTGCCGCCAGCAGTTGACATAGGGACAGTAGTGAAACAGGACGATAAATTCGGCCCGGCTGGCGCTAACGGGCTCCATCTCATAAACCTGAGATTCCAGACCGCGGGTAAACAGCCCGGCAAACTCCTGCAAATCTTTTCGATCGCGCATTTGCGCGCGCAGCTGATGTCCGATATCGCGGCCATAGTGGCGTATTGCTTCACGGACAGAATCATCCGCGATATGGCGTTGTCGGCTTTCGTCCAACAGGTAACCGATCGTTGCCGCGCGTTTTTCAGTAATGGCGCGCAGCGCCAGGGTCACCTCATCGTTTAAGGTGGCGGCGTTATGCGCCGGTTCCGAGCTTATTTGCGTCATGCGCTTATTCCCAGTCGGTATTCACTTTCACGTCGCTGGCGCCCGGCAGGGCATACACATCTTCGGCGTACCATTTCCGCGAGAGCTCAGCGAGCGTGCCGTCCTTTTTCAGGGCGACCAGCTGCGCGTCAATCGCTTTGATTAGCTGCGGATCGGTATTTTTTTTATACAAATAGACGTTAGGAAACAGGCCGACAGAATCCGACGCTTTCAGATTAAGATTTAGCGCCTTATTTAACGCCAGCAGCGCGCCAATGGGGTAAATCGCCGCATCGTATTCCCCGGAGGCTACCGCTTTAAAGATATCGGCGGCGGACTGCTCGCCGTTGGGCTGCAGGTTAATTTGTTGGCCTGGATGTTTTTTATTGTAGTTTTCAATCACCGTATAACGGGCGTCGGAGGTATGAATCGGCACCAGCTTTTTCTTCCCGCTGGCGAGATCGCCGAGATTATGTATATCGTTCTCATCGTTACGCACAATCAGGCGCAAATCGCTGATCCCGGTCGGCTCGCCGGAGTGGTCGTATTTTTCCGCCCGCTCTTTGGTGAGATAAAAGTGATCCGCCGCGAGGGTATATGCGCCGGTCGATAGGCCGACGATCATCGCATCGCGCGAGACCGCATTGAAATGAAACGTATAGTCGGTTAAACGCTGGTCCAGCACCTTTAACAGGTCGCCATCGTAACCGGTAATATTGTTGTTATCGTCAACAAAGCTAAAGGGAAAACCGTTAGCATTGACGACAACCTCAACCGTTTTCGCGTTTGCGCTTTTTTCAACCGCCTGCGCGGCGTTCATTCCCATTGCCAACGCCAGCGCACTCACCAGTAAAATTTTATTTTTCAAAATACCTTCCCCAAAATGATAACCGTGAAACACTCTTTTCTGCGTTTCCTTGCCAGCGGGCGCTCAGAAACCTTTCTGCACTGCGCAATGCTCTGGCAATCGCCAGGCACAGCACGATATAAATCACCAGCACGACGCAGTAGGCTTCGACAAAATGAAACCCGCGCGCGGCGGCGATATTGGCTTTCGCCATCAGATCAACAACGGTGATGGTGTAAACCAGCGAGGTGTCTTTAATCAGATCGATCAGCACGCTGGTAAAGTTCGGCAGCGCGGATACCGCCGCCTGTGGAAAAATAATGCGTCGGAACTGCGTGAATCCGCTTAGCCCGATTGACCATGCGGCCTCGCGCTGCCCCTTATCAACCGCATTCCATCCCGCGCGAAAGGTTTCGGCGAAATAAGCGCTGAAGATCAGCGACAGCGCGGTGACCGCCGCCGCCAGCGGCGAGAGTTTATAGCGGTACATCGTGTCCTGCGGGCCGCCGAACAGCCCGGCGGCAATCCACGGCCAGACGTAAAAAAAGAAATACAGCATCACCAGGACCGGGACCGAACGGCCAAAGGAGAGGAATACCCTCGCCAGCCATTGAACGCCGGGTACCTGACGAATAATCGCCCACGCCAGCGCTGCGCCCAGCAAAGTGGAAAACAGTAAGGATAATAACGTTATCGTCAGGGTGACCGGCAGCGCGCTTAAAATAAACGTAAAATTGTCGCGAATGAACGCCAGGCTAAACATGTTAATTTATCACTCCAGCAGGAACTGATATTTCTTTTCAATACGAGTGGTAAAATAGAGAATAATACTATTCAGCACCCAGTAGACGATAATAACGCTAATAAATGCCGCGACTTGTTTCGCCCCGTAGCTATTTTGCGAAATCTTTTGTGCCCGCCCAAAAACATCCACAATACCAATAATATTGACCAGCGAGGTCATTTTCACGAGATTAATTAAAAGATTGCCAAAGACGGGAATAGCAATAATAAGCCCTTGGGGGAAAATAATCCGCCGTATTCCCTGATGCCAGGGAATATTCAGGCTGATAATGGCCTCTTTCTGGCCACTATCCACCGCGCGCCACGCTGAACGCATCATTTCTGCAAAGTAGGGACTGATGCTGACCGAAATAGACAGCACCGCAAAGGTGGTATCGCTAATCCACAGCGGCGGCAGCGCCAGCGCGGTCAAAATTAATTTGCCGCCGAAGAAAAACAGCAGGATCAGCAGCGCCAGAGGCGCGCCGCGCAGAATGTCGGTATACCCATTTGCCGCCGCGCTGAGCGGCCTAAAGCGGCTAAACTGCAGCAGCACAATCAGCAGCGCGATCGTTAAACCAAGCAGCAGCGACGCCAGCGTTATACCGAGGGTCACGGGTAAATTTTCCAGCAGCTTCGGCACTATTCCGGCGATATCCGGCCAGCTAAACAGTGGGTTATTGTTCATCATCAGCCTCAGGCATGATAGTGCAGTTGTGCAAGAAACGCCCGGGTTCGGCCCTGCTGCGCCGCGCCAAATATCTGTTCCGCCGGGCCCTGTTCAACGATTTCGCCGTTTTCCATAAATACCACCCGGGAAGCGACCTGACGGGCGAACGCCATTTCGTGGGTCACGATGATCATCGTCTGGCCCGCGGCAGCAATGGTCTGAATAAGCTCCAGCACTTCACCGACTTTTTCCGGATCCAGGGCTGAGGTCGGCTCATCCAGCAGCAGAACGGCGGGGTTAATGGCCAGCGCCCGCGCAATACCGATACGCTGCTTTTGGCCGCCGGAGAGACTGTGCGGATAGTGGTCTTTTTTATGCAGCAACCCCACCTGCTTTAAGAGTCGTTCAGCAATAGCCTGCGCCTCCTGCCGCGGGCGCTTTTTAGCGTATATCAGTCCTTCGGTAATATTTTGCAGTGCGGTGAGGTTATGAAAAAGATTCCACGATTGAAAAACCATAGCGGTTTTTGACCGTAGTTTTTCAATCTCCTTTTTTCCCGCTTTTGCGCAATCCAGCGCCACATCATCTATTCTTATTTGCCCGCTATCGGCAGGCTCTAAGAAATTAAGCGTACGTAATAGCGTGGTTTTCCCCGAGCCGCTGGGGCCAATAATGCAAATAATCTCGCCGGAATGAATGCTGAGCGATACCTCTTTTAGCACTCTTTCACCGGAGAAGCTTTTACTGATCTTATTGAGCGTTATCATAATGAGATATTCGTGAATAATGATTATTTGCCGCACATCGGCATTTATTGCTGTACAAAAACTATATTGCCGCCGTTCAGATGATAGCAAACAAGAAAATCATCTATCGAAAGTCAAAAAATAACTTTTTATATATTTGTTATGACAATGAGGCTTGAATGTAATCAAACCTTATTAGCAAAACAGGATTGCGGTAACCGACATTTTTTATTCAAATTTACTGAACAATGAGAACAAATTGTTTCGATTTTAATCATCGCGTCGTCGGCCTATTATTTATCACATCGGGGCAACAACGCTCCAACACTGACAAAACGCTTAAGGAATACGACCATGAAATCCATCAAAACTTTCGTTGCAGTTACCGCACTCTCTATGATCTCTTTCGGTACGTTTGCGCAGAGTATCAGCGCCAGCGCTTCCACACTGGACCGTGCAGAAGCCAAAATTGCCGCTCAGGCCGCAGAGCAAGGCGCCTCTTACAAAATCACCAGCGCTCAGTTCAATAACCGCGTGCATATGACCGCTGAGCTGACGAAATAAAATTTGAAACATTGCCGGGCCGCCGGAAGACACAGGCGACAGCGACAACACGATGAAATAAGGAACAGAATATGAAAAATATCGGCGTAGTCACCGCACTGCTGTTAGCCGCTACACTTTCGTCCGGGGCGATGGCCGCAGAGAATAGCTTTGCGCGTCCGGAGGCAGGTTCAAATATCGACACGTCCGTGCATCAGAATCATATTGATGTCAGCCATGCCTTTGATAAAGAGAGCCTGACCGCAGGCAATCTTCAGTAACACACAGCACAGGGCGCGCGCGGAATTATCCGCTGCGCGCCTTACTTTTTCTGCCAGTGAGCCCACGGATTATCCGCCGGCGCTGCCGCTTTTGCCGTATCGGTATCGGACAACGAATCGATATACAACGCTTCCACCTCTTTACGCGCCCAAGGCGTGCGGCGTAAAAACTTCAGGCTCGACTTAATACTCGGCTCGCTTTTAAAGCAGTTGATGTTGATGCGTTTCGCCAGTTCGGCCCAGCCATATTGCGCGACCAGCGCGTTTAACAGCGCTTCCAGCGTGATGCCGTGCAGAGGATCGTTTGGGTGCTGCATTGCGTCTCTTTACCTGAATTAAAAATTTCGCTCACCATACTGGCTCCCGACGCCAATCGCAACAGCCCCGCCTCCCCCTTATCCAAAATTCGCAAAAGCACAGAACCCTCCACGGTCATAAATTAGAAAAGAACGTTATTGGTTGATTATTTTCGCTTAAGGCAAGCTGGCTTCAACCACCCGACTGAGGAATCGATCATGCGCTGTTGTTGTCCCCGAACCCTGAATCTGAATCGACGAAAACACCTGAATACCGCCTTCGGAGAACACAATGAACGCGACAACCTTACCGATACTGGATCTGGCCCGCTACGCGGACCCCGCTGAAAAAGCGGCATTTCTCGCCGACCTGCGCCACGCCGCCCGCGATATCGGTTTCTTTTATCTGATCAACCACGGCGTCGATGAGTCGCTGCAGCAGGCCGTGCAGCAGCAATCCCGCGCCTTTTTTGCCCTGCCCGACGATCAAAAGCAGAGGGTGGCAATGATTCACTCTCCGCATTTTCGCGGCTACAACCGCGCCGCTTCTGAATTAACCCGCGGTCAACCCGACTGGCGCGAGCAGTTCGATATCGGCGCCGAGCGCCCGGCCCTGCAGCTTAGCGAACGCGCGCCGCGCTGGCAGCGCCTGCAGGGGCCGAATCTCTGGCCAGAGGCGTTGCCCTCGCTCAAACCCACATTACTGACCTGGCAACGGGAAATGACCCAGGTTGGGATCACCCTGCTGCGCGCCTTCGCCGAAGCGCTGCGCCTGCCGCTGGATGCCTTCGATGGCCTGTATGGCGATAAGCCCAATGAACATATCAAGCTGATCCGCTATCCCGGCCAGCAGGAGACCCAGAGCGCCCAGGGCGTTGGCGCGCATAAGGACTCCGGCTTCCTCAGCTTCCTGCTGCAGGATGAGCAGAAAGGATTGCAGGTCGAAGTCTCCCCTGACCGCTGGATTGACGCGACCCCGCTGGCGGGCAGCTTTGTGGTGAATATCGGCGAGCTGCTGGAGCTGGCAACCAACGGCTATCTGCGGGCAACGGTGCACCGGGTCGTTTCGCCGCCTGCCAACCAGCAGCGGCTGTCGATCGCTTTCTTCCTCGGCGCCCAGCTGGATGCCGTGGTCCCCGTCTACACGCTGCCCGACGAGCTGGCCCGCGAAGCCCTCGGACCGGATAGCGACCCGCAAAACCCGCTGCTGCGCGAGGTGGGCTGGAATTACCTGAAAGGGCGTCTGCGTTCGCATCCTGATGTCGCCGAGCGCTACTACCAGGATGTTTTTCGCGAACGCGCCGAGCAATTGATCATGTAGACCCTAAATAATTCGGGTTGCAGGCAGGCGGCAAGTCAGTGAATCCCGATGAGCTTACTCTGGTAAGTGATTCGGGTGAGCGCGCGCAGCCAACGCACATGCAATTTGAAGTATGACGGGTATAAACATAACAACAATACAAGGAATAAGATGATGAAATATGCCGCATTTAAACTGGCAGGGGTTGCACTGTCTCTCTCTCTGGCATGGAGTTCCGCCCAGGCCGCCGCGCTGCGCGTCGCCGCGGACCCGGTGCCGCACGCCGAGATCCTTAACTACATTAAGAAGATCGATCCCAGCCTCGACCTGAAAATCGTCGAACTCACCAGCGGCGTTAACGCCAACGAACTGCTGGCCAACGGCGATGTCGATGCCAACTACTTCCAGCACGTCCCCTATCTGAAAGATCAGGAGAAAGCGCTGGGCAAAACCTTCGCCGTCGCGGCGACCGTCCATATTGAGCCGCTGGGGATCTATTCGCGCAAGCATAAAGATTTTAAATCGCTGCCCGAGAACGCCACCGTGGCGGTACCGAATAACACCACCAACCTGAGCCGCGCGCTGTTCCTGCTGCAAAATCAGGGTTTGATTAAGCTGGCGGCAAAATTTACCGACCCGGCGACCACCCTGGCGACGCCGAAAGATATCGTGGAAAACCCGAAGCACCTGAAAATCCTTGAGATTGAATCACCGCAGATCCCGCGGTCGCTGGATGACGTTGACCTGGCGGTGATAAACGGCAACTACGCGCTGGAAGCCGGGCTGGTGCCGGCCAAAGACGCGCTGGGTCTGGAGAGCGCGACCAACAACCCGTACGCCAACATTCTGGTGACAACGCCGGCGCTGGCGAACGATCCGCGCATCAAGGCGCTGGCCAAAGACCTCACCTCTCCGCAGGTCGCCGAATTTATTCGTAAGCAATATAACGGCTCGGTGATCCCGGTTGCTCCTCAGTCATGATTGAGATTGTCGGGCTGAGTAAAACCTATGCCGGAACAGGCCGACCGGCGCTAAACGATGTCTCTCTGCAGGTGCCGAGAGGAGCCGTTTACGGCATCCTCGGCCGCAGCGGTGCAGGCAAAAGTACGCTGATACGCTGCCTGAATCTGCTGGAGCGGCCCACGTCGGGCCGCATTATTGTGAACGGGAACGATATTACCCGGATGGATAAAACCGCGCTGCGCGAGTACCGGCTGCGTACCGGCATGATCTTCCAGCACTTTAATTTACTTCACGCCCGCAGCGTCGCCGACAATGTCGCGGTGCCGCTGGAGATAGCCAAAGTGCCGAAAGCCGCCCGCCAGGCGCGGGTGGCGGAGCTGCTGGAACTGGTCGGGCTGGCGGATAAAGCCGCCGCCTTTCCGTCACAGCTTTCCGGCGGGCAAAAACAGCGCGTGGGGATCGCCCGCGCGCTGGCCGCGCGGCCGGATGTGCTGCTGTGCGATGAGGCCACCAGCGCCCTCGACCCCGAGACCACGGCCTCGGTGCTCAGCCTGCTGGCGGATATCAACCAAAAGCTGAACCTCACCATCGTGCTGATCACCCATGAGCTGGAAGTGGTGAAAACCCTCTGCGACCACGCAGCGCTGCTGGAGCACGGGGAGATTATTGAAAGCGGCAGAATTGCCGATTTGCTGGTGGCGCCATGGTCGCGGCTACGGCAGTCGCTGCTGCACGATCCTCAGGCAGAGCGGGATTTCCTCGCTCGCCACGGTTTTCACGGGAGGCCATTATGCGGAGTAGCATGAGTTGGGAAGATCTCTGGCCGCTGCTGCTTCAGGGCACGGTAGATACCGTTTATATGGTCGGCCTGGCGGCGCTGTTTACCGTGCTGCTCGGGCTGCCGACCGGCGTGCTGCTGTTTGTTTCACGCCGCAACGGCCTGGCGCCGATGCCGAAGCTCAACGCCGTGCTGGGCGCGATTATCAACTTTGGTCGTTCGCTGCCGTTTATCGTGCTGCTGATCGCGCTGATCCCATTCACCCGGCTGATTATTGGCACCACCCTCGGCAGTACCGCCGCGGTGGTTCCGGTCACCATTGGCGCCTTTCCGTTCTTTGCGCGGCTGACGGAGAACGCGCTGGATGAAGTGGATTACGGGCGTATCGAAGCGATTTTATCGATGGGCGGTAATATCTGGCACGTGATCTTTAAATCGCTGCTGCCGGAAGCGCTGCCAACGCTGCTGGCCGGCATCACGCTGACCATCGTTATGCTGATCGGCTTCTCTTCGATGGCGGGCGTGATTGGCGGCGGCGGACTGGGCGATCTGGCCATTCGCTACGGCTATCAGCGCTTCAATAACGAGGTGATGTTCGGTACCGTGCTCATTCTGGTCGCGCTGGTGCAGGGCGTGCAGATGGCCGGCGACCGTCTGGTCCGCGGCCTCGCCCACCGTCGTTAACAATAAGCGGATGGCCGCGCGCCATCCGCGATTAAAACCCGCTTTCGCGCACCAGGGTGCGTATCAGCTCCGCTGCCGGCAGCTCGCGAATCAGGCTCACCCCCTGCCCGGCCCAGTGCGCACCGTACTGACGATCTCCCTGCGCTTTCGCCGCCGATGCCAGCGCCTTCCCGGCGTCGTAAGCCACGGGATAAGCCGGAATCAGCGGCGGATCGTTTATTTCACGCCAACCGTTAACCAGACATCTCGCCGGGCGTCCGGAAATGGCTGAGGTTAAAACCGTTTGCCCGTCAGATGCGCTTTTAAGGGCCTCACGGTATCCGCCATCCGTGGACGATTCCGGGCACAGCAGAAACGCCGTCCCTAGCTGCGCCCCGTCTGCGCCCAGGTTCATTACGCTGTTAATTCCCGCGCCGTCCATCACGCCGCCAGCGGCGATAAGCGGAATATCGGTATGCCGTCTTATCGTCTGAACCAGAGTAAAGGTGCTCATCTGCCCGTCGGGCGCCAGCGGATCAAAGATGCCGCGATGGCCGCCGGCCTCGTAGCCCTGCGCCACCACCATATCGATTCCCTGCTCTACGGCCAGCAGCGCCTCTGCCACGCTGGTCGCGCTCGCCAGAGTGACGATCCCCTTTTCCCGCAGTCGGCGAAGGGTTTCACGATCCGGCACGCCAAAATGAAAGCTCACCGCCGCCGGAGTCAGGTCGAGCAGCAGCTCGGCCATCCGCGGCTGCTGCTGAAAACTGAGATAAATTTCCGCCAGCGTCTCCGGCGGCAAGCTGCCAAAGCGCGCAAATTCCGGGCGCAGCCGCGCCAGCCACCGGGCTTCACGCTGCGGATCCCTTACCGCCGGGGCGTGGCAAAACAGATTGACGTTAAACGGACGGGTGGTTAAGCGCCGGGTCCGGTTAATCAGCGTTTCAGCCTGCGCTACGGTTGACGAGCCCAGCCCCAGCGAGCCGAGCGCGCCGGCCCCGCTGACCGCTGCCGCCAGTTCCGGCGTCGACACGCCGGCCATCGGCGCCTGAATAATGGGGTAATCAATATCAAGCTGCTGCGTAAGCCTGTTGCTCATGGTTTGCCCTGTTGAAATTTGTGCGTTCGGGCCATTAAAATCTCTTTTAGAGATGATAAGATCAACATTATTTTCAAATTAAGAATAAAAATATGAACCACACCACATTAGAGATTTTTAAAACGGTGGCGCAAGAGCGCAGCGTCACCCGAGCGGCAAAGCGGCTGGGGCGCGCCCAGTCCAATATCACCACCCGCATTCACCAGTTGGAAGAGGAGCTGGGCGTGGAGCTGTTTGCCCGCGGCAATAAAAGGATGCTGCTGTCCCCCGCCGGTGAACATTTTTTGGGCTACGCGCTGAAGATCCTCAGCCTGGCCGAAGAGGCCAGACAGGCGCTGCATCCGGCGACGCCGGGCGGCAATTTACGCATGGGGGCGATGGACGCCACCGCCGCCAGCCGCCTGCCGCCGCTGCTTCCCCGGTTTCGCGCGCTGTGCCCGGAGGTGACGCTCACCCTCAAAACCCAGCCCACCCGTCAGCTGACCCAACAGGTGCTGGACGCCGCGCTGGATTGCGCGCTGGTGAGCCTGCCGCAGGGAACGCCTCCGCCCGATGACCTGGAGTACGTATCCATCTTTAAAGAACAGCTGCTGCTGGTGCTTCCCGCCAGCCCACAGCGCTTTCGCTTTGCCGCCTTTGCGGAGGGCTGTACCTACCGGGCGATGGGCGAAGCGTTTCTGGCGCATTCAGAGGAGGTGGAGAGCGAGATCCAGGACGTCGGCTCCTATCACGCGATGCTCGCCTGCGTCGCCTCCGGCGGCTATGCCGGTATCGTGCCGCAGAGCGTGCTCGATATCCTGACGCTGCCCGAAGCCAGCCAGCTGCGGCCGGTTGGCCAGGCGATCACCCAGCTTATCTGGCGCAAAGGCTACGCGTCTCCCGCTCTCGAGAAAATGCGCCAGCTTCTGGAGTCAGCCTCCGACCTTTGACGCTCGCCCCGCCCCTGCCGCCACCAGCGCGGCGGCAGCCAGCAGCGCAATGGCGGCCGCGCTCAGCGAAGGATTAAACGACCCGCTGCGGTCATACAGCGTTCCGGCAACCAGCGGGCCGACGATTTGCCCGATGCCGTAGGTCGCGGTCATGGCGGCAATCATATTGAACGAAACCAGATGATTAAGCCGCCGCCCCTCGGACAGCGCGATGGTCACGGTGCCCAAAAAGGTGCAACCCACCAGCAGCGCGCTCAATATGCAAAACGGTAACGCATGGCTCCACGCCGGGAGAATGACGCCGATTGCCTGAATCAGCAAATTAAGGGTAAACGCGCGTCGGTAGCCGAGCTTGATGACCAGCCGATGCCAGATAAAGCAGGAGGGAACGGCGGCGAGGCCGAAAATGGCCCAGATCTGCACCGGATCGATAACGTTCAGCGAACCGCTGAGAAACAGCGGAAGATAGGTGGCGGTAATAATGTAGCCGAAGCCGGCCAGGCCATAAATCAGCAGCAGTTTCCACGCCTCCCGCCCCCGCCCCTCGCCCTCCTCGCGGTGTGCGGTCGCGGCGGGTTGATAAGCGATAAGGTAGTCGGCGGGGCTCAGCAGCAGACGCAGCGCGAGAACAAAAAGCACGCCAGAGCTTATCGCGCATATCAGCCATATCTGCTGGCTGGAGAGCGCCAGCGCCTTCCCCAGGGAGATAAATTCCGCCGACAAGAATATCCCCATTCCGACGCCAGAAAAAAGCACCGGCGCGCCGTTAGGGTGCTTCATATGCTGCAGTAGCCAGAGGGAGGCGGCGATCAGCGTCACCGCGCTGAGTAATCCGGCAATTCCGCGCACCACAATAATCGCCAGGGGGGAAACCAGGAACGCCAGTAAGGCCAGGCACACCAGCGTCAACAGTGCGGAAAGCAGGCTTAGCCACCTGGCGTCCGCGGGCCTGGCTTTCGCCAGCAGCAGCGCGCCGGCCAGATAGCCGGCATAGTTCGCCGAAGCGGCAAGATTACCTTCACGCAGCGTCAGCAGCTGCTCATTGAGCATCAGCGGCAGGATCCCGGTATAGGCAAACCGGCCATAGCCCATGCCAACGATCAGCACGACCGAACCGGCCAGCCCCAGCAGAAAGGCCTTCCATTCCGGCCTGGTTGCAAAAACGTTCACCCACTCCCCTCCATTATTATTCTCAAATAAAGAACCATCAATAATAATTATTCTTTATTTATTATGATTTCGCTTGCCACGATGCGCAAGCAGCGCCATGCGGCAGCGCCCGGCCTGCGGGGAGAAACTTTACGGCAACGGCCGGGGGATGCTTCGGCGAGTAACGAAATGTGGAGTGAGGCGCTGGACATCCTTGTCCAGAGGGATTTAACGGTGGCTAAAAGCCAGTTTGGCAGCAAATAACATAAAGAGGCCGCCGGTTGCGCGGTCCATCCACCGAATAAATAGCGGCGTCTTTAATAGCCGAGCGGCAGAGCGGCTGGTCAGGATTAGCGTTAACGACCAGAGCGTCCCGATCGCCACGTGGATGGCGACCAGCAGGAACGTCCAGACGATGGGCGAGTGGCCGGTCGGAATAAACTGCGGCAGGAAAGAGACGTAAAAGATCCCCATTTTCGGATTGAGCACATTGCCCATCATCCCTTTTAAAAACCAGTTACTTGCCGGCGCCGTCGCCCTGTCCTGATGAACAAAATGGCCGCGCGGCTTGAGAATTAACTGAATGCCCAGCCAGCATAAATAGGCGGCCCCGCACCATTTGAGCAGGTGATACGCCAGCTCCGATGCCGCCAGCAGCGCCCCAAGACCGAAGGCGACCGCCGCCCCCCAGATAAAACATCCCGTATCAATGCCCAGCGCCGCCTGAAAGGCTTTTTTTCCGCCTTCAACGGTCGCGGTTCGCAGAATTAAAGCGGTATCCAGGCCTGGGGTAAGGGTGAGCAACAGCGCAGCAAAAGAGTAAGCAAGAAGGGAATCAGCAACGGACATTTTCTCTCTCCGAAAGCGAAGATTCTAGATAAAACGCGCCGCAGAGACAATCGAATAAATTCGCTTTGCCGGGCGCGTTAAAAGCTCTTTGTGACAAATGGCCGCCGCAAAAGCGGATACAGTCAATCGACCAAACCTTTATCGATACAGGCTGTTATGACGCTTAACGCTATCCGCATCGCCAGGCCGGTCACCGACCTTTCACTCAGTTGCCACATGTACTGCACAGGCCTTGGGCTGGAGCAAATCGCGCAGTTTGCCGATCATGACGGCTTTAGCGGCGTGATGGTCGGACGCAGCGATCTCGGCTGGCATCTTGAATTCACCCTCTGCCATCATCATTCAGTGGCGCCCTCTCCGGGTACCTCTGTTCTTTTTTATGCCTTCTGTGAATTCCTATATGTTTTTGATTTAACGGGTTGGGGTAAAAGTCTTTCTGCTATGTTTTGATTTATTCCTTCGTATCCGGAGAATGTTGAGTCAGATTGCGGGTCATTCAGTTATGTGCATAAAGCGCAGCATCTGGCAGCCAGAATCGAAATGATACAGTGGTGGTCAGATTTTTTTGAAGAATGCACAGAAGAGTATGTTACATATGACATATATGCGCGGCGGCGTAAAATAATTCCGTTATCTGAATAGACTGTAAATCTGCACAAAAGCAGCAAAAAAGATTAAATCACCTTCAATTAAATACCATCTTTCACTGCAAGAAAACGTATTGACTCAGACTTGAAAAAATACTGTTACGCCACAAAAACGCCCCCTTATCGCAAAGCTGGCTTTATACGAAGAGGGAACTGTCAGGTCAAAACTGACTTTTTTATGTTCTGCATTTAAAAAAATCTCACCATAATTTATATATAGCTCGCGTTCAACATCATCCCATAGTAATATTTTAGCACAATCCCTATGCCATATATTCGATTGCACATTAGGCAAAGAGAACTTCGCGCCAGCGACCAGTTTAGCGTTTTATCACCATACACCTTATTAATTTTCGCTGGTGTCTTCGAGTTTACCTTTAATATTCTCATGTAATATATTTGCAGCCCTTGTACAGAGCTCAGCGAAAATAGCAATTTCGCCCTGAGACATGCAGGATGCCACCTGCTCAGCCATGATGCGCCTGCTGGACTCTGCAGAATTCAGGAACTCAATACCTTTTTCCGTAATCCGCGTCAGCATTTCTCTTTTGTCGCTTTCTGCCGATTCCTGTTCAACAAAGTGCTTATCTTTCAACATCCTCAGAATTTTGGACATTTTACTACGCGCAAATCCGAGCTTTTCACCAATTGCGCTTGGAGTCATCGGCTGGAACTGACGCAAAATATACAATGTATCGTACTGCGGCCAGTTAATGCCATCAGGATTAATCAACGAGCGACGTGCAACAAGTACACATTGCAAATTTCCTAAAGCATCTTCAAATTGACGATTCAATGATATTTCGCGCTCGGAACCACTAGCCACTTTTTTGTTCATTTCCATACATTCTCCTGATGCCGTTTACAATAAGTTAAGCTTACCATTTTACCACATCCCTTCAAGGAAGGAAAAGTCATCATAACTTTCGCCCTATTAATAAAACAAGAACTATCCTACTCATCCTGAAAGATATATTCTCTATTTAACACATCCTCATAATCTATTAACTCTGTTATCTCGCCATTATTCATTTTAATCACATTAATATACAACAAAGAGAACTGTTTTCCATCCGGCAGAGTATTCCCATGTAGTTTATATTCAACAATGACGACATCGGGATTATTCGTATAGTGGAATCGCTCATCCTCTATGGAGGTAAAGCGTAAGGGCGCAACGCCAAAGCCATTAGCATAGTGTAAGCGAATATTATCACGTCCAATAATCACCTCCCTGTTGCGACGAAAAGGCAACGACAAACGTCCATTAACAGAGAAAAGGGATGCCAGCTTATCCGATGACTTTTCCATCACTGCCGAAATATATTTATCAAATAATGCCGGAACCATTTTATTATCCTCTTGATGAAATTGATAAAAGTATTGTTAGACGATTTCTTTCTGCCGCTGGAAATAAACGATCATACGTTTGAATGTCTCCTCCGACAGTTCAGGAAAGCGCAAACCCAATTGTGCAATACGCTTAGTCGTCTCTGGATTACCGTAAGCGTTGTCGCCAGTATCCAACAAATTCTCTTTAAAGAGATGAATGACCGGCCCCAGCGCAACCTCGCGCCCCTGGGTGACACACAGCTCAAGTTGTTGCAACCACTCGCCCTCAGAAGTCGTTTCCAACGGATAACCCAGAGAACGAATCGCTCGATACACCGGATCAAACCGAGTGCTCTGAGGATGGAAAATATGGAAGTTTTCCTGTCGCGTAGCCTCTGAACGCGCTAAGGCAACTATCGCTTCAGCGACAAAGTCGACAGGCAGCAGGTCCGTTGATAGTGAAGACGGATCCGGCGCCAATCCCATCTGGATAAAGCTTTTTATCTGTCGCCATAAAAAATCATCGCTCTGGCAGGCCCCACTTCGGCTATCTCCGCCAATACGTCCTATGCGAAATACGTTAGCGTCAAGTCCTTGTTCTCTGGCCTGTATAACATAGCGTTCAGCCACCCACTTACTTTGCGTGTAACCTATCGACAGTGCTTCCGGATGCCCCGGTACACAATGTTCCACGATAGGCGATTCAGGATAGCGTGGAGAAAATACGGCGATAGTGGATAAATAGTGCAGCGTTTTTCGTCCGCCACAACCGCAGAAAGCTAAAATATTCAGCGTACCCTGCACATTTGACTGTTTTACCGAAGAATAAGAGAGCAAAAAATTAATCTGTGCGGCCGCATGGAATACCGTGTCCACTCGCTCTGCCAAACGGCTATACGCTTCAGAGCTTAACCCTAAATTGCGCTGGCCAACATCGCCGAGGCAAACTTCAACCCGGGAAAAATCAATCTCATCGGCGATTCCGTAACGCAACGCATTTTCACGCAAACGAGCCAATGCGTGCTCATGCGTCCTGGCTCTTACCATGCAGAGCACGGATTGAGTCCCGGCCAATAGCAATGAACGCAGCAGGTAGATGCCCAAAAATCCTGTCGCCCCGGTAAGCAGCGTCAGCCCAGGGGTTGAACACACACACCCCTGCCAATGTATACGTTCATATCCATCCTGAACAAAGGAACGATCAACGGCATCGACGCGCCCCTTTTCACTGGCAATATAGCCGTCGATGGACTCAGCCATAGCCGACAAGGTTGGGTGATTAAATAACAAACGTAGAGGAATATCGCAATCGAACGCCTTACGCAGCAGAAAAACCAGCTGTGTGGCCAACAAAGAATGCCCACCAATGGCGAAAAAATCATCGTGCAGTGCGATGTGACGTCCCGGAAATAATGTTTCCCATAGCGCCCTGACCTGCTCCTGAGTTTTCGTCAGAGACCGCTCTGGCATCTGCGTTGATGATTCAACAATAATATCCACCTTAAGCAACGCTTTACGATCGATTTTCCCGCTAGGCGTGGTAGGCAGCTTATCCACAAAGACCAACTCTGTGGGAACCATATACTCCGGCAGCACCAGGCGAAGGCCGCGTTTGATCTTATCCTTTTGATTGCCTTTATCATCCAATAAACCAGCAATAAAGGCGATGAGCTGCTGGCTTCCTGAATGATCTGCCAACTACCGCTGAAACCTGCACGCCCTCCAGAGCATTGATGGCCGCCTCTACTTCTGACGGTTCGATCCTAAAACCGCGAATTTTTAACTGATTGTCTATCCTGCCAAGGTAGCTGAACCGATCGTCATGCTCCAGCCTCACCAGATCACCGGTACGATACGCGTGGCAACTTTGTGCTGCAAAGCCCTCAGCAGAGATAAAACGTCGAGCGCTTTCTTCACTTTTATTGTGATAGCCGGGAGACAGAAAATCGCTAGCGATAAGTAGTTCACCGGCGACACCGGCGGGAACCAGCTGCAGATGCTCATCCACCACCAACAGACTGAATCCGGGTAGAGGGTAACCAATGGACGCTGCATCTCCCCATTTATCGCTTTCCGGCGGCAGCACATACGCGGAACAAACGTGGCTTTCGGAGGGACCATAGAGATTAATCAGGCGAACGGGCTGCCTGAAAAAATGTTTAATATCCGCGGTGAGTACGAGCTGTTCCCCGGTGGAGTAGACCTCTTTTAAACTCGGGAATTGCCTGTTGGCCAATGCGCTCAAATGCGCGAACTGCTGCAAAGCAACATAGGGAAAATAGAGCCGATTAATTTCCTGCTCCAGGATCACCTCTTGCAGATGATCCAGATCTCTCCGCTCTTCTTCACTGGCAATATATAAGCGCCCGCCGCAGGCTAACGTGCCGAAGATCTCCTGAACCGATACATCAAAAGAAAGTGACATAAAATGCAGAGTACAATCTCCCTGACCGCACTCAGATACATCTCGTTGCCACTTAATCAGGTTATCGAGCGTTTTATTTAATAACCGTACTCCCTTGGGTTGCCCGGTTGAACCGGATGTATAAATGATATACAGCTCATCGTCGGGCATTCTTTTGATATAAGACCATTCCCCAGGGTACTCCGGGGGAATATCATCGATTAACAACAGAGGCACGGAGCCAGACACTGGGAATTTTTCTACCAGCGATCGCGTCGTGGCGATGCAGTCCACGCTGGCGTCCTGCAACATGTAACCAATGCGCTCTTGCGGGTATTGTGGATCGATCGGAATGTAGGCCGCGCCGGTTTTTAACACGCCAAGCAGAGTGGCAATCGCCTCGGCATTCCTTTCCAGTAATAACGCAACACGTTTGCCAGGAGCGATATTTAACTGCTGCTGCAGGTAAGCGGCAATCTGCCCTGAACGTTCCGCTAACCAACCATACGATCGTGTGCCATTAGCGGTAATTAACGCAGTATCCGCAGAGTGGCTTACAGCATGCTGATTGAAAGCCGCCAGAGCGTCAAATCGCCAGGCCTCCGCGCACGGCTTAAGGCTGGATCGAACAACCAGTTCACGACTTAACGGTGCATCCAACAGCCTCAGGGATGACAGTAATACCTCGCTGTCCTCGCCCATCGCGCTCAATAAATGGCGGAATATTTTCAGCCAGTAGTCAATGGTCTGCGGATGATACAACGCCGTCTTATACTCCAGCGTCAGCTTCCATTGCGGTTGTGCTTCAAAGAACAACGTCAGATCGTATTTTGCCATCTGGCTAAAATAGTCCTCCAGCATGACCTTAAAAGGTAAGTCGTTGAAAATATCCGTCCGGGTATCGGGCATAACCAGCAACGTTCTGAATAGTGGGCTGTCCTGCCCCGCGTTTTCACGCGACAGTGCGACAATTTCATTGAAAGGGATCAGCTTATTGAAATGTGCACCAATAAAAGATTGACGCACCTTTGCAGCCAGCGTCCTGACTGTGTCATCTTCATTGACCTGCACGCGAACAGGCAGAGTATTGATCATATATCCCGGCGTTTCGGCAAACTCGCTACGATCCCGCAGAGTAAAAGGTACGCCAACGGTAATATCGTTCTGCCCACTCATGCGGCTAAGGAAAAATTGCCAGCACATGGACATATACATAAAGGGAGTCATTGACAACGATCTTGCGTGCCGCTGTAGTGAGTCCGCTTCATGTTCGTTGAGGGCCTGCATGGTATAGGCGGCTTTGGTATCTTCCCGCAGACGACGGGGAAAATCGACCGGGAGGTCTGATAGTGGCGGAGCCGGATGCAGTGCCTGCCGCCAGTAATCCCGCATGTCTTCACACTCTGTCGCTGCAAGGGACGCTGCCTGCCAACGAGTAAATTCCTGATAGCTTCCCGTGCCGTTAAACGCTGGCAGAGCGCGTTTCTCGTCAAGCGCACAATAGATTTGCAGCAAATCATGCAAGACAATACGTACTGAGGGGGCATCAATAATGATGTGGTGGAAGCAGCATGCTAGCCAGGTTGTACCCGAGTCTGAACTGAGCATATTAATGATACTCAACGGACCCTCGGCTAGTGATAAACGACTAGCCGCCAGTTGTGCAGTCACCGATTCAGCCGTTTCATTCTGTCCGGATTTTCGATGGGAAAAAGAGAGATAGCCATCAGCGCCGATACGCTGCTGTAGTGTACCGTCAAGGTAAACAAAACGCGTTCTGAATATTTCATGGCGCGAGGTCAACTCAGCCACAGCGCGCTGCATAATATCAGCGTCCAGTGCCGCATTAACGGTCAGCAGCACTGGCACGTTATAGCATTGGGGCTGATCCAGCGTATTATCCAGCCACCACATTGCCTGCTGCCCGGGTGTCGCTGCCAGATACGTTACCGCAATTTCTCCACACGCCTTATTCAAACAGCCCTTATTTGACTCGCCGCTATTAAATGATGGCATTTTATCCCCCTCTTAAAATTCCCTGTAAAATCCTTCCTGATTGTTGGCAGTCCCAACTCCAGGTATTAAACCTGCTGCCTTTGCCGAATGGTCTGAGCCAGCGCGGCAATAGTTCCCGCTGTGAAAATGTCAGCCGGCGAGACAGCCAAATTGAATGCCTTGCTTACCATTGATGCTAACTTTATGAAATGTAATGAGTTACCACCCTGGTCTAATAAATTATCTTGCGGGTTAATCACCGCTGAATGAATAATCTCCTGCCAAATCGAGAGTAGCTGTTGCTCAACGTTGTCCATATTTACACCTGTTCCAGTAAAGAATTTTTTAAGCGTAAACGATCTTTTTTGCCGTTAGCGGTCATTGGCAGGACCGGCACACGGCTAAATTTTTCAGGTATCATCCAGGCAGGAGCATGCATAGCGAGGTGATTCTTTAAATCCGCTACGGATAGCGCGTCATCCTGCGTGACATAACAGGCATGTAATCGCGGTTCATCCGGCGTTTCCTCTACTACAATCAGCACATCTTCCACAGCGTGATGTAAACGCAACAGGTGCTCAATACCGGCGAGATTGATGCGGAAGCCACGTATTTTACAAATATGGTTGCCTCGTCCGACCAGGACGATATTGCGATCCTGGTCGCACGTTGCCCGATCGTCGGTACGATAAAAAAGCACGTCTGCGCCTTGATACGGGATGGAGATAAACCTTTCCGCCGTCAGTTGCGGATCGGAATACCCCAATGCAACTCCAGCCCCTGCAATAAATAATTCCCCATATTCACCGCAGGTACAGGGTTGCAAACGTTCATTGAACACCACCATCTCAACCAAAGGGAGTGGAGTACCAACCGGTACAGGAGATTCACTGGATAATTGCCCCTCGGGCTGAACATGATAGAGAGACGAGATCGCTGAATTTTCCGTGCATCCTAATCCATTGAATATTTTTGCTTTACCTGCCTGCGCCGCCACGCTAAATAGACGAGGGTTGACAAAATCGCCCGACACCACCACACAATCAGGTATATGCAGTGTTTCAACCGAAACCTCGACAAATAGCCGGAACAGTCCGCCAGAGAGGAATAGCACCGTCACATTATCCGATTCGATCTGCCGTACCAGGGCCATCAAATCTGGCAAGCCAGGCGGCGCAATCGTCAGACACGCGCCGGTCAATAGAGCCATCCAGATTTCATTCGCTGAGGCAGCGAATGAAACATCTGCAATTTGCAAATAGCAGTCCCGCTCGCTATTCCCCAACGCCGGTACCGGCAGACTCAGTCTGGCAATCCCGCGATGAGCTATGAGCACGCTCTTCGGTTTTCCTGTTGATCCAGAGGTCATCAATATAAGCGCCGGATCATCAGCGCTTAATACCGGATAATTCCCGCTTCTTTGTTGAGCGCAGTTTTGTATCAGCGTCCTGCTCGACAACACCTGCCATGCCCCGCCGGGCACGCTTGTTACATCATCGCTAATGAGGTATTTGGCTCCTGCCGCACGTAAAATCTCACCCATATAGCGCTCAGGACTACTCGAGTTCACGGGAACCATAACAGCGCCTATTTTCATCAGCGCCAGCATAAAAATATATAACTCCGGGCTACGTTCTATTTTTATTGCAACGACATCGCCTTTTATCAGACAATTCTTTTGCAATACTGCAGCCAGCACTGAACATTGCTCAGCAAGTTTTCGATAGGTTATTTTTCTTTGTTCAAAAATCAACGCAACCCTGTCCGGAAAACGTTGCGATATCTCATCAAATATATCAGGAACAGCCTTTAACTGATTGGCATATGCTGAATGCGTCATCACTCTCTCCTGGAGAATTAGGAATGTTCACACGCATAAAATCTTCTCTTGAAGAAGAATTTAAAGATCTAAAGAAATGCCGCCAGTTTACCGTGAGACGCCTCAAAAAAGCGCAGCAGGACAGGCAACATATAAGCAACACAAGCATAACCAAGCGTTGTTTTCAATAGTCTATCTTCGAACCTAACCCTCAGTCAATTTGATTTCCAAAAAAAAATCATATAGAAAAAAACCAAAAACACTAAAAAATAATAATCAATAAATTCAAATATTTAAAAAAACAACGATAAAAAATAAACTTTTTTGATTGACATGCGGAACCCATTGGCGTGCAATCTTTGTGCAAAACGTATCGTCTTTCATGCCCATTAAACAGACAAGGAATAGTACCTTCTCATCGCTTTTTTGTTAAAAAACAAACGGAAAACCTGTTAAATTTCGAGTGAGAGATTAGAAATGACATCATTTCCTGGCAATAAGTCCAACTGGCAACAGCCGTTCTGGAGCGATAAGGACATGCTTGCCCTGGTCATACGTGAATTAGACACTCTTCCAGAATTATTAAACTTTGAAGAAATAAGCGAATTTAATAAAGCATTAGCCGCCGTTTATGCAGGTAAAGCAATGATATTTCAGGCTGGCGACTGCGCTGAAAGAATTTGCGAATCTGGCGCGTTACATGTGCGGAAAAAATTGACCTTCCTCGAGCAAATGTCCCGCGAACTCTCAACTCTGACGGGACTGCCAATATTGACGGTAGGCAGAATTGCCGGTCAATATGCTAAACCACGCTCACAACACAACGAAGTCAATGGCGACAGGGTACTTCCCGTGTGGCGCGGTGATTCAGTCAACAGGCCCGAAGCGACGCCAGAAGCCAGGCGTAACGATCCGCAAAGGATGTTGCTGAGCTATCATGCTGCGGCGGAAACGCTGGCCGAAATTAAACGTTACGAACGGGAATATCCTCGCGATGTTCATCCCATCTGGACCAGCCATGAAGCGCTGTTGCTGGACTATGAAACTACTCAAATCCGCACTAATCCCCAGGGAGAATCCTATTTAGCCAGCACCCATTGGCCCTGGATCGGCATTCGTACTCTTGCGCCTGACAGCCCACATATCGCCATGCTGGCGAATATCGCCAACCCTGTTGCCTGCAAGATTGACGCCACCGTAACGCCATCGTTCATCGCGACACTTTGCCGACAGCTCAATCCTCAGCGTATTCCTGGACGTCTGACTTTTATTTCGCGTTTTGGCCGTTCACATATTCATCGTTTAGGCGCGTTGATTCAGGCCGCACAGGCAACCGAAACGCCGGTGTTATGGATGTGCGATCCAATGCATGGGAATACCGGGAAAACGCGGGCAGGCAATAAACGCCGCGAGCTTAGCGACATGATGGCTGAAATCTCCGGTTTCCTGAGGCAGGTGAAATCACATAATGCCTGCGCCGCTGGACTCCATCTGGAAGCAACGCCGAACCCGGTCATCGAATGCTTCTGTGAAAATAATCATCCTGAAGAACATCAACTTAAGCAAATTCTCTGCGACCCACGCCTGAACGTAGCGCAAACGCAGATGTTATTAGCTCACTGGAAAGAGAGACAAAATGACCTTTGATAAAGACTACATTGCCGTTATTACCGGCGCCTGCGGTGGCATTGGCGAATCCGTTGCCCACGCGCTGGCGAAAGAAGGGGTTTCACTGGCGCTTCTTGATAATAACGCCACTCAGCTGGCAACCCTTGTAGCCACACTACAAAATAACCATCCGCAGCCCATTACAGGCTTTACGGTGGACGTTGCCGACGACCGCTGCGTAGCAGAAGCCTTTACCGCAATCGGTCGCCAACTGGGTCCGGTGGGTTATCTGGTCAACGGCGCCGGCGTACTGTGCCACGCCAGCGTGGCCGAAACACAGCCTCAAGATTGGACGAAAACTTTTGCCGTCAACGCGACTGGCGTATTTAACACCAGCCGCCATGCAGCCAATCTGATGATGGCTCAGCGCAAAGGCAGCATCGTCACTATCGCCTCAAACGCAGCGCGCGTGCCGCGGGCGACGATGGCCGCCTACTGCGCCTCAAAAGCCGCTGCCCAGGCATTTACTTATGCTCTGGGGCTGGAGGTCGCTCCGTATGGGATCCGGTGTAATGTTGTCGCTCCCGGTTCAACCGATACGCCGATGCTGCGCGGCATGTGGCATAGCGAAAGTGACCGGCAAAACACGCTTAACGGTAATCCAAAACAATTTCGCATCGGTATTCCACTCAACAAAGTCGCCACGGCGGAAGAAATTGCTGCCGCGGTCTGCTTTTACCTGTGCGAAGAATCAGGGCAAACCACGCTATCAACGTTATTGGTCGACGGTGGCGCCGCACTCGGCAGCTGCTAAGCGTACAAGGAGAATAACATGGAAAAGATACAGCCCTATCCACTGCCGACAGAACGCCAATTACCCAAATCAATTGCAGACTGGCAACCCAACAGTTCAAGAGCCGCGCTACTCATACATGATATGCAGCGTTATTTTCTCGATTTTTACACTGCTGACGCCTCACCGATAGCGCAGGTGATCGACAACATTTACCGCTTGCTTAGCGTCGCCCGACGTCTTCATGTACCCGTATTTTATACAGCCCAACCCGGCGACATGACGCCACAGCAGCGTGGCTTGCTGCACAGTCTATGGGGTTCAGGTATGAACGGCAGCCAGGAGCATAAACAGATAGTTCCTCCGTTGACGCCTCTGGAAAATGAGTGGGTATTAACGAAGTGGCGTTACAGCGCCTTCTTTAACTCTCCCCTTCTGAGTACTTTGCACGAACTCAAATGCGATCAGCTGATCGTCTGTGGCGTTTACGCCCATATCGGTTGTTTGTGCACAGCGCAAGAGGCGTACTCCAATGATATCGAGACATTTTTTATTGCCGATGCGCTAGCCGATTTCTCCGAAGAAAAGCATCGTCTGGCGCTTGAGCTAGCTGCGGAAACCAGTTCAGTCGTGCTGTCAACCCGACAAGCTATCGACGCATTGGAACATTAAAGATCCTCACGGCACTCCAGGAGATGATGATGTTATCTAAAGGCACAGCACAGCCCGACGAGCTTTCGGCTCATCTGGTCAATCTTGATAGACCCTTTGCCTGTATTTACCGCCCCCAATGCGAACCTATCAACGCAGTATTATTTCTTGAAGGGGATATTGAGCTAAACCAATCCCTTTCAGAATTAGCGCTGGATCCGCCCCTGGACGGGAAGGGAAAAAGCTCGTTTAACAAATTGATCTTATTGCCATTTAATCAGGTAAAAGAAAAAGGTTATGCCTGCATTGACGATGGTGAACAGACGATCGTCATGCACATTGAGCGGCAAGATTATTACCCCATAGATTCGTTTATCGCAGCCATTAATGACTATGATATCAAGCCACGAAACCTGCAATTCGATCTTGATGACCAAACGTATGGCGACATTGTTGATACCGTCATTGATCAGGAAATCAGCTCCGGAGAAGGCAGCAACTTTGTGATTTCACGCAGTCTGGAGGGCGATATAACCAACTTCAGTATCCGCCATGCGCTGACGCTGTACAAACGGCTACTGCAATCTGAATGCGGGTCTTACTGGACATGGATGATCTTCACCGGCAGCCGCTATTTCATGGGTAGTACGCCTGAACAGCATATCCAGGTTGATGAGCAGAACGTGGCGATGAATCCTATCAGCGGCACGTTTAAATACCCCGACTCCGGGAATATGACGCACGTGCTGGATGATTTTCTGCAGGATACAAAAGAGCGCGACGAACTATTTATGGTGGTGGATGAAGAACTCAAAATGATGAGTAGCATCTGTCAGCATGATATTCAGGTATCCGGACCGAAGCTCAAAGCTATGTCGCACATCGCGCATACCGAATATTTTATCCATGGCAACTCAGATCGCAGCCTGAAAGAAATCATCAGGCAATCGCTATTTGCGCCAACAGTGACCGGCAGCCCAATAGAAAGCGCCTGTAAAGTTATTGCCCGGCGAGAACGCCGCGGACGCGGCTATTACAGCGGCATCGTTGCTATAACGGGTACGCAAGAAGGTAAACGTTATCTGGACTCGGCCATAATGATCCGCACGGCCGATATTACCGCTCAGGGACATTTTCGGCTTACGGCGGGTTCAACCATCGTCAGAAGTTCCATCGCACAAAATGAAGCCGGTGAAACACGCGCCAAATTACAAGGGCTAATGCATTCGTTCTTCTCTGGAACAAGCGCCGGGACGACAAACCGAACAGGATTGTCTGCAGAACTTCGCCATCGGGCTGACCAGATACTGGCAAAACGGAATGCACGCGCCTCCGCCTTTTGGCTGGATAACTCGCAATTGGGCCCGTGCGCTCTACTCTCTCAACATGCCATCACACTGATCGACATGGAGGACAACTTCACCGCCATGATTGCCTATCAGTTACGCAGCGCGGGTTGCGCCGTTACCCTCATTCCCTGGTATGACTCCCTGAGCAAGCTAACTCAGCTCACCGATCGCGACATCGTATTCATTGGGCCCGGGCCTGGCGATCCAACCAATGTACGACTCGACAAAATACGCGTGGGCCGAAAAATTATTGCACAACGGCTGCGGGAGCAGCGTCCGTTAATCGGGACTTGTCTGGGGCATCAGTTAATTTGCGCCGAATTAGGCATTCCGATCGAGCGGCTGGTCAATAACCGCCAGGGTAGCCAACATCAGATATCTATCCAGGGAAAACCTCATACCGTTGGTTTCTATAACAGTTTCTCCGCACTCCATCAGCGGCCATGCTGGTACAGCCCGGAGCATGACAAAACAGTCCAGCTGGAACGACTCCCTTCCGGTGAAATTGTTGCATTATCGTCAGGTAACGTTGCCTCCATACAATTTCATAACGAGTCATTCCTGACGCAAGACGCATTTTCTATTTATCAATGGCTGATACAGAACGCCTTAACAACAACGGTAACTCTTAGTCAACAAGATGCCGTTTAAAAGGAAGTGTTGAAAACTGATATTCGGAGAGAGCTGACATGGGAAATAAATCAGTATCGTTACCTACCGGTAATGACTTTTTGGCGGGTCTGAATGATGGGCGAGAAATATGGGCTTATGGTGAAAAGGTCGACAATGTTATTACACATCCAGCGTTTCGCAATTCAGCACTGTCTATAGCTAAATTATACGACGCGCTCCATGACGAAAAGTATCAGGCTATATTAACCACGCCGTGTGATACCGGCAGCGGTGGTGTCACCCATCCGTTCTTCCGCGTTCCTCATTCTGTTGACGACCTGATACGCGATCGCGACGCAATCGCCCAGTGGGCGAGGCTTAGCTACGGCTGGTTAGGAAGGAGCCCTGATTTCAAAGCCTCGTTTCTTACGACTCTCGGCGCCAATCCCGAGGCCTACGGAGAATATGCGGATAACGCCAGACACTGGTACAAACGTTCACAAGAGGAGCTACTTTACTGGAATCATGCCATCATCAACCCCCCTATCGACCGCAATCTCCCGCCCGACCAGATTGAAGATATCTGCATTCACGTCGAAAAAGAGTGTGATGATGGCGTGATTGTTAGCGGTGCCAAGGTGGTTGCTACCGGCTCTGCCTTGACGCATTACAATTTCATCGCGCATTACGGTTTACCTGTCAAAAAAAGAGAATTTGCCCTGGTATGCACCTTACCCATGAATGCCCCAGGGCTGAAACTGGTTTGCCGCCCCTCTTACTCCTTAGCAGCCGAAAAGGTCGGCAGTCCCTTTGACTATCCACTGTCCTCCCGCTACGACGAGAATGACATGATCTTCATTCTGGATAAGGTGAAGATTCCCTGGGAAAACATTTTTATTTACGGCGATACGGCTAAAGCGGCCACGTTTTTACCCAGTTCTGGCTTTCTGCACCGCTCTACGTTCCACGGTGTGACGCGTCTGGCGGTAAAAATCGATTTTATCTGTGGTTTATTCATTAAAGGCGTGGAAGCCACCGGCGTAGCCGATTTCCGCGGTATACAGACCCGCGTCGGGGAAATGCTGGCCTGGCGCAACCTCTTCTGGGCCATAAGCGATGCTATGGCTAAATCGCCGAATCCCTGGCACAACGGCGCCCTCCTGCCTAACCTGGATTATGGTTTAGCCTACCGTTGGTTTATGAGTCTCGGCTATCCACGGATCAAAGAAATTATTGAACAAGATCTTGGCAGCGCGCTTATTTATATCAATTCGCATGCCAAAGATTTTGCCGCGCCGGAACTGGAGCCTTATCTAAAAAAATATATGCGCGGTTCCAACGGTATGGATGCCGTTGAAAGGGTAAAGCTTATGAAACTAATCTGGGACTCTGTAGGAACAGAATTCGCCAGCAGACACGAACTCTATGAACGAAATTATACCGGCAGTCATGAAAATGTTCGTATCGAACTGTTGCTCGCCGCACAAATGTCGGGGCAGATACAAGAATATAAAGGTTTCGCCGAACAATGTATGATGGATTATGACCTGGATGGCTGGTTGGATCGCGATTACCACTGGCCTGTAGACTAATAAGATTAACGGGACAATACATCAGTATAATAATGGGCATGCATCACATTATTGCCAGTCTCTTCTGGCTGTCCCGACCACTATCTCTCACTCTACCCGGCAATGTATGCGCAACCACTCCGCGGTTAAAGAATGGCGACAGGTCAGCATCGATTCAGGTGTACCGCTAAACAGTAATTTTCCCCCTTCTTGCCCGGCATAAGGTCCAATATCAATAATCCAGTCAGCCTGAGCGATCAACTCCATATTATGTTCAATAATAATAACGGTGTTTCCGCGTTCTACCAGTCGGTTAAAGAGTTTCAGCAGCGAGGCAACATCACTGGGATGAAGTCCGGTGGTTGGCTCATCGAAAATATACATGTCACTATCATGGTTTAATTGTGACGCTAACTTCAGCCGCTGGCATTCACCGCCTGAAAGATGATTTAACGATTCCCCCAAGCGCAAATATCCCAACCCGACGTCGACCAGACTACGAAAAATTGGCCTGAGCTGTGGCTCATTCAGGAAAAAATCGCCAGCATCGTTAATCGACAGAGATAATACCTCCGCAATATTTTTTCCTTGATAATGATATTTTAGCGCCTGTGGATTATAGCGCTGCCCCTGACAGGCCTCACATGGCAACGTAACCGTATCCATAAATGCCAGATCGGTTTGTATTACCCCTAGCCCATTACATTCCGGACAGGCGCCTTTAGCATTGGCGCTGAACCACGACGCTGACACATGGTTTTTTTCGGCAAACAGCGAACGGATCGTATCAAATGCACCACACCAGGAAGCAATATGCGATCGAATCGAAGTATGTATCGGTTTTTGATCGATAACGATCGAGTCCGGACATTGTGGCGCCAGGGCTCCCATGACGAATGAACTTTTGCCCGATTCCGCGACCCCCGTCACAGCGACCATAACGCTCAAAGGCACGTCTACCGATAAGTTATGCAGATTATGCAATGTGGCGTTTCTTACCGAAATATAACCTTTAGCACATCTCGGTCTCTTATTTATCTCTGCCCGTGAAGAGAAATATCTTCCCGTCAAGGTTTGGGATTGCTTAAGTGCCGACAGGTCACCCTCAAAAACAATTTTCCCGCCTTGCTTGCCCGCTCCCGGCCCTAAATCAATAACATGCTCGGCTATCGCTATCATGTCAGGATCGTGCTCTACCATCAGAATGGTATTGCCTTTGTCGCGTAGTTTACCAATTAATATATTCAATTTAACAATATCTGCTGGATGAAGCCCGGTACTTGGTTCATCAATTATGTAAACGATCCCGGTAAGACTACTTCCCAGATGCCGGACCATTTTTAACCGCTGGGATTCACCACCCGATAAGCTGGGGGTCGTCCGGTTCAAATCCAGATATCCCAAGCCTACTGCACACATTGCATCTAACCTTTCCAGCAATGCTTCTAGCAGCGGCCTGACTTCAGGATAATCGAGCTTTTCTACAAACAGCTTTAACTCTGTGACAGGCAGTGTTGCACATTCTCCAATATTTTTCCCTCTAATCCTGCAGGAAAGTATTTTCTCGTTGAGCCTCATGCCCTGACAAGAAGGGCAAACCTGTAAACTAACGACTCGCTGAAATTCCTCAGCTTTAGTATCTTTAGTTTCTTGTTTCAAATAACTTCGCGTAAAGCGCGTAATGACGCCTTCAAACTTTGCACTCTTAGGCCAACCGGCTAACGGCGCTTCAGGAATGAGATTATCCGCATACAGTAATAACTCTCGTTCCGCTTTTGAATAATCCATGATTTTTTTATCGGCATCAAAAAGCCCTGAATAAACATAACGTTTCCAGCGCCATGAACCCGGTGCAAAAGAAGGATAACAAATAGCGCCTTCATTTAACGACAGATTTGAATCAATCAGTTGGTCGATATCAATGGTGCTGGCAATACCCAACCCGTCGCATGTCGCACACATCCCGGCAGGATGATTAAATGAAAAAACATTCGAATAACCAACAAAAGGTTCGCCAACACGAGAAAATAGTAGCCGCAGCAGAGTATAAATATCTGATGCGGTACCCACCGTCGAACGTGCGTTGCCACCAATACGTTTTTGATCAATAATAATGGCCACCGACAGGTTTTCAATGTCATCAACTTCAGGATTGCCATAATGCGGTAAACGGTGTCGAATAAAAGGTGGAAAGGTGTCATTTAGCTGACGCTGAGATTCTGCCGCAATAGTTCCGAATACCAGAGAGCTTTTCCCCGACCCGGAAACTCCGGTAAAAACTGTTATTTTATTTTTAGGGACCTCTAAATCAATATCTTGCAGATTGTTTTGTCTTGCACCAATAATTTTTATAGCGTCATGTGTATTCATCACACTATCCTTTTTCACCTGTCAATAATAATGCCATGATGGCTATTAAACAGCATCCCGCTATGATTAGCGACATCGGTAGTAATGACAGCGAGTCTCCAAATCCAAGCAGTGATGGAGTTATCGCAGCGATACCAAACTGAAAAACCCCTAAAATAGCAGAACCCGTTCCTTTTAAATGTGAAGATGCCGCCATGGCCATACTCGCGGCATTGCCAAATGTCAAAGCCATAGTAAACATCATGATTAACAGTAGTACTGCCACAATCTCAAACTGGAAATGAGAAATATAGTCAACGATGCAAAGTAATATAGATATCACCAGCGTGCTTATCACCCCCACTTTTATGAGGTTATCTTCGCCTAATTTCGTAACATAACGAGCGCTGACAATACTACCAAACATCATTGCTCCAGCGTTGATAGAGAATATTACAGCGAATTCCCCCGAGGATAAATTAAACGCCGATTGATAGATAAACGGTGATGCTGATATATAAGCAAATAGCGCCCCGAACTGGATTGAAAAAATTAAAGTATAACCTATATATTTCTTATGACTAAGCAGTTCGATAAACTGACTGATAAACTCGTTGAAGTTGAAAGGTAATCGCTGATGACGGGGTAAAGTTTCGCTAATAAAATGACTGCTGAGCAAGGTGGAGACTAATGATATTGCGGCCATAAAAACAAAAACTACCGGCCAGATAAACCATGCAGCCACTCCTCCAAGTAGTGGTGCAATAACAGGGGCGATCCCCTGTATCGCTAACACCAGATTAAAATATCGAGCGGCTTTAGTCCCCGGACACAGATCAGAAATAATTGCCCGGGAAAGAACGATACCAGCCGCTCCTCCCAGTCCCTGAAAGAACCGTGTAACAATGAGTAGCTGAATGTTCGCGGATATAGCGCCAGCTAATGAAGCGATGGTTAATAGTGTCATCCCGCCTAGCAATAATCTACGTCTGCCGTAATGATCGGACAACGGGCCAATGAACAGCTGCCCAATTCCTAAGCCCACCATAAAAGCGGTGATACTAAGCTGGACTTTGTCAGGCGTCGTATGCAAATCACTGGCGATAGCTGGAAATAAAGGCAAGTACATATCAGTGGATAATGCAGCAACGGCGCTAAGCAAACCCAGAACAATAACGACTTTACTGGAAAGCAAACCTCTACTTTCATCTCTGTACATCGTACTGGCCGCCGGTGCCTGAACTTCTTTTGGTCGCATGATCAGTGTAATCCCTTTACCTTCTGTGGTCTGTCATAACTATACCACCAGCCAAAGTAATTGCAAAAACGAAATCAATTAAACAAGCAACTAAATTATAACTTAATAAAAATCAATAACATATAAAAAATTAACTCAAACATTACTGTTTTTTTGATTGCTTTAAGGGCATCATAAAACTGATAATTCACTTCCATGGATATACTAAATAGAGTTGTATTATCAATAATCTATGCCAGAAACCTCAATACTCGCGATACCTCGAGTTGCATGTTGCACGTGTTGCTTCATGCCCATAAAAGTTGAGCTGCACTGTTGCTCAGACATGCAACTTGAAGTTTATTGAGTATATGTCCTGGAACCAGAAGAAGGCGTTTTTAAAGGGATGCATTATGTTAATGTTTGACTAAAATATTTGCGGGGATATTCATCCGCCCTTGCAAAACGGGTGATGTAATACAAGAACCATTAATACGTGTTTGTAAACCTGAATTTGACATTGTAGAATATAATGATGCTTTGTTTTCAACATTTACCCTCGAGTTTTCTGAATCACTCTCCTCAACAGTCCTAAAACGACGAGTCGAATATTTTTCCGGAATAATTTCGGTACAAATCTTACTCATTAAAGAAGGTATTGATAAAAAAGTCGCACTTTGTAGCGACCGAAGTCCTGAATGTCCTGAATGTCCTGAAGGTTGGAATGGTAGTATCTCCCTGCCGAATGGCGAGAACAATGTAAAAGCTTGCTGATCGCAAGTTTTGTGCCGGTCAGCGCGTTTAATCCGTACTGGAATGTGAACGGTAAAACCTTTGTCTACCACGACAGTTATCGCATGGTGCTGCAAAATCGAAGCTGGTCATAACCACTGCCGGCGGCGCTACTCCACGAGATGGACGTCAGGATGGCGCGGGCTTGCCGCTTCATGAAAAATATCCCCCAGCCAGCCAGGAATTTCCGCCTCAGCAAGATCGTCCGGGATGATAATCCCGGCTAGCGGCGAAAACTTCCGCTCGTTAAGATCGACGCGGAAAATCCGCCAGCGTTCGCCCTGACGCTGGACGCCAATATGGCGTCCGAATACGTTATATATCAGCATCCTGTCTCCCTATATGACGCGGGAGCTTGTGCAGCCAATGCATTCCATTCCGCTTTGGTTATTTCCCACAATTCGGCGTCCAGCAGGCCGGAGATGAACTGCTTTTTCTCGACACCAACCAGGCGCATACCGCTACGGTGCGAAATCTTTTTCGACCCGTTATTATCGCAGGCCTTCGGCGCGCGCAGCACCTCCCGGTTAAGCGTATTAAACCAAAAATCGGTCACCCGGCGGCAGGCTTCGGTCATCAATCCCTGGCGATGCCAGCGCGGATCCAGCCAGAACCCGCGGTTGTTATCCACTTCATCAGAGAGCGTAATCAGGCCAATGACCCTCTCCGGCGCCGTTTTAAGGCGGAGGGTCCAAAACCAGCCGGTGCCGTTAGCTGCGGCTGGTAAAGCCACATTATTGACAAAGCGCGATGCGCCATCCTCCGGAAAAGGCCATGGAAAACCGGCGGCAAGATAACGCACGATTTCCCACTGTGGAAAGAGAACCTGAATTTGCGGCGCATCGTCTGCGGTCAAGGGGATCAGCAGCAGTCTTTCAGTCATCAATTCCGCTGCCATCACGCTTGCCCCTCGCGCAACCACGGCGTCACGGTGATGCCCGCCAGCAGCCCTTCCGGGCTCAGCAGCCGCGTTACGGTTTGCCCCCACGGCTCAATGCGGTTGTCCACCAGCAGCCTATAGCCTCTGGCTTTTAGCGCATCGGTTGCCGAGCCGATATCGCGGACTTCAAACTCAATCCACGCCTGCGGCACCGGCAGATAGTCTGGCCAGCTATCGGCATCAAAACAGGAACGCGCCGCCTGCGCCAGCGGCCAGAGGGCGAAATGTTTGACCCCGCCGAGAGCATCATGTTCGGTCAGCAGATACTCTTCGTTACCGGGCATCGGTTTGAGCGGCAGCCCAAGCGCGGCGACATAAAAGTCACGGCTGGCTGCGGCAGACTGCGTTATCGGCCCAAAGCCGGCGACAAAAAGTACATCCATTCCGTCTAAATCGTATTCCATATCCTCTCCCGTCATGGTCCGTGATGCGTTAACAAATTTTATACTCTGCCGCGCGCGACTTGCCCAGCCTTCTGTGTTCACTACGGCTACACATTGGGACGTTAATCTGGCCGCCAGGCGGCGATCGACGCAAATAAATATTGCTATAAAACTAATCAATATTTGACTGTAATTCGGCTTCCGTGCCACCATCGCCTCGGCGCCCGGCAAGCGGCGCGAAGGTGGTACGGGTGAATATCAGAGACCGCATGCTTAAGGTCCATGCCCGTCCGCAACCTGATTCTGGCGGGAAATAAAGACATGCACCAAAGTTTTAATCAGCGCGTTCATTTCTATTACTGCATTCTGGTGGCGCTGAAAATGCACGCAAAATCAAAGAAATCGGGCGGAGTTCGCGGGAAAAATAATTTCCTGCTTAAATGGCTGCGCAAAGCGCAGGACAATAATATATTCCACCCGGATATCACCAGCGAGATCGAATGGCTGCGCGGCAAAATCATTCAGGCCGGCTACGATACCGACCTTGAACCCATGCTCGATTTTGTCTACGCCACCGCCAAACGCGCGGAAGATCTTAAGAACGCCGACTGATTCACGCCCGAGCCGCCTGGCCCGGGCGTTGTACTTTAGCGTTTGTTACGGTGCGTCAGGAGATAGACTGCCGGGATCACCAGCATCGAGAGCAGCGGCGCGGTGATCATCCCGCCGATCATCGGCGCGGCGATACGCTGCATCACCTCCGATCCGGTGCCCCCTCCCCACATAATCGGCAGCAGTCCGGCCATGATTGTCGCCACGGTCATCACTTTCGGGCGCACGCGCAGCACGGCCCCTTCATGAATCGCCTCGTTGAGCGCGCGATCGTTCAGCTCAGGGCGGCGTTTCGCGATCGCCTGGTTCAAATAGAGCACCATAATCACCCCGAACTCCGCCGCCACGCCGGCAAGCGCAATAAAGCCCACGGCGGCGGCTACCGACAGGTTGTAGCCCAGCAGCCAGAGCAGCCAGACGCCGCCGATCAGCGAAAACGGCAAAGTTCCCATAATCAGCAGAGCGTCTTTAACGCGGCTGAAAGTGACGTAAAGCAGGATAAAGATAATCATCAGGGTAAACGGCAGCACGATTTTCAGCTTCGCGGTGGCGCGCTCAAGGTACTCATACTGCCCGGACCAGGTCAGCGAGATGCCTTCCGGCAGCCTGACCCGTTTGCCGACCTCGCTCTGCATTTCATCAACTGCGGATTTTAAGTCGCGCCCGCGAATATCCACGTAGATCCAGTCCGACAGGCGGGCGTTTTCGCTTTTCAGCATCGGCGGGCCGTCGGTAATGGTGATGTCCGCCAGTTCCGAGAGCGCTACCTGCGCCCCGCCGCTGGTCACTACCGGCAGGTCGCGCAGCTTTTGCAGCGAGTCGCGCATTTCGCGCGGATAGCGGACGCCGATCGGGTAACGTTCTCGCCCCTCGATGGTTTCGCCGATGTTATCGCCGCCGACGACGCTGGCGACGATTGACTGCAGCTCCTTCACCGACACGCCGTAGCGGGCGGCTTTCACCCGGTCGATAGCGATATCGATATAGCGGCCGCCGTCGAGGCGTTCCGCCAGCGCCGACGTCACCCCCGGTACGCTACGCACGATGCGCTCAATCTCTTCGGCGGTCTTTTCGATCTCCGCCAGATTGTTACCGTTCACTTTGATGCCGACCGGGCTTTTGATGCCGGTCGCCAGCATGTCCAGGCGATTACGGATCGGCGGTACCCAGACGTTGGCTATCCCCGGTACCTTCACCGTATTGTCGAGCTCCTCGATCAGCTTATCCATGGTCATGCCGGGCCGCCATTCGCTTTTCGGCTTGAACTGAATCGTGGTTTCCAGCATGGTCAGCGGCGCCGGGTCGGTAGCGCTGTCCGCCCGCCCGGCCTTGCCGAATACGCTTTGCACTTCAGGAATGGTCTTGATCAGACGGTCGGTCTGCTGCAGCAAGCGTCCGGCTTCGCGGCTGGAGATCCCCGGCAGCGTGGAGGGCATATACAACAGGTCGCCCTCGTCAATTTGCGGCAGAAATTCGCTGCCGAGCTGCGCCAGCGGCCACAGCGTGGCAACCAGCAGCAGGCCCGCCGCCGCCAGCGTCGCCTTCGGCCACTGCAAAACTTTATCCAGCAGCGGCTCATAGGCGCGAATCAGCCAGCGGTTGAGCGGATTGGCGGTTTCATCAGGAATTTTGCCGCGAATAAAGTAGCCCATCAGCACCGGCACCAGGGTGATTCCGAGTCCGGCGGCCACCGCCATCGAATACGTTTTGGTGAAGGCCAGCGGCGAGAACATCTTGCCCTCCTGCGCCTCGAGGGTGAACACCGGAATAAACGACAGGGTGATAATCAGCAGGCTGCAAAACAGCGCAGGCCCCACTTCCGATGCCGCGTGCTGGGCAATCTGCCAGTAGTCGGCGGAGGACGGCTGGCGTTCGGGATGCTCGTGCCGCCACTGCTCCAGCACCTTATGCATATTTTCAATCATCACGATTGCCGCATCGACCATGGCCCCGATAGCGATCGCAATTCCGCCGAGCGACATCATATTGGCGCTGACGCCCTGATAGTGCATCACAATAAACGCGCCAAGGATCCCCAGCGGCAGCGTGATCATCGCCACCAGCGCGCTGCGGAAGTGGAACAGAAACAGCGAGCAGACCACCGCCACGACGATAAACTCCTCAATGAGCTTATGGGTCAGGGTCTCGACGGAGTTTTTAATCAGCTGCGAACGATCGTAGACCGGAACAATCTCCACGCCTGCGGGCAGGCTTTTTTGCACTTCCGCCAGTTTGGCCTTTACCGCGTTAATGGTGCTGAGCGCGTTTTTACCCGAGCGCATAATGATTATCCCGCCCGCCACCTCGCCCTGGCCGTTGAGCTCGGCGACGCCGCGCCGGATCGCCGGTCCCCGGCGCACGCTGGCGACGTCGGAGAGCAGCACCGGCACGCCGCTGCGCGCAGCGATAACCACCTGGTTAAAGTCGTCGATGGACTTCAGGTAGCCGGTGGTGCGCACCATATATTCGGCTTCGCCAAGCTCGAGCACCGAACCGCCCCCTTCCTGGTTGGCGCTCTGGATCGCGCTAATCACCTGCTCGTGGGTGACGTTCAGCGCCCGCAGCCGGTCAGGATTAAGGATCACCTGATACTCTTTGACCATTCCGCCGACGCTGGCCACCTCCGAAACATCCGGCACGGTTTTCAGCTCATATTTGAGGATCCAGTCCTGAATCGCCCGCAGGTCGCCGAGGCTATGCTGGCCGCTTTTGTCGGTAAGCACATATTCAAACACCCAGCCGACGCCGGTGGCATCCGGCCCCAGCGACGCTTTCGCTTCCGGCGGCAGGCTGCTCTGGACCTGGCTCAGGTACTCCAGCACGCGGGAGCGCGCCCAGTACGGGTCCGTTCCATCATCAAACAGCACATAGACATAAGCATCGCCGAACATCGAAAAGCCGCGCACGGTTTTCGCTCCCGGCACCGACAGCATGGTGGTGGTCAGCGGGTAGGTCACCTGATCTTCGACAATCTGCGGCGCTTTCCCCGGATAGCTCACGCGAATGATCACCTGGGTATCGGAGAGATCCGGCAGCGCGTCCAGCGGCGCCTGCTGTACCGACCAGACGCCCCAGGCGGCCATAATCAGCGTCGCCAGCAATACCAGCAGGCGGTTGCGCAATGACCAGCGGATAACGGCGGCAATCATGGCTGCTCCTTAGCGCCGTTCAGCGGCATCATTGAGGTGACTCGCGCCCCTTCATCGGTCAGGACGAAGTGAAACATCACCGACTCGCCGGGCCGCATCTGTTCCCGCAGCTGCGGCGTAATAGCAAAATCCATGATCATCGCCGGCCATTTCAGCGCCGGTACCGGCTGGTGCGCAATGGTTACCGCCTCATCGTTCACGGCCTTAATAACGCCCTGCGCTGAGTAGCTTTTTGCTTCCTCCTCTTGCCCGGCCATTTGCGGCAGCGCGCTGCGCAGGCTGGCTTCGGAGTCAATCAGGAACTGCCCGGAAGTCACCACCTTTTGGCCCGCTTCGAGGCCGGATTTAATCTCAACCAGACCATTCTGCGTTCGCCCTGCGGTCACCTCAACCGGACGGAAATGCCCTTCGCCGTCGGCGATCAGCACCCGATTGCTGGTGCCGGTGGCAATTAATGCCTCTTCCGGAATAGCCAGAACAGCGCTCTCCTGCTGCGCCTCAGCCAGCTCAACGTTCAAATACATGCCCGGCTTGAGCCGATGCTGCGGATTATTCAGCACTACGCGGGCTTTCAACGTACGGGTGGTGGCTTCGAGGTCGGGAAGCAGTTCGCTGACGGTTCCCTGAAACGCCATACCGGGCCAGCTGCCGGTGGTGGCCGTCACCTTACTGCCTTCGCGCAGCAGGCTGGCCTGGCTTTGCGGGTAATCAATCACGATCCAGACCGGATCGAGGCTGGCCAGCTCGAACAGCGGTTGGGCTGTCGTGACCTGCGCGCCGGTGCGCACATCCAGCTTGCTGACGTAGCCATCGTGCGGCGCGCGCACCGTCATGCGGGTTTGCGGTTGACCGCTGCGCTCAACGCTACGGATAACCGCTTCCGGCATAAACTGCAGCCGCAGGCGGTCGCGGGCCGCGGCGGTCAGCCCGCTATCGCCCAGCCGCCTCACCGCCAGATACTCCTGCTGCGCCGCCGCCCACTGCGGGATCCACAGCTCCGCCAGCGCCTCGTTCTTTTTCACAAACTGCTGGGAGGCGTTGACGTAAAGTTTCTCAATCAGACCGCTGGCCAGCGCCGGTACCGTTTCAACGCCCCGCTCATCAATGGCCACGGTAGCAAAAGCATTGAGCTTCATCGCCAGCGTCTGGCGGGAGACGTTCGCCGTACGGACGCCAAGGTTTTGCTGCTGGCGGGCGCTAATCTGCACGCCCCCGGCGTCTTCTCCCGCGCCTTCATCGGCGTAACGCGGCACCAGATCCATATCCATAAACGGCGATTTACCCGGTTTATCAAAGCGCGTAGCGGGGGCCATTGGATCATACCAGTACAGCACTTTGCGACCCGTTTCCGCCTGGCCGCCGCCAGCGGCGGGCATCGGCGCGCTTCGCGAACCCAGCCAGTAGCCGCCCGCGGCGGCAAGGGCGACGGCCAGCGCCACAAGGGTAAGAGCAGATTTAAGCTTCATTATTTAACATCCTGTGGAATAAGGTAGCGAATAGCGGCCCACGCATCGGCAAGCGCTTTCTCCGCATTGTTGCTGGCAATTTCTCCGCTCAGGAGATCGCGACGGGCGGCGAGCAGCTCAGGCAGCGCGGAGCTGCCGCCCCGATACTGGGCATTGACGAGACTCACCTTCTTGCGCAGCAGCGGCAGCACCTCGCTTTGCTGGCGATCGTAAATGGCTTTCGCGGCGTTATATTGCGAAATCAGCTGATACTGCTGCGCCTGATGTTCGCGCATCAATAACGTCAGCCGATCGTTGGCTTCATAGGTACGGGAGACGTCCGCTGCGTGGTCTTTGTCCTGGCGTTTGCCCTGAAAAATAGGCATATCGACGGTAAACATGACGCCCACCATATCGTCGTAATCATCCCCGCGCCTGGCGTAATAGACCTCGACGCCAACGTCAGGGATCGCCGCGACTTCCGACTGACCTGATTTCGCTTTCGCCAGATCGGCCTCACGCGCGGCCTGAATCACCTCAGGATGTAGCTTAATCCCCGCCATTAACGCGGCTTCATCGGCCGGTAAACGTTCAATGCGCGGCAGCGGGCCGGAGATATCGCGGACCTCTTTGCCGGTAAGCTGCAACAGGCGCGCCTGGGCAATCTGCACATCACGGCGGGCATTATCCTGCTCATTTTTCATGGCATTCAGCGCCAGCTGAACGTCCAGCACGCTGCTGGGACTGGCGCTGGCGCTGCTGACGCCGGCCTTTTGTACGTCGATTTGCCGGGACGTTTCGCTAATCAACGTCTGCACCGAGCGCAGCGACTTCTGCGCCAGCGCCAGCGCCAGCCACGCCTGGGCGGTTTCCCGCTGCAGCCGGGCACGAATCACATCGGCATTAGCGGCGGTCTGGCGCGCCTCGGCGGTAATGGAGTCGGCTTTCCGTTCACGCTTGGTACTGCTGACGTAGTCCTGCATCACGCCAACTCTTTGCATGGTCATCCCCTCGCGGGTGAGACGGCCGGCGTTATTGCCGCCCAGCGGGACGTTTTCAATACCAAATTTCAGCTTCGGATCGGGGAGCTGCATCGCGGAATCCGCCATATTCTTCAAAGCGTTAACCTGATGATCGTTGGCGGAGAGCTCGGCGGAGTAGTTTTCCGCCGCCGACAGGGCCTCCGCGAGCGTCGTTGCCCAGCCGTTGGTGGACATCAGCGACAGTAAAAGCGGCAGCCCGCAGGCCGCCTTATTGAAGATGTGCATAATGACTCCGGAATTATCGCGCGGTAATTGAAACGATCGCGTAGCCGGAGTCGGTCTGGCGGAAGGTGAAATCGACCTGCTCTCCCACCGCCAGCTTTTTATCGTGGTTATCAGCGAGCGCAAAGCTCATGGTCATCGCCGGCCAGTTCAGCTCGGTAACCGGAGAGTGGGCAATCACGACGGCACCGTCGCGCCAGGCTTTAATGACCCCGCTGGCCGAATAAAGCGTGGCGGAATCATCCGCCTTCTTCATCTCCGGCATATCCGCCATGGAGGACATGGTGTGATGGTGCATCGCGGCGTCTTCCGCGCTGGCGGTAAATGCGCTGAAGGAAAAGGTCAGTACGCTGGTAATAAGCAGAAAAATAGAGGTCGAACGCATAATAAAGTCTCCGAAAAAAACATAAAGTCGCCCGCAGACCGGGCAGATCTGATGGATGTTTTTAACGGTGCGTTATTCCCTGAAACGGCAGAAGCGTATCTCAACCGGCGGACCGGTGACCGGCGGCGTGCGCCAGTCCATACGCTCAGCGCAGGTCTCCTGCTGCGGGGAAACCACGAGTAGCGCGGTTTCGGAGGGGAGCGCGTTCAGCTGTAGAGAAGTTAAAGAGTTAGGCTGCGCGGTATCGGGGTCTCAGTGCTTCTCACAGATAACTTTCTGGCCGACGTTTTCCATGCCGGGCATGTTCATCATGCCATCGACAATATGGTGAATCTGCACCTGCGGCGCCGCGGGCTGCTGCTGGCCGCCATGGTGCGCCGCGACGGCGAGCTGAAGGTTGAGCAGTAACCAACAGGCAATAACAAGCCCTGCGCGGATACGAAGCGGGCGCCGGGTTGCTTGTTTAAATAATGCCTGTAGTGACTGAATCATAGTGATATTCGCAATTAGACGACCGCTGGATTAAATCACACTCACTGCAAGAATTAAACGATATTTCAAAGAGAAAACTCCAGGTAAAATAGAATGAAGTTTCTCTATAAATATTTACACCAAAAAGGGATATCAGTATTTGACCTTCCCCTTGGGGGAAGGTGTATAGCCGGCGGATAATGTATTTAATAAATAGCAAAAATGTTATTTATATGTAATTAGCAAAAGTGAACGCGATTATTATTCCAGCACCAACGTATCGCCGGTTGCCGGCGCGCTACTCTCCGCTAGCCACCAGCGCCCCCATGAACCGGTGCAGTGGCAGGCCATCACCTCCTCGACCTTCTGCTGGCGCAAGAATTGTCTAAGCTGACGAATTGCCCACGGCGGCGCGCTGCGCAGATGAAGACCGCCGATGATGGCGTATACCTGCTGGATGCCGGTGATCTTCTGGCAGTGGCGAACGGTATTGATCAATCCGCGATGTCCGCAGCCGCAGATAATGACTAACCCTCGCGTCGAGCGGTAGATCAGGACGCCTTCATCGACAATATAGTCCTCACCCTGGGATTGACCCGTCAGGAGGCCATAGGCACGCGGGTGAGCGACCGTAATCTCACCGGACCACAGCAGTCGTTCGCCGATCGCTACCGGCTCGCGGCTGTACTCCATGCGGTGGCGGGAGTAGTCGATATCTCGCGACAGCTTTTTGACTTTCCAGTTGCGTCCTGCGAGAGATAACGCCGAGTAGCGGGTGAGTCCAATCTGCGGATGACAAATAATACGGCTGTTGTCCGGTAGCCACGGCACCCCGCCGCAGTGATCGTAATGTCCATGGGAGAGCACCGTGGCGGTCAGGTCAGATAAAGAGACGCCCATACGCTGCGCATTATGAAGAAACGTGCCGTCTGGCCCGGTATCAAACAGCACCCGGCTGGTTTCATCCTCCACAAGCAGGCTTAATCCGGGTTTCGCCTGCAGCAGGCTGTTCTGCCCCTTGCCGAGCCGGTTTTCGAGTAACACCTTAATGATTAACGCCATTTAATGACCATCCCCCTTGGTTTGCGACGCCTACTGTAGCCAACCGCTGGCGGGGATGCCGTGATGAACCCTGCATAAGATAAAGTGACAGCGTCACAACAAAGTAACATATTGATTCTGTTTAGTTGCCAGATAAGCATTGCCGTCTATGCTGATGAACGAGTTTCTCTTAACCGGAGCGCGCTATGGCAGACTGGAATCCTTCACTTTATTTGCAATTCGGCGCTGAGCGTACGCGGCCCGCCGCCGAGCTTCTCGCCCGCATCGCCCACCATCCCGCCACGCTGGCCGTTGATCTGGGCTGCGGACCTGGCAACAGTACCGCTCTGCTGCGCGATGCCTGGCCAGATGCCACGATTATCGGCGTTGATAATTCTCCGGCCATGCTGGAAGAGGCCTCCCGGCGGCTACCGGACTGCCGGTTCGTCGAGGCGGATATCACTGCGTTTCGCCCCGAGCGGCCGGCGGACGTCATTTATGCCAATGCTTCGCTGCAGTGGCTCACGGATCATCAGCGCCTTTTCCCTCATCTGGTCAGCAATCTTGCGAAAAACGGCGTATTGGCGGTGCAAATGCCGGTGAACTGGCAAGAGCCCTCGCACGCGCTGATGCGTCAGGTTGCTGAAGAGATGGGGCATCCGGCCAGTGGGCGGCAGCCGCTGCCGGATGTGCCGGAGTATTACGATATGCTGACCACCAGCGGCTGCGAGGTGGATATCTGGCGCACCACCTACCATCACCCGCTGGCATCGCACCAGGCCATTATTGAATGGCTACAGTCAACGGGCCTGCGACCGTTTTTACAACCGCTTGACGAACAGCAGCGCCAGGCGTTTCTCGGACGCTATCTGGAGCGGCTGAAACAGCACTATCCGTTACAGTGTAACGGAAAGGTACTGCTGCGATTTCCGCGCCTGTTTATCGTCGCGCGCCGCTAGCGCCATCGGAGTGTAAAAAGAGGGAGAGAACGCTACGGCGCAGGAAGCAGGCGCCGTAGGCCAGGTTTACCAGGACAGATGATGGACCAGAGAGAGATCCCATGCGGTGGCCAGCAGCGAAAGAAACATGATGAGGTTCACAACCGTCTCTATGCGTTTTTCCATTTTGTTACTCCTGAGTCGTTTCCCCTGTTTTACAGGGGAAATCTTAATAACTTCTTAATCTCAGATTTTCAGAGCGTCACGCGGTAACGAACATAGTCATCGGCGGGCGTAAATTCATCATACAGACGCCGGGCCGGATTATCAGTACGAGTGTGCCAGTACAGCCGCGACCACCCTTTCTCTTTCCCTTCCGCTTGCAGCGCCTGCATCAACGCCCTGGCGATGCCTTTTCCGCGCATCGGCGGGGCAACAAACAGATCTTCCAGATAGCAAACAGGCGTCTTTACCCAGGTGCCTTCGTGAAGGACACAAATCGCAAATCCAGCGATGTTGCCATCCGCCAGGGCAACCCGGCCCAGCATGGGAGAAGCGGAATCAAGCATCCGCTGCCAGGTATATTCCGTGACGTCGGATGGCTGCGGGCTACCGTAGAAACGGGTATAGCCTTCCCAAAGCTGTAGCCACTGCGCTTTGTCCTGCTGGCTCACTTCACGAATTTCAATGACCATGGGCCTCATCCCTCGTTTGGATAAACCATTATTTTCCAGTCAGATAATTTGTTCAACCGCCGGGGGCACAATTCATCTTTTTCTCTTAATTGCCCCTGTTTCCGCTGCCGGACGAAATGGGCACAATCTTTCAGATCTGCGTTTATAAAAAAACACAGAAGTATGTTGTAACTAATGCGAATGCCAAACTAACCCGGCAGCTGCCGGGTTGAGAGTGATGCTCCATCGCTTCAGGAATGTGCCCGGATGAGTGCCGGGCGGCGGCTGACGCCTTACCCGGCCGACACAATCGACGCTATTCTGGTCGTCCGTCAGCGGGCTTTAGAGTATCAGCATAATGGCTTAACGGCGGCGCGCATGCCGTCGCGCAGAATAGCATCCAGATCCTGCGTGACCCGATCAACCAGACCCGGCACTTTCGTCAGGTCCTGCTCCCAGTGGGATTCAACGGACAGTACGGCTTTTACCAACTCGCCGGTGGTGATTTGCGCATCCCGATGCTGGGCCCATAGCGCCTTATAGCTCTCCATCCATTCGGCATCATCCTGAACCGGATAGTTCTCACCGTTACGCTCGCCGCGATAAAAGGCGATCAGCGCCGCCAGCGCAAAGGTCAGGCGCGTCGGGAGAGTCCCCTCTTTCTTCTGGCCCGCCAGCAGCTGCGGCAGAATGCGGGTACGATATTTAGTCATGCCGTTTAGCGCGATAGACAGCAGCTGATGCTTGATGTACGGGTTACGGAAACGACCGGTTACCGCACTGGCGAAGGACGCCAGCTCATCGCGCGGCAGGTCGAGAACCGGAATAATCTCCTGGTAAATCGCCTTCTCAACGAAAGCGCAGATTTCCGCATCGTTCATCGCTTCGCCCACCGTATCCAGGCCTGCCTGGAAGGCGACCGGCACCAGCGCGGTGTGCGCGCCGTTAAGAATGGCCACTTTACGCTCTTTGTACGGTTTAATATCGTCAACAATCAGTACATTAAGCGGCAGCTTATCGAGGCGCAGCTCGGCGGCCAGGGATTTCGGCCCCTGAATGACAAACAGGTAGAAATGTTCGGCGGTATCGAGGAAGCCGTCTTTATACCCCAGCTGCTCTTCAATCTGCGCGGCTTCATCGCGCGGATAGCCGGTCACAATACGGTCTACCAGGGTGGAGCAAAAAGCGTTGGCTTCATCCAGCCATGCCACAAACGCTTCCGGCAGCGCCCACTCCTGCGCATAGCGCAGCACCAGTTCCCGCAGCGCTTCACCGTTATAATCAATCAGCTCGCAGGGAACGATGACCCAGCCTTTATCCGCCGCGCCGGAGAAATGGCTGTAGCGCTCAAACAGCAGGCGGGTCAGTTTTGCCGGATAGCTTACCGCAGGCGCATCGTCGAAGCGGTCGCCCGCGTGGTAGCTAATACCCGCTTCGGTGGTATTGGAAAACACAAACCGCATATCCGGGTTGTGCGCCAGCCGCAGCAGTTCATCGTAATCCGCATAGGCGCTGATTTCGCGGTTTACCGAGCGAATCAGACGCGCATCGCTGACCGCTTCCCCTTTCTCGTTCAGGCCGCGAATAATCGTGGTGTAGAGGCCATCCTGGGTGCTGAGCGACGGCGGGAATGAGCTCTCAATCGGACGCACGATCACCACCCCGGCATTCAGGTCGGTATGCTCGTTCAGCAGATCGATCTGCCAGTCGATAAACGCGCGCAGGAAGTTACCTTCGCCAAACTGAATGATACGTTCAGGGTACTGCGCGCCCGGGAAATCGCGACGGTTTAGTGTTTTCACAAGGGTTCCCTCATAGAGTAGTCATACAACCTGAGTAATTGGTCCAATAAGTTATCAGGTTTTTACGCAAGTGAAACCCTGTTTTGATCAAAGCTGTATGCAATATAAAATTTATGACAGAAATTTATAGAACAGCGATGTTGCCGTCAGCTCGCCGTCGGGCATCAGCGCATAGCGTGGAATTTCCCCGGCTTTTTCCCAACCACACTGTACATAAAAGTTTTCTGCTCCGCTGCCGGTCGCCGTATCCAGCACCAGAACGCTCTTACCCTGCTCGCGCGCGATGGCTTCCAGTCGGGCCATCAGCGCATTCGCCAGCCCCTGACGCCGCGCATTTTGGTGAACCAGAAGTTTGGCGACATCGGCGCGGTGCGGCTGGTTTTCCGGCTGGTCGGTAATCAGCTGTACCGTACCAACAAGCCGCTGCTGCGCATCCGCTGCGGCGAGAACAATGCGCTCACCGGCGGCGACGCTCTGCGCCATTCGCAGCCAGAACGCCGTCGCGGTTTCCAGGGAAAAAGGCAGCATAAAGCTCACCGAGGCCCCGCCGTTGACGCAGCTGACGAGGATGTCGGTTAATTCAGGAAGGTGTTCAAGAATATCGTCACGCGACAGCGTGCGCAGAGAAAAGGATGTGGTCATAGGTAACTCCTTGAAATTGACCACATCACTATGTTTTTAACTTATATTTAACACAAGCGGAATTACCATCGTATTTTCTTATGTACGATTCAGACCATTTCTTGCGTAAAAATACGATTGCGTCCGGCTTTTTTTGCCCGAATCATAGAATCATCGGCGACCATGAGCAGCTGGTTGAACAGATCCGTTATTCTGGCTGAACCCGGCGCCCGGCTCTCCAGCCCCATGCTGATGGTCAGCTGGATCCTGTTTTGCCCCCAGGTGAAGGTTTGCGACTCGATGCCCTGGCGAATTTTTTCCGCCAGCAGCACTCCGTCCCGCGCGGATGAGGTCAGCGCCGCGACGGCAAACTCTTCCCCACCAATACGCGCCACCATGCCCTCTTCACCCACCAGCTGCCGCACCTGCTGCGCAAACTGGGCCAGCATACAATCGCCGCACTCATGGCCCCAGCGATCGTTAACCTGCTTGAAGCCGTCGATGTCGAGCACCATCACGGTGAGCAGCTCGTTTTCCGCGATCGGCTGACGTTTCAACGCTTCGCTTAGCCCGGAGCGAGAATAGACCCGGGTCTGGAAGTCGAAATCAGCGCGCAGGGCCAGCTGTTTGACCAGGTTATTAATCGCCTCAACGCTGGAAGCGACGATGATGGGGCTGATCAGCATCGCAGCAATCCCCAGGCGCGTTGAAAACAGCTGCCACGGCTGCATCCGGGTATCGGGGGAGAGATGGATAAGCGAGTTCGCCACCAGCAGAATTTCGCTAATCCCGGTAATAAAGGTCAACAGACAGGTCAACGGTAGCGGATAGCGAATCGCGCACCAAATCAGCGCGGGTAACGGGAAGGTTATGCTCCCGGCCCCGCCCACCGCCACGCCGAGCACAATCGACAGCACCAGCGCAATCGCCGGTAACAGCTGACGCAGGCGAAAACGCCCGAACGCCGAAGGGAGCGTGAGGGTCAAAATGAACGGCAGGATCAGTACGGCGGTGGAAAACTGTTCACTAAACCAGTCCGCCAGTTGGGGAATAAACGTGGCGCGTTCCACATCTACCGAACCCAGCGCCCCGACGGCCGCGCAGAGCAGCGCCGCCAGCAGACAGTAGCAAAACAGGCTTAGCGCATTTATCGGTCCCGGCATCGAATCAGCCCGGCGCTTATCCCACAAAATGAGCTGCGCCAGGGTGACGATAAAAACGATATTGGAGAAGTTGATCAGAAAGGAGGCAAACCCCATTCCCCAACGAGATGTTAAACCGTCATATACCAGCATGGCGGCAAAACAAACGGCGTAAAAATAGCTGCGATTTAGCCAGATATAACGCGCAAAAATCCCCGCCATTACCGCGTTCAGCGGCCAGAAGAACGACAATTCTTGTACCAGACGCAGCATCGCGCCAAAGAAATGCAGTAGTAGCGTTAAAGTGAACAACACCAGCGCATCACGCACGGGCTGTTCCTCACGAAACAGCGTGAATGACCGAATCGACAGTGGAGACATTCATGATTATCCGTCTAATTGTTTCAGGCAATTATTATGTTAATAATTAGTAAGCGGTTCATCATATCATGAGAATAATTATCAGGCATATACCGCCGCCCGATGAATTACGGTCTGCTGCGGTCCGGCGAATTCATCTGGATCACCAGCCAGTGGTGAATCACCTGCACCACGTAGCGCTGCTCTTCGTCGCTGAGGCCGCGCCCCCGCGGGATCGCGTGCCACTTTTCCAGACAGCCGCGACAGCAGGTCGCGGTGGCATGCTGGGCGATAAACACCGGATGTCCGCGCATCGGGGTCTGCTTACCGTCGTTAGGAATTTGCGCAGGGGCCAGCCGACTGGCGATAAAGTCCGCCGCGTGCTGGTCGATAACCTCCGCGCCCTTATCATAACAATACTGCCGTTCTTTCACGCCGAGGCGAAAACGGGAGCGAAAAGTGGAGCGCTGCAGGCGGGCAAACAGGTTTTCTATGGGCACCATCAGAATACCGACCTCCCCAGTTTTTGAGTGAGTTTTTCCAGTAAAGCGATCCCGGCCAGCGAGTTCCCGGCGTCATCGAGCTCCGGGCTCCAGACCGCAATCGCCATCTCCTGCGGAACGATGGCCACAATCCCGCCGCCGACGCCGGATTTCGCCGGTAAACCGACGCGCCACGCAAATTCACCGGCGTTCTGATACATGCCGCTGGTCATCATCAGCGCGTTGACCTGCCGCGACTGAATGGGGGCAATAACCGGCGTCTCAAGGTGCGGAGCGATACCTCGGTCGGCAAGAAACAGAAAGGTGCGCGCCAGCTCTACGCAGCTCATCTCCAGCGAACAGTAGTGGAAATAGTTTTGCAGCACCGTGGCGACATCGTTATGGAAATTACCGAAGGATTTCATCAGCCAGGCTATCGCGGCATTGCGCGCCGAATGGTCGAACTCCGAGCGGGCAACCACCGGGTCATAGGCGATATCGCCCACACCGCTCAGACGACGCACGATTTCCAGCATCCGCTGACGAGGCGCGCTGAGACGACTTTGCAGCATATCGCAGACCACCAGCGCCCCGGCATTAATAAACGGGTTGCGCGGTTTGCCTTGTTCAATTTCCAGCTGCAACAGCGAGTTGAAAGGCTGGCCGGAGGGATCTTTACCCACCCGCTGCCAGATCTCCTCTTCCTGATAGTGGTTCATCGCGACCACCAGGCTCAGGACTTTCGAGATAGATTGGATAGAGAAGCGCTCGTGCGCGTCGCCGGCGCTGTAGTGCTGACCGTCGACCGTACAGATAGCCACGCCGAGCTTATCGCCGCTGACGCTGGCCAGCGCCGGAATATAGTCCGCCACTTTACCGCGACCAATCAGCGGCCTGACTTCAGCCAAAATGGCATCGAGCATTGCGTTATTCATTACCGTCGCCACGCGCGGCTCCTTGCCAACAACAAAATTCGGGCGGTAATTATAGGCGCACGGGACGCGAAGAAACAGCCTCTTTCTCGCCCTCGCGTCGCCAGGGGGATGGTTCGCTCGTCAGCGGGGCGCCTGCCCGGGCTACCAAACCCGCAAATCGCACGAATCGGTAGCCCGGGAAAGGCGTTAACCGCAACCCGGGGATTTTTCCGCAGGCTAGCGGCGATCTCTCCAGACGGTCTGCACGTTGCAGAATTCATGCAGACCAAAATGGGAGAGCTCGCGGCCAAATCCGCTTTTCTTCACGCCGCCGAACGCCACCCGGGCATCGCTGGCGCAGTAGCCGTTGATAAACACTCCGCCGCACTCCAGCTCATCGGCAAAACGCTGGGCCTGCGCTTCACTGGTGGTGTAAACCGTTGCTGAAAGGCCAAATTCGCTGTCATTAGCCAGCGCCAGCGCGTGATCGGCATCGCGGGCTTCGGTAATCGTCGCCACCGGGCCAAACAGCTCCTCGCGGAAACCGGTCATCTCCGCGGTAACGTTTCCGAGCACCGTCGGCGCGTAGTAGTTGCCGGCGCCTTCGATTTTTTCCGCCCCCAGCAGCAGGGTCGCCCCCTCTTTTAAGGTCGCGCGCACCTGCTCGTGCAGCTCATCGCGCAGATCGAACCGCGCCATCGGCCCAATATAGTTCTGCTCATCGCGCGGGTCGCCCATTTTCAGCGCGGCAGCGGCGGCGACAAATTTCTGCGTAAAGGCCTCGGCGATGCCCGCTTCGACGATAAAACGCTTCGCCGCGGCGCAGACCTGACCGGTATTCTGGTAGCGACCTATCACCGCCGCTTTCACCGCCTCGTCAAGGTCGGCATCGTTAAGCACGATAAAGGGATCGGAGCCGCCCAGCTCCAGCACGCATTTTTTCAACGCCGCGCCGGCCTGTGCGCCAATGGCCTTCCCGGCGCGCACGCTGCCGGTGACGGTCACCGCGGCGATGCGCGGATCGTTAATCATTTGCGAAACACCATCGTTGGTGGCGTTCACCCAGCCAAAGACGCCGTCCGGCACGCCCGCAGCGGCAAAAATTTCGCCGATCATCGCCGCGCTGCCCAGCACGTTTGGCGCATGCTTAAGCAGATAGCTGTTGCCCGCCAGCAGAATGGGCACCGCGCCGCGCAGCACCTGCCACACCGGGAAGTTCCACGGCATGACAGCGAGGATAGCCCCCATCGGGCGGTACTCAATCACCGCTTTATTGTCTTCAACCTGCGTCGCCTCGGTATTGAGCATCGCCGGGCCGTGTTCAGCATACCAGTCACAAAGATTGGCGGATTTAGCCACTTCGCCGCGCGCCTGGGCAATCGGTTTACCCATTTCGCGACTAATCATTTGCGCCAGCGCTTCGCCACGGGCGCGCATCGCGCTACCGACGTTACGCAGCGTCGCCGCGCGCTCCGCCACGCTGACGTTGCGCCACTGACGATACCCCTGTTCCGCAAGGGCAATGGCCGCATCGACCTGCTGTTCGCTGGCCCAGGGCACAGACGACAAAGTTTCACCGGTGGTCGGACTCACGGAAATCGCATGAGTAGCAGATAAATTCATCGTTTTTCTCTCTGTGTTGATTGCGAAGTGACCTTATTCTGGCTTACCCTTCCTTTCATTAAAAATGAATAATATTAAGCAACCTATTCACAAAAGAAGAACACTATGGATCTGACCCAGCTTGAGATGTTTAACGCCGTCGCCAGCACCGGCAGCATTACCCAGGCCGCGCAGAAGGTGCATCGCGTGCCGTCAAACCTGACTACACGCATCCGCCAGCTGGAGGCGGATCTCGGCGTCGAACTGTTTATTCGCGAAAATCAGCGGCTGCGGTTGTCGCCCGCCGGGCACAGCTTTTTACGCTATAGCCAGCAGATCCTCGCCCTTGTTGATGAAGCGAGGATGGTGGTCGCCGGAGATGAACCTCAGGGGCTGTTTTCGCTCGGCTCGCTGGAGAGTACCGCCGCCGTGCGCATTTCCCCTACCCTGGCGCACTTTAATCAGCGCTATCCCAAGATTCACCTGGCCCTCTCCACCGGTCCTTCCGGCACCATGATCGACGGCGTACTTGAGGGAAATCTGAGCGCAGCGTTCGTTGACGGTCCGCTGGTGCACCCGGGGCTGGAGGGGTTACCGGTGTTCCCGGAAGAGATGATGATCGTCGCGCCCTTTGGCCACCCGCCCATCGCCCGCGCCAGCGAAGTGAACGGCGCCAGCGTCTACGCGTTTCGCGCCAACTGCTCCTATCGCCGTCATTTTGAGAGCTGGTTCCACGCCGATCGCGCCACCCCGGGGCGGATCCATGAGATGGAGTCCTACCACGGGATGCTGGCCTGCGTCATTGCCGGCGCCGGACTGGCGCTGATGCCGCGCAGCATGCTGGAGAGTATGCCGGGCCATCAGCAGGTATCCGCCTGGCCGCTGGCCGAAGAGTGGCGCTGGCTGACGACCTGGCTGGTCTGGCGGCGCGGGGCGAAAACTCGCCAGCTCGAGGCGTTTATAGCGCTGCTGAACGAAGATCGACAAGCAGCAGCTTCTCCATAAAAATGCTTAACGGATCCGGCTGATACGGCGCAAAGGCGCTGCGGGCCTGGTAGCCATTGCGCGTGTATAACGCGACGGCGGCGTGCTGATGGATGCCCGTTTCCAGGCGTACGGTATGGCATTCGCGATTTATCGCCTCTTTCTCCAGCGCCGCCAGCAGTTTTTCCCCCAGCTGCTGGCCGCGATGGGCCGGGTGAATAAATACCCTTTTCATCTCGCCAACCCCCTCTTCGCCGAGCACGATGGCCCCACAGCCGACGGCCCGGTGCTGCGCATCGCGGATAATGAGCGCGATGACCGACGCCGCCGGTAGCGCGCTCAGGTCGATAAGATGATTGCTTTCCGCCGGGTAGAGCGTCTGCTGGTATGCGTCCAGCTCGGCAATTAAGGCGGTCAGGTCCGGGTGATTTAGCGAGGTCGCGGCGATAGTGTACATAAAGAAGCTCCTTTTTTGAGCGTACTGTAGCGCGGGGCGTCCGCGGAGCCGCCATAGCATTAACTTATAGCTTCTGACCCGACTTGCGCTCCCCCCTTGAGAGGCAGTAATTTTGCGACATAACGTCTTTTATCAGGAAAATACGATGAATACCAAAGCGCGCAAGGTGATGATTATCGGGGCCGGAAACGTCGGCGCCTCAGCGGCCTACGCCCTGTTAAACCAGAATATTTGCGAGGAGCTGATCCTTGTCGATCTCAATAAACCACGCGCCGAAGCGCACGCTCAGGACCTGAGCGACGCGGCCGCCTACATGCCGGGCATGATGACGATTTCCACCCGGGAAGCCAGCGACTGCGCCGATGTCGATATCGCGGTCATCACCGTTTCCGGCGGCGCGCTCAAGCCGGGTCAAACCCGACTGGACGAACTGACCAACACGGCAAAAATCGTTAAAAGCATCGTCCCGCAGATGATGCGCGGCGGCTTCAACGGCATCTTTTTGGTTGCCACCAACCCCTGCGACATCATCACCTGGCAGGTGTGGCAGCTTTCGGGCCTGCCGCGCGGCCAGGTGCTGGGTACCGGCGTCTGGCTGGACACGACGCGCTTACGCCGGGTACTGGCCCAGGCGCTGGATATCGGCGCGCAAAGCATCGACGCCTTTATTCTTGGCGAGCATGGCGATACCCAGTTTCCGGTGTGGTCACACTCGGCGGTTTACGGCTCCGCCATCGCCGATGTTTACCAAAAACATACCGGCCAGGCTCTCGACCGGGAGCTGATTGCCGAAAAGGTGCGCAAGCTGGGGTTTGAGATTTACGCCGGCAAAGGCTGCACGGAGTACGGCGTCGCCGGAACCATCGCCGAAATCTGCCGCAATATTTTCACCGGCAGCCATCGCGCGCTGGCGGTATCGTGCATTCTTGACGGGGAATATGGCGTAACCGGCGCGGCGGCTGGCGTTCCCGCGGTGCTGACGCAAAGCGGCGTGCAGCAGATTATTGAGCTGCAGCTGGCCGATGATGAAGCGGAGAAATTCCGCCACTCTATCGAAGTGATTAAAGCCAATATCGCCCGTCTACCGTGATCCGCACTGCCGGCTAGTCGGTAATGACCAGCCGGGGATGGATATGCGCCAGGACTTCACGCGTCTCTTCCGGCAGATGGTTATCAGTGATGATATCGGTGAGTGAGTCGAGATGCGTGATGTTAAACAGCGACCAGGCGCCGTATTTTGAGCTGTCCGCCAGCAGAATGCGCCTTCTGGCGTTAGCGATTAAATCCCGCTTCAGCGCCGCTTTCTCTTCCGTTGGCGAGGTCACGCCCTTTTCCAGATCCCAGCCGTTACAGCTGACGAAGGCCAGATCGGGCCAGATATTTTGCAACAGGCGGCGCCCATGATCGCCGATACAGGACTGGCTGCTGTCGTCGATACGTCCTCCGATGATCGTGACTTCAATTTGCTTAAACTCGGACAGGAACAGGGCGATACGCAGATCGCTGGTGATTACCCGCAGCGGCAGATGGGTTATCTGCCGGGCAAGTTCAATCATCGTCGTTCCGGCATCGAGGACGATGGCGTCCCCGGCCTTGACTAACGCCGCCGCCGCGCTGGCGATGGCGTATTTTTCCCGCAGACTACGCTGGGACTTCTCCTGCGTGGTGGGCTGTGAAGGAATAAACCGATTGAGCGTGACACCTCCGTGCGCACGGCTGATAACCCCTTCCTGATCGAGTTTAATAAGGTCGCGGCGTATGGTCGCGGGCGAGGCGTTAGTCGCCGCCACCAGCTGGTCCACTGTCACCAGATTATGGCCCTTCAGAAAGTCCATAATCTGCTCTAACCGGTTATATCCCTTCATGTTATTCCTGTGCGATTTGCATGGCGAGCTCAATAGAGGTAGCCATGCTGTCAGACTTAGCTTTACCTGTCCAGGCAATATCAAACGCCGTGCCGTGGTCTGCGGAAGTGCGGATAAACGGCAGTCCGGCGGTAATATTTACCCCATCATAAAACCCAAGCAATTTTAGCGGAATATGACCCTGATCGTGATACATCGCGACCACCATATCAAACTGACCTTCGTGACACTGCATAAACACCGTATCCGGCGGGCACGGCCCGGTCACGTTGAGCCCTCTGGCCTTCATCGCTTCAACGGCCGGCCCTACGATACGGATCTCTTCATCGCCAAACAGACCGTTTTCCCCGGCGTGGGGATTGACGCCGGCGACGGCAATACGCGGGTTACTGAACCCCACCCGGCGCAGGAAGCTACCGGCGATGCCGATCACCGTTTCAACTCGCGGCTGGTTCAGGTTATCAAGGAATTTACGCAGCGCTACATGGGTAGAGATATGGATCACTTTGAGCTTATCGGTATACAGCACCATCGCAAAATCTTTGGTTTGCGTCAGATGGGCGAGCATTTCGGTATGTCCCGGGAAGTTGTGCCCGGCCAGATGCAGCGCTTCTTTATTTAGCGGCGCGGTAGCGATCGCAAACACCTCACCCGCCATCGCCAGCGCGGTCGCCCGTTTGATGCAGCGGTAAGCTAAATCCCCCGCCTGCGCCTGCACTTCCCCTGCGCGTAGTCCTTGCGGATCGGCCAGCGGTTCGTCAATAACGTTAATCGTGCCCGCGAAGAACTGAGCCTGTCCCGGATTATCAATGATACGCAGCTCGGCGAGCGGAGTTATCCCCATCGCCAGGATCCGCCGCAGCGTCTGCGCGCAGCCCACCACCACGACCGGCGCGCCGTTGAGTTTCCCCTCAACCAGCGATTTGATAATAATTTCCGGGCCAATGCCTGCCGGGTCTCCCATCGTTACCGCAATGATGTTAGTCACTCATTTTCTCCTCAATAAAGTTCACGACCTCCAGCAGGGTGGTTTCCGTTCCGAATCCACCTGCCTTGGTCATTACCGGCCGCTGCCAGCTACTACCCAGAAAATTGCCGAACGGCACGCATTGCGCCACCCGGCCTGTAATATGAAATCCGCTGGCGCCCAGCGCCTGCGCCACGGCGATCGCCACGTCGCCGCCGGATAAATAGAGCGCTCCCGGCTGGCTCTGCGCGATGGCCAGCGCGCTGACTCGCGCCAGGTATGCGCAGATGCGCTCGCCAAGGGCGGTGCGATCGACCCCATGCCGACGACACAAGGCTTCAACCCCCTTCCGCGCCGCGCTGTCGGGACGGGTGGTGACAACGCAATGATGGTTTTCGCTCAACACCGCCACGATACGCCGTGCATCAAGGGCGGCATCGCCGCCAAAGGCCATAGCCACATCAATGTCTACCCGCCGGACGCGCGGATGTTCATTAAGACGTACAACCTGCTGTTGCGCGATTTCGCTCATTGAGCCAACCATCGCCAGCAGCGGGCCGTGCGGCATAGCAGCCAGCCGACGCGCCAGGGCATCGCACAGCCCTGCAGACCCCACCAGCAGCACCCGCTGCTCGCACATAGCTACCCTGGCGATAATGGCATCTAGTTGCTGATTCTCTTCAGCATCCACGATCAGCACTCGTGGCGTCTCAACCGCTTTCCCCAGCTCTGCCGCCAGCTCAGAGACCGTCGTCCCGTGGCAGAGTAAATCGCTTTGTTGGGCGACCACCGTGGCGATATCCGCACTGCCGACCGGCGTTTTCGGGTCGGTCGCGAACTCGGTTTCATTCACGGGCAAACCGTGTACATAGCACTGCCCCCTGCGCGTCACGCGGCCAGCCGCTGGAAAGGCAGGTGCCAGAACCGCCACCGCGCAATTCAGCGCGCGCATCGTCGCTTCCAGCTCGGCGCCGAGATTGCCGCGCAGCGTGGAGTCGATTTTTTTCACCGTCCAGCGAGGCTGAAAGCGCGGCAACACCGCCTGCAAAAGATGCGTGATGCGCCGCGCCGCCTCTGCGGCGGGCTGCGCGCGGCTGTCGCTATTGAGGATCAGCGCCTGCGCCTCCCCCTGGTAGCTGGCGGTAAACGCCACCTCCGCCCGCATCCCCATCTCCGCCAGGCTGACTCCCGCATCATTTGCGCCGGTAAAGTCATCAGCCAGAACCAGCACTTTGTTATCACCGCTGCCCATCATTTTCCCTTTTCAAGCCATTCCAAATTGACAATGATTATATTTAATCACGTTTGATTAAATGTGAGCAACCTCAAGTTATTAAATCTCAGTATAAATTATAACTTCATCCCACTATGTGAGTGAATCGAACAATGCATGATTAATTTTAATCATTAATGAAACAGGAGGGAGAAGTGGCAACCATTAACAGTACCTTGATTAGCGGTGCGGGCGCGTTTACCGCCCTACTACCGCTGCTGATCGGTAAACAGCGCATTTTGCTGGTCACCGATGCCAACGTTGGCAAACTCGATGCCGCACGGCAGATCCTTACACTTCTGGAAGATGAAGGGCGTCAGGTTCAGATCGTTGATTCCGTGCCCGCAGAGCCGAGCCAGCATGATATGAGGCAAATTCTGCGCCTCGTCAGCGATAACCAGCCGGCGCTTATCGTCGGGATTGGCGGCGGCAGCGTTCTGGATGTGGCCAAGCTGCTCTCGGTGCTGCTGCATCCGGGCTCGCCTGGGCTGGACGCGCTGCTGGCGGGCGAAAAGCCACAGCAAAAAGTGACCTCGTTATTGATTCCCGCTACCGCCGGCACCGGTTCTGAAGCCACGCCGAACGCAATCCTGGCGATTCCGGAACAGAATACGAAGGTGGGCATTATTTCCCCTGTTCTGCTGCCGGACTACGTTGCCCTGCTACCGGAATTGACCACCAGCATGCCTGCGCATATCGCCTCTTCTACCGGCATTGACGCGCTGTGTCATCTGATTGAGTGCTTTACCTCGACCGTTGCCAATCCGGTTAGCGATAACGCGGCGCTGATTGGCCTGCATAAGCTGGTGCGCAACATTGAGCTGTCGATAAACGAGCCGCAGAATCTGGCGGCGAAGCTGGAGATGCTGTGGGCCTCGTATTATGGCGGGGTGGCCATTAACCATGCGGGCACCCATCTTGTTCATGCCCTTTCCTATCCGTTAGGCGGCAAATATCACCTGCCTCACGGCGTGGCTAACGCCATTTTGCTGGCGCCTTGTATGAAGGTGGTGCGTCCGCACGCGGTGGCAAAATTTGCCCAGGTCTGGGATCTGCTCCCTGAAGCCGATCTGACGCTCAGCGAAGAAGAAAAATCTCATGCGCTGGTCGACTGGCTTGCCGCGCTGGTGAAACGCCTGCAGCTGCCCGATAACCTTGCCGCGCTGGGCGTACCGTCAGAGAGCATCAGCGAACTGAGCGAAGCGGCGCTGAACGTCAAACGTTTACTGAATAATGCGCCATGCAGCGTTAACCAGGATCAGGTTGAGGCGGTTTACCGCACCCTGTTCCCAGCACAATAACACCAGGGAAGAGATGAAATGAGCAATTCAATTACCGGCGTTCTGACCGCCATCGTCACGCCTTTTACCGCAGAGGGAGCCGTGAATATCCCGGCGCTGAAGCAGCAGGTGCAGCGCCAGCTCGCTGCGGGCAACGGCATTTTTTGCGGCGGTACCAACGGCGAATTCTTTGTACTGAATGAAGCGGAAAAAGTCGCCGTTGCTAAAGCCTGCGTGGAAGAAGTTGCCGGCCGGGCGCCGGTGGTGGTGCATATTGGCGAAGTGTCGACTCGCGAAACGATCCGCCTGGGTAAACAGATCGAAGAACTGGGCGTTGACGCGGTCTCCGTGATTACCCCCTGGTTTGTGCCGCTAAAACAGGACGAGCTGATCGCCCACTATACCGCCATTGCTGACGCCCTCAGCGTACCGGTATTTCTCTACAACATCCCGGCGCGCACTGGCAACACCATCGAACCGCAAACCGCGCGCGCGCTGGCGCAGCATCCGAACATTATCGGCGTTAAAGACAGCGCCGGCAGCTACGAAAGCCTGAAGGGTTTCCTCGATGCGGTACGGGATATCGCCGATTTTGACGTGCTGAACGGCCCCGATTCGCTGATACACCAGGGTTTTGTTGATGGCTGCTCCGCCTGTATTTCCGGGCTGGCAAACGTCGCGCCGAAAGAGATCAACGCCATCTGGGCAAATTTTAAAGCGGGCAATATTGAAGGCTCCCGCCAGGCTCAGGAGAGCGTCACCAGCCTGCGTACCGATCTTTATAAAGTGGCATTCTCGCCAGCGGCGGTGAAAAAGGCGCTGCAGCTGATGGGCCACGAGGTTGGCGACAGCCGCTATGCGGTGAGCTTCACCTCGGCGCAGAGCGAGGAAATCAATCACATTGTTGCCAAATATATTTCCTGACGACAGCGGAAATATTTGATTAAGTTCCCGGTACTGTTTTAAAAAAAGCAGCACCGGAAATATTTAATATTTTGTATATAACGTCTTACGTAGCGTAAGGGATGTTTCAATGTTTATATGGATGCTTGACCCTGAAATATGGTTGACGCTGGTTACGCTCACCTTTCTGGAGATTATTCTCGGGGTCGATAACATTATTTTTCTCTCGCTGGTGGTGGCCAAGCTTCCGCCGCATCAGCAAAATATTGCGCGTAAACTGGGATTAAGCGGCGCAATGGTTATGCGCGTGCTATTGCTGGTCTCCATTGCCTGGCTGGCGCACATTACGCTGCCGCTGTTTACTATTGCACATTTTGTCGTATCGGTGCGCACCATCATTTTATTTGTCGGTGGTTGTTTCCTTATTTATAAGTCACTGCAGGAGATACGCGGTGAACTCCAGCTGGAAGAAGAGTCGCACGGCGGCGGCCAGCGTCAGCTTTCTCTGGCAGGCGCGGTCGTCCAGATCATGCTGCTGGATATTGTCTTTAGTCTGGATTCAGTTATTACCGCAGTTGGTTTGTCGCAACATATTTTCATTATGATTACGGCAGTGATTGTTGCTGTTGGAATTATGATGTTCGCGGCAAAAACCATCGGCGATTTTGTGAATAATACGCCGACGATGAAAATGCTCGCTTTAACCTTTCTGCTGTTGGTAGGGGTATTACTGGTCGCTGATAGTCTTGAAATACACATTGCGAAAGGTTATCTCTACTTTGCCATTTTCTTTTCTCTGGCTGTGGAAACGCTCAATATTATTCGCAATAAAAAAATCATTAAAGCTTCGCAGTCAGAAGAAGCTTACGACTCATTACCGATAAATAAATAAAACCCTACTCAAAATAACGGAGTATAAATATGTCTGTAACCGCAATTCGTGACGGAATCATTAAACAGCATGAACAAGACGCGCGTGTCGAAACCGCGATGCTACCGTCATCCTGCCCGCAAAACCATGCAGCAAACCTGCTGCCGCTGCCGGACGGCTCCCTGATGTGCGTGTGGTTCGGCGGCACCCAGGAAGGCGTTGCCGATATCTCCGTTTGGGGATCGCGCCTGCTGCCCGGGAGTCGCCAGTGGAGCGAAGCGGTCAAATTGTCTGATGACGCCAGCCGCTCCGAGCAAAACCCGGTGCTGTTTCTGGCGCCGGATAATGTACTGTGGCTACTGTGGACCGCACAGGTCTCCGGTAACCAGGATACCGCCATCGTGCGCTATCGCCAGTCAACGGATCTGGGTCAAACCTGGGGCGAAATTGCCACCCTGCTCGATAAGCCCGGCACCTTTATTCGTCAGCCAATCACCGTACTGGATAACGGTAACTGGCTGCTGCCTGTGTTCTACTGCCGCACTCAGCCGGGTGAAAAATGGGTCGGCAACGACGATATCAGCGCCGTCAAAATATCCTCCGATTGCGGCAAAACCTGGCGCGACGTCGAAGTCCCGCAAAGCCTGGGCTGCGTGCATATGAACATCACCGCGCTGCCAGGCGGCGCGCTGGTCGCGCTGTTCCGCAGCCGTTGGGCCGACAATATCTACTACAGCCAGTCCGTAGATAACGGCGAAACCTGGTCAGTGCCGGAACCGACTGAACTGCCCAATAACAACTCATCTATTCAGGTGACCACCCTCGCCAGCGGCGAACTGGCGCTGGTCTTTAACCACATGAGCGCCGCTGGCGCGCTGGAACGCCGGGCATCCCTTTACGACGAAATCGACGATGGCGATAACAGCCGTAAAGAGCCGGAAGTGATCAGCGGGCGTTCGGCCTTCTGGGGAGCGCCGCGCGCGCCGATGACCGTAGCCATCTCCGCCGACGGCGGTAAAAGCTGGCCATGGCAGCGCAACCTCGATGAGGGCGACGGCTACTGCATGACCAACAACTCGCTGGATAAGCGCAATCGTGAGTTCTCCTACCCGAGCATCAAACAAGGGGCGGACGGCACGCTGCACATTGCCTACACCTGGTTCCGCCAGGCGATTAAATACGTGCGCATTTCGCCCGAGTGGGTGAAGGAGTCCGCTCGATGATCGTCGGCAACCTTAACGCCCTGCCGCTGGCAGGGCTTCCCCCGGCGCTGCGGCAGATCCTCTCCCTTCCGCAAGCTACGCTAGCGGCGCTGAGCGGCAGGCAGGACGGCCGCTGGCAGCCGGAAAACTGTCGCTGGTATTGCACTATCGGCGAAGCGCATACCCAGCCGACCGCCCGGCGGCACACCGAATATCACCATCAGTGGGCCGATATTCAGGTGATGCTGGCGGGCTGCGAGGTGATTAACGCCGGAATGCTCTGCGTCGCGCAGGATAGCGATGAAGAGCGCAAACCGGATCTGTTTATCGCCCGCGATTGCCCGCTGCCGGTATCCATCACCCTGCATGCCGGTGATTTTGCGATATTTCTGCCCGGCGAACCCCATCAGGCGCTGTGCGCGGTAGACGTGCCGGCAACGGTACGCAAAGCCGTTTTTAAAGTGCCGAGCGACATGCTGGAAGGGTAAATAAGAAGGAGAAATAACAATGACAATGGAAATGATTCTGGCGCTGGGCATTCTGGTGCTAATGATAGTTCTTATTATGTCAGACAAAATGGCGTTTGGCGCACCGCCGCTGCTCGCCTGTCTGCTATTGGTTGTGACAGGGCTCTCTAACGTTCAGCAGGCCTTTGCCGGGTTTGTTAACTCAAGCGTCATTATGATCGCCGGGTTTATGGTGGTGATGGCGGCGCTGCAAAAGACGCGGCTGATAGGCAACGTAAAATCGGCGATGGTAAACCTGGTAAATAAAGGCAGCTATAAAAGCTACGCGCTGCTGCTGGTGATTGTCATGATTGGCGCCAGTCTGGCGGGTACCGGTTCAACCGGCTACTACGTATTGATTCTGTCGCTGGTTTCGACCATCCCCTACAGCAAGAAGCTGCCGACCTCAAAGCTGATGATGCCGCTGGGATTCGCCACCAACCACCCGCTATTCCCGGTTAACGTGGCGCTGCTGTTTGGCGTCACCGCCACGGTACTGCAAACCGCCGGTTTCAACGAGGAGATTTCGATGGTGAAATTTGCTCTGGTTAATCTGGTGATGTCGCTGGCCTTTTTGGCCTGGTGCCTGGTTGCGTATCGCTTTTTACCCGATCACCCGATTGCCGATGCCTCCGAGGAGGCGATAGCGGTACGCGAAGAGGAAGCCGTTGCGCTGCCAGCCTGGAAAGAGTACTGCACCGTCGGAGCCTTTGCGTTCAGCGTCGTGGGGATGATGCTGATGAACCAGTTAGGCAATATCGCCTATGTCGTACCGGGTCTCGCCGCCGCCTTCGTGATGATGATTAACGTCGTCGACTTCAAAGAGGTGCGCGATCATATGGGCGCGCCGGTTATCCTGATGATGGCTGGAGTTATCGGCGTCGCCGATGCGCTGGCAGGCACGGGCTTCACGGCAATGGTCGGCGATGCGGTAGCGGGCGTGCTCGGCGCAAACGTATCGCCGTTCGTGTTTATTTTTATCTTTGCGCTGCTGACCAGTACCTGCTCAACCTTTACCGGGTCGAACATGGGCTCGGTGTATATCTTCGCACCGATCGCGATCGCCGCCTGTACCAGCCTCGGCCTCAACCTTACCGCAGCCGCGATTGCGGTAGTCATTTCAGGCTGGAACGGCGGCTATATGCCGATTGACGGTATGCCGGCGATGATTCTGGGAATGGGAAAATATAAATTACCGGAATTCTGGATATTCTCGGTGCCGATGTACTTAATTCGTATTCTGGCATTGTGCGTCGGCGCGATTGCGATCTTCCCGATGTAATTCTCTCTTTAATCCGTTCTGGTATGACCCGATAGTGGCTCTGGCTTTTAGTCGAGTACGCAGGCGACTTTTGCCCAAAACGCGGGGATGGTTAAGGGATCGGCGGGTTTATTGCCGATCCCTTTTTATTTTGCTTACTCGTCTGACGTTATTTCACGTAGCGTGATGACGCCATTTAAATAGGTCACCGCCTGGCCACTCATCAATACGCGTTTTCCTTTCAGCTCGCAGCGCATATCGCCGCCGCGCGCGGAAACCTGGCGCGCCAGCAGCTGAGTTTTACCGCGCTTTGCGCTCCAGTAGGGGATCAGCATAGTATGCGCCGAACCGGTTACCGGATCTTCCCACACCGCTTCACCGGGTGAGAAAAAGCGGCTAACGAAGTCATATTCCCCGCTGCCCGCGGCGGTCACGGTCACTTTATGTTCGCCGGGCGTCATCGCAGCAATATTCGGCCGCAGGGCTTCGACCTGGTCACGGGAGGCCAGTTCGATAAGCCATGCGCGCCCCTTGCGGGCATGCAGGTAGCGCTCAATCCCCAGCGCGGAGAGCATCTCCGCGGGCGGCTCGCGCTCTTCCGTTTCTCCCGCCGGGAAATCCAGGGTCAGCCAGTCGCCCTCGCGGCTCACGGTCAGACGACCGGAAGCGGTCGCGAAGTGAATCAGCGCATCAGGATAATCCAGGTGATGAAATATCACGTGCGCGCTGGCAAGCGTGGCGTGGCCACAGAGATTGACCTCATTGCGGGTGGTAAACCAGCGCAGCGCAAAACCATCGCTCTCAGGTACCACAAACGCGGTTTCCGACTGGTTGTGCTGCTGCGCCATTTTGAGCAGCAGCTCATCCGGCAGCCACTTTTTAAGCAGGCATACCGCAGCCGGGTTGCCGGCGAAAGGCTGGTCGCTGAACGCCGCCACCAGATAAAAAGGAATTTCCGTCACCGTCCCTCCTTAACGAAGCGTAATCGTGCCGATTAAGTAGGTGGTCGCCTGACCGCCGATCAGAACCCGGTCGCCCCGCCACTGGCAGCGCAGGTCGCCGCCGCGGGCCGACACCTGCCGCGCCTGCATATCCGTTTTGCCGAGCTTCTCGCCCCAGTAGGGAATCAGCATACTGTGCGCCGAGCCGGTGACCGGGTCTTCCGCCACCGCCTCGCCCGGACAGAAGAAACGGCTGACAAAGTCATACTCTTCGTCCGGGGCGCTGATACAGATCATTTTGCCGAGGCGCTCAAGCAGCTGCATATCCGGACGCACCGCCTCCACCTGCTGGCGGTCGGCTAAAACCACCAGGTAATCACGCGCCACGCGGACTTCCACCGCGTCGCTCAGCCCCAGCCCGGCCAGCAGCTCCGCAGGCGGCTGCTCAACGGCGGTCGTCGCCCAGGCTGGGAAATCCAGCGTCAGCCAGTCGCCGCTGCGCGTGACGCGAAGCTCGCCGACAAAGCGGGTACTAAATACGATTGTCGATGAGGGGTGGTCAAAATATTCAAAAATGACGTGCGAGGCCGCAAGGGTCGCGTGGCCGCAAAGGTTGATCTCATCCAGCGTGGTAAACCAACGTAGCTCATACCCCTCATCCGTACGCACAAAAAACGCGGTCTCCGACTGATTGTGCTGCTGCGCCATTTTCAACAGCGTTTCGTCCGGCAGCCATTCGGTCAGCGGGCAGACGGCCGCCGCGTTGCCGCCAAAGCTCCGATCGCTGAAGGCATCCACCAGATAAAAGCTAATTTCCTGCATTGTTCTGTCCCTCTATTTTTTTTACTTATCGATAACATGACATAAACGTGAGAAATCCACACGTTTAATAGAAAAATTAATCCGTTAGTACCGAAAATCTGGCTGAAGCGAAAATGAGATGTAGATCACAAAATGGTTGTATTTTCAGCAGCAATCGTTTTAAGATCGTCCCACTTCTTTCCTCTTTGTAACCAGCCCTGAACTTATGATGACAAATACGGTTTCACGCAAGGTCGCGTGGCTGCGCGTAGTCACGCTTGCGATTGCGGCATTTATCTTTAATACCACCGAATTTGCGCCCGTGGGCCTGCTGTCGGATATCGCCGACAGCTTTGGCATGGAAACGGCGCAGGTTGGGATTATGCTGACGATCTACGCCTGGGTTGTCGCCCTGATGTCGCTGCCCTTTATGCTGCTGACCAGCAAGATGGAGCGCCGTCGCCTGCTGGTTGGCCTGTTTATCCTGTTTATCGCCAGCCACGTGCTGTCGTTCCTGGCCTGGAACTTCAACGTGCTGGTGATCAGCCGTATCGGTATCGCCTTTGCCCACGCGGTGTTCTGGTCAATCACCTCGGCGCTGGCTATACGAATGGCGCCTGCGGGTAAACGCGCGCAGGCGCTGAGCCTGATTGCCACCGGTACCGCGCTGGCAATGGTCTTCGGTATCCCGATTGGCCGTATCGTCGGGCAATACTTTGGCTGGCGCACCACGTTCCTGGTCATCGGCCTCGGCGCGCTGGTTACCATGGTGTGCCTGATCAAGCTGCTGCCTAAGCTGCCGAGCGAGCACTCAGGGTCGCTGAAAAGCCTGCCGGTGCTGTTCCGTCGCCCTGCGCTGCTGAGCATCTATTTACTGACGGTGATTGTGGTGACCGCGCACTATACCGCCTACAGCTACATTGAACCGTTCGTTCAGACGGTCGCCGGCCTGAGCGGCAACTTCGCTACCGTGCTGCTGCTGACCCTGGGCGGCGCGGGCATCGTCGGCAGCATCCTCTTTGGTAAGCTCGGCAACCTGCATGCGTCCGGGTTAATTAACGCGGCGATTGGCCTGCTGCTGGCGTGCCTGCTGCTGCTGCTGCCCGCCTCGCGCAACGCCAACCACCTGATGCTGCTGAGCGTCTTCTGGGGCGTGGCGATCATGATTATCGGTCTCGGTATGCAGGTCAAAGTGCTGGCGCTGGCGCCGGACGCGACCGACGTGGCGATGTCGTTATTTTCGGGGATCTTTAATATCGGCATCGGCGCGGGCGCGCTGGTGGGCAGCCAGGTCAGTACCCATCTGTCAATGGCGTCCATTGGTTATGTCGGGGCGATCCCTGCGGTCGTCGCGTTAGTGTGGGCGGTGATGATTTTCCGCCGCTGGCCGGTGTCGCTGGAAGATCAGCAGCCGCATCACTCCTGATCGTGCTGCTAAAAAAAACCTGCCGGTCGCGAGATCGGCAGGTTTTTTTACGTCTGGTATCAGGACGACGATGACCGTCAGGCGTGATAAGTGGAAATAATCTCCAGCACGCCGTTAATAATAAACTGCACGCCCATACAGACCAGCAGGAAGCCCATCAGGCGGGAAATCGCCTCAATGCCGCCCTTCCCGACCAGACGCATGATTGCCCCGGAACTGCGGAGACAGCCCCACAGGATAATCCCGACCAGGGCAAAAATAATCGGCGGCGCGACCAGCACAACCCAGTCCGGGAAGCTCGCCCCGTGCTTTACCGTAGACGCTGAGCTGATAATCATCGCGATTGTCCCCGGCCCTGCGGTGCTTGGCATCGCCAGCGGAACGAAGGCGATATTCGCCGTCGGTTCATCCTCGAGCTCTTCCGATTTCAGCTTAGCTTCCATCGAATCATGGGCTTTTTGCTGGGGAAAGAGCATGCGGAAGCCGATAAAGGCGACGATCAGGCCGCCGGCAATACGCAGACCGGGAATCGAAATTCCGAAGGTGTTCATCACCACCTGGCCGGCATACCAGGCGACCATCAGGATGGCGAACACATAAACCGAGGCCATCAGCGACTGACGGTTACGCTCGGCGTTATTCATATTCCCGGCCAGGCCAAGGAACAGCGCCACGGTAGTCAGCGGGTTCGCCAGCGGTAGAATCACTACCAGTCCCAGGCCTATCGCTTTAAAAAGATCCATCATAGTGAATTAAGGTCCTGTCAATATTGGATTATCAAAAAAATGACGCGTGCTGAGTATATCGTCTGTTGCCAGATTGTACCCGTTCTCCTCAGGACGCATTCACCCTTCCTTCAAATCATAAGATAACAACGTGAAATAGAGTGACCTGCCTCACAACAATTCGTTTTAGCAAATCGTGGCATCGGCTAATTCATCAGGTTGACTTATATTTGCCTAGGCAATAATATCTCCCGCAACTAAGTCATTGCCTGGGCAACCATTGTGAAAAGTACAAGCGACCTGTTTAACGAAATGATCCCTCTTGGCCGCTTGATCCAGATGGTTAACCAGAAAAAAGATCGCCTGCTCAACGACTATCTCTCGCCGATGGATATTACTTCCACCCAGTTCCGGGTGCTCTGTTCCATTCGTTGCGAAGTGTGTATTACCCCCGTTGAGCTGAAAACCGTGCTTTCGGTCGACCCAGGCGCAATGACGCGCATGCTCGACCGCCTGGTCTGTAAAGGCTGGATTGAACGGTTACCCAACCCGACTGACAAGCGTGGCGTGCTGGTACAGTTAACGCCAGACGGCGCAGCCCTTTGTGAGCAATGTCATCAGGTTGTGGGTCAGAAATTGCACCAGGAACTAACAAAAAATCTGTCGACGGATGAAGTGGCCACTCTTGAGTGTTTACTCAAAAAAGTTCTGTCGTAATAAGAAGAGGTAAGATGATGTCCAGACGCAATAACGACGCCATCACTATCCATAGTATTTTGTCGTGGATCGAGGATAACCTGGAATCGCCCCTGTCGCTGGAGAAGGTTTCAGAGCGCTCAGGTTACTCCAAGTGGCACCTGCAAAGAATGTTCAAGAAAGAGACCGGTCACTCGCTGGGACAGTATATCCGCAGCCGTAAGCTGACCGAGATCGCGCAGAAGCTGAAGCAGAGCAACGAGCCTATCTTATACCTGGCCGAACGCTATGGCTTTGAATCGCAGCAAACGCTGACGCGAACTTTTAAGAACTATTTCGATGTTCCGCCGCACCAGTATCGTATTACCAACGTGCCAGGCGAGTCGCGCTACCTGCTCCCATTAAATAACTGTTGTTAACCGCCTGCAAAAAGACGTATTGAGGAAATCATGAAACTATTCGCTTCCGCCGCCATCGTGCTATTGGCGCTGGTCTCGAGCCAAAGTTATGCGGAGCAAACCAGCACCCCGGTTCGCCACAACAACCGGGATGCGATGATTATTCCTTCCGAACATAATGATTCGCCTTTTGATTTCAATCACATGGCCTCTGGCAGTGATAAATCAGATGAACTGGGCGTGCCCTATTACAACCAGCAAAGCCTGTAAAATCCCTTTAGCCCCGTGACCGGGGCTTTTTTTTACCCCCGCGCCATGCCCGGACGCACGATCCGCAGGCCAAATACGTTGATATACAGCCCGGCCATAATCAGTACCGCGCCCAGCAGCTGCAGGCTATTCAGCGTCTCGCCGAGCAATAAGGCCGCGCTGGCCATCCCGACCACCGGCACCAGCAGCGACAGCGGCGCCACGCGCCAGGTTTCATAGCGGCCGAGCAGCGCCCCCCAAATACCATAGCCGACGATAGTGGCAATAAACGCCAGATAGAGCAGCGACAGGATCGTCAGCAGGTCGATATGCAGCAGGCTTTCCGCCATGACCTGCGGGCCGTCGAGGATCCACGACGCCAGCATAAACGGCAGCACCGGGATCAGCGCGCTCCATACCACCAAAGACATAATCGGCGGCCGGCTCGCATGCGACATAATTTTCTTGTTGAAGATATTGCCGCAGGCCCAGCTCAGCGCCGCGGCCAGCGTCAGCATAAAGCCCACCAGCGGGACATGCTGGCCGCCGAGGCTGGCTTCGACCAGCACCAGTACGCCGAAAATCGCCAGCGCGATCCCCGCCAGCTGTTTCCCCTGCAAACGTTCGCCGAAAATAAACGCCCCGAGAATGATGGTGAAAAAGGCCTGCGCTTGCAGCACCAGCGATGCCAGTCCGGCAGGCATGCCGAGGCTAATCGCGCAGAACAAAAACGCAAACTGACCGAAGCTAATCGTCAGGCCGTAGCCCAGCAGCAGGCTCAGCGGAATTTTTGGCCGCGCGACGAAGAGCAGCGCCGGGAAAGCCACCAGCAAAAAGCGCAGTCCGGCGAGCATCAGCGGCGGCATATTATGCAGCCCCACTTTGATCACCACGAAATTCAGCCCCCATACCACCACCACCAGCAATGCCAGCAGCCCGTCTTTACGCGTCATACCCGCCTCGGTTGTTATTGGAATTTTTGCGAACAAAATCAAACTACCGAATAATTCGTCCGCCGCATAGATCATTATTTTCGGTAGGGCGCTGGCGTGCTTTTCATCACCCCCGGGAACTATACAAGCCCCGGTTAGCGTGCTATTTGTGATCGTGACAACAAAAATAACATCACATCAGGCAAGGAAAAAATGATACCGACTCTCAGGCGCTCAACCGCAGCGCTGCTGGCTTCGTCGTTGCTGTTAACCATTGGCCGCGGCGCAACGTTACCTTTTATGACGATCTACCTCACCCGCCAGTACCATCTGGAGGTGGATAAAATCGGCTATGCGCTGTCGAGCGCGCTGATCGTCGGGGTGCTGTTCAGCATGGGGTTTGGCATTCTCGCCGATAAGTTCGACAAAAAGCGCTATATGACGCTCGCCGTGCTGGCGTTTATTGGCGGCTTTATCGCTATTCCTCTGGTCAATAGCGTCGCGCTGGTGGTGTTTTTCTTCGCGCTGATTAACTGCGCTTACTCCGTCTTCTCTACCGTGCTGAAAGCGTGGTTTGCCGACGTGCTGTCGCCGGAAAAGAAGGCGCAGATTTTTTCCCTTAACTACACCTTTCTCAATATTGGCTGGACCGTTGGGCCGCCTATCGGCACTCTGCTGGTCATGCACAGTATTAACCTGCCGTTCTGGCTGGCGGCCGGCTGCGCCGCCCTTCCGCTGGTATTTATTCAGCTGTTTGTGCAGCGCACCAGCGCCGCGATTGCTCAGGATAACGCGGTCCAGTGGTCGCCGTCGGTGCTGCTGCGCGATCGCGCTCTGCTGTGGTTTACCCTTTCCGGCCTGCTGGCCTCCTTTGTCGGCGGCTCTTTCGCTTCCTGCATTTCCCAGTATGTGCTGGTGGTAGCGGACAGCGATTTTGCCGAAAAAGTGGTTGCGGTGGTACTGCCGGTTAACGCGGCCGTGGTGGTGGCGCTGCAGTATGCGGTTGGTCGTCGCCTTACCGCCCGCAATATTCGCCCGCTGATGACCTTTGGGACGGTCTGTTTTGTGCTCGGGCTGGGCGGTTTTGTTATTTCCGATAACAGCCTGCTGCTGTGGGGCGTCTCCGCCGCCATTTTTACGCTCGGAGAGGTTATCTACGCGCCGGGGGAATATATGCTGATCGATAACATTGCGCCGCCGGGCATGAAAGCCAGCTACTTTTCCGCCCAGTCGCTGGGCTGGCTGGGGGCGGCGTTTAACCCGATGCTGACCGGGACGATTCTGACCCATCTGCCGCACTGGTCGCTGTTTGTGATATTGATGCTGGCGATTATCGCCGCATGGCTGATGATTTTCCGCGGCATGAACGTTCGTCCGTGGAACGGTAGCGCGGTCGCCCGCGCCTGATGCCGGGCGCCGTGCGGCTGTCAGGTTGCTGTCGCGTCCCTGTCGGGTTTCGATCGTGGTGCCCGACAGCCCGCTCGATGATACTCCATCTCAGGTTTTCACCCGGAGATAGAAACAATGAACAGTAGTCATCAGGTTAAACAATTACGTTTGCAGCGCGCCTGGTCGCAGGAGCAGCTTGCCGAACTGGCCGGCGTCAGCGTGCGCACCATTCAGCGCATCGAGAACGGCGACCGTCCCGGCCTCGAGACGCTCAGCGCGCTTGCGGCGGTATTTGAAGTTAACGTCGCCGAGATTAGCGGCGAATCGCCGGCGGGCCACGAAGCGTCGCTGGATTTACGTATTGAGGAAGCCAAAGCGCGCGTCGAACGCGAGAGCCGTTTTTACCGTTCATTGACGGTGGCCGTCGTCGTTTGCGTTCTGCTGGCGCTGCTGAACTGGCTGAGCGGCGCAGAGAGCTACTGGTCCGCATGGGTGGCGATCGTCTGGGGAGCGCTGCTGGTGGTTAAAGGGTTGCGTCTGTTTGTTTTTGGCGAATGGATCAATCGCTGGCGTCAGGCGCGCCTGCAGCGGCTGCTGCGCAAGTAGCCCTCTGCGCGCTTTTCCCGGGGGCGGCGCAAGCGCCTTGCCCGGGCTACAGGTCCATCGCCGTCTGCGAGCGGTAGCGCGGACAAATGCGCAGCATCGCCTCCGGGAAACCATATCTAGTGCGGACTATGGCGATCTCCCCGGGGGGGGCGCAAAGCGCCTTGCCCGGGCTACGGGCCCATCGCCGTCTGCGAGCGGTAGCCCGGACAGGTGCGCAGCATCGCCTCCGGGAAGCCATATCCAATGCGCCCTGTGGTGAGCTCCCCGAGGCGGCGCAAAGCGCCTTGCCCGGGCTTGTATGATTACTCCGTCAGAAAGAACCGGCCAGTTCTCTCTGATGGCG